>Ga0209624_10001485_pt1 | contig 18318 bp, 15 predicted proteins | sample JacPinW_OM2H0_O1_FD_188565 | JGI IMG/M metagenome (GOLD analysis project Ga0209624, IMG submission 188565) | Forest soil microbial communities from Algoma, Ontario, Canada - Jack Pine, Ontario site 1_JW_OM2H0_O1 (SPAdes) (version 2) | ecosystem: Environmental > Terrestrial > Soil > Boreal...
AAAGCGGTTGGTATGGGTTGCGGGCGCGGATCATTTCTTCCAGGGGACGGCTGATTCGCCCGGTACGAAGTTGAACGTGATGCAGCAGGAGATGCGGTCTTGGCTCGGGGCGGAGTTTGGCTTGAGCTAAAAAGAAAACCTGGCCGATCAGGCCGCGCTGCGTGTTTTGGTGGGGACGCTTCGTTCGACAGGCAGCGGGCGCAGGAGCCAGTCGCGCATTGCGCGGTTGCAGATGTCGGGCATCTCTTCGAATGCGATGTGCCCTGCACCTGGGATGACCAGAAGGCTGGACTTGGGGAGCGTGCGCTGCAGCTCGCGGCCCGAAGGCAGACCGACGGCACGATCGCGGTCGCCCCAGATGAGCAGGGTCGGCTTCGCGGTGAGGTCGGGGAGCACGGAGCGAAGAAGCCCCATGTCGACGAACCAGCGCTCAACGATCTGCAGGATGTGCTCCATAGTGCCGGGGATGTGAAGGCCTTCGATGTATCCCTCAAGCGAACCGGCGGAGACGCGCGAGGGATCGCCGTACATGTGGCTGAGTGCGGTCGCCTTGAGCATCCGCGGAAGAAAAGGGATCTGCCGGGCTAGCCAGATGCCGAAGCGCGTCTGGTAAAAGCGGACGAGCTGATGTCCGAGGTTGCAGAACGGATTTGCCGGAGCGAAGAGGATAAGTTTGCGGACGCGATCGGGATGACGAGCGGCAAACATCATGGCAACGGCGCCACCGTGGGAGTGACCGGCGATGTCCGCTTCCGCGAGACCAAGAGCGTCCATGAAGGCGGCCAGTCGGTCCGCGGTGGCCTCAAGCCCGGCATCGAGTCCAGGGACGCGCTCTGATTCTCCCATGTTGAAGAGATCGACCGCGTAGACGCTGGAGTGGCGGGATAGAAAGCGAATGTTCTGTCGCCAGTTTCTTGCAGAGCCTATCAGACCGTGCAGAAGCAGAAGCGGACGTCCGGTACCGGCACGTTGGTAGTGAACCTTCACGCCGCCCACCGGGACGAAGGCCTCTTCGATATGTACGCGTCTCTGTGTCACTGTTGCCGATGCCTCTTGCTGTGCGAGTGCGTCGGCCGTCCAGCTATGGCGAAGCTCTCTATCTCAGAGATTGATGTTACAGGAGTGTTAAAACAAATTCCAAAATATTTCAGAAAAAAGTAAATTTAGCCCATACTAGGCGCTGGGATGTGTTGATTCTCCGAAGTTTTGTCGCAGCGCGAAATCAGGGCCAGCTGAACCACCTTAATACAGAACTTGATGCAATTGAGATGCGTAAGCTTCTTTTACAAATCAATATATCTATATTAGGAATGGGTTATGATTTTCTGTAGTCGCGGCGACGAGTAGCGACGAGATGACCCTCTAATGGTGCGTTGGGCCTATTTTGGCGGTTTGGCCCTCGATGTGCTGCAGTGCGGTTAAGATCTATGAAAAACGCTGCCCAAACCCGCATTTTGGCCATCGCCCTCGCTTTAGCGACGGTCGCCGCCTGCGTGCTGGCAGGGATGAACTTTGAGCAGGAAAACGGCTTCGATGTCCCGATCGACGGCATTGTGTGGCTTGAGACGGCTGGCGGGCTGAGGGCCGATCGCGTTCCTGCAGATTCTCCAGGTCACCGCGCCGGCATTCGGACAGGCGACGTTCTTGTCAGCATTGACGACCAGCCGACAGACAGACTTGCTCCACTGGTCCGCGAGCAGTTTCGCAGCGGCATCTGGTCGCACGCCACGTATTCCATTCTGAGGCCGCTCCCCAACGCGACCGATCTGAACGGCGCGACACGGCTGGATATCCAGGTGATCCTGGAGCCGAAGGACAGATCCATCAATCAGGGCCTGCGATTCATTGCAATGGTCTATCTGTGCATCGGGATCTATGTGCTGTTTCGTCGATGGACAGCGCCGAAGTCGATCCACTTCTACATCTTTTGCCTGGCTTCGTTCGTTCTATACAGCTTCAAGTCGACGGGAGAACCGGGAGCGTTTGATTGGATTATTTATTGGGGCAATCTGACGGCTCAGGCGTTGCAGCCAGCCCTGTTCCTGCACTTTGCGTTCAGCTTTTCCGATAATTTCGCCTCGGAGCAACGGAACCGCGTCGGCCGGCGAATCCTTTGCGGACTGCTTTACCTTCCGGGAATCTTTCTTATCGGACTGCAATACCGAGCTATCCGCTACTGGTCTGCGACCGAGGTTCTGCTTCACCGGCTCGACCAGATCGCAGTCGGCTATCTGGCGCTCTACTACGTTATCGCTGCCATCGTGTTCCGGATGCGATACCGGCGGGCTGAGTCTGCGCTGGAGCGGCAACAACTGAAATGGCTGACCCGCGGCACCTTGCTCGCCGTGATGCCATTTACTGTGCTCTATGTCATTCCGTATCTGGCGGACTGGTCGGTGCCCAGTCTGCTGACGAAGCTCGCGGGACTGTCGCTGGTTATTCTTCCTCTCACCTTCAGTTGGGCAATCGTGCGTTACCGGCTAATGGACGTCGATCTCATCTTCAAGCGCGGTGTGACGTACACGCTGGCGACGGCCTCTCTGGTCGGCCTTTACTTCGGCATCGTCGCAGTAATGGCCGAACTGGTGCATACCCGCCTGCCGAGCCTGCGCATCTGGGGTCTGATGGCCGGCATCATCATTACCGGAATCGTCTTCGACCCTTTGAAGAGGGCGATCCAGGCGCGCGTCGACAGGGTCTTCGACCAGAAGCGCTTTGACTATCGCGAGACGCTGGTGGAGTTTGGCCGAGGCATCAACTCTCAGACGGACCTGCGCGCTCTGCTTGACTCCATTGTCGAGCGGCTGCCGCAGACTCTGCTGGTGACCCGCGTCGCCGTCTTTCTGGCCTCCGAAGGCGACGGCAGATCCTTGGCTCGGCACTTCGATCTGGCCGCATCGCATGGTCTCACTAACCTTCAGTCTGCCGATCTGCGGGCGCTGGATGTGCGCTTCCTCGACTTCGACCGCCCCGGGGCGAACAATCACATCTTCCTCGAAAACCCGCAACAGGTTCTTCGCCTGCCGGAAGCGCAGCGCAACAGTGCGGGACGGCTGGACCTGAACTACTATCTTCCCTGCCGCGTTGCCAATCGCGAGGGCGGCGGCACACGAACGGTTGCCGTCATCGGCCTGGGCCGCACCGACGATGGAGACTTCCTTTCGAGCGAAGACATGGAGTTACTGGAGTCGCTGGCTGGCTATATCGGCATCGCAATTCAGAATGCGCAGCTCTATCGGCGACTCGAACAGAAGATTACGGAGTTCGAGAGCCTGAAGGAGTTTCACGAAAATATCGTCGAGTCGATTAACGTCGGAGTCTTCGCGGTTGATCTGGACGGCCGCATCGAGAGCTGGAATACGCAGATGGAGGGCATGTTCGCGAAACCGCGAATGGAGGTGCTGCACCAGCCGCTCTCTGCTGTGTTGCCGCCGGACTTCGTTGCGAGATTCAACAGCGTGCATAAGGAGCAGGGCACGCACACGCTCTATAAGTTCCGCCTTGTGCTGCCAAGCGGCGAGGTGCGCATCGCCAACATCGCTATCGCGCCGCTGGTGACGCGTAACTTCGTCGCAGTCGGACGCATCATTCTGGTCGACGACATCACAGACCGCATGCAGCTGGAAGCGCAGTTGACGCAGGCGGAGAAGCTCTCGTCTATTGGGCTGCTGGCTGCCGGCGTCGCCCATGAGGTGAACACGCCGCTGGCGGTCATTTCAAGCTATACCCAGATGCTGACCAAGCATATGCGCGACGATGAACGGCTTGCGACGGTTCTGGAAAAGATTACGCAGCAGACCTTCCGGGCCTCGGAGATTGTGAATGGTCTGCTTAATTTTTCGCGGACCAGCGGCGCTGAGTTTACCAGCGTCGACCTGAATGAACTGCTTCGCGACACCGTCACGCTGCTGGAGCACCAGTTCAAGACCTCTCAGATTCGCGTTGAGACGAACCTCGAGCCGCACCTCTCCCGTATTCACGGAAACCAGGGCAAGCTGCAGCAGGTGATTCTGAACCTCATGCTGAACGCAAAGGACGCGATGTTCGGAACACCAAATGCAACACTGAAGATCGCGACCTTCAACGGCGCGGGGCGCGTGCTGATGCGCATTCAGGACTCCGGCGCCGGCATTGAGGGCGAGCACCTCCACCGCATCTACGATCCGTTCTTCACCACCAAGACCAAGCCGCAAGCGGGAGAGCACAAAGGCACAGGACTTGGGCTCGCGGTTACCTACGGCATCATGCAAGAGCACGCCGGCAAGATCCATGTAGAGAGCGAACTGGGCGTGGGCACGGCCTTCCAGCTCGAGTTCCCTGCCTCTGGCGTTCGCACCCCGATCGCTGTCGAGACGCCGACGACCAGCGTGCGGGAAGCCGGGAGGAAGACGATTCATGTCTGAGACGACCGAACTGGCTGCTGAAACCCTTCATCTGAAACGCACGGCGCGCATCGTGGGCAGCCCACGCATCCTTATCATCGACGATGAAACGGCCATCCGTGAATCGCTTGACACGTTGCTGACCCTGGAAGGATTTGCGGTGAGTACAGCCGACGATGGGCCTTCCGGCCTGGAGCTGCTATCGCGCAATGAATACGATCTGCTGCTGCTGGATCTCGCATTGCCGGGCGAGAGCGGGATCGACCTGCTGCCGCGCATCGTCGACATGCAGCCCAATCTGCCGGTCATCATGATCACTGCCTACGGGACCGTTGGCAACGTGGTCGATGCGATTCGTGCAGGCGCGGAAAATTTTGTCCAGAAGCCGTGGGACAACGAAAAGCTGCTCGCCGATATTCGTGCCGCAGTCGCTCGGCATCGCGCCGAAGAAGAGGTCGTTCAGCTTAAGCGAACGCTGAAGCAGCGATACAACTTTGAAAATATCGTTGGCAAGAGCGAACCGATGCTGAGTCTGTTCGATCTGATTGCGCAGGTCGCTCCGAGCCGGTCGACCGTCCTGCTGCAAGGGGAGAGCGGCACCGGAAAAGAGTTGATCGCGAAGGCCCTGCATGCCAACTCTCCGCGCCGCGACCGGCCGTTCGTTCCCGTCAATACGGGCGCCGTGCCATCGGAACTGCTGGAGTCGACACTCTTCGGCCATGTCAAGGGCGCGTTCACCTCGGCCGTTACCGCGAAGAAGGGGCTGTTCGAAGTAGCCAACGGAGGCACCCTGTTTCTCGACGAGATCGGCACCATGGGTATGGATATGCAGGCGAAGATTCTGCGCGTGCTGCAGGATCGTCGCTTCATGCATCTCGGCGGCGTGCAGGAGATCCAGGTCGATGTTCGCATCATCGCCGCGACCAACGTCAACCTGCAGGAGGCGGTGCGCGAAGGCCGCTTCCGTGAGGATCTTTTCTATCGGCTGAATGTGATCTGTCTGGAGTTGCCGCCGCTACGCTCCCGCCGCGAAGATATTCCTCTGCTCGCCGCGCACTTCCTCAAGTTTTACGCGGACGAGAACGGGACTGAGGTGCCATCGCTTTCGCCCGAGGCGATGCGCGTGATGATGGACTACGAGTGGCCGGGCAATGTGCGCGAGCTTGAAAATGCGATGGAGCGCGGGGTTGTGCTCGCCACCTCGCGAACGATCAACCCGGACCTGCTGCCGACGCAGTTGACCGGCAGCACCTACTCCGCGAGTCTGCTGGACCATCAGCCCAACGCATCGCTGTTCGATCTGATGGAAGAGATTGAGCGGCGCATCATCTCCGACAGGCTGGAGCGCTGCCACTGGAATCAGACTGAGGCCGCAGAATACTTCAAGATTCCGCTCTCCACGTTGAACCAGAAGATCAAGCGCCTCAACGTAGAGATCAAGAAGCGGATACGCGACTAGAGACCAGACCGGGTTGGATGACGATCTTGAGCGATTCGGCCTGCGGGTGTGACGCCAGGTCGAGGGCATCCACGGCATCCTCCAACGAAAAACGGTGCGAGATCAGGTTGGTCAGGTCGAAGCCGTTGCGGTAGCCGTCGAAGACCATCTGCGTGACCTCATCCTGAATGGCCACCGAGGCGCTGTACGAGCCCATCAAGGTCTTCTCGTCCATGCAGACCGCCGCCGGGTCGAACGGCGCTTCGCCGTGCTGGGTTTGGGCGAAGAGCACAACACGTCCACCCGAGCGAATCGCATCCATCGCAACCTTGATCAACGCATCGCCCCCGACTGCGAGCAGAGCAACATCCGCGCCGCGGCCTTCGGTGACTGCCTTCGCTGCAGCGGCGACATCTCCACGTGCATCGAGTGGATGATCGAGACCGAACTTCGCAGCGACAGCGTGCCGCTCGGGATAGAGATCGCTGGTCAGCACGGTTGCGCCGGTCTTGCGAGCCAAGGCAGCCAGCAGAATGCCGATCGGCCCCTGTCCGATGACCAGCACCGTCTCATCGGGTTGCAGATGGAGCAGTTGAACCGCCTTGTAGCAGGTGTTGACTGGCTCGAGGAACGCAGCCTGCTCGAATGGAATCTCATCGGGAATCTTGACCAGCCCGCGGCGAACAATCCAATCCATGACGCGAATGTATTCGGCAAAACCGCCGCCGGAGGGAGCGAAGCCAGCCGTGCAGCCTACCTTTTTGTAGACCTCGCACTGGGCGAAGGTCTGCTTGCGGCAATAGAAGCATTCGCCGCACGGGATGTGGTGGTAGGCCATGACGCGGTCGCCCACGGCAAAGCCGCTGACACCTTCACCCACGCGGACGATGGTTCCGGACATCTCGTGGCCAAAGACACGCGGCGCATCATGCGAACCTGTGTGGATCTTCTTGAGATCGGTTCCGCAGATGCCGCAGGTGTGAATCTTTACCAGCACCTCGCCGGGGCCGATCGCGGGTACGGGAACCGTCTCAACGTGCACGTCATTCTTGCCGCGATACACGGCTGCCCGCATGGTCGCGGGAGCTTTCTCATTCGTTTGTTTCTGTTTCGTCAACATAGTTTTAGGTTCTCTGCCGATACCAGTCTAGCTGCGTTTCCAACTCGGTTGTAAGCGACTGGACTGCTCGCTTACTGTTGCCGGCAAGCTGAAATAACTTCGTCCAAAGCTGTGGCCGTGCAACAGAGTAGGCGGCAAAGGCCCCCTCGCGAAACTGTCCATCGTGCGTGGCGAAACGAGCGAGCTCCTTTAGTTCGAAGGTGGCTTCGTCCGAGATGACTTTGATCGCTTGAAAGGGGAGGCTGTGCGCCTGGGCAATGCGAGCTACGGTTGCCGCCTCCATATCCACTGCGCTGGCCTGGTAGGACGCGTAGAGTCGTTGCTTCTCGTGGACGCTGGCGATCGCCGGTGTGCTGACCAGCACCTGCTTATACTGTGAATTGCTAAAGCGTTCGCCGGACTGTGTATCAACGACAACACCTGCGCGAACAATATCTCCCACGTGGAGAGATGGATCGCAGGCACCGGCGAGGCCGACAGACAGCAAGGCAGTGATTGGCTTGATCGACATCGCTGCCTGCACCGCCAATGCCGCACGTGCGGCACCCATACCGGCACAGGCGACGACGGCAAGATCGTTGGTGTAGACGACAACTTTGCCAGGTAGCCTGTGCTCCTCCCAACCGCGCACGAGATGCGTGACCTCTCTTGGGAGAGCGGCAATGATGGCTGGGCACTCTTTCATGAGACCTGTCTGTCAAAGGTAGGTGCGTATCCGTTGGCGATGAACCACTCGATCGCCGCGCGCATCGCGTGGTAAATCGGCAGAACTTGAAAGCCTAGGTCGCGCTCGGCCTTCGCGGAAGAGGCGAACATCATCTTCTTGCCCATGCGAACGGCTTCGACGGTGGCGCGCGGTTCTTTGCCGAGGAGCTTGCCGGTGATGTTCTCGTCAAAAAACGCGAAGGTCATCGCGACAGCATGCGGAACTTTCATGGTCGGCGACGGCAGACCGGTGATCGCGGACATGCGGTCGAGGATCTGCTTCAGCGTGAGATTCTCACCGCCGAGGATGTAGGGTTCGCCCGGCGTGCCGCGATCGAGCGCGACCACATGCATGCGGGCGACCTCATCGACGTCAACAAGGTTGAGTCCGGTGTCGACGTAAGCAGGAAACTTCTTGTTCAAAAAGTCGACGATGATCCTGCCCGTCGGGGTAGGCTTGGCATCCCCGGCGCCAATCGGTGTCGTCGGATTCAGAATCATGACGTGCTGGCCGTTCTTCGCGGCGATGATGGCCTCTTGTTCTGCGAGGAACTTCGATCGCTTGTAGTGCCCGATCATGTCTGCCAGCGTAACGGGAGTGTCTTCATTCACGATAGTACCGTCGGCTTTGAAGCCCATGGTCGCGACGCTTGATGTATAGACGGCGCGTGGTACACCGACCTCGCGCGCCAGCTTCAAAAGCTCTCGCGTTCCGTCAACATTTGCCGCGTACATTTGTTTGGGATCGCGCACCCACAGGCGGTAGTCCGCCGCAACATGGATAAGCGCGTCGCAGCCGGTGAGCGCGGACCGCAGCTTCTCCGGCTCGCGCAGATCGCCGGTCACCATCTCCGCGTCGATGCCTACGAGTCCGTCCAATCGGCTTGTCTGCCGGGTCAACAGGCGAAGGCTGGCGCCCTCTGCTGCGTAACGCCGGGCCACATGGCCGCCGACGAAGCCCGTCGCTCCCGTAATGAATACGCGCACGTCTCGCTCTTTCCCACCCGGCCCACGATTACATCCCTGGTCGAGCCGAACCGATGGCCCGCGGAGACGACGCTGCAAGACCTCACTTAGTCCAGCTTCTCGGGCTCAATCTGAATGTTTTGTTCACCGGCGGCTTTCTTCTCCCAGTATTTCTTCACCCAGGCCTCGAAGGTCTTGCCCGCCGCTGTGTCCCTTCCGCTGAACGCAAGCGCCGCAATATCCGAGTAGGCGACGTTCACCTTCGTGGGCGCATTCGATGGGATGATGCGGACAAACGAATCGGCGAGCGACGAGCCTTGACGGCGATCGAACAGATAACCAACGATCTGCGTACCGTCTTTTCGCGTGATGGTGATGTCGCCACGATAGTCGAACGCCTTTTCGAGCGCCTCGCGAACCTCAGCGTCGCTTGCCAGCGCAGGGATCCAGCCCTCAAGCTGCTCCCGCTCGCGGCCTGCGGCTACTTCGATCTCGTCCGGATTCTCATGAGCCAGCTGGGCCAGCTTGGCTGATTCTTGCGTCTCGGTCGCCATGGTTAGTCTCCTGAGACTTCCTGAAGCTGTGTGCTCTTCGACGACGTCGGCGCTGCGATCTGCACGAGCGGTGCTGTGTGCGCAGGCTTCCACTCATTCAGCAGCTTCATCGCGCCTTCGTCCTCATACTTGCTGAAGAAGATCGCCTTTGCGGTCTGGAGCAGGCCCTTGATGGAGCCGAACGTATAGTTCACGCCGCTGGCCTCGTAGCCAGAGTGCACCATGCAGTTCGCGCACTGCGGATTGCCGCTCTCGGTGCCGTAGTTCTGCCACCGCACCGTCTCCATCAGCTCTTTGAAGGTGTCGGCATATCCGTCCTGCAGGAGGTAGCACGGTTTCTGCCAGCCGAAGATGCTAAACGTCGGCATGCCCCAGGGCGTGCAGGTCAAATCCTTCTTGCCCATCAGGAACTCCATGAACATGGGCGAAGCGTTGAACCGCCAGGTCTTCTTCCGGTTCGAGAGAATGGCGCGGAACATCTTCTTCGAACGCGCGCGGCCGAGAAAGTGCTTCTGGTCGGGGGCCTTGTCGTAGGTGTATCCGGGCGAGACCATCATGCTCTCGACACCGGCTACCATCAACTCGTCAAAGTGAGCACGCACGCTGTTGGGGTCGGCGCCGTCGAAGAGCGTGGTGTTGGTTGTGACGCGGAAGCCGGCCTCAACCGCGACGCGTACTCCTTCCATCGCGATGTCGTAGCCGCCCTCCCGGCAGACTGAGAAGTCATGATGCTCGCGCTGTCCGTCGACGTGGACGGAGAACGAAAGATACTTGCTCGGCTTGAACAGGTGCAGCTTTTCTTTGAGCAGAAGCGCGTTGGTGCACATGTAGACGTACTTCTTGCGCGCGACCAGACCGGCAACGATCTCCGGCATCTGTGGATGCAGCAGTGGCTCGCCGCCTGGGATTGCGACCATCGGGGTGCCGCACTCCTCCACCGCCTTGAAGCAGTCCTCGGGCGAAAGCTCTGCCTTCAGGATGTGGGCGGGATACTGGATCTTTCCGCAGCCGGCGCAAGCCAGGTTGCAGCGGAACAACGGCTCCAGCATCAGCACGAGCGGATACTTCTTCCTGCCCATGAACTTCTGCTTCAATACGTAAGTTGCTACGGTCCAAGCTTGCGAGACTGGCACGGCCATCCGGTGTCTCCTCCATCAAAAAAATTTGCGCAACCATCACGCTCTTGCTAAACGCCGCTACGCTGCGGCTGCTGTTGCTTCCTTGTCCATGGCGCGTTTATACGTCGTCAACGCCAGCAATGGGAAATAATCGCGATACAGATGATAGGCGAGATAGAAGACTCGCGGGAAGCCCGTTCCGGTGTAGATCGCTTCGTTGTTGCGCCCATCGGCAGACTCATCCCACGTCCCGATTGCGCTCTGCTTCTCTACCAACCATCGGATGCCTTTGGCTACCGAATCGCTTCGTGTGTCGCCGGCCGCGAGTAGGCCAAGAACCGCCCACGCCGTCTGCGATGGCGTGCTGGGGCCGATGCCGCGCTGAATGGGATCGTCGTAGCTGGTGCAGGTTTCGCCCCATCCGCCGTCGGCATTCTGCACCATACGGATCCACTCGGCTGCCTGTTGGATCGCCGGCTCATGGTTCCAGACGCCCATCGCCTCCAGACCTCGCAGCACGAGAAACGTGCCATACAGATAATTGACTCCCCAGCGCCCAAACCAGCTTCCGTCCGACTCCTGTTCCTTGAGAACGAACTGAATCGCCTTCTCCACCCGCTTATCGCGCCGGGTGTAGCCGTAGTTCGCCAGCATCTCCAGGATGCGGCCGGTGATGTCGACCGTCGGCGGATCCAGCATCGCATTGTGGTCGGCGAAGGGGATGTACTCAAAGATCATTTTGGTGTTGTCTTTGTCGAAGCTTGCCCAGCCGCCGTTCTTGCACTGCATCGCGAAGATCCAGTCCAGCGCCCGCTGTGACACGTCGATCTGGTTGCGCTCGCGAGGGTGGGAAACGCAGTTCAAGGCCAGAAGAACTTGTGCTGAATCATCGACATCCGGGTAGAACTCATTGTTGAACTCGAAGTACCAGCCGCCGGGCTGCACATTAGGTAAGGTCTTAGACCAGTCACCTTTGTTTCGGACCTCTTTGGACATGAGCCAATCAGCGGCCTTTACCATCCGAGGGTCATCTTTCGCCACACCTGCCTCGCCGAGCGCGTAAACCGCCTGCGCGGTGTCCCACACCGGAGAGACGCAGGGCTGCATGCGGAAGGTCGGAATGGGATAGTTTGGTTCGCCCTCCGGATTGTCGATGCCGAGCTTTTCAAACTCGTCCATGGCCCGAATGAACTGCGGATCGTCCGGGGTATAGCCCAGGCACGCCAGTGCGATCAGCGCGTTCAGCATGGCCGGATAGATTGCTCCGAGACCATCCGACTTTTCAAAGCGCTCGAGCATCCACTTCTCGGCCCGCCTCAACGCCACCTTGCGGAGCGGGCGGATATGAACGCGCTCAGCCCAGTGAGCGACGCGGTCCGCTGCCAGAAATATATTTCGCCACCCAAAGATCTTCTTCGTGTCCCACTTCAAATGGAGGTGAGCATGCTCCCGGCCACCAACGAAGAGCTCATCGATTCCCTGCCCCTGCGGAACTTTCTTGAACGGCTTCTTTGCATAGGCAATCGACAGCGGCACAAGGATCGCGCGCGACCACGCCGATATCTCATAGATGTTGAAGTACCACCACTTCGGAAACAGGATCAGCTCCGGCGGCACTGCGGGGACAGCGTCGTACTCATACTGCCCCATAAAACAAAGGTAGATCTTGGTGAAGGTGTTGACTTCGGTGACGCCGCCGTTGGCAAGGATCCAGGTGCGGGCTTTGACCAGAACCGGATGATCCTGCGACCAGCCCATCAGTTTCAGCGCGAAATAAGCTTTGACGCCGAGTGAGATATTGGACGGCCCGTTCGGCGAAATACTCCAGCCACCGTCATCGTTCTGGTGACGCACAATTTCGTTGACGGCGCGCTCCATCTTGCCGCGATCACCGGTGCCGAGCAGCGTGTGGACGAAGACATAGTCGGACTCGAGCATGCTGTCGGCCTCGAGCTCGCCGCACCAGTACCCATCGGGATGCTGAAGGCCAAGCAACCAATCCTTGGCGCGCTCGATGCCTTCAGCCACATGATCGAGGCCAAGATCCATCCTGCCATAGCGCGGCTGCGCCGGATGGTGTGCGGTTTGCGGATTACTGGAAGATAGTCCCATCAAAAACTAACTCTCTGTCTGGAGTGCTTACTGTGCGACTGGTGGAGCGGACGCGATTGCCTGGACGATCTCCGGCGGCAAACCAAAACGTACATTCTCAGGCATGACTTCTACTTCATCCACCGATCCGTAGCCCATGGTCTGCAGATACTCGACAACATCCTTCACGAGAACTTCGGGCGCGGAGGCACCAGCGGTCACGGCCACCGTGTTGACTCCGTCGAGCCACTCCGGCCGAATCGCATCTGCCGTATCGATCAAATACGAGTTGGTATGGAGGTTCTTCGACACCTCCACCAAGCGGTTCGAGTTGGAGCTGTTCGTCGAACCGACCACCAGAACAAGATCTGCATCGTGCGCTACGTTTTTTACTGCCACCTGCCGGTTTTCAGTCGCATAACAGATGTCCTGCGAGTGCGGGCCGACGATGTTGGGAAACTTGTTTTTGAGCGCCTGGATCATGTCCCGCGCCTCATCGAGCGACAGGGTGGTCTGGGTCAGATAGGCGACGCGATTCGGATCGGGCACCACGAGGTTGGCCACCTCCCGCACGGTCGAGACGACTTGCGTCACGTCAGGCGCTTCACCCTGCGTACCTTCTATCTCGTCGTGATCGCGATGGCCGATCAACACCAGCGAGTAGCCCTGCTTCGCGAACTTGATTGCTTCCACATGAACTTTGGTGACCAGCGGGCAGGTCGCATCGACGACCTTCAGGCCGCGCTCTTTGGCACGCTCGCGGACGGCCGGCGAGACGCCATGAGCGGAATAGATCACACGCGCGCCCTCGGGAACCTCGTCCAGTTCGTTGACGAAGATTGCGCCCTTCGCGGCCAGATCGTTGACGACGTAGCTGTTATGCACGATCTCTTTGCGGACGTAGATCGGCGCGCCGAAAGCTTCTAGCGCAATCTGCACAATGTCGATCGCTCTCACGACGCCAGCGCAAAAGCCTCGGGGCTTGAGGAGGAGAACTCGTTTTGTTTTCGTTTGATTGACGCTCTCGTTAACTTCAGCGTGGTCAAGAGTGGTTGTAGTCACGTGTATAAGTATACCGCGTCTACACGTCTCCTGGAACTAGAATGAACCATTTCAGGTGCAACTCGGCGCACAGAAAAAGCGCAAAAATATTGACAAATAGATAGAACTTTTACGTCTTTTCTGCATCGCCGGAAGCGCAACGGTCTGTCAATCTGGCTGGATCTAACTCCCACAGCTCGGATGACCGCAGCCGCACTTCAACGTCATAATTTTCTTCGCATCCTCGCACTGGGTGGAGCAATACTTCCTGCCCTGCTCCGCCATGCAATTGCACCCTTCCTTTGCGCACTTTTTTTCTGATGTAGACATGGCTCGATCCTCCTGGAACCTGCTGTCTGTTCTCAGATGCGGTCAATACCGAAGAGGATGTGCGGCTAACGGCTGCTTGCGAGAAGATGCTCGGCGTGCTTTAGACTTGTCTCGGTCAGCTTGGCGCCGCTCAGCATACGGGCGATCTCCTGTGTGCGCTCCGAATCCTCCATGCGACGAACATCAGTCTGGGTGCGACCGCGTTTTTCCGTCTTTTCGATGAGAAAGTGCTGGTCGCCAAATGCCGCAATCTGTGGAAGATGCGTGATGCACAGAACCTGCTGGCCCTTCGACAACGTCTTGAGCTTGCGTCCGACAGCCTCCGCCGCGCGGCCGCCGATGCCGATATCGATCTCGTCGAAGACCAGCGTACGAGGAAGGACCGACTTCTTTTTTCGCTGAGAGCTGCCGGACGCGGACTCTTCCACGGTGACCTTCAGAGCGAGCATCACGCGCGACATCTCGCCCCCGGAGGCAATCTCGTGCAGCGGCTTCAAGGGCTCGCCTGCGTTGGTGGCGATGAGGCATTCCACCTGGTCCCATCCGTGCGCGGTCCAGTTCTCGGGATCCTTCTGCGCGGTCACGCGAACGTTGAAGCGCGTGCTCATGGCAAGGTCGTTGATCTGCGCCTCAGCCAGTTTTTCCAGGCGCTTTGCCGCGTCTGTCCGGCTGGAGGTCAACTGCTTCGCCGCAGCCTGATAAGCCGCAGCGTCCTGCGTCTCCTTGGCTTTCAGCTCCAACAGCAACGCGTCCCTGTTCTCCACTTCAGCGAGTTGTCGCGCAGCCTCCGCGCCGAAGGCGATCACCTCGGCCAGCGTCTTTCCGTACTTTCGCTTCAGCCGGTCGAGCGCTGCTAAACGATCTTCTATCTCCTCCAGCCGGCCAGGCGAGGCGTGAATCTTGTCGGCAAAATCGCGGACCTCAGCGTCGACATCTTCGACGATCGCCTTTGCCGCGGCGAGTTGCTGCGCGGGCTCCTGAAATCGCGCATCGTAGCGCGCCAGCTCGTCCAGATGCTTCAACGCCAGGCCCAACGTCGTCTCCGCCGCATTCTCCGATTCGTAGAGCAGCTCGTGCGCACTCATAGCCGCTGTGCTTAGCTTCTCCGCGTTTCCCAGCACGCGCTTCTCGGCCTCAAGCTGCACGTCTTCGTCTTCCGCAACCAGCGCCGCCTGATCGATCTCCTTATTCTGAAATCGCCACAGGTCGGCCATCCGGAGACGGTCCTGCTCGGCCGATTGCAGCTCCTCCAGTTTGCTGATCGTCGCACGCCAGGCGGCGAATGCCTCCGCCACGCCCTCCGTGTTCAAGCCTCCGAAACGATCGAGCAAGCTGCGCTGCTGTGCCTGATCGAACGAACCCAGCGTCTCGCCCTGTGAATGCACCAGCGCCAGCTCGGGCGCAAGCTGCCGGAGCACACCCACCGTTGCCGGCTGATTATTGACGAAGACACGCCCCTTGCCGTTCGCGACGATCTCGCGTCGCAGCAGAATATGGTCTGAATCGGAGTCGATCCCATTTGCTTCGAGGACCACAGCGGCACCCGAAGTCAGCTCGAACACACAGCCGACAACGGCCTTGTCCGCTCCATGGCGCACCACATCCGGCGACGCCTTTCCGCCCAGCAGCAGGGCAAGTGCGTCAATCAGAATGGACTTTCCCGCGCCCGTCTCGCCTGTCAGAAGGTTGAGCCCAAGGCCGAAGGTCGCGACCGCACGATCGATCACAGCATAGTTTTCCGCGCGCAATTCCAGCAGCATAGGAGCCTCAACCAACGATGTATCGCGAGGATAGCAAACCTCACACCAACGCATCTGTTTCGCTGATGGTGGCACCACAGAAGATGCCCCCCGCAAACTTTCTCGGAACATACGATTTACACTAGCTACTGGTGAATAATAACTATGGTCTGGACCTTCGCCCTCGCTTTCTATCTCTTTCAGGATGACGCCGCGGTCGCGCCACCCGCTGCTACCAACGGCAGCGCCCTCATGGAGATGGTTCACAACAGCGGCCCCGTAGCCTTCACGGTGCTTGTGATTCTGCTCATCGCGAGCATTTTTTCGTGGACGATCATGCTGTCGAAGTGGTCGGGCTTCCGCAAGGCCCAGATCCAGGGTCAGCGCTTCATCCGCGCCTTTCGCAAGTCGAGCCGGCTCAGCGAAATCGCCTCCGTCGCGGACCAGTTCAAGCCCAGCCCGTTGGTCGCGGTCTTCGGCGAGATCTACGACGAGTACCAGCGACAGAACGGCGGACGTGGCCTGCCGCGCAATCAAGTCGCGCTGGAACGTGCCGCCCAGACGGCCTCCAGCGAAGCCCTGACCGCGATGGAGAGCCGCATGACCTGGCTCGCTACGATCGCGGCAATCGCACCGTTCATCGGCCTCTTCGGCACCGTCATGGGCATCATCGACGCGTTCCACGGCCTGGGCACCGCAGGCGCAGCCACCTTGCGAGCGGTCGCTCCCGGCATCTCGGAGGCACTGATCACCACTGCTGCCGGCCTGGTCGTCGCGATTCCCGCCGTCGTCGGCTACAACCAGCTCACGGCTCGTCTGCGCGAGTTTGCCGCGCGCATGGACGACTTCGGTCGCGAACTTCTCAACGCCATTGAGAACGCCGCCATGCTGACTCCGCCTCCGCCGACGCAACAGCTACAGCCCGAAGAACCTCGCCGAAGGAGCTTCTAGCCATGGCCTTCTCCTCGAAAGGGCACACCCAAACCACGCTGGCCGAGATCAACATCACTCCGCTGGTCGACGTCGTTCTCGTGCTTCTACTCATCTTCATGTTGACCGCGCCGGTGCTCCAGTCCGGCGTTGAAGTTGCCATACCCAAGACCCGCACGGTGAATCAACTTACCGAAGAGCGCATGGTCGTGACCATCGACCGCCAGCAGAACGTCTTCCTGCAGGACAAGCCAGTCAACGTGAACCAGCTTCCCACTTTGCTGAGGACCACCGGCAAGGGTGATCCGAGCAAACGAATTATCTACCTTCGGGCCGATGAGCGCGTCCCCTTTGGCGCCTTCGCCTCGGTCATGGATGCCGTCAAGCAGGCCGGCATCACCAACATCAGCATCGTCACGCAACCGATTCAAAAGTGAGGAGCGATCCATAGCCACTCACGTCAAATTCGGCCAAGAGGACTACGGCGGCGATAACTTCCGCGGCAACTTCGCCGGTGCGCTGGTGCTGCACGGTCTGGTCGCCGGGCTCATCATTGGCTGGGCGTTTATCTTTCACACTCGGGGATTGAACTGGGGCGAACACGCCTCCAACACCGGCGCCATTCAGGCCACCATGGTCTCTTCGCTTCCGCTGCCGCCGACGCAGCGCACTCTGGACACAGGCGTCCTCACCTCGGAGGCGCCGAGCCCTGCTCCCGTCATCACAAAGGAAAAAACCGCGCCGCCGCCAGATCCGAAAGAGTTGGTCATTCCGGAAAAGACCACCAAGCCTGTCAAGACAGCCGAAAAGGCAGCGCCCGAACCTCCAAAACATATTCAGCCACTGCCGCCCCAGCCCAACAAGGCGGTTACAGGCGAAACCGCCGGTATTCGCGTCGCACAGTCCACTCTGGAGATCAAGAACGGGACGGCCAGCGTCTCAGTGGAGGACCGTACCTTCGGCGCGCGCTTTGCGTACTACGTCAACATTGTTAACAGCAAGGTCGCGCAGAACTGGTACACCTCCGAGGCCGATCCCAAAACCTCGCTGGGCAAGAGTACGACCGTCGTCTTCGATATCAACCACGATGGAGTCCCCTCAAACGTGCGCGTCGAAACCTCCAGTGGCTCGCCCAGCCTCGACCTCTCCGCCCTGCACGCGGTGCAGCGTGTGGATGGCTTCGGGCCTTTGCCACAGGGCGATCACATCACCGTGGAATACACATTCCACCTACATCCCCAATAGGCAACAATGACACTTTTGTGTGAAGAGTATTCCTTTGATTACCGTAATCTAGCTCCCATTCACGACAATTTTGGGTCTAACATGGAAAAGAATGCTTAGCCCAAATCGTACTTCCCCCATGCGGCACGCTCAGCTTTCCTGCCTCGCAGTTTTTCTTCTTCTGCTCGTCTCTGCGGCTTCCCTCCACGCTCAGGATTGGTTCAAGACTGAGACCTCCAGCGGCGTCGCCAGCGTTCGCATTGCGGTCTCCGACTTTAAGCCGCTCTCCACCGCCCCGCAGATCGCCAGCCTGAAGAAGACGTTCGACACCACGCTCTTCAACGACCTTTCGAATGCAGGCATCTTTGACATCGTCTCGAAGAGTCTGCTTCCGCAGTCGATACCAGGCGCTCCCGCGGAGATCAACCTGCAGCAATGGGCTGCCGCGCCAACCTCCGCGGCCATGGTTGCCTTCGGCGGCATCAACCTCCAGGGCAGCAAGCTCGTCTGCAACGGCTATCTCTTCGACGCCAAGAACCTGCAGTATCCTCAGGTGCTCGCCAAGCAGTACAGCGAAGACGCAAGCGACGACGCCGCCCGCCAGATTGCCCATCGCTTCGCCGACGAGATCATCTTTCGCTTGAGCGGCGGCAGCCAGGGCATCGCCGAAACCAAGATCT
>Ga0209624_10001486_pt1 | contig 18311 bp, 11 predicted proteins | sample JacPinW_OM2H0_O1_FD_188565 | JGI IMG/M metagenome (GOLD analysis project Ga0209624, IMG submission 188565) | Forest soil microbial communities from Algoma, Ontario, Canada - Jack Pine, Ontario site 1_JW_OM2H0_O1 (SPAdes) (version 2) | ecosystem: Environmental > Terrestrial > Soil > Boreal...
GCAAGCCGCTCCCGAAGCACCGGGGCCAGCTCTTCGACAGGAACCTCCGGCCGCTTCAGCAATTGCGCGAACGTCTGCCCACTTACTCCCGCAGCGTCTCCATCGAGCCGTGCCAGCAGCTCCGCAGGCAACTCCTCCGCTCGCACGCGCGCCGTACCTAGCAGCTTCTCAAACGCGACTGCCCGAGCCTGCTTCGCTTCGTAATCCGCCCACGCAGCATCGTCGATCAGCCCCAGCCGCCGGCCATGCGGAGTCAACCTGCGATCGGCATTGTCGATCCGGAGATGCAGACGGAATTCTGCGCGCGAGGTGAACATTCGGTACGGTTCGTTTGTTCCCTTGCTGATGAGGTCGTCGATCAAAATTCCGGTGTACGCTTCGGTCCGGTCGAGCGTGAAAGCTGCCTCGCCCCGCACCGCGAGCGCCGCATTGATCCCCGCCATCAACCCCTGGCACGCCGCCTCTTCGTACCCGCTCGTGCCGTTGATCTGGCCGGCCAGATAGAGTCCCGCAAACGACTTCACCCGCAACGTGCGATCAAGCTCCGTGGGGTCGATTGCGTCGTACTCGATGGCATAGCCGGGCCGCAGCATCTCGGCATTTTCAAGCCCGGGAATCGACCGCACCATCGCGGCCTGGACCTCCATCGGCAGGCTCGTGCTCATGCCGTTGATGTAGACCTCATGCGTATTCAGGCCCTCGGGCTCAAGAAAAAACTGATGTCTCGTCTTCTCGGGGAAGCGCACAATTTTGTCTTCAATCGACGGACAATAGCGCGGCCCGATCGCCTCGATCTGCCCGGTATACATGGGCGAACGATGCACGTTCTCGCGAATCAGCCGCAGCGTCTCCGGCGTCGTGTGCGCGATGTGGCACATGATCTGCCGCAGCGAAATTTGCTTCGTCCGAAAGCTGAACGGCGTTGGATCCTCGTCGCCCGGCTGCTCCTGAAACTGGCTCCAGTCGATGGTGCGGCCGTCGAGCCGAGGCGGCGTTCCTGTCTTCAAGCGGCACTCACGCAACCCCAGCCGCTTCAAACTTTCGCCCAGCAAAACGCTTGCCGGTTCGCCGCTGCGGCCCGCGGTGTACTGCTGCTCGCCACAGTGAATGAGACCGTTTAGGAATGTGCCCGTTGTGACAATCGTCGCCGCGGCGTGAATCGTCCGCCCATCGCGCAGCTTCAGCCCGCGAACAGTTCGGCCACCGTCCACTTGTTCGATGACGAGATCCACCACCTCGGCCTGCTTGATGAAAAGATTTTTCTGCCCCTCCAGCACCTCGCGCATCTTGACGCGATACAGCGCCTTGTCGCACTGCGCTCGCGGCGACCACACAGCCGGCCCGCGCGAAGTATTCAGCAGACGAAACTGAATCCCCGTGGCATCCGCAACCTCGCCCATCACACCACCCAGCGCGTCCACCTCGCGCACGAGATGCCCCTTGGCGATCCCGCCAATCGCTGGGTTACAACTCATCTGCGCGATCAAATCGAGGTTCAGCGTAAAGATGGCAGTACGCAGACCCATCCGCGCCGCCGCCATAGCCGCCTCGCACCCGGCGTGCCCGGCACCCACCACAACTACATCGAACTGTTCCGTAAACACCATCCCCTCTATTTTACGGGGATTTGCAGACTACCGGGCCCACATCTCCACATAGCCGTGATAGTACGTGGCCTTGCCGTTAATCAGATAAGGCAAAAAGCTACACCCCTCAAGCGACCGGATCGCCGCCACCGGATTTGATCCTACTGCGTTCGGCACCGTCCCCTCCCCCGTCAACTTTCCATCTTCGTTCACTGACACTTTCACAATCCGTGTTGGAGTGCCGCGCGGCATCTCGTTCATTCGCAATCCCTCATCTGTTTCTTCATCTGGTCCGCAGTCAAGATCGGCAGCGGATCATCCAACCGCGACGTAAAGTGCAACACCAGTGGCATCTCCATCTGCTGGGGGACACCATTCACCATGAGCGGCTTGAACTTGTACCTCAGCGCCGCTTCCATTCCGAAGCTCTCGAGCCCCGGCTGATCCGAATTATGCTTTGCACTCTCCCGGACCTGGCCGGTCCGATCCGTCCGCGCGTAGACAATCATGTACCCCTCAGTCTTGCCCTCGCGTACCGAAGGCCATTCGATCGCTGGAGCCTGTTCAACCAGGCTCTCCTCTTTTAGCGTTGAGACGAAGGCCGTAGAGATTCGCTGCCCTACTGAGGTCATTCCGCTCACTGTAAACATCGCCTCATCTGGCTTCTTTGTCTCTTCGAGCGTGATCAGCCTCCCCTCCACAGGCTTGTAATCGAGCACATCGGTGCTGTAGGTTCGCGCGATCTGCTTCTTGTTGAACTTCTTCCAATCCTTGTACTCCATGTATACGTTCATGGTCTGCACTGAGCTCAAATGAGGTTCCGAGCCACTGAAACAAACACTGCCCCACGTCAATTGATCGGTAATTCCACCAGGCCGGTCATCTCGCTGCAGGCAGCTGCGTGTAATCTGCGGCCCCAGCATTACTGCACCGCCGCGCCCGCGAAAGTTTTTCGCCATCGGCACTGGGTCCAGCACTGCCAGCACAAAGTTCTCCAGCCAACGCGGATAATAGTCCCCTTGATCCTCCTCCGAGACCTGGTCACCATTCACGACCTTCTCCTGGCTGAACTTCGGCGACTCAACCAGCAGCCGATATTTCGTGGCATCAACCCACCAAACCTCGACTCGTCCCGAATAGTCCGTCCCAGCGGTTCCGATCTCCATCACCGCATGGAATGGCTTGCCCTCAAACGTAAGAGACGAAGTCCTCAGCGCCCGATCGAGTGCAACCTCGCCATCAACTTTCTCGCCCGGCATTTGGGAGAAACCAGGCATCTGCGCCCAACATGAAATCGAGCAAAACACACCACCTAACATCAACTCACCCAACCAGAGCTTGGACATGTCGGCATCCTATCTCAGACGCGCAGCCAAAGACACAAAGCATTTTTTTTGCGAAGTAGAAAAAACTGGGAGTGGCCGATTTCGGATGAGTCGTTTAGCGCGTATCCATCAATCTTTCTTTACAATCCGCGTATGCCCTTTGATCGCCGCATCCTCATCGCAGCTCTCCTCTGCGCATCTTTGGCCACCTTCGCGCTCGGGCAAAACGCCGCCATCACCACCGACCCGGCCCCGGACAAGGCAAACCCCGCCGCAATGGAGACCTTCCAGATCCCCAGCCACGGAGCCATGTTGAACGCCTTGGTCTACGTCGCAGAAGGCGCAGGCCCTCATCCCGTCGTTATCCTGCTCCACGGCTTTCCTGGCAACGAGAAGAATCTCGATCTCGCACAGACGATTCGCCGCGCCGGCTGGGACGTTCTTTACTTCGACTACCGCGGCTCGTGGGGCTCCCCCGGTGAGTTTTCCTTCACCCACTCCATCGAGGACACCCAATCCGCCATCGCCTACATGCGCGATCCCGCAAACGCCAAAAGGCTCCGCTCAAATCCTTCGTATATCGTTCTCATCGGCCACAGCATGGGCGGCTTCATGGCGCTTCAGGCGGCCGCGCAGGACCCAGCCATCAGAGCCGTCGCTACTATCTCGGCTGCTGACTTCGGCATCAGCCGCCTGCAATCTCTTCCACCCGACAAGCAGGACGCGGCCGTGAAGGGCATCGCGGCCCATCTCGCCGCAGAGGGCATGGCGCCACTTGCCGGTTGCACTCCCGAGAGCCTGGCCCGTGAGATCGTGGCGAACACCGCCAAATGGACCTTCGTAGGCCTCAGTCCAAAGCTAGCCACCCGGCCTATCCTCATCATCACCTCCGACGACGGACTGGCCCCTGTCAACGACGCTCTCGTCGACGCTCTCCACCAAGCCGGCAACCAGCAGGCCAGCACCATCCACATGGCCACTGACCACTCCTACTCCGACCATCGCATCGCACTGGAGAGTGCAATCCTCGGCGGCCTTGGCTACCTTGAGCAATAATCCTCACGACGAAGCTCCCGTCGCGCGGAATTCCACAACCCTCATTGCATCTCACTTCCACAGAGAAGGGCTTAGCCTGTCGTCCGTCTAAACTGGGATCAGCCACCCCGGAGCTTTTGATGATTGCAGACATCCATTTTCGTCACGGCTGGTTCTTCGCCATCTTTCTGTTTTGCACCGCCATCGTCGTCGCGAATGTGGTGCACTACATTTTGTTCCGCGTCCTGCGCCGCAAAGAGGCTGAGGGCAAAAGCATCGGCTGGGGAGTGCAACGCTATCTCAGCCATCCGGCTCGCGCTGTCTTTTTTCTCACCTGCCTGCTCATCGCCCTGCCTACGATCCCGGGATTACCCGAGAAGCTCGAAGACACGCTTCGCCAACTCTTCATCATGGCAACGATTGCGGCCCTGGGATGGTTTGCCGTCGGCTGCATCTATGTCTTCCAATCCGCCACCCTCCGCCGCTACGACCTCGCCGCTGAAAACAATGTCCGGGCCCGGCGCGTTCACACCCAGTTCCAGCTCTTCCGCCGCATGCTCATCACCTTTGTCGTCATCATCGACATCGGTGCTCTGCTCTGGACCTTCAACGATCCGCGCATCTGGCACTACGGCTCCGGTCTTCTCGCCTCCGCAGGTGTCGCCTCGCTCATTCTTGCCGCCGCCGCAAAGTCCACCGCCGCCAACTTCCTCGCCGGCCTCCAGATCGCGTTTACCGAGCCCATCCGCATCGACGACGTCGTCGTCATCCAGGGCGAGTGGGGCCGCATCGAAGAGATCAACTCGGCCTACGTCGTCGTCAAAATCTGGGATCTCCGCCGTCTCATCGTGCCCTTGAGCTACTTCATCGAAAACTCCTTCCAGAACTGGACTCGCGAGTCCTCCGACATCATGGGCACCGCATTTCTGTACGTCGATTACTCCATCGCGGTCGAGGAGCTGCGCCAGCAACTCAACACCATCGTCCACGCGTCGCCCCTTTGGGACAAAAAGGTCTGCGGCCTGCAGGTCACCAACCTCACCGACCGCTCTATGGAGATTCGCTGCCTGATGAGTTCGCGCAACTCCAGCGAAAGTTTCGACCTCCGCTGCCTCGTCCGCGAACAGATGATTGCGTGGATCCAGCAGAAATATCCTACCGCCTTCCCCACCACCCGCTTCGCCGCTCTGTCCGACGACGGCTCAACCCAGCAGCAACCTCCCTTCAATCAGCCTGATCATCCCTGATTCAGCTACACTGGCTCTCCAACGAGGTCAGCCTATGATCGCCCAAAATCCCATCATCGCCTTTGTCCCTACCAAAGACGCAAACCGCGCTCGCGTTTTCTACGAAGAGCAACTCGGCCTGCGCTTCGTCCATGACGACGCCTTCGCCGTCGTGATGGACGCAAATGGCACGATGATCCGCATTGCTCGCGTCGGCGAGTTCACTCCGTTTCCGTTCACCATCCTCGGCTGGCAGGTCGACGACATTCACCAAGCCGTTGCGGAGCTGACGAGTAAGGGATTGCAGTTCACCCGCTATGGGTTCCTGGAGCAAAGTGAAGATGGAGTATGGACCGCTCCAGACGGCCCTAAAGTCGCGTGGTTTCTCGATCCTGACGGCAACACCCTCTCCCTCTCGCAACATTGATATAAAAGAGAGGCCCACTGCGCGTGGGGCGGCCACTTCGTGGCGTGTATACCGGTCGTTCAGGGATGATGAACATTGGTCCTCCCGTTGGTCGGAAAGATAAATGATCCCGACCAGCGGGAGGGCCGATACCGCTCTTCTGCCCCGACAAGTTAAAAAGGCGTGCGAACGCCCGCGCCACGCGCAGTGGGCCCGTCCGGCAGGACATGGTCTCTAACCAGCTCCTAAAACTCAATCCTCAACCCGACCTGCACCTGACGCTCCTGCACCTGTCCCGTCGACGCCGCCGTGAATGTTCCAAACGGCTGTACGTTCAGTCCCTCGGCCGCGACCGTTGCGGCATTCTGAAACACGAGCGGCGTCACCCCGTTCACCGCCGTACCCACAAGAAACGCCCTCTGTGTTATCGCCGAGTAGTTCACCCGATTCGTCAGGTTGAAGATCTCCGCGGTCCCGCGCATCCGCACCCGCTCCGTCACGTGCACGGCACGACTCACGCGTAGATCAAGGTGAGCGCTATCAGGAAGACGCAGCGTGTTCCGTCCCACCGTCGGCAGATAGACCGCGCCGCCCGAACCGTTGATGCTCTCATGCCCGCCGCTCAGCCGGGTGCCACCGAAAATATCGAGGCTGTACGGCCGCCCACTCGTCTCAGTAAAGATAGGCGCGAAGGCCCACCCGCGCACCGCTGTCCTTACCCATTGCCGATCGCTGCGCGGCGTCGGCGTCCACACCGCGCTCGCCTGCACCTTTTGCGGAAAGTTCAGCGTCGACAGTCCCTTGTCGTACCGTAAGTCGAACGGGTCGAACTGGGCATTGGTCCTCGGCGTCGCGCCAATCTGCCCAAAGTCGATCGCCTTCGCCCACGTCCAGCTCGCCCGAAACTCCAGGCCGTGCCGACCACGTCGCCGCCCCTCGACCACCAGCGCGTTGTAGCTCGCGTTCGCATTCGAAACCACGTCCGTCACCGGCCCATAGCTTGTATTCTCCCGCTCCGAATACACCGGCAGGACGAAGGTCTCTCCGTCCTGCACACCGGCCGTGCCAGTACCACCTTGAAGCTGAAACACCTTCGTATCCGTCGACGGAACAATGTTGATGTCGGTCGAATTCGGCAGCTGGCGGTCAAGGTTCAGCAAATAGGTCGCGCTTCCCACTACCCCTGCACCCACCTCGCGCTCCACCGTCATGGTGGCCTGCTGCACCGCGGGCAGCCTGAACCTGCGATCGAACACCGTCGCCGAAGTCGTTGTAGCCACAGCCGCTGGCGGCGTCGTCAGATACGAGCAGACGTAGCCAAAGCCCTGATTCGCAACCTGCGGACAATTTGTAACCGTAGTAGGTAAGATTAATACATGCGTTGCTGAAACGTTCGTCGCTGTGTTCACCAACGCACTTCGCACCGTCGCTCCCGCCAGCCGTCCGTAAAAAATCCCGTATCCCACTCGCACCACGCCGCGCCCTTCACCGAACGGCTGCCACGCCACTCCCACCCGCGGACCGAAGTTGTTCCGGTCTTCAGGAAACACGCTCGTAGCCCCCACGCTGCCAAACGCCGCATCCAGGGATGCGTTCGGCTGCTGCGGCAGCGGCAGAAATTCGTATTCATACCGCAGTCCCGCGTTCACCGTGAGCCCAGCTCTGGGCCGCCAGTTGTCCTGCACAAACCCCGCCCACTCCTGCGTGTTGAACGTCACCGCCTGCTGCCCGAAGCTCTGCGAAAACGAGCGAAAGCAAAAATCATGCACCGCAGAAAGGATCGACGGACACCCACCATTCGGATAAGCATTCACGTTGAAGGTGTAGTCCGTGATCCAGTCCACCAGCCTCCCGGCGTGGCCCGACGTCGTCCCGCTGTCATAGTGAAACGCCCCCTCCTCGTTATTCAACGCATCGACATAGTCGTGCACCAGGCTCACGTCGCCTCCCGCCTGCACCTGATGGCGTCCCCGCACCCATGTCAAAATATCGGCGACCTCGACCTTGTTTTCATCCGGATACGCCTTTCGCCCGAGCGAGGAAGACGTGCCAAACGTAAACCCATCCGGTCCAATCGCCACCTCGGGCGCATAACCCCCGGGGCCAACCGCAGGCTCCTGCGGCAGAGGCTTTCCTGCCTCCTCATACTGAAAGTCTCGCCCATACTGCATGCGCAGTTCATTGCTCAGCTTCGGTCTCGCGGTCCACAACCATCGTCCCAGCACCGAATCAATCTTGCCGTAGCTGCTCCCCAGGCTGCCTGTTCCCAAATCCACGACAGGAGCCGATCTCACGCCGCCCGGCGCACTCGACCGCGCCCGGTCATACTGCACGCTCAACCGATGACGTTGTGACGCCTGCCAATCTACTTTGCCAAAGTTGACCACCTGGTCCTGCCGTCGCGCCACCGTTCCCGTGAGGCTGTCCAGATAGTTCAGCGCAGCATTCACCTTCGCCGACGAGACTCCCCGATTGCCCAGGAGCGCTGTTTGCGTTGCAGTCAGCGCAAAGAAATTTGGATCCTCTGGCGTCGATATCGCAGGAAAATCCCGCAACTGCTGATCGTACGCATAAAAATAAAACAGCTTATTTCGCACCGCCGCACCGCCGACGCTCCCGCCAAACTGCTGCCGCACATCATTCGGCTTCACCAATCCGCCCGTCACCACGCCGTCAACATAGTTGCTCGCAAAGGAAAAAGGATTCGTCGCCCCCAGCGCACTCGCGCGCAGCAGATAGAACGCAGTCCCATGCAACGTGTCGGTTCCACTCTTCGACACCGTCGTGACGATCCCGCCCGCAGCATGACCATACAGCGCCGAGTAGTTCTGCCCGCTCACGCGAAACTCTCGCACCGCCTCCTGCGAAAATGTATAGGCCATTCCTGAGTGCCGTCCATACCCCCCGCCACCATCCACAGCCGTGACACTCGCGCGCCCCGAAGACTCTGACTCCACTGCATCCTCAACCTCGGGTCCACTATCGCCGCCCGTTCCCCGCGGCACCGCGCCGAAGCTCTGATCATCATCGCCGCCATCGATCCGGCTACTGTTCTGCGTCGAAGCCGCGCCGCGAAAGGTCAGCAGCCCTACGCTCTCTGGGTCGGCATTCACCGTCGGGGTCAGCAGCGCAAACGTCTGCCATCGCCGCCCATTCACCGGCAGGCTTTCAATCTCGTCGGAGGTCACCGTACTCGCCACCGCTGCGCTCGAAACATCATCGATACTCACCGTCGCCGGCTCATCCGGGCTCGCCGTCACCGTCACCGCGGTCACCACCCCGCCAACCTGCAGCCGAGCCTCCACCGAGGTCACACCTCCCGCCTCGACCACCACTCCGTCCAGCGTAAGCCGCGCAAACCGCGCATAGTTCACCACCACCTGGTACTCTCCGGCGGGAACCCGCGGCACCAGAAACTCCCCCTTGCTCCCCGTCTTCGCCGCAATCTCAAGGCCAGTCGAAACCTTTTGCACTCGCACGTCGGCCCCGGCAAGTGCAGCTCCACTCGCATCAACGACAAAGCCGCTGATCACCCCATCCACCGACGTCTGCGCCCACGCGCGCTCCGTCACCCTGGCGAAGCCGTACCCCAGCAGCAGGCCTATCGCGACCATCTTCAGCTTCAAACCGATCGCGCCAACTCGCACGCGACCATTACAAAACAACATGCACTCTCCCTTGGAAACTTGTTACCGCTCTACGCCGCAACCACGGGAAGATCGAAGATTCAGTTCACATCCACTCCCAATCCTCGGGACAGCGCATTGCAGCCGTACACACCCCTGGCAATGCGCCAAAATCAATAAGGGATTAGCCGCAGACTAACGAACTTTCTCAGATTAGGAAAGCCCACTCCAGTGTTACCCCAAGAAAAAGGGCGGTAGCCGAAGCCACCGCCCCTGATGAACCCAGCCGGTCCCTAAAACTCAAGACGCACAGCCAATTGCACCTGCCGTGGGCTGTACACATAGTTCGAGTTGGCGTTAGTGACGGTACCCGCAGCGCCGTTGTAGTTCAAGTTGCTGCCACTGAACGTATAACCCGTCGTATTCACGCTGGTGACGTTTTGGTGGTTGAACATGTTGAACCCTTCGCCAATGAGCTGCAGGTGATACTTCTCATTGAACGTGAACTCTTTTTGCCCGCGCAGATCGAAGTCCGCCGTCCGGCGCTGCTGATAGGTGTTCCGGCCCAACTGCGGCAGGAACGTAACACCAGAGCCCAGGATCCCCGAAGCAAAGCTGACATAGGTCACGCCTCCGGTCGTCACGTTGGGCTGGAATCCACTCAGAGTGAGCGAGTAGGGCAACCCGTTCTGTACCTGTACTAGCGGGTTCAGTTGCCAGCCATTTGCGAGATAACGCTTCCAGCCGGTCGCAGTAGAGGGGAAATTAATGATCGCGTACCCGACAAACCGGTTTGGCACATTGAAGTTGGAGTTTGCGTAGTTCGCCCGCGGATTTCCGTAAGGATCGAGCCAGTTGCTATTTCCTGCCGTGATCTGCGTGGTTTGATTCTGGTTGAAATCCATCGCATGGGACCAGGTGTAGTTGGCGTCGAACTGCACCAGTTTCAGGCTATGGTTCTGCACCTCGCCCACCAACGCGCTATAGCTCGAGTTGATATTGCTCGTGATCTCGGTGATGGCAGCAAAGGCTGGATTCTGACCGCCCTGATAAACCTGGTTCGTCAGCTTGGAACCACAGACCAGCGGACCACAACTGCCACCGGGTGTCGCCGGTTGGATCGTAACCGTGCTGGTGTACTTCGTCGCCGGATTCAGATTGATGTTCAGATAATTCGGCAGTTCCCGCCCCAGCGCCCCAAGATAGGTGACGGACATCGTCGTCCCCCGACCTACTTCCTGCTGCACCGTCATGTCGAACTCATGCACCATCGGGCTCTGCATGTTCTTGGCAAAGAACTCGATGTTCGGCGCTGTGATTGCTGCCTGTGCCGCCGTGACCACATTGGGAAATGTAGCTGCCTTGGCCGAATTTCTAAAGGTGTATAGATTCTGGCCTGTTGGCAGACCCGAATTTTCATACGCGTTCAATGTAAGCGCGTTGAAGATACGCCCGAAGTACATTCCGTATCCGCCGCGAAGAACCGTCTTGCCTTCTCCAAACGGGTCATACGCGAACCCAAGTCTCGGCCCGATATTATTCTTGTCACTTGGCTTGTTCGCCGTTCCAGGGTATGCCGGATTGATCACAGCCGCGGGCGGTCCCTCCAACGACTCGTAATCGTATCGTGCACCAAGATTTAATGTCAGCCGCGGTGTCACCTTCCAGTCGTCCTGGACGAAGAACCCGTAGTCTACCGTTGTGATATCGAAAACTGGGTTGCCGAATCCCTGGACAAGCGACGTATAGCAAGGATAGCTCGCGGTTGCAGTCCCCACAGCCGTTGCGCTCGCGCTCGAGTTACACGTTCCGCTGGGCTGTACCAGGTCAGCAAAGTAGTTCTGCAGGGCACTGTAGCTATAAACACCGTTGCTCTCGAACAGGTTGTTCTGCAGGTCGTAGTTGTGCACGATGTCCAGGCCGAACTTCAAATTGTGGCCGCCGTGCGTCCAGTTCGCCGTATCCGCAGCCTGCCACTTGCGCTCATCGGGATACGCCACACGGAACGAGTAGTACGGGATGCCTGCAGTAAAGCCGCTGGCGCTCACGAGGCTGACCTGGACCGGAACGCCGGTCGCACCAGTGAAATACTGATTCGTGTATGCACTTGGCGTCTGCGCGCCCTCATCGTTCAACTCGCGACTGTACTGGTAGCGAACTTCGTTGGTGAGTGAGGAAGAAATCAACGAGTCCAACCGAATTAGACCGTAGTCCAGCTTTACAAAGTCGGTTCCAAAGCTGTCGATTGCGTAGTTGTTGGTGGCCTGGGTCTGAACACCACCTGGGGAATCCCAACGGAGCCGGTGAAAGAGGACGCTGAGGTGCTGCTTCTCATTGATCTGCCAATCGATCTTCGGCGTATTGATAATCTGATTGCCGGTACGCGGAACAGGACCCAAATCCGTAAGAAGCGCGGCAAGATCCGTGGAGTACAGGTTAGAGCCCTGCGTGTAAGTCGCATATTTGAGGCGAGCCGATAGAACACAAGCGGCCGTATCAATCGTGCTCGCCGCGCTGCCGCCGGTAGGGGCTTTAATGGCGCCTGTTGTCGGGCTACAGGTATACCCAGCCGGAAGAGTGGCATCTGGCACCGTAAAGAACGTGGAAGGGCTGGATGGAATGGCCGTTCCTGGAAAGTTCCTTCGATATTGGTCGTACGCATAGAACCAGAAAAGTTTGTTCTTGATCAGTGGGCCACCGACAGCCAGTCCCCACTCCTTACGCCAATCCTTCGGCTTGTACGGTAGCGTGGAGAAGCTCGTCGGAATCGGATTGCCGGACGTGTAGTTCGCTACCGTTGTCTTCGTAAACGGATTCACCGCACCCCAGTCGTTGTCGCGATCATAAAAATAAAGCTGCCCGTGCAGAGAGTTCGTTCCGCTCTTCGTAACCGAGTTCACAACGCCACCCGCCGCGCGACCATACTCTGCCGAGTACACGCCTGAGTTCACCTGAAATTCGCGCACCATTCCCTGCGATGTCGAGTAGCCTTCACGCGTCCTGCCGCGCTCTTCTGAGAAGAATGCCTGGTTATCATCCGCGCCATCAATCTCGATGTTGTTCAGCAGCGGGCTGATGCCGCGAAAACTCAACAAGCCAAACCCATTCGAGTCTGCCACCACCCCCGGCGTCAGCAACACCAGATCGGACCACCGCCGTCCATTGATTGGAAGTGCATCAATCGTCTTCGCATCCAGGTTCGACGCAAAATCTGGCGACGTAAAGTTCAACTCTGGAGCATCGGCCGAGACCTCAACTGTAGTAGTGTTGGCCCCCACCACCAACTTCGGATCAAGCGTCGTCAACAAGCCCACCTCGACCACTACCTGTTTCGACTCGTACGTATTAAAGCCCGCGGACGTAATCGTTACAGTGTAGGTCCCTGGCGGAAGATGTACGACACGGAAAAAACCTTCTCCATCGGCTATCGCTGTCTGTTGTGCGTTCGTGTCGTTGCTGCGGACCGCGATCTTCGCGCCCGGCATCGTCGAACCGCTTGCCTCCGTCACGGTGCCACCGATGGCACCATCGACCGCCGACTGTGCGTGCGCGCTTATCCCTAAACCCGCGCAGAGTATCGCTACAAACGCCCATCTCATCATTATCTTTATCACCTTGGTCTCCTAAGTTTTACTGTGCCGCCGACAAGCGCATGTCTTCACTCCGCGCCTGACATTCGGTTTCAATGGATTAGTCTCAAAGGTCTCACACCCCGATTAACATGCGGTTACGGTGTCGGCCAAGTGCCTGTGCCGATCCTGTTGCCTGACCGCTGCGTCGTCTCCGTCACCATCACAAACGGTCACGCGCGCCATCAAGAGGCTATACAGTTCCGGCAGTGTGGCTCACATTTTAGTACACTGGATGTTGAATAATAATGTTTATTGACGAAGCAAGAATCCGCATCAAAGCCGGTGATGGCGGCAACGGCTGCATGGCGTTCCGGCGCGAAAAATTCGTTCCCAAGGGTGGTCCCTCCGGCGGTGATGGCGGTCACGGCGGCGACATCCTCATGTCCTCCTCGCTCAGCCACAACACCCTCGTCCACTTCCGTTTCAACCCCGAGCACAAGGCGCAGCGCGGCGGTCACGGCCTCGGCTCCAACTGCTCCGGCCAGGCCGGCGAGCACACCACCCTCAAAGTCCCGGTCGGCACCCTTCTCTACGACGACCAGACCGGCGAGCTCATCCACGACTTTGCCCACCCCGACGAGACCATCGTCATCGCCAAAGGCGGCCGCGGAGGCCGTGGCAACCAGCACTTCGCCACCAGCACCCACCAGGCCCCTCGCGAGCACGAACTCGGTCGCGCAGGCGAAGAGCGAAACTACCGCCTCGAACTCAAGCTCTTAGCCGACGCCGGCCTCGTCGGCTACCCCAATGTTGGCAAGTCGACCCTCATCTCGCGTCTCTCCGCCGCCAAGCCCAAGATCGCCGACTATGCCTTCACCACGCTCGAGCCCAACCTCGGCGTAGTCCAGGTCGGCGAATACCCGCACACCGAATCCTTCACCGTTGCCGACCTCCCCGGTCTCATCGAAGGCGCGCACCTCGGCGCCGGCCTTGGCATCCAGTTCCTCCGCCACATCGAGCGCACCAGCGTCATCGTCCATCTCGTCGACGTCTCCGACTCCCCCGACCGCCCCGATCCCGTCGCCGACTACAAGATCATCACCGCCGAACTACACAGCTTCGACCCAACCCTGGCCGCCAAGCCCACCATCCTCGTCGCCGCTAAAGCGGACGTTGCCAATCCCGACAAACTCAAAAAACTCTCCGCCATGGCCAAGCGCCGCAAGCTTCCGTTCTACGCCATCTCCGCCGTCACTGGCGAAGGCATCGAGCCTCTCAAGTTCGCCATCGCCGAGATGGTAGCGACCCACCGCCCCATCGACCTCGAACCTGCTGCACCGCGCCCCGCAAAGGTAAAGCCCAACTACCCGCCGCCGCCTAGTTCGGCCCGTGGCCGCGCCTAGCAGCATCGCGAAAACACACCCCCCGCAAAGCATAATTATTCTCATCATCGTCCGCGAAGTTGCGTACACGGTGTCAGCGGCGCGATCGAACCGGGAGTTTGCTACGCTAGGCATCAATGAATCTCGACGAGGTTGCTCCCGTGATCGATGTCCATCCCCCGCATGAGCCGATCCACGGCTGGCGCGACTTTTTTATTCATCTCACCACCATCACCATCGGCCTGCTCATCGCCCTTAGTCTCGAGGGCTGCGTCGAATGGCAGCACCACCGCCACCTCGTTCACGAAGCCGAAGCCAGCCTCCGCACAGAGATCCAGAACAACGCCAAAGGCCTTCAGGACACTCTGGCCGACCTGCACAAACAGCAGGAGAACCTCAAGCAGGACGTCGTCGTCCTCAAATACATCATGAAGAACCACAAGCCGCCGGAAAACTCCGGCATGGAGATCACCTTTCACATCCGCAGCTTCGACAGCGTGAGTTGGAAGACCGCGCAATCTACTGGCGCGCTCTCCTACATGCCCTACGCCCGCGCCCAGGAGTACGCCGACATCTACGCCACCCAGGACGAGCTAACCGCCGCGGAACAACAGGGCGCCAGAGATGCGATCATCAGCCTCGCCCCGTTTATGAACGTGAGCAACGATGACCCCGATCCCACCGAAGGTCAGGCCGAAGCAATCAAACAAAAAATCGAAGTACTCCAGGGCCAGCTCATCCTGGTCAACAACCTGTTCGAGTCCCTTGACCGCCGCTACAAATCATTCCTGGCCGCCCACCCGGACTAACCTGCAACCTCGTCATTCGATCCATGAGGGGCCATGCCTTCACTACAACAGCAATTCGGCCACATCGACATCTACCTCTTCGACCAGCTTCTCCGCGGTAACATCACCCCTGGAATGCGCATCCTCGATGCCGGCTGTGGCGGCGGCCGCAACCTCGTCTATCTCCTCCGCGAAGGCTATGAGATCTTCGCCGCCGACGCCAACCCGTCAGCCGTCGAGCAGCTACGCGCCCTCGCCGCAGCCCTCGCCCCTACCCTCCCCGCAGAAAACTTCCGCGTCGAACCCGTCGAAGCCATGTCCTTCCCCAACGCCTTCGCCGACGTCGTTCTCCTCAGCGCCGTCCTTCATTTCGCCCGTGACGACGCGCACTTCACCGCTATGCTGCACGGAGCCTGGCGCGCCCTCAAACCCGGCGGCCTCTTCTTCTGCCGCCTCGCCTCCACCATCGGCATGCAGCACCAGCGCCTCTCCGGCCGCCGCTTCCTCTCTCCCGACGGCGTGGAGCGCTATCTGGTCGACGAGTCCCTCCTCCTCGAACTCACCGCCAAACTAGGCGCCGACCTGGTCGACCCCATCAAGACCACCGTCGTCCAGAACCGACGCTGCATGACCACCTGGGTCCTCCGGAAAAATCTCTGACCCGCAGCGACACCGCGATCCAGCTACATGACAATTCCTGCCCCGCCTCGAACATCAGGCCGCCAAACGGGTAAACTAACCGTAATGATCTTCCGCAAGGCAGTCCTCTTCCTGGCCGCAGCCATCGCCACCACCACCATCGCTCACGCGCAATTCGGCGTTTATGGAACCGTCACCGTCAACCGCCTCTCCGGCCAGCAGAGTTCACCCCTCGCCCCTGCAAATGCCGATCCAGCCGGTTGCATGGGCCTTTTCGCACAAACTTGCCAGGTCAACAACAGCGTCGACCCCATCGGCGGCGGCGGCGGCGTCTACTATGACTTCAAGACCCTCGGTCCAGTTCGCCTCGGCGCAGACGTTCGCGGCACCGTCACCAACAGCAACCAGGGCGCCGAGTCATTCTACCGCGGCCAGGGAACCCGCATCTACTCCGTCCTGGGCGGCATCCGCGGCACCTTTCACACGCCGGTCCAGATCATCAAGCCCTATATCCAGGTCTCTGTCGGCCTCGGGCGCAGCGACTACGGTCTCTCCAGCACCCCTCCTGTTGTCGTCCACAACAACTTCCAGTACGAGGGGTTCGCCGGCGTCGATCTCAAGCTCCTCCCCATCATGGATTTTCGTGTCGTTGAACTGGGCTTAGGCGCCCTCAGCTCCTTCGGCACCAACGGCCACACCTACCCCATCGGAACCATCAGCAGCGGCGTAGTCTTCCACCTCCCTTTCTAGAGGGATAAGGCAGTTTGAATCTTGAAGGTTCACACACCGGCACAACGCTCTCAGGCGGCGTGCCGGTTTTGTATTTCGGATCGATGAGTTAGTACTTGAAGCGGTAGCGGACCTCGCCGTAGATCTGACGGGGGTCGTTGTAGTGAAAGCCCCCGAAGGTCAGGCTGTTGTCGAGCAGGACGCGATAGTTGGCTATGTTGGTCGTGGTGACGGAGGCTGAGAGTTTTTCGCCGAAGCTCTTGCCGATGGAGAGATCAACGCTGGTGTGTGGGGGCAGGTAGGGGTTCGGGTAGGGAGTCGCGGGGTCCGGGTCGCCGTTGGTGAAGCCGGAGCCGTAGTAGACGTTGGTGGAGGCGAAGGTGCGCCAGGGGAGCGTGGCGTTGAAGCCCACGTTGAGGGTGTTGCGCTGGTCGTGGTCGACCGGGGTGTAGCCGGGAGTGACGTCGCACTCGGGTGAGGTGATGGGGACGCAGATGAGGCCGCCGGTAATGGCGCCGCGCTGCTCAGCGATCTGGTTGGAGTAGGCCAGGTGGGCCTGGCCGAAGTGCCATAGACGCGGGCTGCGAACGGTGACCTCCCACCCACGGATGAGGGCGCCGTCGATAGTGACCGGGAAGTAGATGCTGGAGTCGCCGATGTTGGAGTGATCGAGGAAGTTATTGACACGGGTCTTGAAGGTGTCGACGTCGAGCACCCACCCGCGCAGGGGGATCTGAACACCGAACTGATGTTCTTCGTCGCGTTCCCCGTGGAGAGGAGCGAACGCGGTGTTGCTGGCGTTGGCGAACTGCACGACGGGGCCGGACGCGGTGAGAAGTGGCGGGGGCTGATAGTAGTGGCCGTAGAAGCCGCGGAAGACCCAGTTCAATTTTGGAACGCGCACCGCTACTCCAAAGCGAGGGTCGGTTTCGTTTTCGGTGATCTCGGCTTGTGATGAAGAGGATGTGAAGTGGGTCTGGCGCAGGCCGGCGATGAGGGTGAGCCAGGAGGTGGCCTTGAAGTTGTCGGAGACGTACGCCTCTACGACGCCGCCGTTGGCTGAGTCGGGTATAGAGAAGTTGGCGTTCCCGCTGTTGTCGTTGAAGATGGCGCCGAAGAGGTAGGTGTCGTGCTGGCCGAAGGAGTAGAGGCCGGCCTGGATGGTGTTGCGCGCGATTGCCGTGGTGATAGAAGCCTGCGCGCCGCCGTAGTTCGAGGAGCGGTTGGCGGTGGTGGCTACCGGGGTGTCGTTGGGGTTGGATTCATAGTCGGCCTTGTTGTAGTGGTAGAAGGGCGAGACCTGAAGGACGGTGTCGGGGTTGAAGGTGTGAAGCCATGAGAAGGTGGCGATGGCATCGCTCTCGTGCTGGCCGTCGCGAAGACCGCTGGAGTCGAACTGTTGGTTCTCGAAGTCGTTAGGGTTAGGGTCGTAGGGTATCTGGAAGTAGTCGTTGCGAAGCTGCGTGACCACGCGGAGTTGATCTTTGGAGCTGCTATTGTAGATGAAGGAGCCGAAGCCGCCGTATCCGTTGGTTGCGTCGTGGAGAACCTGGCCGACGGGCGGGGCGAGGCCGTAGTCGCTGCGGTTGCCGTTGAGGGAGGCGTAGTAGGCGAACTTTTCGGTGTGGTCGCCGAAGTTGAGCTGGTCGTCGGTCTGGAAGAGGTTCCCGGCGGTGATGGTGAGTTCGGCCTCGCGGTTGCGCTCGAAGCCGGTGCGGGGCACGACGTTGAAGACGCCGTAGGTCCTGTCGCCGATATCGGAGGTGTAGCTGCCGCGCTGGATCTCGATGTAGTCGATGTCTTTGGGGCTGATCTGGGCGGCGAGGTTGCTGGCGATGTTGGTGTTGGGGATTTCGACGCCATCGAAGAGCCAGCTGACCTGGTGGCCCCCACGCATGTGGAGCATGTCGTGGGTGATGTACGCGCCGGGGGTGAAGTCGGTGATCATGGCGAGGGAGTTGGTGCGGTCGGCGCCGGGGGGGAGGGCGATGGTCTCG
>Ga0209624_10001487_pt1 | contig 18286 bp, 18 predicted proteins | sample JacPinW_OM2H0_O1_FD_188565 | JGI IMG/M metagenome (GOLD analysis project Ga0209624, IMG submission 188565) | Forest soil microbial communities from Algoma, Ontario, Canada - Jack Pine, Ontario site 1_JW_OM2H0_O1 (SPAdes) (version 2) | ecosystem: Environmental > Terrestrial > Soil > Boreal...
TCATGAGCTACCGCATTGTCGGCGATCTGGTCCGCTATGTCAGCGCGGAGCGCGCCGGCGCCGAAGAAGATATCCCGGTAGCCCTCGTCGACTTCGACGCCACCCATCGCTGGGAGAAGCAGCACACGCAGCCCTCACCCGCTGACGCTGACAACCCCCATCCACCAGCGATCGACCCCGAACTTCTCAAAGAGGAGGCAGACCGCGCCGCCCTCACCCCCGAGGTCGCCAAAGACCTACGCCTCCCTGAAGAGGACAGCACCCTCGTCCTCGACACCTTCCGCGGCACACCCGAGCTGGTTCCCCTCGCCCAGACCGACAGCGATCTCAACCGCAACACCGGCCACAATCTCTTGAAGGCCGCCGTCAATCCGCTATCGGCCGCCCACCCCATCGTCACCCTCAAAGGCGAGACCTCGCCCGTCCAGCTCCACGTCAAGGACCCTATCCTCTATCTGCGCATCGGCGACGAGATCGTTGGCGAAACCGCCGGCAGGCCCCTCGTCGTCGACACACACGGAGCCACCAGCAACGCCCAGAACGACCCCGCCGGCGGCTCTGACAAGAGCCGATACGTCGTCGTTCGCGCCGACGTCCGCACCGGCGCACGCGTCATCGCCAGCTTCCGCATCAGCCTTCTCGGCACCGGCCAGCGCCAGGAGGACGTCGTCGAAACCACCACCGAGCTCCTCCCCGGCGGCCACTGGCTCAAGATCACCCCCAAGGAACCCCTGGACTTCGGTGAGTTCGCCCTCATGGAGGTCATCTCCAACAAGGCCGTCAACCTGGGAGTCTGGGACTTCGGCGTCCACCCCGTCGCCCCCGAGAACCGCGACATCATCAAGCCCGACCCCAGGCGCGCCGTCACGCTCGGGCGTCACAAGCCCGACTAACGCCAAAATTGAATCAGGAGAATTAAAAAGAGAAAAGAGCCCAGCGGCAAAGAGGAAACGGTCAGTTGCGAGGCAGATGATCGTGCTCGACAAACATCTCCGAGACAGCGCGCCGCGAACCGCTGGTCTTTTCCGCCATCTCCTCCCAGTCCATCGTGCCCTTGCCCGCGACTGCAACGTTGTTCCGTGTCTTCTTGGCCTCATACATCATCGTGTCGGCCGATCGCAGGATCGTCTGCACCGTATCTCCATCCTCCGGAAAGCTCGCCAACCCAAAACTTCCCGAGACGTGCAGCGAAAGTCCCGCCCCTTCCAGAAAGCGAGCGTTCCGCAGGTCCTCGCATAGCGCCATCGTGGTGCCGCTTGCCGCAGCCTTCCCCATTCCCGGCAGCAGCGCTACAAACTCATCGCCGCCATACCGGAAGGCAGCGTTATTCGGCCCCAGCGAGCGCTTCAGCAACCCGCCGATCTCCGCCAGCAGCCGGCTGCCGATCAGATGGCCGTGGGTATCGTTTACCGACTTGAAGTGGTCCAAATCGACGAACATCAAGCTAAAGACCTGGCCCAGGGCCACCTGTTCACCCAGCATCGTGTACAGGTGCCGCGCATTGAAGAGTCCCGTCACATCGTCCGTGATGGTCAGCTCCTGAATCAGCGTCATAGAGCGGGCATTCTGGATAGCAATCGCCGCATAGTCGCATAGGATTCGCAGGAACGAGATCGAATACTCCGACAGCAAATCCAGCTTGCTGTTCAGCAACTGAATCACGCCCAGCGTTTTGTTGCCGGCGCGCACCGGCACGCAGGCGATCGACTGGATCTTCAGGTCCGGGTGCTTGGTCGCAAACGCCGACCAGTGCGGGTCCAGCGCCACATCGGGCACGATCAACGGGTTGCCTGTCGCCGCCACCCAGCCGGCAACGCCCTCACCCAGCGGCACCCGCAGCCCCTTCAAGCTCTCCGCGTTCTCACCTACCGCGATTGCGTAGTACAGCTCTCCGGAAACATCGTCCACCATCAGCAGCGACCACCGCTCGGGCCCGAAGAACTGAGCCATCTTGTCCATGATGGCTCCCAGAATCTCTTCCAGCTCGAGACTTGCGGTCAACGCACGCGCAACATCGTGGAACACCCGGAGGTGATCCATCTGTCGACTCTCGATGACCTCGAATTGACGGCGGTCTTTCAATATCGATCCTTAAGATCGTCAAGATACATCAATACGTACACACTATTCGGAAAAGTTTTCAATCAAGTGTATTGCGAAATCCAAAAAAGAACTGTCGACTACCCACCAATATGGACCATATTGCGCGAAGGCTTCTCGAAACCTGGCTCGCCGATGTGGTGGCGCGCTTCCTTCCGCATCACGATCTTGCGGATATACGCAGTCAACTCCTCATCCGTTCCGCCGCGGGCCAGCTCGCCAAACAAATCATGGTCGCTCTGCGAAAACAGACAGGTCCGTATTTTCCCATCCGAGGTCAGCCGCACCCGGCTGCAGTGTCCGCAAAAAGGCCGCGATACTGGCGCAATAATCCCGATCTCCCCGACCCCATCATCGAAGGTGAACCGCTTCGCCGTCTCACTCGCCGTATGCGGAGCCAGCTCTACCAACGGGCGATACGCATTCAACCGCGCCACAATCTCGTCCATCGAAATTACGGTCTCTCGCTTCCAGCTGCGGTCCTCTTCGAGCGGCATCCACTCGATAAACCGGACAATGACGCCTTCCCGCCGCGAGAACTCCGCAAACTGTTCGATCTGTCCGTCATTGAACCCACGCAGCAGAACACAGTTGACCTTCACCGGCCCCAGCCCCACCGCCCGCGCCTTGCGTGTGCCGGCCAACACCTTGTCGAAGCTGCGCGGCACACGGGTGATCGCCGTAAACGTCTGTGCATCCACCGCGTCCATGCTCACTGTGACGCGGCCCAGTCCCGCGTCCTTCAGTGGCTGCGCTAAACCAGCCAGCAAATGGCCATTCGTGGTCAGCGCAATATCCAGTGGCAGCCCATTCTCTGTGGGAGTTCCATCTGGCAGATAAGCCGTCCGCATCGTCGCCAGTTCCTGTATCATCTCTACCAGGCCCGACCGCAGAAGAGGCTCGCCCCCCGTCAGCCGAATCTTCTCCACCCCAAGCGAGACGAACAACTGCACCATCCGCAGATAGTCCGCAATTGCCAGCTCGGTGTATTGCGCGCCCTCGTTGCCTGTACGGCAGTAGACGCATTTGTAGTTGCAGCGATCAGTCACGGAGACGCGAAGGTCAGTGATCGCGCGGCCGAACTTGTCCCGCAGTCTGCCCGCCGTTTCCAGGGCATCCTCTGCCGGCTTCAGAAGCGCGGTACTCGCGTCGTCCATCGTTGCGTAGGTCATCATCGCGTCATCGGCTGTGCTTCTACATTAAGAATAGATGCGTCGGCTCAGAAAGTGAATCAGCTCTACAGTATCCCCAGTATAGCCAGTGGCTATGGAACGAGCGCTGGACGACTCTACCGCCGAGCCAGATGAAGCACAAAAAAGCTGAAAATTCAGGCGATATCCTGTTCTTGAGGGTGTTGCAGACGCAGACACATACCATCAGGGACATCAAACCTATTTCGCGATGAGGGAAGGTCCGCTTCGGAAGGTGACCAAACAAAGTTTCCTAGCTGTGAATTAGTAGCTGATGAACTCGTTGCTCCCACGCTTCAAACGTACGCCGGCTACGCCAAATACCAGGGCGGCCACAAACATGGTCGTATCCCAATAAACCATCGGATGCGTCCATCCCGGCGACAGAGTAAAGTCCTGTCCGCTCCACAACGTCACAAGCGATGCCACGACCAGGCACTGGAGGCACAGTACCAGAAACAGCTGTCCGCGACGGCGGCGCTTGTCCAGCAGTTCCACCTGATCCGGCGTCAAGTTTCGTTCTTCGATGGGTAGCAGTGTGTTGGCCATTGTGTTCTTTGTCTCCCGCGTATTCCTAGTTCAAAAGGGAACTGACCGCTCAATTGAGCAATCCTTCTCTTTGCATTAAATCACAGCCACCCCCGATCAAACTATACGACGAAAGGACCCTTGCTCCGCTAAGCCGAAAAGTACGCCGAATCTCGGTTGTTTTTGGAACCATCTGTCGCTAAATAAACGCGACCGACTGGATTCCCACCACATCGAAACGCTTTCTGCACCGGACGTTCTTGCAGCCCATCGGATCGTCGCGCCGGACCATGTAGCTCTGTGCCTTGGCAAATCGCGCCCGGTCGCGGTCATCGGCCCCGCGCGGCAGCTGCGCCTTCTTTCGCCGCACCACCCACTCGATCTGATACTCTCCCTGTTGCCCGCAGTGCGGACAGGTCATCACATGCGTACGTTGCTCTGGTCGCTCATCAAAAAAGTCGCGCTCTTCCATCCTGCACCTCGTTGGCCGAACCCAAACCGTTCCGGCCCGCACCCTCTCTGCCATCCTGCCTTACACGACCCCTTGCAGGCAAGAGTGATGCATAATCACCATGAGCCGAAAACCGAAAGGCCGTGACCAGAAACCGGACGACCAAGCCCATGAGCAAGCCAAAGAAGCAGAGATTCTCGATCATCAAGGCCGTCAAAGCCAACGCCCGCGCCCGCGTCGGCACTCCGCCCGCGGAGCGGGTCCTGCCCGATCCCAAGCAGAAGCTCGCCGCAAGGCCGAAGCACAAACCCACGCTTGCCGACCTGCTTGGACCTTCCGGAGAAGACCGATGACCATCCTGCGCCTCGCTGCATTCGCTCTCGGCACTGCCGCCCTCACCGCCACGGCGAACGCCCAGACCATCCAGATCAGCAAAGAAAACCGCACGATAGCGATCACAGCGACCGCCAAGGTCCTGGCTATGGCTGACATTGCCACCGTGCACATCGGCTTTATCGCCTATGGTCCGGACAGCGACGCCGCGTACGCAAACGGCTCGCGCATCTCGAACGCTATCATCAAATCCCTCACCGCTGCCGGTATCCCTAATGACGCCATCGAGAGCGAAAACCAGAACGTCTCACCTGTCCAGGAATATCAAATCGACAAACTTACTCCGGCGGAGAAGGCCCAGCGCAAGTTTCAGGTTACGCAAAGCTGGTCCGTTCGCACCCTTGCCGCCGACGCGGCAAAGACCCTCGACCTGGCGGTCAAAGCCGGAGCCAACCAGTCAGGCCAGATCGACTGGAGTCTGAAGGACGAGAACGCCCTCCAGGCGGAAGCCGCTGCCAAAGCCCTGCAGCGTGCTCGCACCGTGGCCGAAGAGATGGCCAAGGGCCTCAACGTTCGACTCGGTGTTCTCCTCTACGCCAACAACGAGACCCAGGCCGAGCCTCCGCATCCACTCATGCGTGCCATGGCCGCACCTGCTGCTGCGGCGATGAAGGCTGAGCCGCTGGCCATCAATCCCCGACAGATCGAAAAATCCGCTACCGTCTACGCTGTCTTTGCCATCGAGTAATCTCATCTGGGAAGAGGAGAAGCCCATGCCCGTTCATCAATATCGCGAACTCAAGCCCACCCCCGAAGCGGAAGCCATCTACCGCCGCTGGTTGGCCAACCTCAACGACGAGTTTACTCGCCATCAGTCTCCCAGCCGGCGCTCCGAGATCGTTCGCGACGAGCTTTTTCAGCTCTACCTCGGTCATCCTCATGGCGGCCGTGGCAACGCGACCCTCAACAGCGAACTCTCCATGTACACCATGATCGAGAGCTTCGACCCGCGCAACGCAACCCTGGAACCCGAATACTACGGCGACGTCGATCCCGAGAAGTACGCCCTCCGCAAGCCGCTGATCTGGTTCTGGCAGATGTTCGACCGTTCGCCTGTCGGCCTCAACCACTGGCTTGGCTTCCGGTTCCGCTGCATGCTGGGCCGCCACATCTTTCGCCATCTCGGCAAGCACGTCAAGATCTTCCATAACGTCGAATTCACCTATGGCTACAACCTCACCATTAGCGACCACTGCACTATTCACAAGAATGTTCTGCTCGACGATCGCGGCGAGATCATTCTGCACGAGGGCACCAGCGTCTCCGACTATGCCAACGTCTACTCGCATACGCACAACATCAACGAGCAGGCCGACGTCACCAATAAGAAGACCGAACTGGGCCCCCGCGCCCGCGTAACGTACCACGCCACCGTGCTTGCCGGAGCCAGCATCGGCGAAGACGCCATGCTGGGAGCGATGGCGCTGGCCACCAAGCCCGTGCCTCCAGCCAGCGTCTCCGTGGGCATCCCCGCTAAGGTCAAGCGCCACAAGGATGTTGCGTCACCAGCGGGGTCTGGCAGGGTTTAGGGCCCGCTCCACCCGACCGCGAAGTCTTCAGCGTGAGTCCTCGGGTGGCTTGCGAGATAGGCAGCTCTTGGCACCTTTACGGCGCATTTACGCGGCGTTCGGTAAACTTGAGTTCATATGAGTCAGCAAGTTGTTCTCATCGCCTTTCAGATCGTCGTTCTGATCCTCGCCTTCAGCGTGCATGAGTGCGCTCACGCGTGGACAGCCTGGCGTCTCGGCGACCCCACGGCCCGGATGCTGGGTCGCGTCACACTCAATCCCGTCAAGCACTTAGACCCGTTCGGCTCGGTGCTCTTTCCGCTCATCTCTCTGGTGTACGGTGGGTTCCTCGTCGGCTGGGCCAAGCCTACGCCGGTCACCTCGCGCAACTTCAAGAACTACAAGCGCGACGACATCCTGGTTACTCTCGCCGGGCCTGCCAGCAACCTGCTCTCGGCTACGATTGCGTTGATTTTGCTGCTCGTGATGAAGCACCTGATCCCGAGCGGAGTCGTCTCGATCGCCGCGGCCATGGCGCTTGCGCAGCATGTTCCGGGCATCGTCACGGAAGGGCTGCCTACGCTGTTTCCGGTTGCGCTCTTTCTTTACTTTGTCATCCTGATCAATCTGTTGCTCTTTGTTTTCAACCTTATACCTATCCCTCCGCTGGATGGCAGCCACATTCTCCGGCACTTCCTTCCCTACAGGGCTGTGCAGTTGTATGACCGCATGGGGATGTTCGGCCTCATCATTTTGTTTCTGGTGGGCGGCAGGTTCATTGGTGCGGTCTTCTCTCCGATTTTTGCTACCTTCAATCAGATTCTCTTCACGCTTTAATTTCGGTTTTGTGCAGAAAAAAGTTGAGCGTGGTGGGCGCGGTGGTTTTTGCGAAATATGGGCGTTTTTGAGGGGTGTTTTGGCAAAAGTGGGTGGCTGGGCGTGGTTTTTTCGTGGTGAAAACGTGGTGAAATGCGTGGTAAATGTGGTCGTCTGACGGGCGTTATTTCGCGACGAAAAATGGGACACATGGTTCAACTATTTTTTTCGTGTTCCGCATTTGTGCGCTTAGGGGCAGCGTATGGGAGCGGCCCCGGTCATTCCGCTCTCGAATCATTTACCCTTGCAGTTGACCGTAATGACTGAAGACACCCTCACCCCTCCACGCCCCCGCGTCCTCAGCGGGATGCGACCCACTGGCCGACTCCACCTTGGCAACTACATGGGCGCGCTCTACAACTGGGTCCAGCTGCAGGAGGAGTACGACTGCTACTTCTTCATCGCCGACCTTCACGCCCTGACCACCGACTACGCCGATCCCACGGGGCTTCGCCAGAACATTCGCGATGTGGCGCTCGACTTCCTGGCTGCCGGACTCGATCCTGAGCGCTGCACCGTCTTCATCCAGTCCCATGTTCCGCAGCACTCCGAACTGCACACGCTGTTCAGCATGTTTACTCCGCTTCCATGGCTTGAGCGTGTCCCAACCTACAAGGACCAGCAGGAGCAGCTCCGCGAAAAAGACCTGAATACCTACGGATTCCTCGGCTACCCACTACTTCAGTCCGCGGACATCCTGCTTTATCAGCCAGACTTCGTCCCCGTTGGACAGGACCAGGTTGCCCACGTTGAGCTCACCCGCGAGATAGCCCGGCGTTTCAACACGCTCTACTGTTCGCAGCCTACCGCGGCGATCGACAAGGCGCGGGAAGATCGTTCCGACAAGGAGATGCTCACTGCGGAGTTCTCCGCCAACACGGTCACCTCCGGCATTCTTCCTGAGCCGAAGGTGCTTCTTACCCCTTCGCCCAAGCTTCCCGGCCTCGACGGCCGCAAGATGTCGAAGAGCTATGGCAACACCATCCTGCTGTCCGAGCCCGAACCCGAGCTTCGCGCCAAGCTGAAGACCATGGTGACGGACCCCGCGCGCATCCGCCGAACTGACGTTGGCAACCCCGATATCTGCCCTGTTTTCGACCTGCACAAGGTCTTCTCCACCGAAGCGACTCAAACTGAGGTTCGCCAGGGTTGCACTACCGCGGGAATTGGCTGCATCCAGTGCAAGGGCTGGCTTGCCGATGCTATTGTTCGCGAGATCACGCCTATCCAGGAGCGGCGTCGCGCCCTTGAAGCTGACCCGGCCCAGGTTGATGCCATCCTATGGGATGGATCGGCTCGGGCGCGCCGACGAGCCATCCAGACCCTCCAGCACGTACGCCAGGCCATGGGCCTCGAGTAACGAACAATGCCCGATGAAACTCTCCATCCCGAAGTAACGCAGGATCAGGCTGACAAGACGCCGATTGCCACGCATCCGACAGTTGAGGACGCGGGTTCCTCTCCGGACGAAACCGGGGCATCAGACGTCGCGGTACCCGAAACTCACGAGCCTTTTGCTCTGGAGCCGAAGCCGGTTCCGCCGGCTGCGCCCGAACCCAAGCGCGCCTCGGCCAAAGACAAGGAGAAGGAAGAGGCGTCGCAGTCGCCGTTTTCGGTTACGGTGGGTCAGGTCTACGACGGGCCGCTTGATCTGCTGCTCGACCTCATCCGCAAGCAGAATATCGATATCTACGACATTCCGATTGCGCGCATTACCAGCCAGTTTCTCGACTACACGCATCATCTGAAACAGGTCGATGTGGATGCCGCCGGCGAGTTCATCTATATGGCGTCGCTGCTGATTCACATCAAGTCGAAGACGCTGCTGCCGCGCGACCCGAGCGATGTTCTGGGTGGCGAGTCCGAAGACCCGCGGCGGGAGCTGGTGGAGCGGCTGCTGGAGCATGAGCGCTTCAAGGCGGCGGCGCAGATGCTAATGCAGAAGCAGCAGATCGAAGAGGCCACGTGGACCGCGCCGGGCATGAAGAACTTTCGGCGCGACGCGGAAGAGGGCGGCGACGAGCTGGATACAGAGCGAGAGATTGCCGCCGACACGGTCGATCTTGTGCGCGTCTTTCAGGACATTCTCACTCGCCTTCGCGAGCGCCCCATCCTGAATGTCGATGAAGAGTCGGTCACGGTCGCGCAGATGATCGACTATGTGAAGCGCCGCCTGGTGATGGAGGACAAGCCCGTCAGCCTGCGTCGCCTGCTGCACAATACCCATACAGAGCGAGCCCTGATCTGCATGTTTCTAGCGATGCTGGAGCTGGTGCGGCTGCAGGCTGTCCTGCTGCATCAGCCTAACAGCCAGGGCGACATCCTCATCAAGAAGACCGATGCGTTTGATCAGGTGTTCGCCGACCAGGCGCAGGCGCGGGACGACTGGCGGTAAGGGTCGGTGCGGCACTTTGAGTCCTGTATGTAGGTCTTTTCTGCTCGTTGTTGCGGAGAGGAGCGAGACCGTTACGAAACTCAATCAGGGAATCCAGTTCGTCGCTGGTCCACTTCCGAGTTGCCGGTTAGTGTCGAGTTGGAGCAATGAAGTGAAAAACCTGAGGCTTGGTCTTCTTGGCGGCCTGCCTCGACAGAACTTCAGCTAATCGTTGAACCTTTGCTGGCCCATCCGGTTCCATACTGGCTTGAATCGGGGTCTTCCCTTCCAACTCCTTAAAAGTGCGGGTCAGCCAACCAGAGTCGGCGCAATACGGATACATAAGTTCCAATAAATATGCGAGTTCTTCTGCAGTCCCGTGTGGTCGTCCGACCCGGCAGCATTCCTGCCAAAGGGCTTGGTGCAAGATGGATTCTGCTAAATGCTGAGCCCACATAGCCTCGAAGAGAGTCACGGGATGTTTTCGTCGTCTGATGCCGTGAGCTGAAGTGGAATCTCTAAGCTCCTGCAATCGGTATATTTCCTCTCCGAACGCTTTCCGTCGGGAGCCTGGGAAGCCGACGCGCTCGTCGAAATCCAAACCCTTAGCGCCCATCCGCTTTCGAAATTTATCTCTGTCCTTACCGGGTTCGCCGACAATGGCTTCGACTACTCTGAACGAGTTCAAGATGACCGCTTCGAGACTTTGCCTCTGCCGCTCAAGCTCCGGGCCTTTGCGTCTATGTCGCAATACGTTCGAAATGGAACCTCCAACGAACGCGTACTCGGAACAGCACGATTGAAAGAAACTGCAGGCTGAAAACAGAGCCTCTGAGTGAAGTACGGTCGGAAGCTGATAGAGCACGAATGCATTAATGGAATGGTCAGTTTGGAAGTGCGATCGAATGCGGGAATCTGCGGGTCGCCGAAAAAGGGAAACTCCCGCCGCTCGCGCCCGCTGGTCTACGGAGGAAATAAACCGCTTTAATTGTATTCTTCTGCCTTTCATAACTCCAGTCGGCAGAGGCTCTATAGCAAGGTCATCAATATGCCCGTGGTACACATGCGTAAACAAAGCTTCAAACCCGCTGAAGACCCGCCTCGCAGCCGACCTGTCATTTGAATTAACTTCTACCGCAAGTCGCCATTGTCCGAGATTATTGAAGGCAGGCGGTTCTTCGTATGGCAAGTCAACCGCGAGGATTCGGGCCGACTTAAAGCCGGTCGTGCATACGACCTCAGGAGGGACATCTGGCTGTCCGTCAAATGCGGTATCCAACGAGAATCCCACTATCAAATAGCGGGATTTCCCTCTTTTCCTCGTGGCAGGCTGTGTCATCGCGCAAAGTCTCTACAGTTATTCACGTTCGGATCATGGTAAGGGATGTGTCGGCAACTCGGAAGTTACACCGGCGATGAGAATGGGTCCGCGCAGAGTTCGTAACAGCCTCGAGCGCGGACGCAGCAGAGTCTGGCCGCTAAGTCCCGCTGGATGTTTGAGGAATTAATCCACTTGACATACGGCGAGTTCGGGAGAAATCTAGAGGCGGCCTTGATGTTCCACTGCTCCGATTAAACTCCTGGAAAACCTTCCCCTTTCTAACCAGATCACATCTTCACGGGAGGCATCATGGCGGAGAACGCTGTTTTCCCCTGTTCGCGTAAGCGCAAGATGAGTGCACCGACGGATTTTATTCGTATCAACCGGCCCACGAGTATGGAGATCCAAGGGAGCGAGATTTTCGATTCGGCATTCCTGGCGGATCGCGGGTGCTTTACCCCGATGTACCCGAGGCGAAGACCGGGGACTGTGCGTCTCGACCAACTCAAACGAGCCTAAACCCGCGCCATTTTGATGAAATCCGCCTGCCGCGCGGCTGGCTTCCGATGCAGACGAGAAGCCGGTCGCGGGCGGACGTGTGCTGCGGTCAGGAGTGAAACAGGCGGCGGCGGATGGCTCCTGCTGCAGCGAGAACTCCGGTGCCGAGGAGGGCAAGGGTGGGCGGCTCGATCTTTGCCGCGAAAAGGTGAAAGCAATTGCCTTTAGTTCATGGAGTTACGGAGGTCGATCAGGGTCTTGTCGGTGCCCGTGAGGCGGAGGAGGCCCTCGCGGGGATATTCGATCTCAAGCGTGGCGTAGATCGTTGCCGTTACTGCGATGGCCAGAGCAACCATGTAGAACCAGCTTCGACCATGCGCGTGGAGGGAATAGCCGGCGAGAAAGGCCGAGCCACCGCTGAAAGCGAAGAGCAGCAGGAAGACGATCTCGGGCGGGTGCATGTTGAAGGCAGCCTCGCGAGTGGCCGTGATGTCGATCATCGCGTTGAGAGCTGGGAGAAGCAGCTTCGCGGCATCGACGTTTGCTCCTGGAGCTGCCACGGCGGCAACCGACTGCTGCCAGATCTCGCGCTGCAGATGCTCCGAAGCCGGGGAGATCTCTTTGGTGACAGAGTCGTAGAGGTGGAGGCGCGAGGTGGTGTAGTCGCGGAAGAGCTGGCGAAGCGCCGGTTGAGCGGCCGGAGGCAGTAGATCAAGGCGGAGGTAGGCAGTGAAGATGTCGTTGGTCTCTTCGACAATAAGCTGACGATGGGTATCGTAACGGGCGACCGCACCGGAGAAGGTAAAGGCCAGCAACAACCCAAAGAGAGCGAAGATTGCGCTTTCGATCGCAAGGCTCTCCGAGGGTACCTTATGACGAATGTGGAATTGCCGTCCAGCCTCGAGCAGAAGGAGCATGGCGGGAAGCACTAAAAACGCGCTGAACGGATTGAGGGTCATAGGTTAGAGCCACAATAGCAAAGCCAGACAGGTGGCGCCACCATGAACGCACAAAAAGATGGCAGGACGACTTGATCTGCATGTTCTTAGCTCATCAAGAAGGACAGACGTGCTTTCTGAACCGCAACCGCTAAGATTGACAGCTTCTATGCGCGTTCGCGGAGGCGTTTGCCTGTCACCGGGTTTCTCCTCAACGCTTTCATGCTGCCCCGACAGTAGTATGATCGGTATCTCATCGGAGCCCATATAGAACCGATCTTATCGACCGCAGGCGACAGGAGCAGCTCCAAATGAATCGAGCTAAGGCAATCGTCTCCCCGACGCACACCCTCAGCTTCACGCCTCCTATGAACAAAAGAAACGCGCTTATGATCGCCGCGGCCATCGTCGCTTCACTCTTTCCCGCAACGGCCGGCGCGGGCGGCCAGACCAGTGGCGACCTGCAGGAGAAGCTCGCGGCGGTAAAGCAATCTGCAGCAGAGAACCAGAAGAGGCTTCATCAGTACCAGTGGGTCGAAACCGTCCAGCTCAAGCTCGACGGCGACACCAAACCCAGATCGCAATCCAAGTGCCAGTACGGTCCTGACGGAAAGGTGCAGAAGACTCCCATTGGGCAGCCGCCGCAAGCCCCCAGAGGAAGCAGTTTGAAACAGAGGATCATCGCCAAGAAGAGAGGGCAGATAAAGGTTTACCTGATACAAGTGAGGACCCTGCTCGCAATGTATGTGCCGCCCAGTTCGCAGCGCATGCAACAAGCCCTCCAGGCCGGTAGAGTGTCCTTGGACGCCACCGCAGGCACAGGCGTGACGCAGATCCTCTTTGATGACTATGCTTTGCCTGGCGATCAGATGACGATCTTTTTCAACACTACGGAAAAAAGGATTACGGCGTTGAACGTGGACACGTACCTGGATGATCCCAACGACACCGTCAGCCTGGCAGTCCAGTTTGCCAGCCTGCCTGACTCCACCAACTACGTCCAGCAATCTGTCCTCAACGCTACGGCCAAGAAGCTTCAGGTTACGACCACCAGCTCCAACTACCAGATGCTAAGCGCCAACTAATCGACTTGACGTTCGGCACGCTCGGAGGGTCTCCGCAAAGGTTTGCGGTCGCTGGACGCTTTCGTCCTTCCGGGGCTGCTCACGCCGAAATCTAGTCCTAGCTTTCACATTCCTGTAACACTGTATTCGCAAATTGAGCCTAGTGTCGGGGTGTTCCCAAACAACTCTGTTTTCAGGTGATCGAATCTATGGCAACTCCAGCGGCTCTACCTCCCGGCTCAATGCTTGATCAAAAGATGAAGAAGTCATCACCCGGAAAACTTGGGATGATTGCCTTCGGCGTCCTGCTTGTTGGCGGCCTTGGCTACATTACCAGCCGGCTCTATTCGGATCTGCTGCCTGTCCACGAGGGATCGGTCTTCCCGTACGTCCTGCTGGGCATCGCTCTCCTGATTGCTCTCGGCTTCGAGTTCGTCAATGGCTTCCACGACACCGCCAACGCTGTTGCGACCGTGATCTACACGCACGCACTCGAGCCGCACGTTGCCGTGGTCCTCTCCGGCATCTGCAATTTCCTTGGCGTCATGACCAGCTCCGGCGCCGTGGCCTTCGCGATTATCTCTCTGCTGCCGGTCGAGCTGATTCTGAAGGTCAGCAAGGGTTCCGGCTTCGCGATGGTCTTCGCCCTGCTGATTGCGGCCATCGTCTGGAACCTCGCTACGTGGTGGCGCGGTCTTCCTGCGTCCAGTTCGCATACCATGATCGGTTCGATCATCGGCGTCGGCGTCGCCAACCAGCTGATGCACGGTACCACCGGTGTCAGCGGCGTCGACTGGGAGCAGGTCACCAAGGTCTTCAAGGCGTTGCTGCTCTCGCCGATTATTGGCTTTGGGGTTGCGGCGCTGCTGTTCTTTGCGTTCAAGCTGGTGATGAAGGATCCGCGGCTCTACAAGGCTCCTGTGGGCAATGCGCCGCCGCCGCTCTACATCCGCGTGATGCTCTGGGCCACCTGCAGCGGCGTCAGCTTCTTCCATGGCTCGAACGACGGGCAGAAGGGCATGGGCCTCATCATGCTCATCCTCGTCGGCACCGTGCCGACGGCCTACGCGCTCAACCACACCGTCGGCGCCAGCCAGGTGGTGACGTTCGCTGCGGTCTCCCAGCAGGTCATCGACTCGGTCGGCCACTATGTCGATCCGAACACCACGGTCGGTGACAGCGGGCCTGAACTCGAGGCCTTCGTCAGCTCCCACCAGTTCACTCCTCACACCATGCTTGCGTTGCAGGAGATGGTCGGCGACATCCGCAACGAGGCGACGCAGTACAAGTCGCTGGGCGCCGTCCCGGCCAACATGCAGGCCAACGTCCGCAACCAGATGTACCTGACCAGCGAGACGCTTCGCCTGATGCCGAAGTACGGTCCGAAGGTCAGCGCTGAAGACCAGGCGGTCTTCAAGAACTACAAAGGCCTGCTTGACCGGTCGACCAAGTTCATCCCCTCGTGGGTAAAGGTCGCGGTCGCTCTCGCTCTCGGCCTCGGAACGATGATCGGCTGGAAGCGCATCGTCGTAACGGTTGGCGAAAAGATCGGCAAGACGCACCTTACTTATGCACAGGGGCTCTCCGCCGAGATTACCGCCATGTTCACGATCGGCCTTGCCGACGGGTACGGTCTGCCGGTCTCGACTACGCACGTCCTCTCTTCGGGCATCGCCGGTACCATGGCTGCCAATAAGAGCGGGTTGCAGATGTCGACCATTCGCGACATCGCCCTGGCCTGGGTCTTCACTCTGCCGGCCGCGGCGCTGCTCTCCGGTGGTCTCTTCTGGCTCTTCAACGCTCTGACAAAGTAGCCGCACTGCTTTGCGGCAAAAGACGGCCCGCCATCTCAGCGGGTCGTTTTCTTTTTCGCTCGCTTCTCCTTTGAGCGGCCTGCCCACGCCGTGCTCTGCGCTGTCCTCGGCGGGAGCTGGTTCGGCTGTTTAGGGCAATCGCCGACGGTGGTGGCGCGGCGTTGGTATGCTTAGAAGTACACCAACGAGACCATGAGCCTTAAAGCAAAGATCGAAGCCGTCATTTACGCCTCAGAAGAACCAGTTACGCTGGCCCAGCTTGCCGGTCTGCTGGGACACGAAGCCCAGGCCGAACTCGACCACCTCGACGCGGCGCAGCGCAGGCTGGCGCTGGAAGAGGCTTCCGGCGAAGCTGCAGACGAACAAACGGCTGCTGCCGTTGACCCGGATGAAGATGCGCTCAACAGCGAGGTTCTCTCCGACGCCACGGAAGCGCAGGTCCGGAGAGATGCAGAGCCTGCCGGCGAGACCGAAGCACAACACGCCGAGGCTCTTGACCGGCACCTGCACGAAGTTGCCGCGACTGAGGCCGCTCATGCCAGGGCCGTTCGCGAGCGCGCCGCTGCCGCTACCGCTGCGATGACCTCTGCTGACTCGCTCGATGTACCCGATGGGGAGACCTCGGGAACCTTCGACCGGACCGACGGCGCAGTTGGTTCCTCTGCTGATCAGGGAAGTGGTGCTCCGGCCAAGCAGCAGAAGGAGGTTTCGGGAGAGGAAAAGAGGCTGGCCCGTGAAGCGAAGGAGAAGGAGCGGCGGCTGCGCGAATACTTTCGCACGATCCTCGACCAGCTCATCGCCGACTATGCTACTTCGGAGCGCGGTCTGGAGATCCGGGAGGTCGCCGGCGGGTATCGGCTCGCTACCAAACCCGAGTACCACGACGCGGTGCGGGGGTTCGTCAAATCGCTGAAACCGCCGCTGAAGCTGACGTTGCAGGCGCTTGAGACGCTGGCTGTGGTGGCCTATAAGCAGCCCGTCACTGCGCCCGAGATCTCTGAGATCCGCGGCGTCGACTCGGGCGGCGTGCTGGGTAGTCTGATGGCGCGCAAGCTGATCACAACCGCTGGCCGCAAGCAGGTCATCGGCCGGCCCATTTTGTATAAGACTACGAGAGATTTCCTGCTTCGCTTCGGGCTGAAAGACATCAACGAGCTTCCCAGCATCGAAGAGTTTGAGAAGATGGCCGGCGAACTGGCCGAGCAGGAGGAGATCCCCATGGAACACCACGCGCCTGAGAGTTCGGACGAGGTCGAACGGGAGAGAGGCCAGAGCGAGCCACAGGCCGATGGTGACAGCACCGATTCGGAGTTGGATCGCGACTTGAGTCTCGGCGAAACCGTAGCTGAGGAGGCCATCGTCGATGGACGTGTCTCCGGGCTTCCGCCCAACTACGACACCGATCAGCCCGTCGATGGAGAAGACTCGCCTGCGCTCGATGCCGAGATTCAAAGCGATGAGCGCCGTGAGTCCGAGGAGGGGTCATGATTGCTGCAAGGTACGACCGAAACCTCGACCCAGAGCCCGATCCGTTCGACTCTCCTGATAGCCCGGAAGATAACGAGCCTGACACCGTGGAGACACCCGAGGGTGACAACGAAGGGGATCCCGACGCTCCACTGAAGCCTGCGCCTGAGGGGATGCAGCGCACGCCTTTCATCTCGAAGCGATCGGTGTCTGTTCCCATCTATGCTGGGTGGTGATCAAATGGCGAGAAGAGCGTTTTCATCACTGATCCCTCGGAAAACCCGCAAACCGATTCTGGATGAGTGACTTGCCCTGAAGTCGACAGTTGAGACTCGACCTGCCCGGATCGCTGGCCCCGCCTACGTCTCAAGAGTTATACGCCAAAACTAGCTTCAGTCATTGAAATCCAGTAGAACCTTGCCTCCACGCTGGTAGTGCTCGATCGCTTCTTTGATTTGAGACGGCTTGTAGGTTGCGGTGAAGGGAAGGCTCAACCTTCCGGAGGCGACTACTTGTGTCGCCTCGGTCAGAGACGCACGAATCTTGGGCAGAAATTCATCGTAGTACATCCAGAAGCCCTGGATATTTAACCTCTTCCCGATGAGGTCACCTTGCGGCAGGTGAATCGGCGAACCACTCAGCCACGCATAGCTGACGAAGTGAGCACCCGGCGAGAGTGCGCTCGCGATTGTCGCTGCCGCCGGGCCGCCCACGGCATCAAGACCGAGGGATATTGGCATTCCGCCGGTGGCATTCTGAATCTGCTTTGAAACTTCGGGAGATTCGACGCCCACGAAATCGACCCCCAGCGTTTCGAGTTCAGGGATAAGCTCAGACCGCCTGACAATACCGGCAACTTTAAGATCGCGCGATTTGGCAATCGCGATCAGACATCGCGCAACTTGGGAATTGGCTGCATTCAATACGATCCAATCTCCGGGCTTCAGTTTCACAAATCCGTCCAAGAGAAGAACGGCCGTTGTTGGATTGATGTTCAACATCGAGGCCGTATTCGCATCGATGGATGGTGGAACAACGAAAAGACCGTCGGCCGGAGCAAGGACTTTCTGGGCCCAGGTAAAGGTGCGAAATGGAATCGTAACCCGGTCTCCTACCTTGACGTCGGTAACTCCTGGCCCAATCGCCTCGACGATTCCTGCCCCTTCACCTCCAATGACAGAAGGGAGCTGCGGATTTAGAAAATACACTCCATTCGCTAACAGGAGGTCGCTGTAGTCAACAGGAGCATACTCCATGCGCACAAGAGCTTCGCCTGCGGAGGGCGCGTTTGGTTCCGGGACTTCGGCCATCTGCAGGTTCTGAACCGGATGCCCGTAGGCCGTGAGATGAATGGCTTTCATTTGTGACGTTCTCCTTCCTCAAACAAATTTCGTCCTGCGAGAGGGCCACCTGCTTGCTGAATCAACCCACCATCGCGAAGGTTCCAAGATCAATGACCGAATAGCCGAAGCCGGTGAGTAGGGTTTCGACTTCTTTCTTCGCGCCGTCATCGGCTCAAGTCCGATGTGAATTCTCGAGAATACGCCTAGAAACGGCCTCAGCCCACCAACCGGTCCTGAACTCAGGATGGACCTCGATGAGCGCATTATCGCCCAGTCACTCATCGAGGAGGCGGTCAGTACCGAAATGTCGTCTTCTCCTCACTAATCCGCCCGGGACGAGTGCTGGTCAGCGAGTTTCGTAACACCCTCGTCTACTCTCCTGCTGTCGATATGCCAAAGATTCTCGAAATCTCCGACAAGT
>Ga0209624_10001488_pt1 | contig 18286 bp, 16 predicted proteins | sample JacPinW_OM2H0_O1_FD_188565 | JGI IMG/M metagenome (GOLD analysis project Ga0209624, IMG submission 188565) | Forest soil microbial communities from Algoma, Ontario, Canada - Jack Pine, Ontario site 1_JW_OM2H0_O1 (SPAdes) (version 2) | ecosystem: Environmental > Terrestrial > Soil > Boreal...
GCTGTCACGGAGCCGGCGTTCGCGCCGGCGTGCCACGCGGGCGCGAGCGGACCGTTCGCGATGACGCGCTGGGACGGCGGCCACGCCAGCACCGCGGCGAGCACCGCGAGCACGAGGATCGGGATGAGCCAGCGGCCCGGGTGGGAGCGCCGTTTGCGTTTGCGGGTGACGATCACGACGGGAGTCCTTCGAACGGGTGGGCGCGCTCGAACGAGCGCGCGTTCTGGTCGTCGAGCTCGCGCTGATCGGCGAGCGCGGCGTCGAGCTGGAACGCCTCGCGGCGGCGCTCCTTGAGCGTGTCGAGCACCTTGCGGTCCTTCGCGGCGTCGACCAGCCGCAGCCGCGCGCGGTCCGTCTCCGCGGCGCAGGCGTCGACGCGCTGCTGCGAGGCGACGAGCGCGCGGTCCAGATAGTCGAGGTGCGTGTACGTCGCGCGCAGCGTCTCCGCGTCGAAGACCGCGTGCTCGCGGACGAGCCGCAGCCGCAGCATGTCGCGCTTCTCGAGGATCTCGTCGTGCATGCGCTGGGCCGCGAGCTGATCGGCGAGCGCGCGCGCATGGTCGCCCGCGCGCTCGTGCTCGACGCGCTCGCGATGGCCCAAAACCGGGTCGAGCCGGAAGCTGAACTTGCTCATCCCAGCGCCATCGTCGCGCGCTGGGCGTCGTCGAACGACGAGCGCTCGTAGATGCCTTGGCGCAGGAACTGGCGGACGTGGTCGATGCGCGCGAGCGCGTGGTCGACGCGCGGGTTCGAGCCGGGGACGTACGCGCCGATGTTGACGAGGTCTTCCGCTTCGCGGTACGTCGCCATGATGTCGCGCACCGTCGACGCCGACGCGAGGTGCGAGGGCGGCACGACGTCGGGCATCACGCGGCTCACGGACCCGAGCACGTCGATCGCGGGATAGTGGTTCGCCGCGGCGAGCTTGCGCGAGAGCACGATGTGCCCGTCGAGGATCGAGCGCACGGCGTCGGCGACGGGCTCGTTCATGTCGTCGCCGTCGACGAGCACCGTGTAGAGCGCGGTGATCGTGCCGTGCTCGGACGTGCCCGTGCGCTCGAGCAGCTTGGGCAGCAGCGCGAAGACCGACGGCGTGTAACCGCGCGTCGTCGTGGGCTCGCCGATCGCCAGGCCCACCTCGCGCTGCGCCATCGCAAAGCGCGTGACGCTGTCCATCATCAGCATCACGTCCAGGCCCTTGTCGCGAAAGAACTCGGCGATGCGGGTGGCCACGAACGCGGCCTTGATGCGCACGAGCGCGGGCTGATCGGACGTCGCGATGACGACGACCGAGCGGCGCAGGCCTTCTTCGCCCAGATCGCGCTCGAGGAAGTCGCGCACTTCTTTGCCGCGCTCCCCCACCAGCGCGATGACGTTCACGTCGGCGGCGGTGTTGCGCGCGATCATCCCGAGCACCGTCGACTTGCCGACGCCCGAGCCCGCAAAGATGCCGGCGCGCTGGCCCTTGCCCACCGTGAGCAAACCGTCGATCGCGCGCACGCCGACGCCGAGCGGCTCGGTGACGCGGCGGCGGTGCAGCGCGCTGGGCGGCGTGCCGACCACTTCCGCGCGGCGCGCCTCGACGATGGGACCGTGGCCGTCGATCGGCCGGCCCAGTCCGTCGAGCACGCGGCCGAGCAGCCCGTCCGACAGCCCGATCTGAAGCGGCTTGCCGAGCGCGACGACGCCGGAGCCGGCGGCGATGCCGCCCAGCTCGCCCAGCGGCATCAACAACACTTTGGCGTCGCGGAAACCGACCGCTTCGGCGAGCACGGGGTTGGCCGTGCGCCGGTAGGTGATCGACGCGGTCTCGCCGATGGCCATCGGTGGCCCGTTCGACTCGATCACGGTGCCGATCACCTGGCTCACCTTGCCGTTGGTGCGAATCAGGTCGACGTCGAGCAGCTCGTCGATGTAGCGCGTCGCATCGAAGCCGCGCACCGCCGTCATCAAGAAGCTCGCTTCGCGGGAACGGTCTTCTTGACGATGGTCTCGGGGGCGGGCTCGACGACGACGTCGTCCTCGATGTGCAGGATCTTGCGGGCTTCCTCGAGCTGCGTAGCGATGCGCGCGTCGATCGTGCCGGCGTCGGTGTCGACCACGACGCCGCCGCGGTCCACCCGCTGGTCCTCGACCAAGCGCAGGTTCTTGATGTCGCCGATCGCGACCAGCTCGTCGCGGTGCTCGCGCATGCGCTCGAGGTCGGCCGGGTTCACGCGCACGGTCACCGAGTCGCGCTCGATGAGGCGCGAGATCGCCGTCTTCGCCATCTCGACGACGACGCCGCGGTCGAGCGCGACCTGCTGGTGCAGCACGCGTTCCGCGATGCCGAGCGCGAGCCGCACGAGCTCGGGCTCGGCTTCTTCCATCAGCTTGTGCCGCTCGGCGCGTGCCATCTCGAGCAGCCCGCGCATCGTGACGAGCATGTCGTTCATCTCGCGGTCGGCCGCGTCGCGACCCGAGTCGAAGCCTTGGTCGTGCCCGCGCTTGCGCGCGTCCTGCGCGATCCCGTCGGCGCGCGCGGCGGCGTCCTCGATCAGCGCGCGCGCGCGGCCGTGTGCATCGGCGAGCAGCTGCTCGGCGTCGCGCGCGGCGTTGTGCAGCAGCGCATCGGCCTGGGCGCGAATCGCCTCGACGTCGACGGCCGGCTCCGGCAGCGCGCCGACCAGCGGCGCGTCGAGCAGCAGATCGTCAGCTTCGGAATAGCCGTACTCGTCCGGCGACGCGAAGTCGCCGGCGAACGTCGCCTCCGCAGCCGGCGCCGCGATCTCGGGAACTTCGAGCGAGTACCGCTCTTCCCGAACGCGCGCGCCCTTTACGACCCGGCCCATACTAGACGATCCGGTCTTCCTTCCCGCCGCGGGCGATGACGATCTGACCGTTTTCCTCGAGCGTGCGGATCACGTCCACGATGTTCTGCTGCGCTTTGCCGACCTCGCGCACGCGCACCGGCCCGAGGACCTCGATGTCTTCTTTGAGCGTCGCCGCGGCACGGGTCGACATGTTCTTGTACACGCGGTGCAGCAGCTCGTCGTTCGCGGTCTTGAGCGCGAGCGCGAGGTCCTTGCCGTCCACTTCCTTGAGCACGCGCTGGATGGCGCGGTCGTCGAGGTTGATGATGTCCTCGAACACGAACAGCAGGTTCTTGACCTCGTTGGCCACGTCGGGGTCGCGCTTGGCGAGGCCGTCGAGGATGTTCTTCTCCGTCTCGCGGTCGACGAAGCCCATCACCGACGCGAGCGACTGCACGCCGCCGGCTTTGGTGAAGTCGCTGCCGCTCACGAGCAGTCTGCGGCCCAGCAACTCGTCCAGCTGCTCGAGGATCTCCGGCGCGGTCTTTTGCAGAATTGCGATGCGCATCGCGACCTCGCCCTGCAGCTCGGGCTCGAGCTGCGAGAGCACGGCGCCCGCTTGATCGGGCGACATGTACACGAGGATCAGCGCGATCGTCTGCGGGTGCTCTTCCTTGATGAACTCGAGCAGCTGCGCTGGCTCGGTCTTCTTCACCAGCTCGAGCGGGTTGCCGTGCTTGAGCGCCGCGAACAGCCGGTTCGTCATGTCGTCGGCTTGGCCGGCGCCGAACGAGCGCTCGAGGATCTCCTTGGCGTACTCGATGCCGCCTTCGTTGATGTACTTGAGCGCGATCGCGCGCTGGTACGCTTCTTGGATGACGGCGTCGCGCTTGTCGATCGGAACGGTCGAGATCTTCGCGATCTCGAGCACGATGCGCTCGACCTCGTCCTGCCGCAGGAACTTGAAGATCGACGCGGCGAGCTCGAGCCCGATCGTGATCATCAGGATCGCGGCCTTCTCGGGTCCGTTCATGTCGGGCACGGCCGGCGGCGCGTAGTTGTCGAGGTAGGACGACCCCATGTGGTCGTCGTCGCCCAGCGTCAGGATCGGCTTGTCGTGAATCATGATGTTACTCAGCCAGCCAGAGTTTGACGAGCTTGGCGATGTTGTCTGGGTTTTCTTGAGCGACGGTCGTCACGAACTCGATCATCTGTTCGCGGGTGAGGTCGGCGGCCGAGCGGATCGGCGCGGCGATCGACGGCGTGCCGTCGAGCATCGGGTGCTCTTCGAACGACGGGAGCTCTTCGGCGAGCGTCGAGTCGAACGTCGGCAGCTCCATGCTGGGTTTGAACGTCCGGCGGCGCAGCATCGCGAAGCCGAATCCGGCGCCGGCGACGCCCAGGATCACGAGCAGTGCGATGAACGGCACGGCCGGGAGGCCGAACACGGTGGTCGGCGCACCGCTCACGCCGCGCACCCCGCCGTTGCCGAGCGCGTCGGGCGCGAAGGGAATCGCTTCGACGGAGATCTGGTCGCCGCGCGCGGGATCGATGCCGGCCGCGGCGGAGACCGCGTTGCGAATCTTCTGCACGGCTGCGGCCGGGACGGCGTAGGCCGCCACGGCGTTCGGGTTCGCGTTTGCGTTCGCCGGCGCGCCGGTGGCGGCGGGGACGTTGACGAGCACCGCGACCGACAGACGCGTCACCTTGCCGGGCGCGTCGACGTGCTTGGCGGTCTGCTCGCCGACTTGGTAGTTGCGCGTCGCCTCGCTGTTCGCGTAGCGCCCCTGCGTCTGCTGGGTCTGCGTTCCCTGATAGGTCGGGACGACGTTGGTCGTCGTGCCGGGGACGCCGCTCGCGCCGTTGCGCGGCGCGCCGGTGCCGGTGTATGTCTCGCGCTTCGTCTTCTCGGACAGCACGGTGCCTTGCGGCGCGAACGACTTGGTCTCGGTGGAGTTGGCGTCGAAGTTCATCTGCGCGGTGACGCGCGCTGCCGAGCGGTGCGCGCCGATCGTCGTGTCGAGCAAGCCCTGGATGGACTGCTGCAGGTCCGACTCGTACTTCTCTTTGGCGACGAGCTGGTCTTGGGTGAGCTTGAGCGCGCTCGACGCGTCGCCCGCGGCGGTGGTGTCCTCGAGCGCGGACGGGCGCAGGATCGTGCCGTTCTGGTCGACGATCGTGACGTTGTCGGGCTTGAGCCCCTCGACCGCGCCGGAGACGAGCTGCGTGATGCCGCGGACTTCCGCCGCCGAGAGCTGCATGCCGGTCTTCGTTTGGATCGCGACGGACGCCGTCGTCGGCTGCTGGGTGCTCGAGAAGAGCGACGCTTGCGGGCTCGCGATGTGCACGCGCGCCGACTGCACGGGCGTGAGCCCGGCGATCGTGCGCTGGAGCTCGCCCTCGGTGGCGCGCGTCTTGGCGATCTTCTCCTGGAAGTCGGTCATGCCCAGGTTCGTGCGGTCGAACAGCTCGAAGCCGGTGCCGCCGCCGGTTTTGACGACGCCCTGCCCGGCGAGCTCGACGCGCTTCTCGTAGACCAGCTCGTGCGGGACGAGGATCGTCGCGCCGCCGTCGGCGAGCCGGTGCGGCACCTTCTCGGCGTCGAGCTTCTGAACGACGGCGTTCGCCTCGTCCGGCTGCAAGTTCGAGAAGAGCACGGCGTAGTCGGGCCCGCGGAAGCGGAAGGCGCCGAAAAACACCATCGCCGCGACGAGAATCAGGGCGATCGCGCCGTAGACGATGCGGTTCGTACCGGTCTGAACGCTCCACCAATCTCGAATACGGACCGGATACGATGCGACAGACGTGGTCAGACGATCCAAATGGCACCTTCGCGGAGCGCGAGAAGACGCTCCGTGGATAAGCCGACCGTGGCCTGTTTCACCAGGCATCCTTGCCCGGCGCTGTGGATACTATCGGCCGAGCATTGCAGGTTGTTTATCGCGCCTTGCTCTACGGGCAAGCGTGCGACCCCCGTCACTGTCGTGGGTACGAAACAGCGAGGGCGCCTCATCCTCCCGATCGCGGCGGCGCCATCCTGAGCTCGTCGAAGGATGGCCTTCAGCCGTAATCGGGCCTCAGACCGCCAGCGCGGAGCGCTCGGGGCCGACCGATGCGGCCGCCACGGGGGCCCCGGTGACCTCGGCCAGCCGGTCGAGGAAAGACCGTGCCGCGGCGGGCAGGTCGCCGATGCGGCGGACGCCACGAATGTCGTCGTCCCAGCCGGGATGCTCCTCGACGTCCACCTGCAGGCCCGGATCGAGCATCGCCTCGACGCCGCACGGGGTGCCGTCGGCGCGCCGGTAGCCGGTGACGATGCCGAGCCGCCCGAACCCGGACAGGACGTCGAGCTTGGTGATGCACAGGGCGTCGAGCCCGTTGAGCCGGGCCGCGTAGCGCGCCGCAACGGCGTCGAACCAGCCGCAGCGCCGCGGCCGGCCCGTGGTGACGCCGAACTCGCGGCCTTGCGCCCGCAGCCGTTCGCCCCGCTCGTCGAGCAGCTCGGACGGGAACGGCCCGCCGCCGACGCGCGTGCAGTACGCCTTCGCGACGCCCAGCACGCGGCCGACCGTGGTCGGCCCGATCCCCAGGCCCGTGCAGGCGCCGCCCGCGACGGTGTGCGAGCTCGTCACGAACGGATAGGTCCCGTAGGTCACGTCGAGCATCGTGCCCTGCGCGCCTTCGGCCAGCACCCGCTCGCCGCGCGCGAACGCGTCGTGGAGCAGGGCGACGTCGTCGACGACGTGCGGGACGATCCGCTTGGCGTACTCGAGCGCTTCGCCGACGATGTCTTCCTCGCGCGGAACGTCCTGCGCGCCGGCGAGCAGCGGCTCGCGCGCGATCAGCGCCTGGCGGATCTTCGACGCGAGGACCTCGGGCTTGGCGAGGTCGCCGAACGTGACCCCGATGCGCCCGACGCGGTCGACGTAGGCGGGGCCGATGCCGCGCCCGGTCGTCCCGATCGCGGCCGCGCCGCGCTGCTGCTCGAGCAGCTTGTCGAGCGCCGCGTGATACGGAAACACGATGTGCGCGCGCGACGAGACCAGGATGCGCGAGACGTCGACGCCCAGCTTCGCGAGCGTGTCGAGCTCCTCGGTGAGCCCGCGCAGCGACACGACGGTACCCGCGCCGATCAGCAGCTTCGTGCCTTCGACGAGCACGCCGGACGGGACGATGTGCAGCGCGAGCTTGGTGTCGCCGACCTCGATCGAGTGCCCGGCGTTGTCGCCGCCCCCGAACCGCGCGACGATCGCGTAGTCGCGCGCGAGCAGGTCGACGACGCGCCCCTTGCCCTCATCTCCCCACTGAATCCCGACGCAGATGTCGACGGGCCGGCGCGAGTCGGGCGGCGCCGGGAAGATGCTCATGTCAGTCTCCGCGGAAATCGAGGTCCGTCGTACTTCCGACCGGCAGCGGCGGAACGCCTTGGAACGTGGTCATGACGTACTCGCTGAAGAGCGCGTTGGGCCAGCCGAAGTCGGCCCGCGTGAACTTGGTCGGATCGTCCGGATTGAACGACTCATGGAGCAAGTGGTCGCCCGGATCGGACGCGAGCAGCTGCGTGAGCACGTCCTTGCGCTCGGCGTCGGTGGACGCGGTGAACCCTTGCATGAGCATTGCGATCGGCCACACCATGTTCTCGGTGGTGTGCTGCGAGCCGATGCCGCGCGCGAGCTTGCCGATGTAATACGTCGGATTGTCTTTCGACAGCAAGAACTTGCGGGTGTTGCGGTACACGAACGAGGTCGACTTCGTGTACCCGATGTACGGTGCCGAAAGGAGGGAAGGCACGTTGGCGTCGTCGATGAGCAGCGCGTGGCCGAGGCCGTCGACCTCGTATGCGTAGACGTAGCCGTAGTTCGGCGTGAACTGCACGCCGTAGGTCTGGATGCCGGTCTGCACTTCGTCACGCAGCGCCTTCGCGCGCTGCGCCTTGATGACGTTGTGATAGACGCTGCGCTCGATCTCCTCGAGCTGACCCAGCGCGACGACGGCCATCATCTCGGACGGGATGAGAAAGTTGTACGAGCACGCGTCGTCGGACGGCCGGAACCCGGTCCAGATCATGCCGGTGTACGCGACGGGATTGCCCTTGCCGCCCAGCGGCATTTCTTTATGGAAGTACTTCGAGTTGCGCGGGTGGTCTTGCTCCGCTTCCATCGTTTTGAGCGCGCTGTCGAAGCCGCGCGACAGATCCCCGGTGAAGATCGTCGGGTCGCCGGTCTGCTTCCAGTACGTCCACGCGAGCGAAATCGGATACGCGAGTGAGTCGAGCTCGAACTTGCGCTCCCACACGCGGTAGTCCAGCGTGAAGGCGTTCGCGTACGGATCGGCCTGCAGGTACTTGCCCATTCGCGCGATGCTGCCGCGCAGCAGCGAGTCGACCTGCGGATCGCCTTTGGCGAAGAACAGGTACGGCCGTACCTGCACGCTCGCGTCGCGCAACCACTCCGCGGGGATGTCGCCGGTCTTGACGTAGGTCGTGCCGTCGGACGCGATCGTGACCTGCTTGTTGGTGTTCAGCAGGGCCGCACGGTACATCGATTCCAGCTTGGGGTCGCCGACGGTGTAACCGGCGGCGGCTTTGGAGATGGCGTCGAGCTCGACCGCGGAGGCAGGGCGAGGGACGAGCAACGCGAGAGCCGCCAGCGTGCATAGGGCCGCGCGGACGATCGAAAACCGCATTCGTTAGGCCGACCTTACCATGCGGCGCCGGCGATTTCCTAGAAGGATATCTTCCTGGGAGACCTCCGTCGCGATCACGCCAAGTCGGCGAGCGCGTCGCCCAGGTCGGCGCCGGCGCGCTCGCGCAGGACGCGGTAGATCAGCGACGCCGGAAATCCGAGCCGTTCCAGCTTGCGCGCCGCGGACTGGTAGGACAGATCGGGCTTCGTGCGGCGGATGCGGTCGTACGCGGCCCCGATCCGCTGCGGCTCCGAGGCCTCGGACGACGCGACGCTCGCGCGCGCGGCGTCGCGGTCGATGCCGCGCTTGACGAGCTCGGCGACGAGCCGCGAATCGCCGAGCGCGGCGCGCTTGGTCTCGACGTAGAGCGTCGCATAGAGCGCGTCGTCGAGCAGGCCGTCACGCTTGCACGACGCGACCGCGGCGGCGATCGTGTCGTCGTCGAAACCCTTGCGTTCCAGCTTCGCGAACAGCTGCGCCTCGGTGAGACGGCGCTGCGCCAGCATGCGCAACGCCGTCACCCGTGCTGTGGAAGGCATGGCTCACCGCCCCCGGACTTCGTTGCTGCGTCGCTCGCGTAGCGTACTACGCTTCGCTCCTTGCGCCTCGCCGAGGACGGCGATCCACGCCTTCCACGGCACGAGTGCTAGTCGTCGTCTTTCGGGCCGGCTCCGGCGCCGACGGGTTTCGCGATGCCGTTCGGCGACACGGTCGCCTTGAGCGCTTCGCGGATCTTGGTCGAGATCTCGTCGGCGACGTCGGTGTGCTCCTCGAGGAACGACTTCGCGTTCTCGCGGCCTTGGCCGATGCGCTGCTCGCCGTAGGTGTACCACGAGCCCGACTTGCCGATGATGTTGCGCTCGAGCGCGACGTCGATGATGGAGCCCATCTTCGAGATGCCCTTGCCGTAGGTGATGTCGAACTCGGCCATCCGGAACGGCGGCGCGACCTTGTTCTTCACCACCTTGACGCGGGTGCGCGTGCCGACGACGTCCTGGCCGACCTTGATCTGCTCGAGCTTGCGCACGTCCAGGCGCACCGAGGCGTAGAACTTGAGCGCGCGGCCGCCCGAGGTGGTCTCGGGGCTGCCGAACATCACGCCCACTTTTTCGCGCAGCTGGTTGATGAAGATCATCACGCACTTCGAGCGCGAGATGGCGGACGTGAGCTTGCGCAGCGCCTGCGACATGAGCCGCGCCTGCAAGCCGACGTGCGTGTCGCCCATGTCGCCTTCGAGCTCGGCCTTGGTGACGAGCGCGGCGACCGAGTCGACCACGACCACGTCGACCGCGTTGGAGCGCACGAGCATCTCGGCGATGTCGAGCGCCTGCTCACCGGCGTCGGGCTGCGAGACCAGAAGGTTGTCGAGGTCGATGCCGAGCGCTTGCGCGTACGTGGGGTCGAGCGCGTGCTCGACGTCGACGAACGCGGCGGTTCCGCCGGCTTTCTGCGCTTCTGCGATGACGTGCAGCGCGAGCGTCGTCTTACCGCTCGACTCCGGTCCGTAGATCTCGATGACGCGCCCGCGCGGCAACCCGCCGACGCCGAGCGCGAGGTCGAGGGCGATCGATCCCGTGGAGATGACGTCGAACGCCATCCGGTCTGAGAACTCGCCCATCTTCATGATGGAGCCCTTGCCGAACTGACGCTCGATCTGTGCGAGCGCGTTCGTGAGAGCTAGTGCTTTTTCGTCGGCCATGATGCTCCGTGCGGCAGAATGCTGTCGGTGTTGTTCCGACGGTACCGCGCCAGGATGCCAAGTGCGTGGCAGTGTGCGAAGTCCCGTCGCCGGTCGTTCCCACGCTGCTCCCGCGCCGGCAAGGGCGCGTCGTTAGCATCCCACTTCGAAGCGGGCGGGCATCGAACCTCTGTTCGATGCCTCTATTCTTTAGGTCTTTACTTATTTAAGCCGACGCCACTTTAGGGTCGGCGACTTTGAGAATCAGCTTTCCCGTGTTCGCCCCCGCGAAGAGGCTGTTCACCGCGTCCGGGAACGCCTCGAAGCCTTCCACGATGTGCTCGCGCGACTTGATGCGGCCTTCGCGCAGCCACGCCGCCAGCTCGCGCCCGCCTTCGGCGTACCGGGCGGCGTAGTCGAACACGACGAAGCCTTCCATCCGCGAGCGCGTGACCAGGAGCATCATGTAGTTGCTCGGGCCCTTGGCGGGGGCCGTGTTGTTGTACTGCGAGATCGCGCCGCAGAGCACCACCCGCGCGCGGCGTGCGAGGTTGAGCAGGCACGCGTCGAGCACGTCGCCGCCGACGTTGTCGAAGTACACGTCGATGCCGCCGGGCGCGTGCTCGCGCAGCGCCTTCGCGACGTTGTCCGACTTGTAGTCGATCGCGGCGTCGAAGCCCAGCTCGTCGACGATGTAGCGGCACTTGTCGGCGCCGCCCGCGATGCCGACCGCGCGGCAGCCCTTGATCTTCGCGATCTGCCCCACCAGCATGCCCACTGCGCCGGCGGCGCCGGACACGACGACGGTCTGGCCCGGCTCCGGCCGGCCGACGTCGAGCAGCCCGAAGTATGCGGTCATGCCGGTCGGCCCGAGCACGCTCACGTACGACTCGAGCGGGATCGCACCGGGATCGACCTTGGTGAGCTCCTTGGCGTCCATCAGCGCGTACTCTTGCACGCCCAGGGCCCCGGTCACGAAGTCGCCCGGTGCGAACCCGGGATGCCGGCTGTTCACCACGCGCCCCGCGCCGAGCGCGCGCATCACGGCGCCGATCTCCACGGGCGGGATGTACGAGCGCCCGGCGTTCATCCAGCCGCGCATCGCGGGATCCAGCGAGATGTACAGCACCTGCACGACGACTTGCCCCTCGGCGGGCTCCGGGACGGGCTCGGTGGTGAGCTCCCAGTCGCTGCTCTTGGGCAGCCCGACGGGCCGCGCGGCGAGGCGGAATTGGCGGTTCATGCTGCTCGTCTTGCGCAGCGGCGAGAGGACTCCGCCCGGACGGGACACGATCTGATTCGGGGTTTACTTACTTAAGCCAAAACCTTAGAGTGCGGTCATGCAAGGCTTCGCGGCGCTGGCGGATCCCACGCGGCGGCGCATCGTCGAGATGCTCGCCGTGCGCGAGCTTCCCGCCGGCGAGATCGCGCGCCGGTTCGACATGACCGCGCCCGCCGTTTCGCAACATCTCCGGCTGCTGCGCGACGCGGGGATGGTGCAAGTCCGCCGCGACGCGCAGCGCCGCATCTACGCCCTCGACCCCAGCGGTCTCGCGGAGCTCGACGCGTGGCTCGGACGGTTCCGCCGCTTTTGGGCGGGCCGGCCCGACGCGCTCGAACTCGAGCCCGAGAAACCCGACCATCACCGCAGGCCAACCCGATGAACGCGGGCCGGCTGCGGCCGTTCCGCGCGCGGTTCGACGAGCTGCACGCGTACTACGGGACGCAACTGCACGGCACACACTGAGCGGTAGGGTTCAGCGCAGCGGAGGTTCGCGCGTCGCGGCCCATCGAACCGCGCGGTCGAGGTGATGCCTGTGAACCATCGGCTGCTCGTGGTCGCGATGATCGTGCTGACGGCGGGATGCGCGGGAGGCGGTTCGACGTCCGCTCCACCACCCGAGGCCACGCCGTCGCCCGCGCCGACCGCGTCGCCTGCGCCCACCGCATCACCGCTGCCGAAAGTCCTGACCGGAACGATCACCGAGTTCTCCGGCGGCATCAGTCCCAGCGGGCGGCCCTATCAGATCGCCGCGGGTCCGGACGGCAACCTGTGGTTCACCGAGCGCGACCTGCACCGCATCGGGCGCATCACGCCGGCGGGCGTCGCGACCGAGTTCTCGAGCGGCATCACCGGCTTTCCCGTCCCGAACGGGATCGCCGCCGGGCCCGACGGGAACATGTGGTTCACCGAGTCCGACGGCGGCCGGATCGGCCGGATCACGCCCGCCGGCGCGATCACCGAGTTCTCCGCCGGCATCAGCGCCGGCGCCCAGCCCACCGGCATCACCGCCGGGCCCGACGGCAACCTGTGGTTCGCCGAGTTCGGCGTCGACCGCATCGGCCGCATCACGCCGAGCGGCATGGTCACCGAGTTCTCCGCCGGCATCCCTTCGAACGCGCGGCCGTTCGGCATTGCCGCCGGGCCCGACGGCAACCTGTGGTTCACCGAGAACTTCGGCAACCGCATCGGCCGCATCACGCGCACCGGCACCGTCACCGAGTTCGCGAACGGTATCACCGGCGACGGTTTGAGCAGCATCACCGCAGGGCCGGACGGCAACATGTGGTTCACGGAACAGCGGAGCAATCGCATCGGGCGCATCACGCCCGCCGGCGCCGTCACCGAGTTCTCCAACGGTCTCACGCCCGGCCGCATCGACCCGTTCACCGGCCAACCCTCATCCGCCCAGCCGGAAGTCATCACCGGCGGACCGGACGGCAACCTGTGGTTCACCGAGTTCACCGGCCGCGTCGGGCGCATCACGCCGGCCGGCGTCATCACCGAATTCTCGAACGGGATCAGCGGCAACGTGCAGCCCGAGGGGATCGTCGCGGGACGCGACGGCAACATGTGGTTCACCGAGACCGTCACCGGACGCATCGGGCGCGTTCAGTAGCGCCGCTGCAGCGGACCGCCGGTCAGCGCGCGAGCAATCCCATCCGGCCGCCGGCGAGGTCGTAGTACACGTCGACCGATTGCAGCGCGGCGAGCCCGACGACGATGCGGTTCGCGTCGCCGCGGCGCAGGTTCAGCCGCAGCGGCGTGCCCGGGCCGACCGCGAACGCGTGCGACCACCCGCCGACCGTCAGCGTCGCGGTCGTTCCCGGCGGGTACGGACCGGCCGCTGCGATTCCCGTCGTCGTGACGACGAGCTGCGGCGTGCCGGTGTCGAACAACACCTCGCCGCACACCTCACTCGGTGAAGCGGAGACGCGAACGCAGCCGCGCGGCAGCGTTCCGCGCGAAACGTCCAGCAGCGTGAACGCGCGCACCGTCGCGGCATCCGGATCGAGCACGAGCTCGGGCGCGCCGAAGTTCGCGCGCACGACGTACGTACGTCCCACGCCGCCGGCGAGCGCGGGCAGCGGGTTGCTGCAGCATTGTCCGCGCGGCGGATCGATGCTGCCGAGCCCGAGAATGCCGGGGAACAGCACGCCGAACATCTCGGGCTTGCTGCCGTTCGCGGCGGGACAGTCCGGGCGCCCGTCGGCGCACGAGATGCCGTCAACGAGCTCGATGTCCGCGGCCGGCGCGCGGGCGGCGCCGATCGCCAGCGGCGCAGTCGCCGCTTCGCCATGCAGCACGATGCCCGAAGCGTAGCCGCCCGCGGCCGCGCGGCCGGTGCGGTGCACGCTGCCGGCCGGAACGGCGCTCGCGAGCACGCGCAGCCCGCGCGAGCCGGTATCGGCCAGGACTTGCACGGTCTTCTCGCCGACCGTCACGTCGATGCCCAGGCGCGGATCGCCCATCGGCCCGCGATTCACGTGCAGCGGAACGACGACGGGACCGCTCGCGACCGGATCGTCGGCGACCGCCGCGGTGCACGTGCCGGCGATCAGCGCGGCAGCGGTGAGAAGGCGCAGAGCTGTCGACATGCTACGCGGCCGCGCTCGTCTCGAACAGTGCCTTCGTGAACTGTGCGGGATCGAACGGCGCGAGCGCATCTTGACCTTCGCCCAGGCCGATGTACTTCACCGGCACGACGAGCTGGTCGACGATCCCCACCAGCACGCCGCCCTTGGCGGTTGAATCCAGCTTCGTCACGATCACTCCCGTCAGCTGCGTGGCTTCGTTGAAGAGCTTCGCCTGCGAGAGCGCGTTCTGGCCCGTCGTGCCGTCCACGACGAGCAGCGTTTCGTCCGGCGGCACGCCGGTCTCGCGCTCGATGATGCGCCGCATCTTCTTGAGCTCTTCCATCAGGTTGGTCTTGGTCTGCAAACGGCCCGCCGTGTCGACGAGCACGACGTCGACGCCGCGCGCCTTTGCGGCGCTCATCCCGTCGAAGACGACCGACGACGGGTCGGATCCTTCCGCGCCGCGGACGTACTCCGCGCCCGCGCGCTTCGCCCACACCTCGAGCTGCTCGGCCGCCGCGGCGCGAAACGTGTCGGCAGCGACCACCATCACGCGCTTGCGCTGCGCGCGCAGCAGCGATGCAAGCTTGCCGATCGTCGTCGTCTTCCCGCTGCCGTTCACGCCGACGACGAGCACCACCGCGGGCTTGGTCTTGAGATCCAGGCCCATGCCCGGCAACGTGAGAAAGTTCTGCACGTCGCGCCGGAAGCGCGCGACGACTTGATCGCTCGACTCGTAGCGGTCTTGCTTGGCGACGGCGCGCAGCGCGTCGACGATCTTCGCGGTCGTCGGGACGCCGAAATCGGCTTTGAGCAGGATCTCCTCGAGATCGTCCCAGAGCGTCTCGTCGACCGGACGCCGCGCCAGCGCCATCGTCTCCAACTCGCCGCCGAACGCTTCCCGCGTCCGCGCGAGCGCCGTTTTGATCTTTCCGAACCAACTCACGAATCGCGCTCATTCCGCGCCCGAGGTCGAAGTCCCATTCGGCCGGCGCACGAATCGAGCGTGCGCCCTGTGGGACGGCGCTCTCCATAGGGCGAGCAAGCGCGTGTTCCGGCTGCGGCAACGCGGTAGAGAACCGGCATGGTACTCACGCGCGAGATCGCGCCGGGCGTCGCCGTGTCGGCGATCGGCTTCGGCGGCTATCACCTCGGCCGGATAAAAGACGAAGCGGAAGCGATTCGCCTGCTCCACGCGGCGATCGACGCCGGCATAACGTTTCTCGACAACGCCTGGGAGTACAACGAGCACGTCAGCGAGGAGCGCATGGGCAAAGCGCTGGCGGACGGCAACCGGCGCGACGGCGTGTTCCTCATGACGAAAGTGTGCACGCACGGGCGCGGCGCGGACGTCGCGATGCGCCAGCTCGAGGAGTCGCTGCGGCGCCTGCGCACGGACCATCTCGACTTGTGGCAGATCCACGAGGTCGTCTACGACGACGATCCGGCCCGCCACTACGCGAGCGGCGGCGTCATCGAAGCGATCGACAAAGCCAAGCGCGACGGCAAGGTGCGCTTCGTGGGCTTCACCGGCCACAAGCACCCCGCGATCCACCGCGAGATGATCGAGCGCGGCTACCGCTTCGACACGGTGCAGATGCCGCTCAACGTCCTCGACCCCAACTACCGCAGCTTCGAGCGGAACATCCTCCCGCTCGCGCGCGAGCGCGGCATCAAGGTGCTGGGCATGAAGTCGATGTCCGAAGGCCGCATGCTCGAAGCAGGCGGCGTCGATCCCGACGACGCGCTGCGCTACGCGATGTCGCTGCCCGGCGTGCTCACGACGATCACCGGAATCGACTCACAGAAGGTGCTCGACCACCACGTCCGCATCGCGGACGATTTCGTGCCGCTCGACGAAGTCGCGCTGCAGGCGCTGCGCGACAAATACCGCGACCGCGCGACCGACGGCCACCTGGAGCTCTACAAGTCGACGGCCAAGAACGACGCCGACGAAGGCCGAGCCCAGCACGGCTTCCCGCCGATGGAAAAGCTGGCGATGTAGCACGCCCGGCATGACCGTTTTCTCAGCGCGCGCCCGCGGTGCGGTAGAAGCGGACCAGCTCCGCTTTGAACTGCACGAGGGCGTCGTGGTTCAGGTACACTTCGTGGCCCGAGTTGAAGTATGCGTAGTGCAAGCGCTTGCGCTGATCGGCGTTCAAGGCCATGTGGTTCAGCAGGTATTCCGTCGCGTAGAAGCCGGTGGCGAGGTCGAAGTAGCCGTTGGCGGAGAGCACGTGCAGCGACGGGTTCTGCACGATCGCCGACTGCAGGTCGGCGACGACGCTCACGGCCGCCGGATCGTTGCCGCGCTGGTACTTCCAGTCGCCGTTGACGGTCTCGTCGAGCACGTCGTACGGCCGGTCGTCGCCGTAGCGCAGCACGTCGTGCGCGTAGTGGTTGAACGCGGCGACGTACGCCGCCGACGTCATCGTATCGGACGGGTCGTAGTCGACGAACGCCGCGTTGCGGTCGATCGCGGGCCCGCTGTAGCGGCCGTCGTACCGGCCGACGTTGAGCCCTGCACCGCGCAGCAGCTCCTGCTGGAAGCGGTTCGGGTCGATGCGCAGGTCGGCGGCTTGAATGTACGCCTCGCTCAGGCCGGTGTACGCGTGCAGCTTCGCGACGATCTGCGCCCGCGTCGCGGCGTCCAGCGTATCGCCGCGCAGGAGGGCTTGCGCGTACGGACCGCCCGCAAAGGCGCGGACCTCCGCGACGAAGCGCGGCAAGTCCGGCGGGTTGCCCGCGGCCTTGTGATGGAACCACGCGACGGCCGCTTCGGTCGGCAGATAGCCGATGTACGCATAGTCCTCGCCCGGCCCGTTGCGGATCGGCAAGAAGTTGTAGTCGAGCCCTGCGGACAGCAGCACGATGCCGTTCAGCGCCACGCCGGCGTTCTGCAGCAGGTTCGCGACGTTCGCGGCGCGCGTGGTGCCGTACGACTCCCCGAACAGGAACTTCGGCGACTGCCAGCGCCCGTTGCGGGTGAGCCAGCGCTGCACGAACTGCGAGAACGCCTTTGCGTCTTCATCGACGCCGTAGAAGTCCGCGGTCTTGCCGCGCGCGACGATGGTGCTCCAACCCGTGCCGACGGCGTCCACGAACACGAGGTCGCTCGTGTCGAGCAGCGTCGCGTCGTTGTCGCGCAAGGTGGGCGCGGCCGCGGGCTGGGTGGCGTTCTTGGGCACGTCGACGCGGACGGGCCCGAACGATCCCATGTGCAGCCAGATCGTCGACGAGCCAGGGCCGCCGTTCCACAAGAACGTGACCGGGCGCGTGCGCGCGTCGCCGCGGTCGGCCGTGTACGCGACGTAGAACATGCTCGCCGCAGGCTCGTTGTCTTTGTCCTTGAGCAAGATCGTGCCGGCGCGCGCGGTGTACGCGATGCGCCGGCCGCCGGCCGCGATCGTGTGGTGCGTGACCGAGTCGTGCACGTTGGGCAGCGGCCGGAACGGCGCGGGGCTCGGCGCCGTTTGCGCGCTCGCGGCGCACGGCATCGCGAAGGCGGCCGACGCGGCGAAAGCCAGCGCTCGAAGCGCGCGCATCAGCGGGCACCCGCTTCGCGGTAGAACCGCACGAGGTCGGCTTTGAGCGCGCGCCGCGCTTCGTCGTTGTGGTAGATCATGTGCCCCGAGCGGTAGAATCCGAACGAGAGGTGCGAGCGCAGCGCCGGGTCGAGGCCGAGGTGGTTGAGCGTGTACTCGGTGCCGAAGAACGGCGTGGCCAGATCGAAGTAGCCGTTGACCGAGAACACGCGCAGGTACGGGTTCTTGGTCATCGCGTCGCGCAGGTCGCGCGCGCCGCTGGGCGCGACGATCGAGTTCGTGCGGCGGAATTTCCACTGGCCGCCGATGCGCGCGCCGCCGATGTACGGCCGATCGACCTTGAAGCCGAGCTCGTCGCGCACGTAGCGCGTGAACGCGCCGACGTACGCGTCGGTCATCGCGTCGGAGAACGACGGGTCGTACGACGCGGAGTCGCCCGTGCGGTCGAGCTCGGGGCCTTGGTAGCGCGCGTCGACCCGGCCGATCACGATGCCGCGCGACGCGGCCAGCTCGTGCTCGAAGCGCCCCGGGTCCAGGCGCAGGTTCGCGCGGTCGATGTACGCCTCGTCCAGGCCCGTGTACGCGTGCAGCTGGGCGACCACGCCGCGGCGGGTCGCCGCGTCGAGCGCGTCGCCGCGCATGAGCGCGTCGGCGTACGGGCCGATCGCGTACGCGCGCACGTCGGCCACGAAGCGGTCGAGATCGGCGGGCTGGGCGGGCAGCGCATG
>Ga0209624_10001489_pt1 | contig 18284 bp, 14 predicted proteins | sample JacPinW_OM2H0_O1_FD_188565 | JGI IMG/M metagenome (GOLD analysis project Ga0209624, IMG submission 188565) | Forest soil microbial communities from Algoma, Ontario, Canada - Jack Pine, Ontario site 1_JW_OM2H0_O1 (SPAdes) (version 2) | ecosystem: Environmental > Terrestrial > Soil > Boreal...
ATTTCACCCGTGCCGTCCAGCGTGATGTTGGCCGCATCCGTGACAATATTGGCGCCGGCGAAGAGCAGCGTTCCGCCCACCGTGTAAGTCCCGCCGCTGAGGGTTGTGCCGCTGAAGTTGGTGAGCGAGCCGGTACTGATCACCGTGAACTTGCTTCCGCTATTCACCGTGAGTGCGCCACTATCGGTGAAATTCCCTGCCGTGGTGAAAGCCGCGCCGCCGGAGAGCGAGAAGCTTCCGGTCGAACTGATGGTCGCCAGGTTCGTCAGCACATTCTGGCTGGCGAAGTCGATGATCTTCGCACCCGTTCCGGTAAGTGAAATGTTAGCCGCGTCCGTCACCACGCTAGTGCCGCTGGCGCCGAATTCCAGCGTTCCGCTCACGCCGTACGTTCCACCGGTCAGAGTTGTGCCCGAAAAGTTGGAAAGAGCGCCTCCAGTCAAGGTGCCGATCTCCATCGTGTCACCTGCCGAAACACTCAGCGTCCCCTCGTTATTCAAATGGGACAGAGTCGGCAGGATAATCAGCGGGGTGCTCTGGTTTGCCGCGATCGTGCCGGTGTTCACGATTCCAAGATTCGAAATCGTGCCTCCGCCTTCGATCGTGCTGGCATTGGTCAGCGAGAGGCCGGTAGTCGCTCCCGCAATCAAGTTGGTGGCGCTGTTGGAGAGGATCATCTTGCCCGTGCCGTTCAAAGTCACGCTATTTCCCAGGGACAAAGCGCTCCCGGCCAGCGTAATGGTCCCCGTGTTGGTGATCGTTCCTTTCAGAGTTGTCGTGGTTCCTGCATTCACTGCATAGGTCCCGGAGTTCGTGACACCGTTCAGCGTTACTGCACCGGTGCCCTCGATGATGCCGCTGTTCGACCCTACGGTTGTCGTGGTCAGAGTGCCGCCGTTAATGACGGTTCCAGCTTTCAGTTGCACCGTTGCATTAACGGTTCCACCGCTTTGCCCGAGCGCTTCAATCTTGCCGCCCGTGTTGTTGTAAGTTCCCTCGAGGATCAGCGTGCCTTGATTTGTGGCTTCGAGGGTTCCGCTGTTGGCCATGGCGCCGCTGCCCGGCTGAATAGTCAGCGCGCCGGAAGTTATCTGCCCGTTCGCGTCGATTGTGCCCTTGTTGACGAGGGTCAGAGTGCCGTTGCCCAGGTTTCCGTATCCCGTGATGGTGCCGTTCGCGATCGTCAAGGTGCCGGTGTCGCCGGATCCCACCTTCAGCATACCGGTTTCGGTGCCGCTGGAGTTGCCCAGGATCAGGGTTCCGGCGCCGGTCAGCGTCGCGGTCGAACTGTTGAACTTCAAAGTCCCCTGAGTGAGGTTGATGGTTCCGGAATTGGTCAGGGTGCCCGTGCCGGTGATATCCAGCGTCGCCCCGGGTTCGTGGAGGGTCACCGTACCTTTGTTGTTCAGCGTGGCGATATTCACTAAATCGGTGCCGCCGTCCCCGGCATACAAATCGAGAAATGCACCGGAATTATTAGTGAAAGTGCCGCTTACGGTCACCGTATTTGTGCCTCCGGAAACGCCGGTGGCGAAGCTGCCACTGTTGCTCACGTTGCCCGCAATGGAGAGCGCTGTGGTCGAAGCCGCGTTGTTCGATAATCCTAAATTCCCAGTGCTCGCGATGGTCAGTGTGCCGCCACTTGGCGTCACCGAGGTCGTCTGATCGTTCATCAGGTATAAGTTACCGGCCACGGTGTTCAGATCTGCCAGGGCGCTGGTCTTTGTTCCGCTGTTCACGACATTCAAGCTTCCATAAAGGAGGATCGTCGATCCCGCGACAACGTCCGTGATGCCCTTTCCGCCGCCCGTGATGTTCATGGTCGCCTTGCTGCCCGCGTTGTTGCCGATCTGCAGAGTTCCAGAGTTGCTCAGCACGTCGACATTTGCCACATCGTTGGACGAATACAGGTCGACGTTACCGCCGGCGTGATTGGTCAAGGTGCCACTGATGTTCACCGTATTTGTGCCACCTGAAAAGCCGGTGGTGAAGTCTCCGGAATTGTTCACGTTGCCGGTTATGGAGAGCGTGGTTGTCGTTGCGTCGCTGCGCGACAGTTCCAGCAGCCCTCCGCTGACGATGGTCAAGGTCCCGCCGCTCGGCGTGACGGTTGTGGTATGGCCGTTGTTGAGGGTCAAAGTTCCAGCGACCGTAGTCAAATTCGCGAGCCCGTTCGTCGATACGGCACCGTTGACCACGTTCAACGTGCCGTCAAGCGCCAGGTTTGACCCTGCCACAATGTCGGTGAGTCCCTGCCCGCCTCCGGTGATATCCAGAGTCGCCCCCGTGGCGATGTTCAGCGTGCCTGAGTTGCTCAACGTGTTGACCTTCATCACGTCGCCGCTCCCCTCAAGCTCCAGCGTTGCGCCCGCATTGTTGGTGAACGCCCCAGTGGCGGTGATCGTGTTGCTGCCGCCTGAGAGACCGGTTTCGAACATTCCGGAATTCGTCACATTGCCGGTAAAGGTCGCGGCGCTGCCCCCGTCGATGCTCAACGTGGCGCTGGCAGTATTCGTGGTCGTGCCGGTCACCTTCAAAGTTTCCCCGGCCGCCTCGAGGTCGAGCGTGCCGTTATTGGTAAGCGTGCCGCCGCTGCCTACGGTGATATCGCTGCCCGTAGTGTTGAATCGAAGGATACCCGTGCTGCCGATGGTCAGGCTTCCCGCAGCAGCGATTGTCAACGAATCGCCAGCCACGCTTTGCAACGTCGCGTCGGCGCCCGACACCGCGCCAAGGGTTAAATCGGTGACAGTGACGCCGAGATTGAGATTTACGGTTTGGCCTGTCGCAGGGCTGATAGTGACGTTGTAGGTTTTGCCGCCGCCATTGCTGGGGACGACCCCTCCGCTCCAGTCTGAAGCCGTATTCCAGTTGCCACCGTTCGTGCCGCTCCAGCTGACGGCCGTTTGCGCCTGCGAGCGGAGCCCGCCCACGCTCGTCAGCGCGAGCAGAATCGCAGTCATCCTTACGGCCAGAAGTGACTTCACGGTGCGCCTCCAGCGGGCCAGAGCGAAGTTCTCAGCTTTAAATGCTTGAATGGAAACAGATGTCCGGATTCGGTTCTATCCAATCTCCGTGGGGAAGGAGATGTGAGGATAGAAGCCGGCGCAGCACTTCACGGGCGCTGCCCGACAGCACAATATCAAAAGTGCTATGAAAAGAATAGAGTCTTAGCCGCCAAAATTTTCACACTTCCGAGTTGCAAAATCTTGCGCTTTACTCAGGCTTGCGATCTTCTCAGGCTCGGGCTTTCGATCTTCTCAGGAAAGATGCGTAGAGAAAATCCAGATCATGGAGGGGGATCATGGAGTCAGCTTGCAGCCGGGCGTGGGTTTCTCCACGCATTCCCCGTTCTTCTTGTAAAGCGCCGTCTTCGGTTCCAGCTTCTGGGCGAGTGCAAGCTCCGCCGCAGCTCCGGCTGTGTTTCCGGACTTCGCCAGCGCTACTCCCAAGCCGTTGTGGACCGCCGCCGCCCCGGGAATCAGCCCGGCAGCCCTTCGGAAAGAAGCGACCGCCTCCCGATATTGTCCCTCCCTGAAGTAGTCACACCCCATCTGGTAGTGAGCGGCAGGCATGTCCTGTTGCATCTGCAAAACCTTCTGCAGTTGCCCGATCGACTCGTCATAGCGGCCCAGGTGACGCAGCGCCAAGGCATAATTGAAGTGCGCCGTAAGGTTCGCCGGATCCGTTTGTAGTGCCTCTTTGATCTTGGCCAGTCCTTCCTGAGCGTGGCCCTGGCGCACCAAAGACAGTCCCTCGTTGGCGTTCGCCAGTACCTGCTGACTCTCTTTTTCCTTTCGTCCAAGCTGTTCGCTGAGGGCAGCTTCCTTCGCGGCCTCATCCGGCCTTCCCGCCCGCCGCAGCGTCCGGCTTAACTGGTAATGCACCGAACTATTGGAGGGCAGCAGCGCCGCCGCGCGCTGCAATTCGTCGACGGCCTCTTCAAAGCTTCCCTTCTCGCGCAAGGCCAGGCCCAGATCGCGGTGTGCCGCGCCCAGTCTTGGGTCCAGCGTGAGGCTCTGCCGTAGTTCCGCCTCAGCTTTATCTTTCTCTCCCGCTTTCAATAGTGCGTTACCCAAATCCTGGTGTAAAACAGCATTCTTCGGATCAATCGCCAGTGCTTTGTGAAATGCCTCTTCCGCCTTCGGAAAATCGCCCTCGAAGCGGTATAGCTCACCCAGTTCCCGCAGTGCGTCGGGCTGCCGGCTGTTCAGTCCAAGAGATGTCAGATAAGCCTTGGTGGCTTCGCTCCTGCGATCGGCGCGGACCAGCAACTTGGCCAACGACAGCCAGTTCTCCGCGCTCTTGGGAGCCAGCTTCACCGCCCGGCGAAGCTGTTTCTCCGCTGCTGGCTGGTCATGTGCCTCCAAAAGCATGTCGCCCAGAAACCTGCGGTACTCGGGGTTCCTGGGATCGAGATCGCAGGCGCGCGCCATTTCCGCTGCCGCGTCATGCGGCCGCCCCGCGCGCACATAGGCCTGCGCCAGATCATTGTGCAGGGGAGCTTCCTCTGGGCGGCTGGCGACTGCCTGCTCGAAAAATGATATGCTTTCTGCGAATCTGGCTTGCTTGAATATCGCAACTCCTAGGTTCGTCACTGCTTCAGTGCTGGTAGGATCGGCCTGAACCGCCTGGCGGAATTGCGACTCGGCCTCTGCAGGACGGTTCTCCTGCATCAGGCGGACCCCCTCGGCGTTCAATTGTTGGGCGCGGTAAGCGGGCGTAATCTGCAGCAAAGCAACCGCCGGCAACGCGACTGCAAGTAGCACCGCAAGCAGCTTGGCCATATTGGCTAAGAGCAATTTCTAACACACAAGGATGAGTTTTCTATGGTCAGGAATATGATCAGGAATACGATCAGGAATCAGCAGGGCAGTGCCGCGGTGCAAGCAGTGTGGTTTCTGGCGGCTATCGTCGTGATCGTCGCCGCCTTCATGTTTGTGAGAGACACGCGGCCCGGTCCGGCAGTGACGTTCAGCACTCCGTATCAGGCTGTTCTGCTCACCAATGGCTCAGCCTACTTCGGAAAACTGGAGGGATACGGCACGCCCCGGCCCGTACTGACCGAGGTCTACTACATTGCCACTCAAACCAACCCGGAGACCAAGCAATCCACCAACGTGCTGGTCAAGCGCGGCAAAGAGCTGCACGAGCCCGACCGGATGTACCTCAATCCCAATCAGATCTTGTGCGTCGAGCCGGTGGGCGAGAAGTCCAAGGTGGCCCAACTCATCGCCCAGGCGCACTAGGGCGCGTTCGGCGTTAGCAAAAGAGCGCGGAAAGCGCTCGAAAGAACTCTGCCGGAGTAGCAAAGCGCAGCGAAGTCCTTTGCGCGACGGTTTTCGTGAAATGTTTAGTGTTGTGCGTCAGCAGCCAGTCGGGCTTGCTGGCCACGGCGGAAAGCAGCACAGGAACATCCGCGGCGTGCCGGATGAGGTGTTGACTCGAACCGACCAGATCGTCATCCGGGTAGGGAACCAGTTCTGGGTTGGTCAACTTGATAAGCCGGCGATAGTCCTCGATCAGACGATCGGCCTCCATCGACGGTAGGCGTTCCGCGTGAAGGAGCAGGTTTTCCTCCACTTCATCGCGAACCACTTCCGCCAGCACCAGCTTGCAAACCCTGGCAGCGCAGAGCGATAGGCTGGCCTTATCAAGACCCCACGGAGAAACAATTCCGCCGGTCAGGACGTTTGAGTCCAGGAATAGTCGGATTCTACGCCGGCTGGTCACTTCCCGCGCTGGCTGCGAGGACGGCGCCGCCTGGAGCTACCTGCGGGCTTCTTGCCGTAGCGACGGGCGTAAACGCGATTGCGGACCTCAGGAAGCGTGGCCAGAAGGTCTTCCGGCTTCAGACCCACAGCAGTCAGGCTCAAACTCACTTGGCGGCACAAATGTTCAAAGCGCTGCTGCTCCGGCAGAAGGATCAGGCCATCCCCCAAGCGCAACACCGCGAACGGCGCGCCATTTCCCAACCCAAGATCCTCGCGGAACTGCTTGGGAACTGTAAGCTGCCCTTTCTCGCCGATCTTGGTCGTCGCTAGGTATTCGAGAGTGGAATTGTGGGTCGCCATCGCCGGTAGGAAAATCCTACCACAGAATCCATCGGCCGCCAACCTTGATCGTGACGCGCTCAGTTGGCCACGAAAAACATCACCCACCCGTCCCTAATCCATCTCCCGCATCTGACCTTCTGCCGCCCGCATTCCTGCGCCGGCAGCGACCGCAGAAGCCTCTTTCTTCTTCTGCCAGTCAGCCTCGGCCAGCACTGAGATAGCTTCCAGCTTCTTCTTCTTCAAACTCGCGTTGATCCCTGGCAGTTCTTTCTGCGTCAGTTTCTGGAAGTCGTCGATCACATCCTGCAGCTCATGACCCAGCGACTCGGTCCGTGCCACCTGGTAATCCGTGGGTTTGCCGTCGTATCCGGTCACTGCGCCATAAAGTTGTCCCAGCAGTTCGCGGATGCGCTCTTCGCCGGTAATCATTCCACCTTCCTTGGTGGCTACGATCTTCGACCGTATCGCGTCGCAATCCGCAGCGAGCTGCTGCAGTTGCTTGCGCAGCGGATCTTTCTCTGCCACCTTTGCCACCCGCGCGTTGGCCCCGTCGCGCACCCCTTCGATCGCAGCCACGCCGTAAGTCATATGCTCGAGCTCTTTGTAAACCTTCATTGAAAGATCGAACTGCTGCTTGCGCTCCTCCATCGAGTACTTGGCCCGCGGATCGATCGCAACGTTCAGTTGCTCGGTGTACGTTTGTTCTCCCTTGGTCAGCTTTACCGTGTAAGTGCCCGGCAACACACGCGGCCCCTGCGCCGCTTCAAACAGAGCCGACGCCGCTGGAGCAACCGCCGGTGGCCGCACTCGCATTCCCCAGCCGGCGCGGTTCAGCCCGCGATGCTTGCTTCCGGCGACTGTATCTACCAGTTTGCCGTCCTGGTCGAAAATTTCAATCTTCAAATCCCCGAAAATGTGCCTGCCTTTTTGGTAATACGTGATCTGCGCGTCGCCCGGCCGGCTCCGGCCATGGAACGTCTCGTCGCCCTCCGGCCAGCCTCCAAACACGTCAAAATACTGGATCGACGGCCGTCCTGGCAGCAGCGTCGCCTGTTTGGTCATCACCTCCGGCGTGAGCGCGCGTAGCGGCGAGATATCGTCCACGATCCAGATGCCGCGCCCGTGTGTTGCCAGCACTAAGTCAGATTCCCGCGCCTGCACCGCGATGTCGTCCACTGCGACCGCCGGGAAGTCCGTCCCTTTGTATTGTGCCCAGTGTTGTCCGCCGTCCACCGAAATCCACAGCCCGAACTCTGTGCCCAGGAAAAGAACATTAGGGCTGACGGTGTCTTCCTTGATCACGTGGGCGTATCCGCGCACGCCGCTCTCCTGCGCTGGAAGCTGCGTCCACGTCTGTCCGTAGTCCGTAGTCTTGTAAACATACGGCTTCATATCTCCGAACGTGTGCCGGTCGAACGTGGCATACGCCGTGCCTTCATCGAAACGGCCCGCTTCGATCGTGGTGACCCAGGAATTCTTGCCCAGACCGCTGACGTTCCCCACCACGTTCGTCCACGTCTTTGCCCCGTCACGGGTGACCTGCACATTCCCGTCATCGGTGCCGACCCAAATGATCTGACCGTTCTTCGGCGACTCCGAAATCGAATAGATCGTGGTGTGCATCTCCGCCGAAGAGTTGTCAATCGTCACGCCACCGGATTCTTCCTGCTTCTGCTTTTCCGGATCATTCGTCGACAGGTCTGGAGAAATGCGGTCCCAGGATTGCCCATGATCGCGCGAGCGGAACAAGTACTGCGCCCCGATATAAAGCGTTCCCTTCTCATTGGGACTCATATGAATCGGCGTGTTCCAGTTGAAGCGCAGCTTCTTTTCGCCATAGTTCGGCCAGGGTTTGAGGGCGCGAATCTCATGTGTGCGGCGATTCACCCGCCCAATCTCGCCGCCCTGCGCTTCGGCATAAATGTAGTCGGGGTCGGAAGTGTCTTCGAACATCCAGAAGCCGTCGCCGCCAAACATGTTTTCCCATTGCGAGTTGCCCACGCTGCCGGGATACGACGAATCGCCCACCCAAGAGCTGTTGTCCTGCAGGCCGCCGTAGACGTGATAGGGGTCCGAGTTGTCAGTACTCACGTGATAGAACTGCGAAACCGGCAAGTTCATCTGGTGCTTCCAGCGGTTGCCGCCGTCTTCGCTGCGCCACAAGCCGCCGTCATCTCCCGCAATCACAACGTTCGGATTCTTGGGGTTGATCCACACGTCGTGGAAGTCGCCATGCGCTCCGCCCGAGACCACGTTGAACGTTTTCCCGCCATCATTGCTAAGCAGCAGAATGAGATCCGGTTTGAAAATCTTGTTTTCGTTCTTGGGATCGACGATCAGGTTGCCGAAATAAAATGGACGCCACACCATGTAGTTGCTGGCATCCAGCCTGGTCCACGTCGCCCCGCTATCGTCAGACCGGTAAAGCCCTCTTCCTTTTTCTGCTTCGATGTTGGCGTAGACCACCTGCGGTTTCGACGGCGCTACCTGCACTGCCACCCGACCCCAGGGTTTCGACGGCAGCCCTTTGCCATTGCTGACTTCGCTCCAGTTCGCGCCGCCGTCAGTCGACTTGAACAGCCCGCTACCCGGACCTCCCGAACGGAACGTCCAGCCCTGCCGCCTGAAATCCCACATCGCTGCGTAGATGGTCTTTGGGTCCTGCTTGCTTCGCGCAGTCATGGCGCAGCCGCTCGAACCATTCACGCCCGCCAGAACCTTTTTCCACGTCTTGCCGCCGTCGTTGGTTTGGAAGACTCCACGCTCGTCGTTGTCGTCCCACAAATGCCCGGTCGCGCAAGCCAGCACATCGTTGCCGTCGTTTGGATTCACCAGGATCTTGGCGATGTGCTCGCTATCCTTCAGGCCGACGTTCGTCCAGTTCTCCCCGCCATCCGTCGACTTGTACACGCCGTCGCCCACCGATACGCTGTTGCGCGTCCAGGCTTCGCCGGAGCCCACCCAGACAATCTTCGAATTCGACGGATCAATCGCTACCGCGCCAATCGACTGCACGTCTTCCCGGTCGAACACCGGCTTGTACGTCGTGCCGCCATTCACTGACTTCCAGACCCCACCGCTGGCCGCGCCTATGAAGACGGTGATACGTCCGTCTTCCTCGACAGCATCCACCGCGGCGATGCGTCCGCTCATGGTGGCCGAACCGATGTTTCGCGCAGGTAATCCTGAAACCGTCGCCGCGTCGAAGCGGTATGGCGCTTGCGCTGCGGCCTGCAAAGACGCGAACAGCGAGGCTCCGGCGAACAACACAGTCACTGCCCAAGAATTGCGAGCGAATGCTTTCATGTTTACGAGTCCTTTTCCACGCCAGCGATTTTCGTTGTCTTCTTCATCTTCATCCCAGCAAATCCGTGAACTGCATCAGTGAACCCCGACCAACCCAGACTTCTTTTCCTCAGTCCGCAGCGAAGCCGGCAACGCAAAGTCAGAATCTTGAAAAGGTACATTCACTTCAATCTTTTCAATCGTCGTTACCTGTGCGCCAGGATTGCTTCTGGACCCCTCAGCGATCGAGAAAGGATACATGACTCCATCCACCGGTTTGTACGACCCCAGATCAACCACCCGCTCCCTGACCGAGCCCCGGACAAACTGCTGAATCTCTTCTCGGATTTCAAGGTAGGTGTCAGGATCGAGATAGTAATAAACTATGTCGCCGTTCTTCAGGGTGACCTTGAGCCGCAACGCATCGTCGCCGTCGACCAAGTCATGCCCTAGGTATTCGACGGTGTTTCCTTTTTCAGCGTGATCGACGAGGGGACCATCAAAATCGGCGGCCAGAAGCAAGTCTCGCAGATTATCCTCGCCCATCAACTCGGGATCCTTTCGTCCCTGAAAAGGCTGAGTCTGCCAGCCCACGGAACCGTCATACGCCCCCACCGCAGTCATGCCTTGTATGGAGACGTTTTGCCGGACCAAGTCCTGGCGCATGTTCATTTGTTTGAAGGCCGCAACCATGGCTCGACGCCGGCCACCGCTCTTGACCTTGCCCGTCATAAGCCGGGTCTTGGCAGCCTTCATCTTTTCGAGCCCGCCCTTAGCCTGGATGTTCTTGCTGACAAGTTCTTCCGCAGTTTGACCGGACGCAAACACACAGAGGCACGAGGTCATAACCAGAACCATCGCCACGTGACGCATGGAAACTCCTTGTTCCAGAGCGAATTAGTGAACGCCGACCAGCCCCGACTTCTTCTCCTCAGTCTTCAACGAAGCGGGCAGCATAAAGTCCGCCGGATCGATGGTCACGTTCACTTCCATCTTTTGCACGGTGACGGTTTGCGCATCGGGATTGTTCTTCGGTCCCTGCGACATCGAGAAAGGATACATCACGCCCGCCACCGGCTTGTAGGAACCCAGGCCCACTACTCGATCCCGCACCGAGCCCCGGATAAACTGCTGGATCTCCTTGCGAATCTCGATAAAGGTATCCGGGTCGAGGTAGTCATAGATGATGTCGCCGTTTTTCAGCGTTACCTTCAGCCGCAGCGCATCGTCGCCATCGACCACGTCGTGTCCCAGATACTCGACCGTGCTGCCTTTTTCTTTGTAGTCCACGAGGGGCCCGTCAAACTCGGCGTCCAGCAGCAGGTCGCGCACGTCGTCCTCGCCCATCAACTCTGGATCTTTTTTCCCGCCAAAGGGCTGGATCTGCCAACCGGATGTACCGTCATAAGCCTGGACGGCCGTCATCCCCTGCAGTAAGAAGGACTCCCGAATCAGGTTCGGTCGCTCATTCTCCTGGCCGATCGAAGCAGTGAAGCCCCCGCCACCATCGAACTTGCCTGTCAGGCGGAAGTTCTTGATAGCCTTCATCTTCTCCATCCCGCCCCGGGCCTGGATGTTCTTCGCGATCAATTCGTCCGCGGTTTGAGAGTAGGAAAATGCACCGAAGCAGCAGACAGCAAGCAGCACAGTCAACGCGTAACGCATCAAGCAGACTCCTGTGGTGAGGGACTTAAGGAACCCGGAAAAAGGGAAACAGTACTCTACTCGGTAGTAGACGCATCTTTCAAGTATTGGTGAGCGAAGACCGCCGGGGGTGAGCCAGGATTGTTTTCCAGCAGCAGAAAAAAACCGCTCTCGCGAGCGGCTTACACTTTTCAAGCTGAAAAAGCCCTCAGTGGGTGAACGTGAAATTCAGTCCGGTCGTCAGGACGACGTCATTCTGCTTGGCGCCCTCTGGCGGATTCGAGACGTAGATATCGTTGAACTGGTTCTGCCAGCCTAGCCATTTACTGATTTTCGTGACCCACCCCAGGTCGAACGTTCCCCGGTACTGCCCCGTCTCTGTAAGGTCCGGATAAAAATACAGCTTCTCGGTGAGCACTGTGCTCTTGCCCAGCTTGTGCGTCAGCTCCTCGCCCAGAGTGAGGCCGCCGAAATTGTGTATGAGCTTCATCGCCGGGGTTGGCGGAGTCGCAGTAGGGTTCGCCGGTTGCGAGTAGTTTTCATCCGTGAAGTTGCCGCCAGCCAGGAAATCGAGCGTGGTCCGGTCGTCCTTGATGGCGTGGTAGCCAAAACCAACGCTACCTACCGATCGCAGATTCAGGTCTTGCAGCGCGTTGCTCATCAAGTCTGCGCTTATAAATCCAAACATGCGCGGATTGATATTGCGGTCATAGCGAATGCCACCGGTCTCAATGTTGGCGGTCGTGCTGGGAGTGGCGAGCTGGTTCGTGCCGTACACAATAGTCGAATACAGGCTGAGCTTGTCGTCCTTGGTAGCTCGCGCTGCGTTGAAAGCGATCGAAAGGTTCTCAGTCTGGCTGTTGCCTCCGGTCAATGAGAACCCCACGTTCGCCCCACCGTTCCAGCCGTGCAACAGGTTCGGATGCAGTGCCTTCTCATAGGCAATTTGGTCAGCATCGTTGCGGATCGCTAATACGCTTTCCTTCGGAGTCTCGACTGGAGCCCCGCTCTTGGAGGCGACTTCCAGTTTGCCGTCGCTGCTCGTGATCGGTCCCACCACGGTCTGGCCATCCTTCAAAGCCACGTGCAGAGCCTTGTCGGTTGTGATCTGCGTGATCGCCGCAAACTGCAGCGTAACGTCCCCCGCGAACTCGGTGTGGAGAACCAGAATTTTACCGTCGGACTTTACCACCGTGCCCGTCAGGTGATCGCCATTCTTCAATGTGATCTGATCAGCGAAAACAGCGGACGCTAATCCTAAGAACATAATGAGGGCAACTACTTCTATTTTACGCAACACTACCTACCTCCAGATTTAAGAGTCAGTTTCACAACTCAAACGCGATTAGGGCCCGGAACTGCCTGGAACAGGATAGAAAACAGCGACAAGGCGGCGGCTTAGGATCAAAGAAAGGTTACTGTCCGTGAGGCGAACTCGGTCAGCCCTTGGTGTCCTTGGATTCGGTGGTCTTGCTCTGGTCGCCAGAAGCCGGAGGCGTTGGATTATCCTTCATGCCTTCTTTCAGGGCACGAATCCCCTCGCCCAGTCCCTTGCCCAGTTCAGGCAATTTCTTGGGACCGAAAACCAGCAGCGCAATGGCAAAGATGATGATCAGGTGCGTCGGTTGAAACAGACCCTCAAGCATCGGAACCTCCCAAGGAGACACTACTACGACGTCTTCTTTATACGGTACCGGAGGGGTAGGGGGAAGTCAAACCACAGGCCTATCTCCCAGGCAGGTACGCGCCGCTACTTCTGGTTGGGAAATAAGAAGGCAAGAGCGGCTGGAAAACGTGCGGCCCAGGCGTCATCGTCGTGATGACCGGGCGTAATATTTACAAGCATCCTGTCGGCCGCAACACCGTTGGCTTGAAGCACCTTTATGGCCTTGGCTATGTCTCCCGGAACCGTCTCCGGGTCGTCTGGCGGCGTTTCCTCAGTTCCGCCGCCAAAGTAAATACGCGCTGGCCAATCTTCATGCTTCGCCGCCTCCTTAATAACTGCATAATCCTTTACGTAAAACGAAGGGCTTTCGATAAGGACGCGGCCAAAAACGCCGTGAGTATGCAGCGCGACGTAGAAAGTAATTAGCCCTCCATAGGAGGATCCCCCCAAACCGGTGTTCTCCGGCCCGGTCTTTACCCGGTAATTCTTTTCAATAAATGGCATCACTTCGTGGGTCAGAAAACTCGAGTAATTCGCTCCATGAACCACGGCGAGCGGAGGTTCCAAACTTTCGTCGGGAAATGGAAGATATTCGTTAGGCCGCGATCCCACCAGCGTCTCTTCTTGTAAGCGTTCCTTATTATGCCTGCCGGCATTGTCGATACCAACGATGATCAACGGTTCGACCTTGCCCTCGGCGATCATTCGATTGGCGGTCTCGTCCACTTTCCACTCTTTGGGGCCAAACATCGATGTGCATACGTCGAACAGATCTTGGCCGTCATTCATGTACAGAACGGGGTAATTCGTATGCTCGTTTTTCTGGTCGCGGTAGCCTTGGGGTAGAAGGATGCGGAGCTTTCGCGTGTTATGGAAAATCACGCTATGGAAATCGCGGATTTCGAGGTCGCCCGTCGCCGTGGAAGTGCATTGGCTCGAAGTTGCGCCTTTGTCGCTCTGCGCACATGCAAAGACGCTGAGTAATAGAATAATTACGACCCGGCGCATGCACATTGCTTTTCTCCCGGCTTCAAGTACTGTGCCCGATGGAAGGGTATACCTTGAGGCTAAGTGCTGCGTTTGTAACTTCTTGGCTGCCTGCGACCTAATTCTTAGGATTCCAAATGTAGACGATCTCCCCCACGAATCGTTAGCCATTGAGCGGAGGGACCCTCCCCAGGCTTCTTCGGACCGGCCTATTACTTCCGTGACCTTACCTTCGGTTCCCCGGGAGGGCTAATGTGGAATGAACGGTTCGGGCCAAACACCTCAGCCCGCGCCCGATTTAGAGCCATCAGCAAGCCAAAACGTCGCCGGAGAGTCGAGTGAAGCGCAAGGGCCTGGCAGTATTCCTACTACTTTTTGGGGCGGCTCAGGCTGCCCGTTCGAGCGAGAGTCAGCCAGTAAACTCCGCCCAACTCATGGCTTGGCTGATGTCAGGCGTGCCCGTCAGCCGCCTCGTCCGCATCATTCAAGAGCGCGGCATCGCCAATGCTCCCGGGAAAGAACCCATTCGCCAACTAGAAGCCGCCGGCGCCGACGCCAGTCTGGTTCGCGCTCTGAAGAACCTGAAGCCCGCGGCGGCGGCCGGTTCCGCGGTTTCCGAGACGCTCTCTGTCATTCCCGCAGTCCTGGTACAGGCCGCCGCCGATGCCCGGGCTCAGCACTTCCACGAAGCCGAACTCGCCCTGCGCCAGGCCTTAACCTCTGATCCCCAAAATGCCGCGCTGCACTTTGCTCTGGGCACGATGCTCCGCCAGCAGGAGCGCTGGGACGACGCCATCGATGAGATCACGCTCTCCGCGCAGCTTATGCCGGATTTCCCCGAGAATCACAGCAGTCTGGCTTATATTTTCTATCGGCTGGATGACCCTGCCGACTCGATCGCAGAAGCGCGCACCGCGCTCAGCATGGATCCGCAGAACGCCGAGGCCTACCAGTTCCTCGGCCTCGCCTTATTTTCTAACGGACAGTATGGCCCTGCAGTTCACGCGTTCATGGAGTCGCTCGCGCGCGACGCCGATAATCCAGATACCTACTACGATCTGGGTATCACTCTGCACGCTGATGGGAACCTGGTCGCCGCCATTGACTCCTATCGCCACGCCATTCGTCTGCACCCGGCTTTCTGGCAAGCCCACTCCAACCTTGCTCTGATTTTGCACGAGCAAAGCAAGTTTGATGACGCCATCGCCGAATATCGCGAAGCCAAAAAGCTTGCACCCGAGGAAGCTTCCGTTCGCAACAACCTGGGCAACACTTACTGCGACAAAGGAGATTTCGACGCCGCCATGCTCGAACTGCGCGAGCTTTACCGCCAGCATCCTGAGTGGGAGCAGGGGCACGGTTGCCTGGCGCGCGCCTTTATGGCGAAGAAGGATTACGGCAGCGCGGTCACGGAGTTGCAACTGGCAGTTCAGCAGAACCCCACCGGTTCCGCCGAACACCGCGTCCTCGGCGAAGCCCTCTTGCTGAATGACAAACCGGAAGAAGGCGTCCGCGAGTTGCGCCTGGCGGTGACTCTCAATCCAGACTCGGATGCGGCTCACCACTTACTCGGCACGGCCCTGTTCCAGCAGCGGCAGTTACAGGCAGCGGAGAAAGAATTCCGCGAAGCGCTCCGCCTGAATGCTTCCCCCGACAACCACTATGCTCTTGCCGCCTGTCTGATGACGATGGACCGCTATGAGGAAGCATTAGCGGAACTGGAAACCGCAGCGCGGCTTGACCCCGAGCGCAAGCTCTACCGTGCCCGCCGCGACGAACTCCTGAAACTGATGCAGATGAAGGACAGCGATTCCCGCTAGCTCAAACTCCACAGGGACAGTACCACGCAGTGTACTCCCGGCATATTCGGCCGGGCCGCTGGTCTGCTTACACTGGAATGCGGGCCAACCCACGCGCTCAATGCTTTCCTGGGGGTGATTGATCATGAATCTCGCACAGCCCACAGCCGCCGCCGCGAAGCCGGCACAGTCCACCCCGCAGCCGGAACGCAACGCCCGAGATGACGTCCGGAACGACGTCAAGAATGACGTCCGGAATGATCTGCGAAACGCGGTTCGCCACGACGTCAAGGCCCCGCACCAGTCCACGGGCTTCGGCCTGCCTTGCTCCAATTGCCGTCTCTATTATCCCGCCAACCTCGACGTCTGCCCTGCTTGCAACAGCAAGGAGCGCGTCTCGCCCAGCGTGGTCTTGTCCGCTCCCAAAGCGCAGGCTGCTGCCGAGCCCGCGCCCGACAACGCCGTGGTTGAGCAGGAGAGAGAGGCCTTCCTGAAAGAATTCAAGTCCCAGCTTTTCACGGCGCATGCCGAAGCCGCCAGTTCGACTGCCATGTGCACTCTGGCAGAACGCCACGCGCAAGGCGCCGAGGCGGCCTCAATCTGTAAGCCATGTTACGACCGCCTGCAGGCGCGTGTGGATGTGTTCGAGGCCGCCCTGCACATGGACCTGAAAGAAGCGGCGCAGATCATCTACAACGCCGTCTGGGCTGATCCCTCCGACCCCAGCAAGACCTACACTAACGCAGCCAGCGCACTACTCAGCGAATTGCGCAAGCGTTCAGGAGTCTCCACCCTGCTCGGCCCTTTCCATTCGCGGGGTAATTAAGCTTTTCCGCGGCGCTTGTTAGGACAGTAGAAGCGATCTGTGGAGCGGACCCTACTCCAGCTTCACCGCGACCCACTTCCTTCCCGCATATAACTTGTATCCGGCACCGTCCTCAACCATCTTCAGCGGTACTGCTCGCTTCAAATCGGCATCAGTCTGGTAGGGCACGCTGAGTGTGTCTTCGCTAGCCACGTTCATGACGACAAACTTGTCAGCCGCAAACCCGAAGCCGTATTCTCCCGGTGCCAGCTCCGAGCCGCCGATGTTCAGCTTGGACTCGGTGACGATCATGCCCTGATATTTCTGTTGGACAGCCGTGGAGTATCCCGAGACATCGACCAGAGCGCCGAACGTGATCTTGCCGTCCGCCGTTTGAAATCCGCTCGAGTTCCGCAGCTGCGTCGGTGCTTTCTGTCCGCGGAAGAAGAACTCCGCGGGGATCACATTCTTGAGTTCATCGTTGCTAAGGAGGTGCTGCGCAGCCTTTTGTGCCAGGCCTGAGGTGAGGAGGATGGCTACAAAAGTCCCAACCGCCCCAAAACGCAAGTTCTTCATGGAGTTGTCCTCGATTGAGTATGAGAGAAGAAAGCTCACCGAAAATCTAGTCTTTTCTGCTGTCGCGCGCAACGTACTGAGTCCTAGGTGCAGGTCCAGAGAGGTCTGCGTGCCAGGGCCCGATTTCGCTTTGCCCGCAAGATTCGGATAGTCCGCTCCACGTTCAACGCGTACGCTCTCCCTACCATGACATTCACTAACATGACTTTCCCAACGATGACAGGGAGTGCCATACTCGAACAGCAACTCGCAGGTGAAATGCCGATCACGCACTCCAACTCGACAAAGCCAACGAGCTACCAGGTAAGCCAGTCCCGGCCGGACGATGCCCAGCGCTGGAATGCGGTCGTGGCGCGCGATTCCGGCCGCGACGGCGAGTTCGTTTTCGCGGTCTCCAGCACCGGCGTCTATTGCCGGCCCTCGTGCCCGGCTCGCCGTCCGCGGCGCGAGAACGTAACATTCTTTTCGCGCCCTGACCATGCGGAGAAAGCCGGCTTTCGCGCCTGCCTGCGTTGCCGGCCGCGATCGGTCAGCGGCAACCCGCAGTCGGACTCGGCGAAGGAGATCTGCCGCTACATCGAGCAGCATCTCGATGAGCCCATCACGCTCGCGCGCCTGGGTGAGGTGTTCCACCAGAGCCCGTTCCACTTGCAGAGGCGCTTCAAAGCCGCGCTCGGAATCACGCCACGCGAGTACGCGGAATCCTGCCGTCTGCGCCTGCTCAAGCGTAACCTGCAGGCCGGTGACAATGTGACCCGCGCCATGTACGACGCCGGTTACGGCTCCAGCAGCCGGCTTTACGAGAAGACCGCGTCACAGCTTGGCATGACACCCGACAAGTACCGCCGCGGAGCTATCGCCGCCACCATTCGCTATGCGATCGCTGATTCGCCGCTAGGACGCATGCTGATCGCGGCCACTGATCGCGGCGTTTGCGCCATCCAGTTCGCACGCTCCGATGGTGAGTTGATCGAAGGCCTGAAGCGCGAATTTCCTTTTGCCGTGCGCAAACCCGACGATGGCGGATTGCATGCCTGGGTCGCGGCCTTGCTCTCGAAGATGACCGGCAACGAATTGAATGCCGCGCTGCCTTTGGACATCCGCGCGACTGCGTTTCAGCGGCGGGTGTGGACTTACTTGCAGTCGATCCCCTTTGGAACGACGCGGTCTTACGGGCAGGTCGCGAAGGCGATCGGGCGACCCCGCGCTAGTCGGGCAGTGGCGCGAGCTTGCGCGACGAATCCGGTGGCGGTTGCGATTCCGTGTCATCGCGTGGTCCGGCAAGATGGCAACATCAGCGGCTATCGCTGGGGCGTGGAGCGTAAGAAGACGCTCCTGGAGATGGAGCGAGTCACGCTGCCGTAGAGATGTAGCTTGCTACGTCTCGCTGGCCACCGTGCAGAATGCCATTTTTACTTAACGCCGCAAGCAAGTTGCAGGCAAGGTCTCTGCGACACGGCAATCCG
>Ga0209624_10001492_pt1 | contig 18263 bp, 14 predicted proteins | sample JacPinW_OM2H0_O1_FD_188565 | JGI IMG/M metagenome (GOLD analysis project Ga0209624, IMG submission 188565) | Forest soil microbial communities from Algoma, Ontario, Canada - Jack Pine, Ontario site 1_JW_OM2H0_O1 (SPAdes) (version 2) | ecosystem: Environmental > Terrestrial > Soil > Boreal...
GGTCTTCAGCTTCTCGACCAGAACGTAGTCGCCGTCGAGGATGGCCTCATCCTGCATCGAATCGCCGCGCACTTCAAGAACGAACACTTCTTTCGAGCGTACGAAATCGGCGAGCGAGATGGTCTCAGGATTCTCGACGGCTTCGATGGGCTGGCCGGCGGCGATGCGCCCGAGCAGCGGCAGGATCACGCCGGTGTTCACGCTCATGGCCTGCTTGAGGCGTCCCTTGGGTGGCAGCAGGTCGATGGAGCGGCTGCGGTTGTAATCGCGGGTGAGCAACCCCTTCTTCTCAAGATTGGTGATGTGCTTGTGCACCGTGGCCAGCGAGTTCAGATCGAGCCCGTTGCCAATCTCTTCAAACGACGGAGAGTAGCCATGCTCCGCCACGAAGCGGGAGATGAAGTCATACACTTCGCGCTGCCTGCGTGTGATCGCCATGCCGGTATTGTTGGCGAATATAAAGCGAATGTCAAGGAGAATCAGCTACTTGCTGCTAGCTAGCGCGGCTCGTGTGGAGCGGACACTCTTGTCCCGCCGGGTGCCCCATGTTTCGCGTTCTTCGCGAAACGTGGGATTCCACGGCAACATCCCTCTAGAATTTCCACACCTACCCTGTGACATCCAACCTTGCCTCCCACTCCAAAGCAGTTCATCATGGTCGAGGCGAAGGCAGTATAGGCAAATGCATCGACAACGGCCCTAACCCGTTTGTTGTCAAGATTTTGACCTCTAAACCGTCTGCCCTCAAGATTTTGCAGACACTTTTTGCGAGCACCGCGCCCAGCAAGCCATTCAGAGGGTGGGGGGAGGGGGGTACCCTTAAACGCAATCGAATTTCCCACTCCGGCTCTACCCAGCAACGCCTGCGGTCGAAAGTTTTTTCACGGAAGAAATCCACAGACCCGCATTGGCGGTCTTGGACTTTTACTCGCGGGGTTTTTGCGGTAGGCTTGTGCCGCTGTTTCAAGGAGGGCTTTATGGCACAGAATAGTCCGGTTGAGATGGTGCGGCAGGCTTCGACGGTTTCGATTTTGTGGGGAGTTTTGCTGATCGTTTTTGGCATGGTGGCAATTGGCACCCCATTTCTGGCGGCGGTGGCGGTGAATGCGCTCGTCGGGTGGCTGATTATTCTGGCGGGTGTGGTCCACCTGGTGCTGGCTTTTCGGGCGCATGGCGCGGGCAGCATGATCTGGAAGCTTCTGGTGGGCGTCGCTTATTTGTGCTTCGGCGGATACGTGATCGCGCATCCCGTGCTGGGCGTAGTCTCGCTTACGTTGCTGCTGGCATCGCTGTTTGTGATTGAAGGCATCCTGGACATTGTTTTGTTTGTGAAGATGCGTCCGATGCACGGATCGAGCTGGGTGCTCATGGATGGGATCATTACGCTCGTGCTGGGGTTGCTGATTTACATGCAGTGGCCGTCGAGTTCGGCGTGGGCGATTGGGACGCTGGTCGGGATCAGCATGATTTTCAGTGGAGTGGCGCGAGTGATGATGTCGCTGGCAGTGCGTAAGGCGACGGGGACGGTGGCAGCGACGTCGTCTAAGATAGCCGCCTAAAATCGGAGTCAAGAGCAAGAGCAACGGCAACGTCAAAAGCGACGGACAGGGTGTCTGCTCCACACAGGGCTTCGCTCCGCGGAGAGGCTTGGCGGCGGATTGCACATGGAGGACGGCTAGATGGGAGGATTGATCCCGCTTGGGGATGTGTCCCGGCGGCCTGGGCGGGTTCCTGTGGTCACGATCCTCATCATCCTGGTGAATGTTTTCGTATTTGTGCGGGAGTTAGTGGGTGGTGAGGCGTTCGTGACTCAGTGGTCGGCGATTCCAGCACAGATTTTCTCGGGGCATGGCTGGATCACGATTCTCACGGCGATGTTCATGCACGCCAGCTGGTCGCACATCATCGGGAACATGATCTTTTTGTGGGCGTTTGGTCCGGAGATGGAAGACACGATGGGGCGCGGGCGCTACCTGGTTTTCTATCTGGTGGGCGGGATCGTGGCAATGCTGGCGCAGGTCGCGGCCAGTCCGCATTCGAACGTGCCCAACCTGGGCGCCAGCGGGGCGATTGCGGCGGTGATGGGCGGGTTTCTGGTTACTTATCCTCGCGACCGGATTCGCTCGATTCTGTTTATCTTCATCTTTGTGAAGATCACGTTCATTCCGGCCGCACTGCTGATTGGCTTCTGGTTCCTTACCCAGCTTTTCAGTGCCGGCCAGGTGGCGCAGGCGCAGACCGGGGGAGTGGCCTATCTGGCGCATGTCGGCGGATTTGTCTTCGGGGCTGCAACCGCACGTTTATTTGAGAGCGCGGAGCGGCGATCTGTGGCGAGCGCCTAAAGTCAGAATCAAGGTTAAAGGCAGCCGGGTTTTGCCTAGCGGAGAACCGAGGCGGCTGTCCCCAAATGAGGCCGCGGCAGTAACATCAACATCCGAAACTTCCTTTCGACTCGTAACTCTAATGGGGTGAGGAAGCGGCGACTTCGGCCGGGAGGGAAGGGTATGTCCAGAGTTTCGGTGCGGATGGTGGCGATGATGGTGACGGTGCTGGCGGCGACGCTGGCTTGCCGTGCGGGAAATGGAGCGAGTGCAGCGGTGCCCGCGCCGGTAGTGGATGAGGTTAAGGCTGCCGCCAAGGGAAAAGAGACGGCGGTGGTGGCAGGGGGATGCTTCTGGGGAATTCAGGCGGTGTTTTCGCATGTGAAGGGCGTGCACAGTGCCACCTCGGGATATTCGGGTGGCACGGTGAAGGATCCCGATTACGAGTTGGTTAGCAGCGGGCGGACCGGACATGCCGAGTCAGTGAAGGTTGTTTACGATCCGTCGAAGATTACTTACGGAGAGTTGCTGCAGGTGTTCTTCTCGGTGGCTCTTGATCCTACGGAGGTGAACCGGCAGGGGCCGGATACGGGCACGCAATACCGGTCGGTGATTTTCTACAGCAATGACGAGCAGAAGCACATTGCGGAGGCTTACATTGCGCAGCTTGATCAGGCGAAAGTGTTTTCGAAGAAGATCGTGACGCAGGTGGTGCCGCTGCAGGCGTTTTATGAAGCGGAGGGTTATCATCAGAATTATTTCGAGATGCATCCGAATGATCCTTACATCGTTTATAACGATGCTCCCAAGGTGGCGAACTTGCGGAAGGAGTTTCCGGAGCTTTATGGGAAGTAGCAGTTCTCAGTTCCCAGTTCCCAGTTCTTAGTCGTGCGGTGAGGAGCTTTGGTGGGAACTTACTCGGTAGTGGAGGAATTATGTTTGAGTCGGTGAGTCGGACGGATCGTGGTGAAACTCATTTGGGGCGGCGTGCGTTTCTCGCGAGCTTGGGCGCTGCGTTGGGTGGGACGCTGCTGTGGAAGTGGCGGAAGCCTTATGTGATTGCGGTGGCGGCGAAGACGGAGCCGGGGGAAGTGACGATTGTGCAATTCTCCGATGAGGGCAAGCGGCTGGCTAAGGTGAAGATTGCGAAGGTGGTGAAGCCGGAGGATGAATGGCGGAAGCAGCTTCCGCCGGGAGTGTTTGAGATTACACGGCACGCCGATACCGAAATTGCCTACACCGGGAAGTATTGGAACCTGCACGACAAGGGGATTTATCGCTGCATTTGCTGCGACAATGCGCTGTTTAGTTCTTCGACGAAGTTTGAATCGGGGACTGGATGGCCGAGCTTCTGGGAGCCGATCGCGTCGGAGAATGTGCGGCAGCTCCGCGACACTTCGATCGGCATGGTTCGGGATGCGGTGGCATGCACGGAATGCGATGCGCACCTGGGGCATGTGTTCGACGATGGTCCGCAACCGACGGGGCTGCGCTATTGCATGAATTCAGCGTCGCTGAGGTTTGTGAAGACGGCTTAGGGCTGCACGGACGAACTCAACAATTTGGAAGCCGAACGTATGGCTTTTTGAGTCGGGGAAATTTTTTGCAAGATTTTTTATTTTTCCTCTTGCACAAAACTTAAAGTTATGGCATCTTCAAACATCTTCTTCTACGAAAGGACGCCCGATTTGGCGGACCACAACTACAAATCGCTAAGCGGGCAACGACGGCCATTTACAGGCCTGCGTTGCTTTAGGGCGCCACTCGAACGCGTCAGTTAGTTCCTCGACGCCCTTAACGCAAAGCTAACAAAATAAAGTGCTGGGTGGTGAAGGCAGCAGTTCCTTCGCTGAAAACGACACACTGCTGTCGCTGATTCCCCCAGCTTGAACAATTGTCGCAGCGTGCGAAATCCGCGCGCAAAGGGATTCCCTCGTGTTCTTGTGAGGGAGTTAAGACGGTCAGTGGTGAAAGGTGACGGATACTTCTCTGGTAGAAACAGTCCCGACTTCTTCGGAGCCGGGCTGTGAGGTTCGAATCCTCAGGGCGCAAGCCCGTTCCGTGACCGCCCGTTCCCTGACCAGTTATAGACCGCTGTAACAGCCCGTGGGAAATTGCCTGCGGCTGAGTACGGCCAGTGGTGAAAGATCACGGTTACTTCGTAAGCCGCAAGGCGAGGAGGTGCAAATCCTCCAGATGCACAATTGTCCGTGATTGCCTGTTCCCTGGCCAGTGACAACCCGTTGCAATAGCCCGCGGGGAAATTGCCTGCGGCTCGGAATGAGTTCGGTCAGTGGTGAAGTTCACGGTAACTTCGTGGCGTGCCTGTGGTTTTGGGCCGGGGTTCGAGCCCTCAACCGTGTTCGTCGTTCCCTGACTGTGTTGGTGCGGTGCGGGCTTGCCTTTGGTTTTGCTCGGGGCGTTCTCGCCCGCGCTGCACTTACATTGGTTCGGCCGGTGGTGAAGACGAGGGATACTTCGCCTGTCACGCAGGGAGGTCGCAGGTTCGAATCCTGCCGCGGGGCTTGTTTCCGTGTAGCTCAGGGGTAGAGCACCTGTACCTTTATCGCTGATTCCCCGGCTGATGAATTCAGGTTCGGTGAGATCGCATCTTTCGACAATAGTTCGTAGATGAAGGAATATGCTGCAATTTCTAAAACACGTTCTCGGCGGCCAGAACCAGTTCGCTTCTGGCGGATTACTGTTGATGATCATCGGCGGGGTGAGCGTCTATTTGCGTGCCATTCCCGCAAGGGGCTGGGAGTGGCTGATTGAGCAAACAACGCTGATGATCACGGTCAAGGACGACGATGCGGCGTTCGTGTGGGTGAAGGAATGGTTTCTTGAACAGAAGTTTCTCAAGCGAATCCGCAGAGTGGATCTGGACACCGCGATGCGTAATGAACGCATCGCGATGATTCCGGCACCGGGGAGGCACTGGTTTTGGTATCGCGGAAGGCCGTTTCTTGTTTACTTCTACCGGATTGATAACACGCGGGAGCGATCAGGAAGGCGCCTTGAATCGTTGACTTTCAGGACGATCGGAAGGAAGCGAGCGTTCCTGCAGAGTTTCGTCGACGATGTTGTGGCATGTCACATCAGGAGACTGGGCGTGCAGTCGTGTCTGCATACCTATAACGACGGTTGGGATTTGGTGGAGGGATATGCGCCGCGTTGGCTTGATTCGGTGGTTCTGCAGCCTGGCGAGAAGGAACATCTGGTGCGGGACATTGAAACATTCCGGAAATCGAAGCAGCGATACGAGCGCTTGGGAATTCCGTACCATCGCGGCTATTTATTCTATGGGCCGCCGGGGACGGGCAAAACCTCCCTGGTGTCGGCGCTGGCAGCGAGTTTCGGGCTCTCGATCTACTTGATCAATCTCGGCGATTTCACTGATCGGAGCCTGATGAACGCGGTCAACCAGATAACGCCCAATTCGGTGTTGCTCTTTGAGGACATCGACTGCATGAGGAGCAGCAAAGCTCGGATGCCCGCGAATGCAGGCGGGAACAGCGGAGGACAAGAGGGAGAGGACAAGGAGACTGTCGCCGCGCGGAATGGCGTGACGCTTTCCGGATTATTGAACGCGTTGGATGGTTTCTATGCGCCGACGAATGTTCTGTTCATGATGACCACGAACCGGATTGAAACTCTGGACGAAGCCCTGCTGCGACCGGGACGGATCGATTACAAACTGTATCTGGGAAAGGCCACCCATCGGCAGAAGATCGAACTGTATTGCAGGTTTTTTCCTGAGGCTTCAGAGTTTGAGGCGCGCGTGTTTGTGGAAAGCACGGGCTCGGCGGAGACGATGGCAGAGTTCCAGGGCGTGCTGTTGGGGTTGGAGAGTCACGGCAGTCTTGGGACCGAGCACAAGCGAGCGAGCCCGCAGCTCAAGGACGATGAATCGGTGACGACACTGAGATAAGTGTCTACCAAGCTTCGCCGGTGGTGAAGACGAGGGTTACTTCGATTAATCCGAAGGTCGCGGGTTCGAATCCCGCCATGGTTGCGAAACCACGTAGCTCAGCCTGGATAGAGCATCGGAAAGCAAAGACCGTCGTCAAATGATTCCCCGGCGATTGAAACGACAACAGATTCCTCACCTCTTCGCGGTTCGGAATAACAAGGCTGATTTAGCTGGAAGCTTGAAAGGAGGCCGCTTATGGCTCGACTTAACCTGATGAACTTGAACTTTGGGGCGCGTACGCATGAGGGTGCGCCGGCGCGCAATATCTCGACTGAACTGCAGCTGAGGCGCTCGGTGCTGGCCTGCCTGCTCTGGGAGAACCAGTTCTATGAGGACGGAGTGGAGATCGCGGGCCGCATCGCGGAGCTGGTGCCGAAAGTGGCAGCGGAGAAGGTGGCCGCGCTCGCTGTGGAGGGGCGCGAGAAGATGAAGCTGCGTCACGCTCCGCTGTTGCTGGTGCGGGAGATGGCGCGTCATGCTTCGCACCGCGGCTTGGTGGGCGAGACGTTGGCGCGCGTGATCCAGCGGGCTGACGAACTTGCTGAGTTCGTCGCCATCTACTGGAAGGATGGGCGAGTTCCGTTGTCAGCGCAGGTGAAGAAGGGGCTGGCTGCGGCGTTCCCCAAGTTTGATGAGTACGCCCTGGCGAAGTACGACCGAGGCGGACCGGTCAAGCTTCGGGATGTCTTGTTCCTGGCGCACGCCAAGCCGCGTGACGAGGCGCAGGCCGAAGTGTGGAAGCGGCTGATCACGGGAGAACTGGCCGCTCCTGACACGTGGGAGGTTGCACTCTCGTCTGGCGCCGACAAGCGCGAGGCCTGGGAGCGCCTGCTGCGCGGGCAGAAGCTGGGAGCGCTGGCCCTGCTCCGTAACCTGCGCAACATGCGCGAGGCGGGTGTAGAGGAGGAACTGGTGCTGGCTGCGCTGGGCTCGATGAGCACGACGCGGGTGCTGCCGTTCCGCTTTTTGGCCGCGGCGCGTTATGCTCCGCAGTGGGAAGAGGCGCTGGAGCAGGCCATGCTGAAGTGCGTGGCTTCTCAGGAAAAACTCGCCGGAAAGACGATTGTCCTGGTGGACGTTTCCGGCTCCATGACCGCGCAGCTTTCTCACCGGTCTGAGATGCAGCGTACCGATGCTGCGTACGGACTGGCGGTGTTGCTGCGCGAGATCGGGGAGAAGGTGGGCGTATTCAGCTTCTCCGACACCCTGGTGGAGGTGCCGGCGCGTCGCGGGTTCGCACTGCGCGACGCGATTGACGCTTCGCAGCGCCACAACAGCACGCGGCTCGGCCAGGCAGTGGACGAGCTGAACCGCAGGCACAGTTGCGATCGCCTGATCGTCATCACCGACGAGCAGGCGCACGACAAGGTGCCTGCGCCTAAGGGCAAGGGCTACGTGATCAACGTGGCCAGCTACAAGAACGGTGTCGGCTACGGGAAGTGGACGCACATCGACGGCTGGAGTGATTCCGTCGTCGAGTACATTCGCACGCTGGAGCAGACAGTGCCGGAAAGCAAGTAGCTGGCTGGTCACTGGTTCCTGCAGAAAAATGGAGTGACGGGCAGTGTGCCTGTCACTCCATTTGTTCTTGCTTCAAATCGTCCGAGGGGTTGAGGGTTAGGCACTGTCGCCGTCGTGATCGACGTCGCCTGCGCTCTTCGTGCTCTTCAGCGTGACGGTGTCGGAAGGTTGCGGACTGGTTTTCTGTTGCGTTGGCTGGGGGTTGGGGGCGGTCGTTCTGACGGCTTCGTTGGCGTGGCTGATGTTGGAGCTGATTGGGTTGACCATGTAGGGAAGATCGGCGCGGTCCAGAGGAGCTTTAGTCGAAGCGGGCGGGTTGATAGTCTTTGGTAAGGGTTACTGGGTTTTCAAGTTGGCTCGCCTTCCAAGTACCTCAGGGGCTGAAGCCCGATTCAAAGTCGCCGCCTGTAACGCAGGCCTGGAAGGCCTGCTCCGCCTTCCTTCTTAGTTTCCGGCGCCGGTTACGAAGAAATTTTCTTCCGGCTTGGGGTCGGGATTGTTGGGGGCTACGTCGGCGGTGACGTCCTGGACGAAGTCGCGACGGCGTTCCTGGCCTTTGCGTTCGATCACGCGGACGCGGCGGGCGGGCATGTTGCTGGGTTCGAGGCTTAGGATGCGGCCGTCGCTTACTTGTATTTGGGAGCGAAACCAGTCGGTGCGGAACATTCGTCCGGAGCAATAGAAAGTAATGCTGGCGGCGATGGGGCCTTCGAATTCTTTTCCGGTGCAGGCCAGGATACGTTTGCCCATTTCCTCGGTCCAGGTCGTGCCGCCGACCAGGGGATCGTTGAGGCGACAGCGTTCGAAGGGGACGGCATGCGAGATTTTGCGCAACTGCAGCAATTGCAGAAGGACGGAACTCTTGGCCAGGTTGGTGACTACGACCTTGGCTTCGGTGTTGGACACGCGCTCGAGCTTTATATGGAGATCGGGCGACCATTCGCGCTCGAACTCTTCGCGGGCTAGGGCCAGGCCTTTGTCGGTGGCTTCCACGTAACGCAGGGTGGCGCGGGCGAGGATCACGCTGAACAGGCAGGTCACGATGGTCGCGATGATCGGAATGTAGCTGACGAGCGTCGTGAACGACATGCGGAACGAGCTGATCCACGTTACGGGCATTCTTGCTTTGGCTCCTCGCTGCGCACTGGGCGCGGTTCTAGATCAAGAGGGGAGGGCTGCTGTTCTTTCAGACTTAGAAAAGTCTAATCAGCGGGGGGTGGGGGCTCTAGATGCGTATGGTGCTGGGGCTAGATTTCCTGGACGGAGAGACTTTGGTAACTGCGGGAGAAGATCTTTAACACAGAGGACAGGGGGGAACACAGGGTAGAGCCTGCACGGTTCGGGGCGGTTGCTTAGTTCGAGACTGAATTGACGTCTGAGGCACGACCGAGGTCAAGGTCAACGGCAAGATCAAAATCAAAGGCAGCGGACGAGGGCGTCCGCTCTACACGGGCTATTCGAGGACGCTGTCGTCTAGTTTCTTGCGGCCCCAGTCGGCTGCGGCCTGGACGAAGGCGAGGACTACGGGATGCGGCTTTTTTTCGGTGGAGGAGAGTTGGGGTTGGAACAGAGTCGCGATGAAGAAGCGGTGGGTAGGGGACTCGATGGCGCGTATTTCTCCCTGGGCTCCGCGCGCCACGATCGGAAAGCCGGCTTCCATGGTGGCCCACTCGTATTCGGGGTTGACTTCGAAGTTACAGAAGAACTCTTCGGTTACGACTTCTTCGTCTTTGCCGTAGAACGATTGGAGGTAGGAACCGGGGCGGAGGCGGATCTCGGGGACTTTGCCGGAGAGTTTGGGCGCGTCGCCTTTGATGCCGGTTACGGCGCAGGCTACGGGATAGATCACGATATTTTTGGATCCGGAATTGTTTTCGGCGGTGTCGGCGTCGGCGATGTCGAGGACGTTGCGTGCGAACTCGATTAGAGCGTACTGAAAGCCGCCGCAGGTGCCGAGGAAGGGCCAGTCCCGACGGCGTGCGAACTCGATGCCTTTTAGCATGCCGTCGAAACTTTTGTAGGGGCTGCCGGGCGAACCCCAGAGTCCGTCGAAGCTCTCGAGAATCTTTTCCGCGCCTGGAGCGGTCAGCGACGGCGTCGGAATCCATTCGGAATCGAGTTTCAGATCAAGCTTGTGGGCGGCGTGCTGCAGGGCTTCGGTGGTGGCGGGGTGGGAACGGAATTTAGGGTTGAAGTCACCGAGGATTCCGATGCGAACGGCATTACTCACGCCGTCATTGTACTAGAGCGTGCTGGGATGGTTGAGGGCTTGCGGTTAGAGACGTGGTGCGGGCTTAGTGCCCGGTTCTGGTGGCTCCCGGCTTCGCCCCATGGAGGCTTACGCGATCGTGGTTAGGATCGAGGAGATGGACGCGGAAAGCAGGTTCCTCGCTTTGCTCGGAATGACAGGGATTGTTGCTGGGCGTGCGGGATCAAAGTCAAAGGCAGCGGGCAGGAGTGCCCGCTCCACACCGGCTAGAGGAGATGCGTTAGGGCTAACAGGGCGTAGAGGCTTAGCAGGGCTAGGACGGGCCCGCCCCAGATCATGGCCGTGCATTTCCAGCCGAGGGAGCGGGCCAGGTCGCGCTGGCTACGCCAGGAGATCAGGAAGGTTGGGTTGTTCTTGCCCTTCATCAACACGACCCGCGGCTCTTGATCGAAATCTTGCGGCGGTACGGCGGGTGCGGTTCCAGCTGTGGGTGCGGCTACGCCCGTTGGGGTTACTCGGGCGGCTGCCCAGGCTGCCGGGCTGGAGATGCCTGCTTTCGGAAGTGCGGCGGAGACTGCGGCCGGATTCGCGGGTGTGGTTGCCGCGGGATTCTGGGTCGGGTGGGCCGCCCGGGCCGTGGAGATTGCTTTGTCGTAAACCGGGTCGAACGCGGGATCGTGCTGGAGGCCTCCGGACAGAGATAAGCCGCTGAAGCCGGTTGTGCCTCCGATCATGGGGGATAAAGCGTTTCGTACTACTTCAGGGTTCAGGGAAAACGAAAGAGCATTCCCGACGATTAGCGTCGTGGTCTCGACGTCGCGAATTGGGTCGGGAGCGAGTTCCAAGCCGGGATTTTCGTCGAGCGTGCCGAGCAGGAAGAGCGCGTTCTTGGGCTTGATGCAGGATTCTTCGACTTTAATCTTGTTGGTCGTGCTAATGCCGTGGCGCGACAGGAAGCTGCGGACGTTAGGTGGAGCCTCTTCTTTGGTGGTGAAGAACCCGTCGCAGAATTCCTGGTGGAAATCCTGATGCAGGTCGAGATCGGCGCCGCGCGGGTCGACCAGGACTTTGCCGGTGTTGTCGTCGAGAAAAAAAGGGACGTGCATGCACTCGGCGGCTACCTTGACCCATCGCTTGTTTCGGCCTTCCTGTCTCCACTCCCAGACGAAAGTCCGGTAGCAGTAGCAGGGGCGGGTGGTGATGGGCGCGACCATGGTGTACGGTCCCACGGCTAAGCCGTTGAGTTCCACCATGCCCATGGAGGCGCTGCGAATTTTTGAGGCTGGCGTGTTTAGGATTAGCTGGCGACGTTGCAACAGGCGGAAGCCCTGGACGAAAAGGTAGATTCCGGTGCAGATGCCGATGAGGCACCAGAGGATGAATCCGCCGGGGTTTGAGGCACGGAGCAGGAGCGTTGAGATGATCACGAGTTAGCCTGTTGTGGGTTGAGGCGTCCCCTTGTCGAGGCTAGTGTAGCCGGGAAGAGGTTGGCAGGGGAAAAGGGGATTATGAGCTTACGTTGGTAATCGGGAAGGGATTCGTGTTGGCGCAGACAAACAGCAGGTCCCTCGACTTCGCAAGATCATGCGCTTCGCGCATGATCTTGCTTCGCTCGGGATGACAGGATTTTTTGTGATCTTTGCTCGTCATGGCTGATTTTGAGATGTGAGTTCTAGGATGTTTGGCGGTGGCGTTTTAGCCAGAGGTAGGCTGCGGTTAGGGCGGTAAAGAAGACGAATCCTCCCAGTGCGTTTATGCGGGTTGCAAAGAGAGTGTTGAGGACTGTGATCGAGGCTAGCACGAAGCCTACGATCGATCCCCAGGCTCCTAGAGGAGAGCGCATGGGCAGGGCCGCTAGCTGCTCCGGGGTTAGGCGGCGGCGGAAGCTTACGTGGGCTGCCAGGGAAACGACCCAGGAGAAGATCAAGCCGGAGAATGCGGCTCCCATGATGTAGAGGAAGGCTTGATGCGGGGCCCAGTTTTCGATGATGAGAGCGGTCACGATTCCGTAGGAGGAGACCAGCAGCGCCAAACGCGGCGAGCCCGAGGCGTTTAGTTTGCCCATTCTGGCGGGAGCCCATCCAGAACGACCCATGGAAAAAAGCAGTCGTGAGGCCACGTAGAGTTTGGCGTTGGCTCCGGAGAGTGCGGCGGTCAGGACCACAAAGTTCATGAAGTTCGCTGCGGCTGGAATGTGGGCGATGCTGAGCACGCTGACGAACGGACTTTCGGAGGCGCCGGCGTGGTTCCAAGGCATGACGCCGACCAGGACGATGATGGCGCCGAGGTAGAGAGCGGCTAGTGAGAAGAAAGTCAGGCGCGCGGCGCGGGGAATATCTTTCGGGGAGCGGGATTCGCCGGTGGTGACAGCGAGCATCTCTACTCCCCCGAAGGCGTAGATGGCGAGGAAGACGGCTAGCAGAGGGGCGATTGGGCCTTTGGGAAAGAATCCGCCTTGCGCGGTGTATTGCGGAGCCACGCGGCCGCTGACCAGCAGGGATGTGCCGACGAGGATGAATGCCACGATGGTCGAAAACTTGATCATGGAGAACCAGAATTCGAAGCGTCCGAAAGCGAGCACGCTGCGAAGGTTGACTAGAAGAAGCAGGGCTGAGAATACGAAGACCCAAAATACTCCGGGAAGCGTGGGAAACCAGTGGGCCATGTAGGTTGCGGAGGCGGTGAGTTCGGCTCCGATGGAGAAGGCGATGGAGGCCCAGTATCCGGCGCGGCAGAGAAATCCGAGATACGGGTTCAGGTAGATTTCGCCGTAGACGCCGAAGGATCCGGCGGCGGGGTGCACGCTGGCGAGTTCGCCGAGAGCCATGGCGACGGTGTAGGCGATGAAGGCGGCGACGAGGTAGCTGAGGATTACGCTGGGGCCGGCGACTTCGAGGGCGGCGGCGGAACCTAGTAGAAGGCCCGTGCCGATAGAGCCTCCGACGGCGACCATGGTCATTTGGCCGGCGGAGAGTTGATGGTGGAGACCTTGTTCGTGGACCAGGTCGGGGGGTTGAGGCATGCGGCACGATACCAAAACGAGTGGTCAGTGGCCAGTGGTCAGTGTGAACGATTCGGTTTTTCTGGCCACTGATCACTGGCCACTGACCACTGGGGTTCCAGTGACTTTCGTAATCGGGGGCGGGGCTTACGGATTGCTGGGGGTGGGAGTGGCTCCTAGAATCGAGGGAGCAGTACTCTGCCCAGAACTTGCCCATGCCCGAGAGCACAAAACGTCCCGACCGAGCCGAGCTGGCGAAGCGCATCGAGCGCGCGGAGAAGCTTCTGCAGAAAGGAAAGGCTGCCGAAGCGCTGGAAGAATATCTGGTGGCGTTGCGGGAGGATCCGGAAAACGATACGGTGCGGCAACTGGCGGCCGATCTGTGCTTATCGCAGAACCGGACTCACGATGCGGTGCGTCTGCTGGGGGAATTGTTCGAGCGGCAGGTAAAAGCTGAGGACGCTACGCGGGCCAGCCTGACTTATAAGAAGCTGGCGAGACATGGCAATCCGAACTGGGAGCAGAAATTCCGCTTCGGGCAGTTGCTGGAGGGATCGAACAAGAAGCTGGCGGTGGGCACTTATGAATCCGCTTTGAGCGATCTGGCGAAGCTGGAGAACAAGAAGGGCGCACTGGAAGTGCTGGCGCGCATGGTGGCGCTGGAGCCGATCCAGGCGAATTTTCTACGGGTTGCGGAACTGTCGTCGGAACTCGGCGACAGCGGGGCTGCAGCGGGAGCGTTCAAGCGTGTGGCGCAGCTGACTGCGACGGCGGGCGGCGATCCAGCGCAGTGGTATGAGCGGGCTTACCAGGAAGATTCCTCAGATGAGGAAATAACTCTGGCCTATGGCAAGAGCCTGCTGGGGCAGGGGCAGGTGGGAGCTGCGATTTTTATTCTCGAGGCGCAGGTGAACGCGGGAAAGAATTCGCCGCAGCTGCGAGAGATTTATGGCGAGGCTCTGCTAGCCGCAGGTCGCTATGCCGAGGCGGAGCCGCTGGTGTGGCAGCTGTTTGAACAGAATCCCAACCGCATGCCGCAGGTGACGGCGCTGATTGGACAGCTGGCGGATGCGGATCAGGATGAGGCCGCGGTTGCGTTGGCGCGGAAGCTGGGGCAGTTCCAGGCGAAACGCGGCGAGCGGCGACAGTTTGTGGCAGTGATGCAGGAAGTCACAGCGGCGCGGAAGGCGTCGCCGGAGATGCTGGAGTTTCTGGGCGAGCTGTTCAACGCGTCGAACCGGGAGGGTGATTACTGCCAGACTCTGCTGAAGCTTTTTGATGTGTACTGCGGAACGGGAGATTTTGCCAAGGCGGCGGAATGCCTAGACCGGGCGGCGGAAGTGGATCCTTATGAATCCGGCCACAAGAAACGGCTGGAGATGTTGAAGGGCAAGGTTGACGATAGCAAGTTTAAAGCGATTGCGGCTCGGTTCACGCAGGGCAACACGCCGACGGAGTCGGTGCAGGCGCAGGAAGCTACGCTGGGAGCCTCGACGCTGCAGGACCTGATGCTGCAAGCGGAAATCCTGGTGCAGTACGGAATGCGGAACAAAGCTGTGGAGAGGCTGCAGAGAATTCAGGAATTGTTTCCGCGCGAGGAAGAGCGCAACGAAGATTTGCAGCGGCTGTACCTGGCAGCGGGCATGACGCCGAGCTATGCCGGGTCGGCGCCGCTGCCGGCGGTGGCTACGGCTGCAGCATCGGCGCCAGTGGCGGCGGCAGCGGCTCCCGCGCCTGATCCAGCGGCGGAGATGCGCAACGTCACCCGGGTGGCGGAGATCACGCGCAAACTGTATCACCAAGCTACGGCGCCAGCGGTTTTGACCACGGCGGTCAACGAGATTGGCGGGCACTGGGACGTTTCGCGATGTGTGGCTTTGATGCGGACACCTGGTTCTCCGCCTACGGCGGTGCAGGAATTCTGCGGGCGGGGAGTGAAGGCGGGAACTTCAGGCGCGATCAAAGAAGTACTTTGTGCGCTGCAGGATATGGGTTCGACGGAGCCAATTATTATTGCCGATGCGCAGAAGAGCGCAGAGCTGAAGACTGCACACAAATCGCTGGCGGAACTGGGAACGTCGGCAATACTGGCGTTGCCGCTGAGCAATGGCGAGGATTCAGTGGGGATGCTGGCGCTGATGCACAACAAGCCGCGGACCTGGCCCCACACGGATGCGGTGGTGCTGAAGACGCTGGCCGATCAGATGGTGATTGCGTTGAATAACGCAGGGCTGCGGCGGCTGGTGAAGAATCTGTCGGTGACGGAAGAGAAGTCCGGATTGCTGAAGCGGGGATCTTATCTGGATCTGCTGCTGGCGGAGAGCAAGCGGGCGGTGCAAAATGCGGCGCCGCTTTCGGTGCTGTTGCTGCAGTTTGGGCGAAGCGTGGCGCTGATCAAGGAATATGGTGAAGCTGCGGTGGAAGGCGCGATGGAAAAGATTGGGCAACAGTTCGCAGCTAACATCCGGACCAACGATTTGGCATTTCGGTATGACACGACCACCATTGCGATCATTTTGGGGGATACGGCGGAGAAAGAAGCGATGATGGCGGTTGAGAAGCTGCGCAAGATCATCGCGGGAGTGCAGTTGCCGGCGAAAGATGGCGCGGCGAAAGGCCATGCTATGGAATTCTCGGCGGGGCTGGCCGAGGCAGTGGTTAAAGAGAGCTACGATCCGGTGGACATTGTGACCGAAGTGATTAATCGGGCTGAGCATGCGCTGCATACTTCACTGGGGCAGGGGCACGGGAAGATTGTGGCGCTCGGGGCGGCGCGGGCTGCGGGGGCAGTGGCGTAGAAGAATTGAATCATTGAGTCATTGAATCAATTGTTCACTGGTTAGTCCGGAATTCGAATACTTCCATCTTCTGCAATCGGGAATCCTGGATTCCACGCTACTTCCCACAGAAACCCGTCCGGATCAGAAAAATATCCCGAGTAACCTCCCCAGAAGGCTTCTTGGGCTGGCTTGACTACCGTCGCTCCTGAGGCTTTGGCTTCTTTTAGTACTGAATCCACTTCATCGTGATTGCGGGTGTTGTAGGCCAATGTTACTCCACCGAAACCGTGGCCTTCGGGCGCGACGTTTGCATCCTTGGCTAGGTCTCGGCGCGGGTAGAGGGCTAGCGCCATGCCTCCTGCCTGGAAGAATACGATGCCTTCTGTGCTCGCCATGGAACGGCGCCATCCGAGGCGCTCGTAGAATTCGCGGCTGCGCTTTAAGTCCGATACTCCTAGAGTGATCAGGCTTACGCGTTGTTCCATTTGGATTCCTCCTTGGTCGGCCGCAGAAGAGCGCCTCAAGCTGCGCTCGAATGGACAGCCAAGGGCGGCTGTCCCCACATGGGCATGTACGAAACTACATACTGCCCGGTGATTCCGTTAGTGGTCAAATCTGTTCGGGCGCTGCTACACTAACCAGTCTGCATCAGTGTTTTCTATCTGCTCTGATGCGTTCTCATCAAGCGGTTCTTTCAGGAAAATCATGTTGAAGACGGGTGATATTGCGATTGTCAGTGGGGCGCGCACGCCTTTTGGGCGCTATTGCGGGAAGTTGAAAGACTTTACGGCGCAGGAGTTGGGCGCGGTTGCGGCCAAGGGCGCGATGGAGCGGGCCGGGGTTGATCCCAAAGAGTTTGATCACGTTGTGTTTGGGAATGCGCAGCAGACTTCGGGCGATGCTTTGTATGGGGCGCGGCATGTGGGGTTGCGGGCGGGGTTGCCGATTGAGACTCCGGCGCTGACGGTGAACCGGCTGTGCGGGTCGGGGATGCAGTCGATTGTGTCGGCGGCGCAGATGATTATGGTCGATGAGGCGAAGATTGTGCTGGCGGGCGGGATGGAGGCCATGTCGCAGGCTCCGTTTGTGATTCGCGGGCGGGATGGATTTACTTTGGCTCCGGGCGGGAAGATGGAAGATTCGCTGATGGTGGCCCTGCTCGACAGCTATTGCGGGTCGTACATGGCGAATACGGCGGAGTTGTATGGGTCGGAGCATGGCATTACGCGGGAGATGCAGGATGAGTTTGCGCTGCGGTCGCAGCAGAAAGCGGATGCGGCTTATAAGGAAGGACGCATTCAGGAGGAGTTGGTTCCGGTGCCGCTGAAGAATTCCAAAGGTGAGGCTACTGGGGAATCGTTTACGGAAGATGATCACCGGAGGCCGCAGACTTCCTTGGAAGGGCTGGCGAAGTTGAAGACTTCGTTTGGGAGGGGCGGGACGGTGACGGCTGGGAACGCTAGCGGGATTGTCGATGGCGGGGCGGCGGTGGTGTTGATGTCGATGGAGGAGGCGCGCAAGCGGAATCTGATGCCGCTCGGGCGGATTGTCAGTTGGGGCGTGGCTGGAGTTGAGCCCAAGGTGATGGGGCGGGGTCCGGTGCCGGCTACCAAGATCGCGCTGCAGAAAGCCGGCCTTTCTTTGGATTACATTGATTTGATTGAAGTGAATGAGGCGTTTGCAGCGCAGTACTTAGGCGTCGAAAAAGAATTGGGTTTGGATCGCGAAAAAGTTAACGTGAATGGCGGAGCGATTGCGTTGGGGCATCCGCTGGGCGCAACCGGGACTCGGCTGGTGATTACTTTGCTGTATGAGTTGCGGCGGCGGAAGAAGAAGTATGGGCTGGCTACGGCTTGCATTGGCGGCGGGCAAGGGATTGCGATGATTGTGGAGACGCTGCTGAATTTCTAGATACGGACTTCTCACCGCGCAGACACGGAGGCACAGAGAAAAACTACTTGAAGAACCTGCTGAGGGGCATGTTGTTTGCGGTCGCGGTCGGGGTCGTTTTGACTCTCAGTCCGTTTATCTTGCCGATTTCGTGGCACGGCATCCCAATGTTCTTGCACTGGCCGATGTTGCTATTTGATCGCCCTAACGGGAACTGGCTCCCGCTCAACGCCGGTAAGCGGCTAATTGTCTTGTTCGTCGTTAACGTAAGCGGCTGGGCGCTTTCATTGGTTATTTTCTGGATAGTGGGTGGGATGGTTGTGCGGAAAAGCAAGGTTTTTCGTGAGGAACTAATTCATGGAGATTAAAAAGGTTGGCGTACTCGGTTGCGGGTTGATGGGGTCTGGCGTTGCGCAGGTTTGCGCTACGGCTGGATTCGACGTGACCGTGCTGGAAGTGGAGCAGAGGTTTCTGGATAAGGGGTTTGCCGGCATTGAGAAATCTTTGGCAAAGTTTGCCGAGCGGCCCGTGGAGAAAGGCGGGATTACGGCGGCGCAGAAGGATGCGA
>Ga0209624_10001493_pt1 | contig 18263 bp, 16 predicted proteins | sample JacPinW_OM2H0_O1_FD_188565 | JGI IMG/M metagenome (GOLD analysis project Ga0209624, IMG submission 188565) | Forest soil microbial communities from Algoma, Ontario, Canada - Jack Pine, Ontario site 1_JW_OM2H0_O1 (SPAdes) (version 2) | ecosystem: Environmental > Terrestrial > Soil > Boreal...
AACAAAACGCCAACACTGCGAACACACAGCAAAAAACAAGTACAAAACCACAACCAAAAAACACCACACCACCACACACTGACCAGAAGTAAAACCCCAGCTTATGCCACGACACCACGGTGGACTACTGGGCCAACAGGCATAGTCGGAATTGTCGGAAACAAGGGTTCGCAACTGGCCATCGCGGCGTTAGGCTGCCACACGCAACACACACCAGTAAACTGGTGACCCGACACGTAGTGAAACGGACGAAAGTGAGAGCCAAATGAGGAAGCTAATCATTGGAGTAGCTGTGATCGCATCGCTGGCAGCTATCGGAGTGCCTTCGGCGATGGCGACGCCTAAAGGTGGGTATGCGGTGTTCGCGCAGTGCCCGGTGCATGCTGCCGGAGTGGACGCCTGCCTGTACTCACCGACGACGAGCGGGTACGTCAAGATCGGTAAACAGGAAGTCCCGATCGTCAATACGCAGGTGCTGCAGGGCGGGCTGCTGGAAAACGAACCGACGTATGTGAAACCCCTCTCGGCCGCGCTCAACGGCGAAACGCTGACGAAAACCCCACAGAAGGTACCCGGCGGGCTCGCTGGCCTGGTCGAATGCTACAAGATCAGCAACTTCATCGAGCGGATATTGTGCGAAGGGTTCTTCGAAAACGGTGTCACCGGCGTGAACGCCGTGACTGAACTCGCGGCACCCGCCAGCTCGGTTGTGTTGAACTCGGCATTTGAGCAGCTTGGCGTGGGCACCGCCCTGACACTGCCGGTCAAGGTGAAGCTCGAAAACCCGCTGCTTGGCAGCGAATGCTACATCGGCTCGAACAAAGAACCGATCAACATCGAACTGACGACCGGCGCGACCAGCGGCGGCCCGACGGGCAAACCAGGCACCAAAACAACCAAGGAAGAAGGCGGGATCGTCGAGATCAGTGGAGTCTCGCTCGTCAGCAACACGTTCACCGCGCCGAAGGCAACCGGTTGTGGCCTGTTCGGCATACTCGACGGCATCGTCAACGAAAAACTCGGCCTGCCATCGACGAAAAACGTAGCGGTCCTCAACGGCTACGTCGAAATCGCGAACTCCAGCGCAGTAGAAGAATCAGAATAAGGATCAACGCGACAGTAACGATGCAAAGGCAGTAGAGCAGTAGATGCAGTGAGCCAAAGGCGGGGCTCGTCGTGGCAGATGCGCGACGGGTCCCGCTTGGGCTTTCGACTACCGTGATCGAGAGCATGGAGAGCCGAGCTCACGGCACAGCGCAGGCGATCCCCGAGGCGGCGCGGTTCGGGCCGCGCACCCGGGAATGGTTCGAGCGAGCATTCGCCGGACCCACGCACGCGCAGGCGCAGGCTTGGCCATCGATCGCGCGCGGCGAGCACGTGCTCGTCTCCGCGCCCACCGGCTCAGGCAAGACGCTCGCCGCGTTCCTGTGGGCGCTCGACCGGCTGAGCACAGGGGATCGGCGCGAGGGCAGCGGGACGCGGGTGGTGTACGTCAGCCCGCTGAAGGCGCTCGCCTACGACATCGAGCGCAACCTGCAGGTACCGCTACGCGGCATCGACGCCGAGAAGGTCACTGTCGGGATCCGCACCGGCGACACGCCCCAGCGCGAGCGCGCCGCGATGGCCCGAAAGCCACCCGACATCCTCATCACCACGCCCGAGTCGCTTTACCTGCTGCTCACCTCGCGCGCGCGAGAGACGCTGCGCGGCGTCGAAGCCGTGATCGTCGATGAGATCCACGCCGTCGCCGGGTCAAAGCGGGGCGCGCACCTCGCGCTCACGCTCGAGCGGCTCGCCGTTCAGGCGGAGCGAGACGGCACCTCGATGCAGCGGATCGGCCTCAGCGCCACCCAGAGCCCGCTCGCGGAGATCGGGCGCTTCCTCGTCGGGCCGAAGCGCGAGGTCACGATCATCGACGCCGGCATCCGTAAGGAGCTTGACCTGCGCATCGAGGTGCCAGTCGAGTCCATGAGCGAACCCGACGCGCGGGTTGCTGAGGAGCGGCCGACCGGCGAGCAAGAGCCAGATCCGCTGGAGCCGCTCGCCGGCGGTGAGTCGACCCGCGGCTCGATCTGGCCCGCCATCTACCCCGAGCTGCTGCGCCTCGTGCGCGCGCACACCTCCACGATCGTGTTCGTCAACTCCCGCCGCTCCGCCGAGCGTGTCGCGCTGCGGTTGAACGAGCTCGCCACGCAGCGCGCCCGCAGCGACAGCGAGGACGCCCAGCCGGTCGAAGTCGCCCGCGCCCACCACGGTTCGCTCGCCCGCGAGGAGCGCACCCATGTCGAGGAGCTGCTCAAGGCCGGCCAGCTGCCCTGCCTCGTCGCCACCAGCTCACTCGAGCTCGGCATCGACATGGGCGCCGTCGACCTCGTCATCCAGATCGAGTCGCCCAAGTCCGTCGCCCGCGGGCTACAGCGCATCGGCCGCGCCGGACACGGCGTCGAAGAGGTCTCACGCGGGCGCATCTTCCCCAAGTTTCGCGGTGATTTGCTCGAGTGCGCCGTTGTCGCCAAGCGCATGCACGAAGGGCTGATCGAGCCCACCGTCGTCCCCCGCAACCCGCTCGACGTCCTTGCCCAGCAGATCGTCGCCATCACAGCCGCCAGCGCCGCGTCCCCGGAGGCGGAGCCCGATGACGGCGTGGCCGTCGACGATCTCTACGCGCTTGCCACCAACACGTACTCCTACTCAACCCTCACCCGCGCCCTGTTCGAGAATGTGCTCGACATGCTCGACGGGCGCTATCCGTCCAAGGAGTTCGCCGAGCTGCGGGCACGCATCGTCTGGGACCGCGTCGCCGGCGTCGTGCGTCCGCGCAAGGGCGCACGCGGGCTCGCCGTCGCCAACGCCGGCACGATCCCCGACCGCGGCCTCTACTCCGTCGTCCTGCCCGACGGGCGACGCGTCGGCGAGCTCGACGAGGAGATGGTCTACGAGGCCCGCCCCGGACAAGCGTTTCTGCTCGGCGCCTCCAGCTGGCGGATCGAGGAAATCACCCGCGACCGCGTTATCGTCACCCCCGCGCCCGGCGCGCCCGGGGCCGTTCCCTTCTGGAAGGGCGACTCCGTCGGGCGCCCTGTCGAGCTCGGCAAGGCCATCGGGGAGTTCTCCCGCTGGGCTGTTGAGCAGGAGCCCGAGGTACTCGTCCGCGACTACGACCTTGACGAGCGCGCCGCCCGCAACCTCATTTCCTATCTGCGCGAGCAGCAGGCCGCCACCCGCGTGCTGCCCTCAGAGCGCACGATCGTGCTCGAGCGCTTCCGCGACGAGATCGGCGACTGGCGGCTGTGCGTCTTGTCTCCCTATGGCCGGCGCGTACACGCCGCCTGGGGGCTTGCCTTGTCGGCCCGCATGCGCGAGCGGTTTGGCGTCGAGGTGGACCTCATCGCCTCCGACGATGGCATCGTCATGCACCTGCCAGACCTCGATCTCGACGGTGCGGAGGGCGCGGACGGGTGGCAGTCGATCAGCGAGCTCGTGCTGATGGAGCCCGACGAGGTCGAGGAGGCCGTCACCGCCGAGCTCGGCCATTCCGCGCTGTTCGGCGCCCGCTTCCGCGAGAACGCCGCCCGCGCGCTACTCATCCCCCGCGCCTACCCCGGCCGGCGCACGCCCCTCTGGCAGCAGCGCCTGAAGGCCCAGAGCTTGCTCGAGGTCGCCCGCCGCTACGAGGACTTCCCGATCGTGCTCGAGACCTACCGCGAGTGCCTGCGCGATGTGCTCGACCTCACGGGGCTGCAGGAGCTCTTGCGAGGGCTTGCAACGCGGGATATCTCGCTCGTGGAGGTCGAGACCGCCACTGCCTCCCCCTTCGCTTCCTCGCTGCTGTTCGACTACGTCGCCACGTACATGTATGAGGGCGACACGCCCTCAGCCGAGAGGCGGGCCGCCGCACTATCGCTCGACCGCGAGCTGCTCCGCGAGCTGCTCGGCCAGGACGAGCTGCGCGAGCTGATCGACCCCGATGCGCTCCAGCGCGTCGAGGACGAGCTACAGCACCGCACCGACATGACTCGCGCCACCGACCGCGACGGCCTGCACGACGTGCTCCGCCACGTCGGCGACCTCACCGCCGAGGAGGTCGCCCAGCGGGTGTTTGCCGGGGTCGACGCCAGGGAGTTGCTGCGCGGGCTCGAGCGCGAACGGCGCGCCGTCTCCGTGCGCGTCGGCGGCCAGCAGCGCTGGATCGCCGCCGACGAGGTCGGGCTTTACCGCGACTCTGTAGGCGCCGTGCCCCCTGGCGGGCTGCCCGAGGCGTTCCTCACGGATGTGCTCGACGCGCTGCGCGAGCTCGTCGCGCGGTGGGCTCGTTGTCGCGGCCCATTTACCGCCAACGAGCTGTTCGAGCGCTATCGCATCGACACCAGTTCCGTACTGCGGGAGCTCGAGCGTTCCGGGGATGTCGTTCGTGGTGAGCTGCGGCCCGGGGGGACTGAGCGCGAGTGGTGCGACGTCGAGGTCCTGCGGCGACTCAGGCGCGCATCGCTCGCCGCCCTGCGCAAGGAGATCGAGCCTGCCGATCAGAGGCGCCTTGCGGCCTTCCTGCCCGCCTGGCAGGGCATCGACCGACATGGGCCCGCCGGAGCCGGCATAGATCGCCTACGCGAGGCTCTCGTGCCGCTACAGGGCCTCGCCCTGCCCGCCGAGATCTGGGAGCGCGACGTGCTCCCCCGGCGCACCGGCGCCTACTCCCAAGCCTGGCTCGACAGCCTTTGCGCCAGCGGCGAGGTCGTGTGGGTTGGTGCCGGGCCCTCCGGGCGGTCTGGGCGCGTCGCGCTGTACTTCCGCGAGGACGCCGCCGCCATCGGGCCGCCCGCCGGCGCCAGCGCGGCGCGCGGTGGCGGCGTGCGCGGTCGCGGTGAGCCGCCCGCCCGGCGCGAGCACGAGCTCCTACGGGCACGTCTGGGCTGCGGGCCATCCTTCTTCACCGACCTGCTCGCCGAGCTCGACGCCCCCGCCGAGGCACTCCGCGAGGCGCTATGGGACCTCGTCTGGGCCGGCGAGGTCACCAACGACGCCTGGGCGCCCCTGCGCATATCGCGTCCGGCGCTCGTGCACGCTGAGCGCCACACGGGTCGGCCGGGCATTTCGACTCGAGCGGGCGTTGGGCGCTCGCGCTTTGCCGCCCGGCGACGGGGCGGCACGCGAGCGAGCGGCGATCAGATGCAGGGGCGCTGGTCGCTCACCCAGGGGCTGTTCCGTGGTGCGCCACAGGGGCCCGCAGGGGCGCGCGAACGGCGCCGCACGCTCGCCGAGCTGCTGCTCGAGCGCTACGGCATCGTCACCCGCGAGCAGGTGCTTGCCGAGGGCATCAAAGGCGGCTTCGCCGTGCTCTACGACACGTTCGCACAACTCGAGACGCTCGGCATTTGCCGGCGCGGCTACTTCATCGAGGGCATGGGTGGAGCTCAATTCGCGCTGCCCGGCGCCGTCGAGCGGCTGCGGAACCGGGGTGCCAGTGGCAGCCAATGGGTTGGGCAGAGCGCCCGCGCGCTTGTACTCGCCGCCGCCGACCCCGCCCAGCCCTACGGGGCCGTCCTGCCATGGCCAAAGCGGGGCCGCGGACAGTCGCGTCCCGCCCGCGTCGCCGGCGCCTACGTCGTGACGGTCGCGGACGAGCCGGTGCTCTACGTGGAGCGCGGCGGGCGCGGGCTCATCACGCTAGCCGGGGGCTCCGGGAGCTCGGGGGGCGCCGGGGGCGTTGGCACCGGCGGGAGCGGCAGCGGTCGTGGCGGTGGCGCCGCCGGGCGTGTGGACGAGACCACGCGTGAGGCACTGGCGGCGCTTGCCGAGGCGGTCCGCCGGGGGTGGGCGGGAAAGCTCGCCCTCGAGCGAATCGATGGCCAATCGGCGATCGCCTCCAGCCTCGCCGAGACGCTAATCGAACTCGGATTTAGCTCCGGCCCGCGTCGGCTGACGCTCAGCGCCTGAGCGTCGCACTGCGAATACGTCCATCCGTCCGCCCTCGACTATAGGTCCTCCGGAGCTCTTCCGGTAGGCCGAAATCGCAATGTCCGAGCCAGTTTGCCCGGCAAACCGAATCTCTTTGTCTGTCGGACGTTTGCACCTGTCGGAGACACCGGTGGAATTGTTCCAACTGGCTTGTTATTAAAGATGCCGACAAGGGTTGCGCACGATCAATTTTTCGTCTACCTTCTGGAACAGTGGGGATGAGTCGAACAGGGAGCCAAGTAGCGCCGCTGTACCGCCGACTGCCGCACGGGCCCAGTGGCATGGACCGTGACGAGGTAGCCCGCAATCAGCGCGCGCGCCTATACGGAGCGATGATCGAGTCGATCGCTCAGCGTGGCTATCAGGCCACCACCGTCGCGCACGTGATCGGCCTCGCCGGCGTGTCGCGCAGAGCCTTCTACGAGCTGTTCGACAACAAGGAAGCGTGCTTCCTCGCCACCTACGACATCGTCGTCGCCCGCGCCCGCAAACGCGTGATCGACGCCTGGGTCGGCGAGCGCGGCTGGGCCAACCGCCTGCATGCCGCCTGCAAGGCGCTGCTCGACGAAGTCGCCGAATCGCCTCGTGGTCCGCACCTCGTACTCGTTGACGCGCTCGGGGTCGGGCCCAAGGCCAGGGAGCGCATGCAGCTCGCCAGCTTCACCTTCGAGCGCCTGATCGCCAGCGCCTTCCAGGCGGCGCCCGATGGAGTTGGCTTCTCGCGGCTCACCTCACGCGGTGTGGTCGGCGGCGTGCGTCACGTCGCCTTCCTGCGCATGTTCGCGCAGCGCGAACGCGAGCTGTACGCCCTCACCGACGAAGTGCTCGACTGGATCGAGTCCTACCGCACCCCCGCCGCCGCGCGGCTGGGCCTACTGGGGCTTGCTCCCACCACTCGCGTGGCGCCCACGCCAGCCGCGTTCCTCGCACGTGACGACAAGCGCGCACGGGTACTCGGCTCGGTCGTCCACCTCACGCTCGACGAGGGCTATTCAAAGCTCACCGACCCGCAGATCGCGCAGTTCGCGGGCATGTCCACCGAGGCCTTCCACAAGCAGTTCCCCAACAAGGAGGAGTGCTTCCTGGCTGTGCTCGACGAATTCGTCGCCGAAGGGCTCGACGCCGTCAGGCCAAGCTTCGAACAGGCCGCCTCCTGGCCAGAAGCCGTCTACCGCGCGATGTCCGCTTTCATCGACTACCTCGTCGCCCACCAGGCGCTGCTGCGGATCGCGTTCATCGACGTGTTCGAGGTTGGCCCCGGCATGATCGGGCGGCTGACCAAGTCGATTGAGGCCTTCACCGCACTGCTCACCGAGAACGGCCCCGAGCCACGACGCGGGCCGGTAGTAGCCCAGGAGGCGATCACCGGCGCCATCTGGTCGATCATCTCGAGCTATGTCGCCAACGACCGCCTCGCGCGGCTGCCCTGCCTGGTCGACCACCTCGCGTTCATCGTGCTCGCCCCATACACCGGGCCCAAGGCCGCCGTCGAGGCAATCCAAGCCGCGCGCAAACCACTCCGTTCCGTCTGAGCACAGGCTCGCCGCAGACTCTGCGATCGTGCGTAGCGATGATCGACTCATCGCCACCGCGCCCACGCCGCGTCGGTCACAAGGGAGCTGCCAGCATCGAGCGCGGCAACACGCTCGCGAGCTTCGACGCCGCGCTCGCGCACGGCGTCGACATGATCGAGCTCGACGTGCTCAGCGAGCACACCGACGGCAGCGGGCGATTGCTCGTTGCCCACGACTACGAGGCCATGCGAGTGCATGCGCCGCTCACGTTCGAGCAGGCGCTCGTCCACCTGGCCGGACCGGCGTTTGCCGACGTGGAGCTCGACGTCGATGTCAAGATCCCTGGCTATGAGCTACGCGTGCTCGAGCTGCTGCGCGAGCACAACCTGGTGCGGCGCACCCTCATCAGCGGCATGTTTCCCACGGGTCTGGCCCTCATCCGCGCCGCCGAGCCGGCCCTGCGCCTCGGCTGGTCGGTGCCCCGCGTGCGCCGCGATTACACCACCGACATGCTCACCGCCATCCCCGCTCTCGCAATGCTCACCGGCTACCGCGCCACGCTACCCCGCCGCGCTCGCACAGCCCTACAAGAGGGCCGCTTCGACGCGATCATGGCGCACTGGCGCGTCGTCACTAGCGGGCTCGTGCGCGCCGTCGCCGAGGGCGGCGGCGAGCTGTATGTGTGGACAGTCGATGACGCCCGCATGATCGAGCGGCTCACCGCCATGGGCGTCGACGGGATTATCACCAACGATCCGCGCCTGTTCAGCCGATAACGCAGGTGGCGGCGGAGAAATTCGCCGGGTCCGCGCCCGCGAGGCTCTTGTGCCCGACGGTCGACGTCCGCGTGGCCGACAGCACCACCGTCTTGCCGTGGCGCCACTGGAAGTCCACCACGCCGCGTAGCGTCACCGGCGGCTGGCCGTTCACGGGCTTCAGATCGAACGTCGCACCGCCCTGGCGGGCCGCCGCGCCGCTGCCCACCGCCACGAAGCTCGCGCTCGCGCCGCTCGCCACGTCTACCCACAGTTTGTGCGCGTTCAGGTACTGCAGGCGGAAGCTCATGTACATCTTCTGGCTAGCCTTCCCGTCCCCAGGCATGGAACCGCGGATGCCAACTGTATTCGGCTCATCAGCGGGATCGCAGACGTCGATCGTTGCCCACAGTTCATGCGAGCTCAGCAGCTTGCGTTCAGCCGCTGTCGGCTTGGGCGTCGTTGTCGAGCTGGGTGTTGATGTCGACGCTGACGCTGTGGCTGACATGATGGCTAGCATCGCGCAGGTCGCCCCCAACGCGAGCAGCGTGGCTGACATCAAGGGTCGCGTCAAGATGGCGAGGATATTGGAGGTGCGCATTGTGCTCACAATGTGAAGATAGCGCCGCTCTTGGGCCACGGGTGCAGGTGAGGCATCGTCGGCACACGCCGTTGTGGTATTCCCTGGACTGATGGGGGCTACTCGCTCAGCTGACGTTGTCGAGCTGCTCGGGCGGGTGCCGGCGTTCTCTACGCTCGAGCCCGGCGACCTCGAGCGGATCGCAGGCGTCGCCGTGCCCCGCAGCTTCGAGCCCGGGCAGGTGGTCTTCCGCGAGGGCGACTCAAGCGACACCTGCTACGTCGTACGTGAAGGCCGCGCCCGCGCCATTCGAACTCACGGCGACGGGCGCACGATCACGCTCGCCACGTTCGGCCCCGGAGACATATTCGGCGAGCTAGCCATGTTCGAGGACGAGCGCCGCTCGGCCACCATCGAAGCGATCGACCACATCAGCGTCGTCGGCGTGCTCGGCCCCGACATGCGCCGGCTGATGAAAGAACACCCTGAGATTGCAGCGCGCCTCGTGATCGCGCTCGGACGGCGCCTAAGAGAAAGCAACGAGCGTCTCTCACGCCAGTCATTTCAAACCGTGCAAAGCCGCGTGGCCGCCGTGCTCTCAGAGATCGTCGCCGCCGAGATCGCCGCCGGCAAGGCGTCCACCGACGTGCTCGTTACCGCCACTCAGGCCGACCTCGCCCAGCTGGCCGGCTCATCGCGTGAGTCCGCCAGCCGCTTCCTCGCCGTGCTCGAGCGCGCCGGCGTCATCTCTCAGGGCCGCGGGCGCCTCACCGTCCACAATCCAGCAGCGCTCGAGCAATATGTCTTCTGAGCCGGGTAAAAAGCCGGGCAAGCGACCGTCCCCGGGCAAGCGACCGTCCAAGTCTCAAGCGCGGGAGTTCTCCGCTGGTGGCGTTGTCGTGCGCGGCGATCAGGTCGTTACGATCGTGCCTACCCGCCGTGCCGCCGACGGCTCCCGTGTGTTGGCGCTGCCCAAGGGGCACGTCGATCCCGGCGAGAGCACAATCGAGGCGGCCACCCGCGAGGTGCGCGAGGAGACAGGCATCGTCGCTGAGCCCGTGTGCGAGCTCGGCGAGTCGCGCTACTGGTACAGGCGCGAAGGACGCACCGTCGGCAAGACCGTCGCGTTCTTCCTCTTCAACCACGTCGAAGGCGACACCGCCGACCACGACGACGAGGTCGAGGAGGTCCGCTGGATGGGCCTGCAGGAGGCGCAAGAGGCGCTCAGCCACGACGCCGAGCGCGAGATGGTCGCGCTCGCGCTGGCCTATTTGCACAAAGCCCGGTAGCCTGCGCGGGCGATGCAGGTACTGAACTTCTACTCCACGATCTTCGCCGACGAGCTCAAGCGCGGGCGCAAGACCGCCACCATCCGTCTCGGCGACAAGTCCGGCAAGTACCGCAAGAACCAGGCAGTGCTCGTGACCATCGGCTACCAGTACTCGCCCCGCGAACGCATCTTTGAAGCCGTCATCGACCAGGTCGAGGTGATGAAGCTCGGCGAGCTCTCGCCGCGAGACATCAAGCACGACAACCCCGAGTTCCGCCGCCACGAGGAGCTGATCAAGTTCCTCGAGCAGATCTACGGGCGACCCGTGTCCACCGAGGACGTCGTCACCGTCGTGCGGTTCTCACAGATCCTCGAGAACCCCACTGGGATGACCGAGGCCATCAAGGGGTTCGGCGGGGCGCAGAACTGACGCGGGCGCGGCCGAGGTACTGCCGTACGCCGCGAGCAGAGCCGGGCAGTCGCGCCTCGGGAGCGATGAAAGTCTGGGCATTAAGCGACTCGACCCGCCTTGATGGACGGGTCGGGAAGCGAGGGGACGACCCTCAAAACGCCTGATAAGCAGCTATCAGGCTATCGCAGTTGGCAGAAGCGTAAGCTCGCCGACCCAGAGCTTGCAACTGGTACGGGAACGACCCGTGAGTGCGTGATCGTGGCACTTGTTGCTTTCCCTGGGTCAGGCAAGCTGGTGGCGGTGGGCAGGAGACTCGAACTCCATCCGGGGAGTGACCCCGAATTCCCGCTTATCAGGCGTTCGCGGCGCCTCGCCGCTATACCCACCTCCAAAAGCAAGGCTACTGGAGCCATGGGACGAAACTACGAACAGATGTTCGTAGTGCCTCCACGCGACACTCAAGCCTCGGAGGGGTGGGTTCGATCGGTTCTCTCACACCATGACGACGGAGAGCGCGGTGTGGGCTTTCGCCATCGCTCTGTAGTCGTCGTCTTGTGTGACTACGGGTAGGCCGTGCTCTACTGCTGTGGCGGCGATGAGTGCGTCTGTGAGCTTGACTGTCCGCTGGATGCCGGCGGTGCGGCAGTCCGTTACGAGCCTGGCCCATGTGGTCATCACCGCCTCGCTGATCGGGATTGGGTCTGCGGCGCGGGCGAGAGCGAGCGTGTCGGCGCGTCTAGCTCTGGATTGGTCGTCGTCGGCTGCGAGCACGCCGAGCTGCAGCTCGCCGATGCTCACAACCGAGACAGCGACTTGGGTTGGGAGGTCGCCCAGCGGCCGTCCGCTCTCACGAGCGATGAATACGGAGGTGTCGAGTAGCCCGGCTGCTGGGGTACTCAAAGCTCGTCCAGCGTGTGGCCGGTGAGATCGTTTAGCTCCCACGTGAGCTCCGAGTCTGCGGCGCGGGTCAGCAGCTCGCGCTTGAGATTTGGCCCCGACAGCCAGCGCGTGCGGTGCTGGTGGGGAACGATGTCTGCGATCGGTTCGCCATGAACGGTCAGCGTCACGTGCTCTCCCGCGCGTACCGCGTCAATCACGTGGCTCGTCTGGTTGCGCAGCTCGCGGACCCCGACATTCATGTGCGACATCGTAGCACACGAGGTATCTGACATCGATCACCGGCTGCTCTCGCTCGCTTGGCACCGGGAAGTTTGGCGCGATAGTCGTGAAAATTCGTCGCCTGCCTTGAAGTTTGGCCGATCTTCTATATATTGGTCTTGCAAATTGGCACTCCCCGCTGGAGAGTGCCAAAACATAGGCGGGGCGCACGTTTAGAGGGCTGCGCACCGCAGGTCGCATTCTCTAGATGGAGGTCTCAAATATGAAGCTCAAGCCCCTGGGCGATCGCTTGATCGTGCAGGCGATCGAGGAGGAGTTGACCACCGCGAGTGGCATCGTCCTTCCCGACACCGCCAAGGAGAAGCCACAGAAGGGCAAGGTCCTCGCAGTCGGCGACGGAAAGCTCGACGAGCAGGGCAAGCGTATCCCGCTGGATGTATCGGAGGGCGACGAGGTCCTCTACAGCAAGTACGGCGGGACCGAGATCAAGGTCGACGGGGAGGATCTGCTCGTGCTTCGCGAGTCCGACGTCCTCGCCCGCGTCGAGTCTTAAGGAGAACTGAGGAACTATGGCTCACAAGGAAATCAAGTACAACGCGGAAGCCCGCTCGGCACTGGAGGCCGGTGTTGACGCGGTTGCCAACGCGGTCAAGGTCACGCTCGGCCCCAAGGGCCGCTACGTGGTGCTCGACAAGAAGTTCGGCGCACCCACCATCACCAACGACGGCGTCACCATCGCCCGCGAGATCGAGGTCGAGGACGTCTTCGAGAACCAGGGCGCACAGCTGGTACGCGAGGTTGCTACAGCGACCAATGACGTCGCCGGTGATGGCACCACCACAGCAACCGTGCTCGCCCAGGCGATCGTGCGCCAGGGGCTGAAGAACGTGGCAGCGGGCGCCAACCCGCTGGCGCTCAAGCGCGGTATCGAGAAGGCCGTGGATGAGGTCGTCAAGAACATCGCCTCGCAGTCCAAGGAGGTCTCCGGCAAGGACCAGATCGCCCGTGTGGCGACCATCTCCGCCGGCGACGAGGAGATCGGCGACGTTATCGCCGACGCGATCGAGAAGGTCGGCAAGGACGGCGTCGTCAACGTCGAGGAGGGTCAGACGTTCGGCATGGACCTCGAATTCACAGAGGGCATGCAGTTCGACAAGGGCTACATCTCGCCCTACATGGTCACCGACCAGGACCGCATGGAGGCAGTGCTGGAGGACCCCTACATCCTGATCGCAAACCAGAAGATCGGCTCAGTGCGTGACGTGCTGCCGGTACTCGAGGCGGTTATCCAGTCGGGTAAGCCGATCCTGATCATCGCCGAGGACGTCGAGGGCGAGTCGCTCGCGACACTCGTCGTGAACAAGCTGCGCGGGACGTTCACCGGCGTGGCCGTCAAGGCGCCTGGCTTCGGCGACCGCCGCAAGCGGATGCTCGAGGACATCGCCATCCTCACCGGCGGTGAGGTGATCACCGAGGAGATGGGCCTGAAGCTCGAGAACACGCAGATCTCCCAGCTCGGTCGCGCACGTCGCGTGGTCGTGGCGAAGGACAACAGCACGATCGTCGACGGATCCGGCGACGGCGCGGCGATCAAAGGTCGTATCAACCAGATCAAAGCCGAAATCGAGAACACCGACTCGGACTTCGACCGCGAGAAGCTCCAGGAGCGCCTGGCAAAGCTCTCCGGCGGCGTCGCCGTGGTAAAGGTCGGTGCGGCAACCGAGACGGAGATGAAGGAGAAGAAGCACCGCGTCGAGGACGCCCTGCAGGCAACACGGGCGGCACTCGAGGAGGGCATCGTGCCCGGCGGTGGCGTCGCGTTGCTGCAGGCATCGGCAGCCGTGACAGTTGCGGAGAACGGTGCGTCGGTCGATGGCTCAGACGACGAGCGCACAGGTGCGCGGATCGTGCTGCGGGCGCTCGAGGAGCCGCTGCGTCAGCTCGCTGAGAACGCGGGTCTCGAGGGCTCCGTCGTTGTCAACGACGTGCGCAAGGCAAAGAAAGGCCACGGGCTGAACGCTGGCACCAACGAGATCGTCGATCTCGTCGCTGCAGGCATCATCGACCCGGCTATGGTCACGCGCTCGGCGCTACAGAACGCCGCGTCGATCGCCAAGAACATCCTCACCACCGAGGCGATCGTCGCCGAGGTGCCGGAAAAGGAAGGCGCCGGTGGCGGTGGCGGCGGCATGCCAGACATGAGCGGCATGATGTAGCACGAAGTTGTAGGTAGGTGTCGCAGTGCACTGCAGCACCGGTCGCCCGCCGGGCGCCGGTGCTGCAGTGCCGAAGTGAACAGGAGAGGCTCCGGGCGCGGCTGCCCTCACGCCTCTCCTGTTTGCGCGCCTCGCCTATCTACGCTTGTAGAACACCGTCAGGAACCCTACGGCTGTAGCCGCCCGGCCGCGAGTCGGTTCATTCAGGTTACGAAGAAGTGCAGGGCCCGGAAATTCGGCACCCGCGCGAGCACCTGCTGGCAGGGCAAATAGCCCGAAGCTGTAGCGCTGGGTGATGCCCCTAGGAGGGCAGATCGAATAGCCCGCGTGGCCTGTGCTCCCTTTCATCAGGAAGGCGCCGGGAGGGATCTCCCCGGCACGCAGAGCGTGCACCGTCGCCTTGATACCGCCCAGCCCCCATTCCACTTTAATCGCAGCCACTCCCTTCTTGGTTTCTTCCGGTGCAAGGGCGAACAGCGCCATTTCTTCGACGTTTGACGGCACCGGTCCCCACGACAGCGGCGGCCATGTGTTCCTGCCGTCGCACGTGTAGAGCGCCGGCAGCTTGTTGCCGTGGATCGCGCTGCTCTTGAGCGTAAGGCGGACCGGTGCGGGTGCCGCGAGGCCGTTGGTCGAGGTCGCCTCATTGGCGCAGCCGCCCAGCGCAATCACCGCGAGCAGGGCGGCTGGGCCCGTGGCTCGATGACGCATCGACCGCACTACGCTCAGGCGTGTAATTGACGTCGCGGGTCGTCGCATCGGGGCTCCTTCTTCGTGCCCGGCGCTTACCCGCACGGGCGAGGACGACGAAACGCTACTTCCTGATGATCGGTATTCCAAGCGATTTCGGAAAGTGTCTCCGACCGATCGGGAGGCCCCGTTATGCCACTGCGCCTGCTGCTCGTGGGCCCTCGCCCACGTACTTTGCCGTCGGGCGGATCAGCTTGGCCTCGCGCTTCTGCTCGAGGACGTGCGCCGACCAGCCAGCCACGCGTGCGCACGTGAACATTGGCGTGAAGAGGTCCGGTGGCACTTCCGCGAGGTCGAGGACAACCGCGGACCAGAACTCTACGTTCGTCGCGAGCACGCGGTCCGGGCGACGCGCGTGAAGCTCCGCGAGCGCAGCCTTCTCAAGCGCCTCTGCCGCCTGGAAGCGCGGCGAGCCCAGTTCCGAGCAGGTGCGCCGCAGCACGCGTGCGCGGGGGTCTTCGGCGCGGTAGATGCGGTGGCCGAAGCCCATCAGGCGCTCGCCGCGATCGAGCGCATCCGAGACCCACCTCTCGGCGTTGCCAGTCGCTTCGACTTCGTCCAGCATCTTCAGCACGCGCGAAGGCGCGCCGCCGTGCAGCGGGCCGGACAGCGCGCCAACGGCGGCGGAGAGCGCCGCGGCAACGTCCGCGCCCGTCGAGGCGACGACGCGTGCGGTGAACGTCGAGGCGTTCATGCCATGCTCGGCCGCGGAGATCCAGTAGGCGTCGATCGCCTTCACGTGATCGGGGTTGGCCTCGCCGCGCCAGCGAATCAGGAAGCGCTCGGGGATCGTGCGCCCCTCGTCGATCTCCGACTGAGACACCGGTGGCTGGCCGGCTTCGCGCGCTGACTGGGCGACGAACGAGAGCGCCATCACCGAGGCGCGGGCCAGGTTGTCGCGGGCCTCATCATCGGTGATGTCGATTAGTTGCCCAAAGCCCCACTCCGGCGCGAGCATCGCAAGCGCGGACTGCACGTCGACACGATGGTCGCCTGAGCGCACGGTCAGCGCGTGCGGTTCCGCGGGCGGCAGGCCCGGTTTGAAGTGCCCGTCGACCAGCAGGCCCCACACCTGCTCGTAGGGGACAGCCCCCACCAACTCCTCGATGTTCACGCCGCGATAACGCAGCGCGCCGCCCTCTTTGTCGGGCTCTGCTATCTCGGTTGCGAAGGCGACGACGCCTTCAAGGCCCGACTGGACCTCAGGTGCTGACTGGACCGCGCTCATGGCACTCGCTTTCTGGGCTTTGAAGATTAAGGCACGCCCGCCCCGCCCGCCGTCCGGGTTGCCTTGTGGGCAGACACATATCGTCGCAGGAATGCTCGCACGAGCGCGCCCGCCAGCGCCGGAGCGCGCTTTCAGCTCGAGCCTAGTACCGCCGCCATCCGCTGGGGTGCTACCCCAAGCGATTCGGCGTCCGCGGCCCCGCGAGCTGAGGTCATCGCCACCTCCATCAGCTCCGCCTCGTCCCACGTGGCCAACGCGCCCGGTCCCGCAACGCGCTCGACCAGCCGCAGCGCGCGCGAGACGACCGGCGTCGGCACATGCACGAGCGTGCGGCGGCGTCCCAGCGCGCTGAGCACCGTGCGCACGATGTCCGTATGGCTGAGCGTCTGCGGGCCGGCCAGCTCGTAGCGCGCGTGCGGAACACCCGTCGCAGCGCGCAGCGCGGCAGTCACGCAACCGGCCACGTCCTCGGCCCAGATCGGCTGAAACAGCGCGCGGCCACGCCCCGATACAGGCATCACCGGCAGCAGCGCCATGCGCTCGAGCAGCGTCAACCATGGGTCGCCTGGCGCATAGACGATCGATGGGGCGAACACGATCGAGTGCACATCCGCCTCTCTCACCGCCTGCTCGGCCAGGGACTTGGCGCGTAGGCAGCGCGTGCGGTGGTGGGTGGAGGCGCCGAGCGCCGAGAAGAACACGAAGCGCTCCACGCCCTGGCGCTCCGCGGCCTCCACCATGCGCCAGGTCGCAATCCCGTTCAGCTCCTCGATCGAGCCCCGCGGCTGGTCGCGGATCGAGGCGGCGAGGTGCACGACCGTCTGCACGCCGCGCAGAGCGTTGCGGAACGAGGGTGGATCGGTGAGGTCCCCCAGCGCGATCTGTACTCTCACCCGCTGGGCGCCGAGGCGTCGAGGGTCGCGCACCAGGCAGCGCACATCAGTGCCTTCGGCCAGCAGACGGGGCAGCAGCGTCGAGCCCACCAGGCCGGTCGCGCCGGTAAGGAGCAGCATGCTTCGTACAATATGCGTCTCCCGAGCAGAGCTACCCGCAAACCGACTCAAGAAAGAAGCAGATGGCCTACGTAATCGCCGAGCCGTGCATTGGCACCAAGGACAACTCCTGTGTCGAGGTATGCCCCGTGGACTGCATCCACCCGACGCCTGACGAGCCCGGATACGACGCCGCCGAGATGCTCTACATTGACCCCGAGGAGTGCATCGACTGCGACGCCTGCGTCGAGGCCTGTCCCGTGGATGCGTGCTTCGCCGAGGACCAGCTGCCGGATGAGTGGCAGAAGTACACGCAGATCAACGCCGAGTACTTCGCTAACAGCCGCTGACGCGCGAGCGCGCCGGCGCTGGACGCGCGAGGGCTGGACGCGCGGCGCAACCTGATGCATGCGCGCACCACGCGCATGCATCAGTAGAAGCGTGCGATCGTCTGCAGCTGGCCGAAGATATTCTGAGCGAAGAACAGGATCACGATCAGCACGCCTACGGCCGGCCCAAAGCGCCTGCCGGCTCCGCGCGCGGCCGCAGCGATCAGGACCGCCGCGAGGGGAAGCAGCGGCACAAGGTAGCGGGGCTGTGCCCAGCCGGTCCCTTCGACGGTTCGGTTGAGGTAAAAGGCTTGTCCGATCAGCGCCATCAGGCCGATGCTGATCACGACGTACACGAGGATCTCCGGGAGGCGTGCCCTGAGCGCGCCGCGGCGGGCTATGAGCGTGCTCAGGGCCAGACCAGCCATCAGCCCTGCCGGAATCAGCGCGAGCCTGTTCACCCACATCGGCATGGGTGTGTCGAGCCAGCCATACAGTCCCACCGCCCGGTTGAACCACAATTGGCGGAAGCTTGAGAGATCGGGAAAATAGTTGCCCATCCCCGGCAGGTGAGGCAGGTAGAACTCCCAGAGATAGGTGAGATCGACCTTGAGCGGCTCGCCGCCGCTCGTGCGTGCTGCCGTCCGCGAGACCACTCCCAGCAACTGACGATGCTCAAGCAGCTCGTGCGCTATGTATACGCACACAGGTGCCAGCGCGATCGCCAGCGCGAGTGCCATCGAGCCGAAAGCGTGGCGCGAGCGATTGGCGGCGGACCCAGCGCGATTCCCCCGAAAGCCAAGGATCACGAGGCCGAGGATCACGCCCGGGGTCAGGCCGATGAACGTGAGCTTGGTCAAGAGGCCGACTGCCACGAGCGTTCCTAGCGCAAGCGCACGTTTGCGTGTGAGCCCGCGCCTGAACGCGCGTGCCAGGCAGAAGAAGATCGCCGCGGAGATCGTGTAGATCATCGCTTCCGGAGTGACCGCGCCGGAGGTGAATCCGAGCAGCGGCGTGAGCGCCGCTGCCAGGCCGCCGACAGTCCACGCCCACGCTGCCCCCGGCAGGAGTTCGCGCACGAACAGGAACACGAACAGCGCCGTCAAGCCCGCCATCAGCGCGCTCAACAGGCGGATCAGCTCG
>Ga0209624_10001494_pt1 | contig 18260 bp, 15 predicted proteins | sample JacPinW_OM2H0_O1_FD_188565 | JGI IMG/M metagenome (GOLD analysis project Ga0209624, IMG submission 188565) | Forest soil microbial communities from Algoma, Ontario, Canada - Jack Pine, Ontario site 1_JW_OM2H0_O1 (SPAdes) (version 2) | ecosystem: Environmental > Terrestrial > Soil > Boreal...
CTGCGGCTGGGGTCGAGCGATGCGTCAAACGACCCAGCCAACCAGACCACCCATAAGGCATACGAGCTACTGGCACAGGGCTTTGGCGAAGGCTTCAACGGGCCGTTGCTGGTCGTGGCGAAGGTGCCAGATGCCAGCCAGGACGTACAGCTCCTGCGGAGGGCAATCGCGTCCACACCGGGCGTCGTGGCGGTGGCACCGGCGCGACTCAATCCGGCCGGCGACGTGGCCACGATCACCGTCTACCCGCATGCATCGCCGCAGGCATACGCGACCAGCCAACTGGTGGCGCAGCTACGTGAACACGTGATCCCGCCCGTCGCCAGGCGCACGGGAATGACCGTATATGTCGGCGGTGTGACGGCGGGAGCGGTCGACTTCGCGGCCGTGCTGGCACACAAGCTGCCGCTGTTCATCGGCGTCGTCGTGCTGCTCTCGGCGCTGTTGCTGCTGGTCGTGTTCCGCTCGCTGGTGATCCCGCTGCAGGCCGCCGTGATGAACCTTTTGAGCATCGGCGCGTCGCTGGGCGTGATCGTGGCGATCTTCCAGTGGGGCTGGTTCGGATCGCTGATGGGCACCCAGCAAGGGCCGATCGAGTCGTTCATCCCGGTGATGCTGTTCGCGATTGTGTTCGGGCTGTCGATGGACTACGAGGTCTTCCTGATCTCACGCATGCACGAACGCTGGACGATCACGCGTAGCAATCCGCGCGCGGTTGCCGAGGGGCTGGCTCTGACAGGGCGTGTCGTGACGGCCGCGGCGGCGATCATGGTGTGCGTGTTCCTGTCGTTTGTGCTCGGCGAAGAACGCGTTATCAAGGAGTTCGGGCTGAGCCTCGCAAGTGCGGTGTTTTTGGATGCGCTGGTCGTGCGTTGCATGTTGCTGCCGGCGACGTTGCATCTGATCGGGAGGATCACGTGGAGCCTGCCGAACTGGCTCGATCGCCTGCTCCCGCGGGTGAGTGTCGAGGGAGCGCTACCGCACGAGGAGGACCACGGCGGGCACTTCGCAGGTACGGGGCTGGCGAGCACCCCTGCAACGCGGGCAGGAGCCAGCGTGGCGACAGAAGGAGCGGAGGGCTGAGCCAACTGTGGCGTAGGGCGGCGCTCGCCCTTGCGCTCTTGGCGGGAGCATTCGGCGCGTGGGCACCTGGCGCGCTGGCACGGACCGTTTCGCCACACGGCTCAGTGTTGCTGGTGTTTGTGCCCACGGGTGAGCGTGAGCTTGCGAGCATCGCTGGCCTGTCGGTGGGGATCATGTCGGCCAGCCAAGGGGAGTACACGCCCTCGCAACTGCTGCTCGATATCGGCCAGGGCGCACGTGTAGCCACGTCGGCCTATCCGCACGCGCGCCCGCCGCGACTGTCGCTGACAGTGTCCGGCAGCGAAGCGTTTGTAACCGGCTGGCAGGCAGCGCGCGAGCGTGCGGAAAGCGCTCCGCAACTGCTGCAGCCAGGGCTGCTCGCGAGCCAGATCCCGGGTGGAGCTAGCTATGTCGCAGTCACGGGAGCATCTGCCCTCGATGGTGTGCTCGCGGCCGACCGTAACGGACGTCTCGCGAGCGTTTCACTCGGCCCGGCCTCGACGCTTCCCACGCGTGTGACGACCGCCAGCCGCCACCAACACCTGGTAGTAGCGGACCTTCCAGGCGGCAGGGAGGGCCACGCCGAGCTGCTGGCGCTGAGCGAGTCGCGCCCTCCGGGCGAGCTGTTGCTCGTGGTAGAGCGCGTCGCCAGCTCGAGCCCTGGCCAGCTGCTGTGGAGCGCCGCCGCGGGACTGCCGGGCGGGGGCTCCAAGGAGCTCAGCTCGCCGAGCACCGAGCAGCGAGGGCTAATCGCGTCGTTTGACTTGGCGCCCACAATCCTCGCGCATCTGGGCGAGGCACCCTCGTCACAGATGCGCGGCAAGGCGATCGTGACGGACGGTCCGTTGCGCTCGTCGAGCCTGCGCGCGCTGATGGCGCGGCTACAGGTGATCGGGAGCCGGCGCCTGAAGGCACTTGGCTTTCTGTTGTGCGCATGGGTATTGCTGCTGGTGCTAGCGCCGCCGAGACCCCGAGCACAAGCGTGGGCCATGCGTGCAGGTGCGCTTGGGATTCTATGGGCACCAGTGACGGTGTTGATCACGGCGGCACTCGCGCCGAGTGCCGCACTCGAATACGCGACGATCGCCCTCGCCTGCTTGGGACTCGGGGCGGTGAGCGACGCGCTGTTGCCATGGCCCCGTGCGCTACTTGCACCAGCGGTGATCTCGGTGCTGGCGCTCACCGTGGACGCGCTGGCAGGGACACAGCTTTTGATGCGCTCGCTACTGGGACCGGATCCGATCCTGGGCGCGCGCTTCTATGGCTTCGGCAACGATCTGAAGTCGGGGCTGGCGGTACTCGTGCTGGCGGCGGTCGCAGCAGCCCTTTACCCCGCCGTACGCGGTGCGCGGGCAACCCTGACGGTCGCGGGCGCGGGCATCATCCTCGCTGTAGTAGAGGGCTCGGCGCGGATCGGCGCAGGCGTGGGTGGTGTGATCCTGGTGAGCTTTGGCACTGCGCTTGCGGCCGTGATGCTGGCACCCGGCACACTTACACGCAAACGAGCAGTGCTCGTGTTGAGCAGCCCGATCGTGGGGCTGGCGGCACTGGCTGTGATCGACCTGCTCACAGCGCACGGCAGCGGCCACTTTACCGGCAGCATCCTCGATGCTCGCTCGGCGGGTGACGTGCGCGACATCATCGTGCGCCGCTACGGCGCCGCTTGGCGAGAGCTGCGCGAAGGCATGATGCCGGTGGCTTGCGGACTCGTGTTGGCATATGCCGCGGTGAGCGTGCGCCGACACACTCGCCTACTCGCACCGGTTGATAACGATCCGGCGTGGTTAGCGGCGCTCGCGGGGGGACTCGCGGCCGGCGTGATCGGAGCGCTGGTCGAGGACTCTGGCCCCGTGCTGCTCGTCGTGGCCATATTTGCACTCGGCTGCGTGGTCAGCTACCTGTGGGGTCGTCCGCAGGCAACGCGTCGTCCAGCCCAGGAATCGACTCAATGGGGAGGTCGTCATACAGTCCTTCCAGTTCGGCCAAATCAGTTCGATCCTGGGGTCGACCAGCCAAGCGCTTGAAGCCAACCAGGCTTGGGAGCGCCGCAATGCGAACTATCTGCCCCTCCAACTCAGTCGTCTCAGCGCGCCGGGAAACGGTGTCATAGTCCAAAGGGGGTAGACCACCGCGCATGATGTCGACAATGCCACAACTACTGTTGATGCGGAGATGCTCTGAGCCCACGATGTCTTTCGGCGTCAGCACCTTGTCGTCGCGCAGCCGCCTCCCGCCTACTCGCTCGAGAAAGCGCAGCACAGCGGCGTCTGCATCCGGACCGTCTGGCACGAGCAGGTCGCTGTCTTTGGTAGCGCGCACATAGCCGTGGTAGATAACGCTGAAACCGCCGATCACGACATAGTCGAGCCCGACCGCGTCGGCGCTCGCTACAACGGCAGATAGATCAGGACCAGAGAGCTCGTCTTGGGGCATGCCCGGCCCGTATCGAGGCGGCGAGCAACTCGACCGCCTGCTGGGAGAGTCTCTGCCCGACCTCGAGCCTTTCCGCAGGCGTCATAGCCATGTTGATCCGGCGATGATGCTCGAGCTCTTCCCGATTGATCTCAGCCCACTCGGCCTCGTGACCCACCGAGAGCAGCGGCGTCTGCGGAGCGGACTTCATAGTTGCATTCTACCGCCCCGAGCGGCACACCGCTGCCAATTGTCTGCACGCCAAGTCGTGCCTTCGAGACGCCATGCGCCTCACGCCGCGCAGTCCCGACAGGCCCCGTGCAAAACAATCTCGTGCTCGGACACAGACAGCGGCACCCGTTCGCTGAGGCGGGTGATGGCGTGCTCGAGGTCGGGGTCGGAGAAGGGCATGACGACACCGCACTCGTCGCACACGAGATGGTGATGGTGCTCCACCTGATCGCATACACGCTCGTAGCGAACCTTCGCCTGGCCGGTTTCCACACGCTGCGCGAGGCCCAACTCCTCAAGCTGCTCGAGAATGCGGTAGACGCTCGCGCGACTGACGGCGCGTGTGGAGTCACCCCGCAGCGCGTCCTCGATCTCGGGGGCGGTCAGCGCGCACGCCTGTTGGCTGAGCAGCTCGAGCACGGCGCGCCTGGCGCCACCGCGCTTGCGCCCCGCGGCGGTGAGCGCTGCCTCCGCGCGCTGCACCCAGTCCGCCGCGGAATCGGCCTGATGACTGGCGTGCGCGCTCATGTCACGATGGTAGAGCGGCAGTGGGAGTGGGTGCGCCAAACGCTGGGCGAGCATCTACGTGTCGGCGCTGGCGCCAAGCGGCCGATGCGCGAGCCAGGGTGTATGCGCAAGCGCTGGCGGCACCGACGAAGAAGCCGACTGGATAGTCGGTCGCATATGAGGCGGCGATTGCGCTCCAGACGATGACCAGCGCGATGGCGACTGACAGCGCCAAGGCGAGCAGCGGGCGATCGGTGAACGATCGCGCGGCGGCGGGCGCTCCGATCATGAGGCTGAAGATCAGCGTGGTGCCTACCACTGGCACGGTCATGGTGGCTACCAGCGCGACGACCGCCAGGAAGGACAGCTCCATGCGAAAGCTGCTGACCCCGCACGCCTCGCCTACCTCGCCGAGTACGGAGGACAGCATCAGCGGGCGATAGAGCACCGCGATCGCTGCGATGCATACGAGCGCGAGCACGGCAGTGGGCGCTACCTGATTGGCAGAGATGCCGAGCACCTCGCCGAACAGCACCGAGGTGACCTCGGGGGCGTATTCGCCGCTGAAGCTGAGGAACAGCGAGCCGAGCCCGAGCATCAGCACGAGCGCGAGTGCGGTGACGACGTCGTGACGCCCGCGTCTGCCGAGCAAGCCGATGCCGAGTGCTCCCAACAGCGAGAAGATGCCAAGCCCGATGAGCGTGTTGATCCCGACGAGGCTTGCCCAGGCGGCGCCGGCGAAGGAGCCATTGGGCACGGCGTGGGCGACGAACGCGGAGCCGCGCAGCACGGCGAAGAAGCCAACGACGCCGGCGACGACGGCGACGATGCTGGCGACCGTCCAAGCGTTGACCATGAAGCCGGAGAACATCTACGCCCTCGCTGTCTGAGAGCGCGCGCCGCGCTGAGCTGGCAAGCCGGAGAGGAGATATGCGAGGAAGATGAGCGTGACGACGAAGAAGCTCACGGGCCAGGTCTTGCCCTTGGGTGCCCAGTAGAAGCTGTCATAGGCGAGCAGGACACCCAGCCACATGGCGCTCACGCCGAGCATCGCCGCCAGTGCGATGGCCACGCCCGGCCGCCTGGTGAGACGGAGTGCTGTGGCGGCGGGACCGACAAGCAGCGCAGTGGAGAGGATCGTGCCGATGGTCATCGACGCGAGCGCCACGGCCAGCGCCATCGCCAACAGGTAGGCGGCGCCGATGAGGCGTACAGGGATGCCCCGTGCGGCGGCTATCTCGGCACTCATGGAGCTGAGTAGTAGTGGCCGGTAGAGCGCGGCTAGGATCGCCAGGGCCACCACACTAAGAGCCGCGATCACGGGGATCTGCGAGCGGGCGACGGTGAACACGGAGCCGAACAGGATCGTGTTGACGGCGCCGGTGGTGTTGTGAAAGGTGGTGCTGAGGTACAGCAACAGCGCCGCCAGCCCGAGAAACGCGCCGAGCACGATGCCGGTTGCGAGGTCGCGCCCGCGCGGGCGCTGAATGCCGATCAGCTCCATTACCGCGGCCGCGACGATGTCGAATGCGACGATGCCCCACAGCGCGCCGATGCCGCCGAGGAACGCCGCCGAGCCGCCGGCGGTGCCGATGTCCCCGAGCGCCTCGCCTGCAAAGGATTGGCTGCGCATGACGGTGAAGATCCCCACGGCCCCTGCCACGATCGCAACGACGGCGCCGATGACGACAGCGACGTGCACGGCTTCGCTTGAGAAGAACCCCGGCTCGATGACGGGCGCGAGCGCACCAGCGAGCAATTGACCGCCGCCGAGCAGCTGGCCGCCGCCGGAGGAGCTCATGGGGCACCCTGCGTCACGAGACGATCTCCAGTCCTGGCACGACCACGTCATGACCTTGCTGATGGGCCGCCGATCCGTCGGAGTCCTCAGCCGCGCCCGCGACGACGAGCACACGTCCGTGCACGTTGAGCACGTCGACGTGGCTGCCGTAGAGCTCGCTGAGCACGTCCGCGCGCACGACCTCGGCGGTGGTGCCGCTGGCGACGCGCCCAGCGGCGATGTAGACGATGCGATCCATGACCGGCAGCAGCGGGTTCATCTCGTGGGCGCTGATCAGCACAGCGACACCGATCTCCTTGGCGAGCCGCGCGAGCAGAGCGACGACCTCCTGGCCGGCGCGCAGGTCGAGGTTGGCTAGCGGCTCATCGAGCAGCAATAGCTTGGGCCGGCCGATCAACGCGTGGGCGATCAGCACGCGCTGCTGCTCGCCGCCGGAGAGGTGACCGACGCGCGTGTCGGCAAAGCGCTCGGCGCCGACCGCGCCAAGAATTTCGTTTATGAGCGCCCTGCGGGCGCGGGATGGGAGCGGGATGCCCCACTTGTGCGCGTCGAGGCCTAGGCCAACTAGGTCGCGTGCCCGTAGCGGCATGTCGGGGTCGAGCAGGAACTTTTGCGGCACGTAGCCGATCAGCGGGTTGCGCCGTGAGCGCGGATGACCGTCGATCTGCACCTGGCCGGCGCTGGGGTGTTGCAGGCCGAGGATCACACGAAACAAGGTGGTCTTGCCGGCGCCGTTTGAGCCGATCAGCCCCGTGAGCTCTCCTGGCTGGATCGCGAAGCTGACATCGCGCAGGATCTCGCGTCCGCCGAGGCGCACGTCGATGCCCCGCACGGAGAGGATCTCCATCACAGCTTCTCCGTGGAGAGGTGTTCGGCGAGCGCCTGGTATAGCGCGTGCACCTCGGCGAGCATCCACGACTGGTAGTCATAGCCCGGTGTGGGCATCGTCTCGTAGACACCGACCACGGGCACGCCGCTGCGTTTGGCTTCTTCGAGGAACGACTGCGTGAGCGAGTCGGTGACCTGCTGGTTGTAGAGGAACACCTTCACCCGGCGCGCGGTGAACAGCCCGTTCTGCAGCGTCACGTCCTGAGGCGCGGGATCCAGGCCATTCATGATGTCCGCCTGGAGGGAGAACGGGGTCATGTTGACGGTGCCGGCGGCTTCGAGCATGTAATCGCCGACGGGCTCGGTAGTGGCAACTGGTGTGTGCGGATATTGGCGGGCGAACTGCTGGAGCGCCTCGTGCCAAGGCGCCAGCGACTGTTCGAAGCGGACCGCGTTGGCGTGGAAGTAGGCAGCGTGCGCGGGTGCCAGATCGGACAGGTCGGTGGCGAGCGCTTTCGCCACGGCGGGCATCGTTTGCGGCTTGTACCAGAGGTGCGGATTGGCGGTGGAATCGGGCAATCTGAGCAGCTTCTGCACGTCGATCACCTTGCGCGAAGAATTGGATCGCACCCCCCCGGAAGCGGACTCGATCCGTTCCATGAAGGTGTCGTAGCCGAGCCCGTTCTGCACGATCAGCGAAGCGGCGGCAACGGTTTGGGCGATCGAGGGGCTGGCCTCGAAAGAATGCGGGTCGGTATTGGGGTTGCTCTCGATCGCCGTCGCACGCACGTAGCGACCGCCAATCTGTGCGATCACATTGGCGTACTGGTTCTCAGAACCGACCGCGAGGATCTTGCCGTCCGCGCCGATCGCGCGCCCGCCGCCACACGCGCTGGTGCATGCGGCTAGCGCAAGCAGGATTACGGTAGCGGCGATACGTGTACGCGTGGCCGTGCGACCAAGCTCACGAGGATGCCAAGGTAGGTCTTGGAGGCGACATGGCAGGTCTCGTCCGCGCATTTGCCGACCAAACCTATCATAAGACTGAGTCTCGTTATTAGCTTGCCTGCCGCCTGCGCCGCGGGCATGCGTTCCGGCAGCTAGTAGTCGTTCGCGGCGCGCCTGCGGCGGCGAATCACGACCAGCCCAAGCACGATCAAGATCAGCACAACCACGAGAACCCCGCCGGCGATGTAGCGGAGTTTGTGACTGATGTGAGGTTTGGCGGCTTTTGGCAACTCCACGCCGCTGCTTGCAAGCGCCGCGCGGAGTTTGGGCTCTTCACCCTGCTGATAGAGCACATGAAAATGAGTCCCGTCCTTCAAGGTCAAGCGCATTGTGTGCTTGGGCGCATTGAAGGTCGCTTGTTTGATCTCGCCGGCCGCAAGTTGCTTTTCGTAGGCCGGAATGCTCTCCCTAGTGAAGCTGCCCGAGCCCTTTGCGGCGTCTGCGGCGGGGGCCACGCACGCGCAGACGATGCCCGCAATCGCGACAGCGCTCTTGATAGTGAGAGACGCCCTGTTACCTGAGGTCACTCGCGTACCATATCGCCGCTGCCTGGATCGCGGGTTCATACCTTGTGATTTCCTACACACGCCCGGTGTCCCGACGGTAGGCACGCGCGGCGAGCGCGCTGAGGATCAGCGTCCAGGCAGCCATCACGATCCAGCCCTTGGTGCTCCATGCCTGGCCACCGAGGATCACGTGGCTCGCTCGATGCAGCCAGTAAGACGGAATGAACTGGGCCAGTTCGGGGAGAAAGCCGTGGCCGCCAAGCGGGAACCACACGCCCCCCAGCAGCGCCAGGAGCGAGATCCCACCGCCAATCGCCGGCCCGATCGAGTCGGGGGTGAGCATGTGCCCAAGCATGATCCCGAGCGCGGCAAATGGCACGAGACCCACGAGGATCAGCCCTGTCATCCTCAGCCACTGCGACGCGGTGAGGCTCACACCCAGCGACGTCCCCGCCGCATACAGCACAACCAGCGTGATGGCAGCCATCATGTAGCCCGTGATCACCTTCGCCCGGAAGTAGGAGCGCGGTGAGAGCGGCGTAATGCGCAATTGCCGGTTCCAACCGACGGCCCTCTCGGCGGCGATGCGCGCACCACAGGAGAGCATCGCGCTCATCGTTCCGAACGTGGCCATTCCGACCATGTAGTAGAGCGGGAAGGAGATACCGGAGCCGTCGAAGTTGCGCACGTGGCGGTTGGGTGAGGCGATTACGAAGAACAGGATCAGCGGGAAGCCGAGCGACAGCAAGAAGAAGCGGCGGTTGCGCAGCGTGCGCAACAGCTCGTAGCGAAGGTAGGTGAGGGTCATCAGCCGAACGCCTCCGAGCCAGCGCCGCTCTCGCCCGACCCCGGAAGCCCGCCCTCGCCTCCGCCGAGCCCCGAGAGTCCCGCCTCGCTCCCGTCCGCCACCGAGAGCCTGCCACCGCCATCCGGAGGCTCATCGCCGGTGAGCGTGAGGAATGCCTGCTCGAGGCCGGCCGCGTTGATCTCGATGTCGCGGGCACCAGGGTAGACGTCCAGCAGCGCCCTGATCGCGGCGTCGGAGTCGGCGCAGTGCAGGATCGCGACCTCGCCGCGGCGCTCGACACTGCTGACGCCCGCCAGCGACGTGAGCTCGTGTGCCTCCACGCCGGGGAGCGTTGTGCGGATTGTGCGCGTGCCGACCATCGCCCGGATCTCGGTGGTTGGCCCGTCGGCGACGACGACGCCGTGGGCCATCAGCACAGCGCGGTCGGCGTATGCGTCGGCCTCCTCGAGGTAATGGGTGGCAAACAGAACGGTCTTGCCGCGAGCGGCAAACGCGCGCATGGTGGCCCAGAATGCTCGCCGCCCCTCGACGTCGAGCGCGACGGTGGGCTCGTCAAGCACGAGCAGCAGCGGATTACTTACGAGCGCCACAGCTAGGCGCACGCGCTGGGTCTGGCCGCCCGAGAGCTTGTTGGTGCGTTGATCGGCGATCTCAACGATGCCAGCCAGCTCCAGCGCCTCCTTCACCTCAAGTGGCGCGGGATAGAGCGAGGCCATCATCGTCACGAGCTCACCTACCGTGAGATCCCTGATCAGATCGCCCTTCTGCAGCATCCCGCCGACCTCGCCGTGAGCGACAGCCTGGGTCGGTGGGCGCCCGAACACAGACACGCTGCCTTCGTCCGGCTCGAGCAGCCCCAGCAGCATGTCGATGGTGGTCGACTTACCAGCGCCATTGGGTCCAAGCAGCGCAACGGTCTCACCGGCAGCGATGCGGATGTCGATCCCCCGCACGGCGTGGACCGGCCCGTTGGACCCGTGGAAGGTCTTGACCAGCCCGAGCAGCTGAATATCGGTCGAAGCCACGCCGGAGAGGCCGTCGACCGCGGTACTCACTTGCGCGCCTGTTTGATCGCCTTCTGCCGTTCGAGCTTGGAGAGCGCGACCTTGCGCGGGCGCACCGATACGGGCGTGACCTCAACCGCCTCATCCTCACGCACGAACTCGAGCGCTTCATCGAGCGTGAGCTTGCGGTGCGCGTCCAAGCGCACGAGCACATCAGAGGTGGAGGAGCGCATGTTGGTGAGGTGCTTCTCCTTCACGGGGTTGACGTCGAGATCCTCCGCACGGGAGTTCTCGCCGATGATCATCCCCTCATAGACCTCCTCGCCGGGGCCGACGAACAGCGTGCCTCGCTCCTGCAAGGTGAACAGCGAGAAGGTGACCGTCTCACCGCGACGGTCGGCGACGAGCACGCCGCTGGTGCGCGTGAGGATCTCACCGGCCCACGGCTCCCAGCGGTCGAAGACGTGGTGCATGATCCCCGTACCGCGAGTCTCGGTGAGGAACTGCGTGCGAAAGCCGATCAGCCCGCGCGCGGGCACGAGATAATCCATCCGTACCCAGCCGGTGCCGTGGTTTGTCATGTGCTCCATTCGCCCCTTGCGGGCAGCCAGCAGCTGCGTGACTGTGCCCACGTGCTCCTCCGGGACGTCAATCGACAGGCGCTCGACCGGCTCGTTGCGCTTGCCATCGATCTCGCGCTCGACCACGTGTGGCTGACCCACGGTCAGCTCGAAGCCCTCACGACGCATCATCTCGACGAGCACCGCCAACTGCAGCTCGCCGCGACCCTGGACCTCGAAGGTGTTCGGGCGGGCGGTCGGCTGCACGCGCAGGGACACATTCCCGACGAGCTCCTGGGCCAGACGCGCCTCGATCTGGCGGGCGGTGATCTTGTCGCCGTCTTTGCCAGCCAGCGGTGAGGTGTTGACGCCTAGCGTGATCGACATGGCAGGCTCATCGACGGTGATCACGGGCAGCGGCTGCGGGTCGCCGAGGTCGGCGAGCGTCTCGCCGATGGTCACCTCGGCGATGCCGGCGACGGCGATGATCTCGCCAGGGCCGGCCTCGGGCGCATCCACACGTTGGAGCGCGTCGGTCACGTACAGCTCGGCGACGGTGGCGCGCTGGATCGAGCCGTCGGCGCGGCACCAGGCGATCTGCTGGCCCTTGCGGATCGTGCCGTGGCGCACACGGCAAATCGCCAGGCGCCCAACGTAGGGGGACGCGTCGAGGTTGGTAACGAGCGCTTGCAGCGGGTGTTCAGGATCGTACGTGGGCGCCGGTATGCGCTCGAGCAGCAGGTCCAACAGTGGCGCGAGGTTCTTCTCCTCGATTTCTTTGCCGGGCTCGTAGTGCAGCGAGGCGATCCCGGCCTTGGCGTTGCAGTAGACGATCGGGAACTCGATCTGGTGCTCGTCAGCGTCGAGGTCGAGGAACAACTCATATACCTCGTCGACGACCTCCGCCACGCGCGCGTCGGGGCGATCAACCTTGTTAATGACGAGGATCACCGGCAGCTTCGCCTCGAGCGCCTTGCGCAGCACGAAGCGCGTCTGCGGCAGCGGCCCCTCGGAGGAGTCGACGAGCAGCAGCACGCCGTCGACCATCGTCAGCCCGCGCTCGACCTCGCCCCCGAAGTCGGCGTGGCCGGGGGTGTCGATGATGTTGAGCTTGACGTCCTTGTAGCGAAGCGAGGTGTTCTTGGCGAGGATCGTGATGCCCTTCTCGCGCTCGAGATCCATCGAATCGAGCACTCGAGTATTGACATCCTGACCCTCGCGAAACGCGCCGGACTGCCACAGCATCGCGTCCACGAGCGTGGTCTTGCCGTGGTCGACGTGCGCCACGATGGCGACGTTGCGGATGTCATCTCTGGTTACGAGCACGGCTCGACAGGCTAGCGGCGCGAGCACCCAATACCGGAGAGGGCGCCAGCGAGCGGCCCCGCGCTGGCGTATCGAGCCGGTCAGCGTCGCGCTTGACCAAGCGGCTCAGAGCCAGGGCTAGCGCCCAACGCGCACGGCCCGAAGCCCTGTACGCAGGCCAAAGCGGGCGAGCGCCGCGGGGTAATGCTCAGCGGCTGCAATCGTCTGCTCGAGCGCCGCCGCAAAGCGTCTGATCTCCGACTCCTCGACGGTTAGCGCGGGCAGCGCCTTGATCACATTCATGTGATGACCGGCCACCTGGCAGAGGATCTTGTGCTCGTGGAACAACGGCACGGTCACAAGCTGCGAGAACAGGCCCGGTTGGCGACGCTCGACCGTCTCCCACAGCCGCCGCGCGCTGGCGCCCCCAGGCGGGCCAAATTCGATCGCCCACATCAACCCCATGCCGCGCACATCGCGAACGACCTCAAAGCGCTCCACCAACGGCTTGGTCAGCTCCATCAAAAGTGCGCCCATGCGCTCTGCGCGGGCAACCAGCCCCTCCTGCTCGATCACCCGCAGCGTCGCCAGCGCAGCGGCTGCAGCTAGGTCGTTGCCACCAAATGTGGAGCCGTGACGGACCGCGCGCTCCATGCCGTCGAACACGCTGTCAAACGCCGCGCGCGAGACGAGCACCGCGCCAATCGGTACCAGCCCGCCCGACAGCGCCTTGGCAACGCACACCATGTCTGGTTCGAGCTCCCAGTGTTCGAGCGCGAGAAAGCGCCCCGTGCGGGCGATCCCCGTCTGCACCTCGTCGCACACGAACAGCGCGCCCGCAGCGCGGCACAGCCGCTGAGCCGCCGGTAGGTAGTCGGGCGCGGGGATGTTCACGCCCTTGCCCTGGATTGGCTCGACGATGAACGCCGCCACATCCCCCCGAGAGAGCTCGCGCTCGAGCGCTTGCAGATCACCAAAGCCAACCGGGTCACAGCCCGGCAGCAGCGGCCCGAAGCCCTCGCGGAACTCAACACCGCCGTTGAGCGACAGCGAGCCAAGGGTAAGTCCGTGAAAGGCGTGCTCGGCATAGAGCACGCGCGGGCGCGCAGTGGCAGCGCGTGAGATCTTGATCGCCGCCTCGACCGCCTCGGTGCCAGTGTTGGCTGGGACCATCGCGGCAACGCTGTCGGGAGCACGCTCGAGCAGTTGTTCGGCGAGCACGCCGCTCAGCAGCGTCACGCCCAGTTGCGGCAGGTTGCCGGTGTGGGCGGCCATCACCTGCTCGATCGCCGCGATCGCCTCAGGGTGACTGCGCCCGATCGCGAACACACCGTAGCCACCGAACAGGTCGAGATAGCGCTCGCCGTCGGCGTCGATCAGATGTGCGCCCTCCCCTCCCACCCAGGTCTTGTCGAATCCAAGCGTGCGCAGAATGCGCCCCATCTGCGGGTTCAGATAGCGGTCGTTGAGCGCCATCTCCTCACCAACGCGGCTTTCGATGATCTCCTGCACGCTGGGCGGGACCGCACCGGGCATGCGCTGAGCGTATCTCGCGCCCGCACCATGCGGACGCCACCAGGCACTCCAGGACGGCAAAGACAGCCTGGATCCCCGGCCCCAAGAAGCCGGCCATCAGGGCGCCCAGAGCACGCCAGCAGTGCTCTACATCTCGACCGTGCGAATACCTCGTAGCAACCGAAACAGAAGGTGGTATGCGGCAACTCAGACAATCGTCTTAGCTATGCATCCGTTGGAACGGACGGTCAACCCCTCAAGGGGACGCGTAGACAGGCCGAAAGCCACGACATGCAGGGACGATCGTGGCTTTGCCCAACCGAGCTGGACCGCAGACGCGTAGTTGACGCGAACGCCCGTGTGCGCACGATCCGAATGGTCGGCACCGGCGCGGTTGGAACAGCGCTTTTGATCTCCACGCCGTGGCTGGGGTGGTGGACGTTCGCGCTGCTGGCCGTTTCTGTGCTGAACTTCGTCAACGTCGATCGCCGTATGAGCACCAGCGAGCATCCGGAGCGTGTGAGCGTGTGCGCGATCATGGTCACACAGTTGTTGATCGCCACCGGCGTGGTCCTCAGCGGCGGCCCCAAGAGCGCGGCGCTGCCGTGGCTGGTGTTGCCGGCGGCAATGGTGGCAGCGCGCTTTCGTCCACAGGTGGTGATCGCGGGGCTTGGCGTAACCACGGTGGTAATCCTTGCGGCCACGCTGGGAGTGGACTTCACGGCTACAGTCAACGACCCGGTACCGCTATTCGCGGTCCTCGCGCTGCTCGCTGGGGTGGTGTCGATCGTGTGGGCGCTGCAGGCAGCCGAGCTGCATCACCGTGGCGAGGCGATTCTCGACCCGCTCACGGGCCTCTTGAACCGACATGCGCTGGCGCCTCGCTTCATGGAGCTATCGGTGCAAGCACGCGTCACGCGCCAGCCGGTGTGCGTGATTCTGTGCGACGTCGACAACTTCAAGGAGATCAACGACGAGCACGGTCACGACTGTGGCGACGCGGCCCTGCGCGACGTCGCATACACACTGCGCAAGCAACTGCGCTCGTTCGAGCTCGCATACCGCCTGGGGGGCGAGGAGTTCCTGGTGCTGCTTCCAGGGGTGGACCTTGACGGCGGCCAAGAGGTTGCCGAACGACTGCGAGCGGCCATCGAGCAGGCCCATCCGGCGGGAGTGGCGATCACCATCTCCTTGGGCGTAAGCGCGGGACGCGGCGAGCAGGTTGACTACGACTCCTTGTTCAAGGCGGCCGACACAGCGCTGTATGCCGCCAAGCGCTCCGGGCGCAACCGGAGCGTGACCGCACCCGCATTGCCCGACCCGGACCTGCCCAGCGCCGATGGCCAGGCTATGGGGCAAGCAGCAAGCCACCCGGTGAGCCTGCCGAGAGCGCTCGCCGAGCACGCCTGAGCCCGACGTCTGTCCACCTGCGCGGATTTACGTGCATGACCTTGGGCAAGGAGGGGTAGAATGGGGACGTCTGGACTCGCAGGCATGTTTGAAAGTCCACGCGATCGGGAAGGGAGTCGATATGTCCACAATGACCGATACCCCAAAGCCCTTGCAGCGAACCGCTCCCGCCACGCAGGAGGACTCGCGCGAGCTGTTCCTACGCTGGCAGCACAACGGCGATGCGAGTGCGCGTGATGTGCTCGTGCATCGCTTTATGCCGCTCGCGCGCAGTCTGGCGCGGCGCTACGGTCGTTCCTCGGAGCCATTCGAGGATCTGCTGCAGGTGGCATCGCTCGGACTGCTGAAGGCGCTCGACCGCTATGACGCCGATCGCGGGCACTCGTTCGCGTCATTTGCCGTGCCGACGATTCTGGGCGAGATGCGTCGCTATTTCCGCGACTCCGGCTGGGCCGTACACGTCCCGCGAGGCGCCCAGGAGCGCGCGCTGAAGGTGCGCGACGCACAGGAGCGCCTAGCCAACGAACGCGGGCGTGCGCCGACGGTCAACCAGCTCGCCGAGTACCTCGAGTTCGACGCCGAGGACGTAATCGACGCCCTCCAGGCGCTGCAGTCCTACGAAACACTGTCGTTGGATGCCCCGCGACCGGGCGCCGACGGCGACCTGATCTCCTACGGTGATGCGATGGGCGCTGATGACGAGCGCTTTGAGCTCGTCGAGCTGGACGCCACCCTAACCGCGGTGCTTCGGCATATTCCCCAGCGGGAGCGGCTGATCTTGCAGATGCGCTTCGTCGACGACCTCACACAGACTGAGATCGCCGAGCGTGTCGGCATCTCCCAAATGCAGGTGTCGCGTCTGCTACGCCGCTCGCTCGAGCAGTTGCGGACCCTCACCCAAGCAGCTGGCTGAGCGCGACATCCGCTCGATGTTCTCTCCTCGCGGGGATTCCTCGGGCAGCTGCTGCCATCGTTGGGACTCCACGCACAGTTGCTGCTGTCGTAGGGGTTCCACGGGCAGTTGCTGCTGTAGCCAGCCCCGCCATGCCCGGTCGATCGCCGCCGCACGATGGCCGATATCCCGAACGTCTGTCTGAGCCTACCCAGTAGGCCAGAGAACGTCGTGGTCGTGCGCCAGGCGCTGTCTGGCGTGGCCGAATGTGTCGGCTTGGATGGAGTCGAGACCAACGATCTCAACACGGCGGTGACCGAGGCATGCAACAACGTGGTGCAGCACGCCTATGGCGCTGAGGAGGGGCCCCTTGAAGTTGATGTTCACGTATTAGTCGACGCGATCGCGGTCGTTGTGCGGGACCACGGGTGCGGGATCGATCCGCCAATGCCCGACGAGGAACACGACGATGACGCTCGTGTCGGCCTGGGCCTGCCCGTGATCGCAGCGCTCTCACGGGATGTGGAGCTGAAAGATCGTGCCGGGGGCGGCACTGAAGTCCGCATGGAGTTCGCTGCCGCGGATACCACGAAACTCGAGCTCGATGAAGGTGCTACGCCTGAATCATGCATCGAGCCTTGGGGTGATCCTGCCTACACGGTCTCCTTGCGCCTGGCACCGAACGCACTCGCCCGCGCGGTACTCCCCCGTGTGCTGAGCGCGCTCGCAGCCAGGGCCTACTTCTCAACCGACCGCATCTCCGACGTACAGCTCGTGGCTGACGTCCTGGCGGGCAAGTCGCGTGACTCACTGAGTGCCAGCCATCTGGACGTGGGAGTCACGGTCACACCCCGCAGCTTGGAGTTGCGCTTGGGGCCATTGCACACGGGCCTCGGCCAAAGCCTGCTAAGCGCAGCAGCAGATGGCATGGCGCCGGTGATCGCACGACTGACCGACGAGCATCACGGGGTGCAGCAGGTAGACTCCTCCGCAGAGACACTACAGCTCCGTCTCATCGAACACCAGCGCTAGACCCGATCCTCAGCGCAGCGCGAGCGCAGCGGCGGAGGTGTTGTGTCCGGCCTTTGGCTTGAAGCCGACTCGCAGCTTCAACTTCTTCTTGCCATGCCCTCGCAACATCGCGATCCCCTTCGCACCGAGCGGCACGCTGAGCTTGACTTCACCTGCCTTCTTCACGCGCTTGACGACGCCTCTGGCGCCACGCCCGCTGACCGTCAGGCGCCCCGCTTCGGGCACCCACACTTTGACGATCATGCGTGAGCCTCGACGCTTATGCGAGATCAGCTCAATGGGGCAGCTCTTGACCGCGATTTTGGTGCTCTGGGTAATTTTGGCCCCGTTCTGGGCGATGATCGTCGTTGGTGCGACCAGGCCCGCGTGACACAGGCGACCGTCGGTTGCCAGCGCCGAGTTGGCACCCATCGGAAGGTTCACTTCAACGCTCGAGATCGGCACGTCGGGAAGGCTTTCGAACGTAGAGGTGGTGATGCCGGTGCGCGAGATGTGGGTATGGCCGACGAGCACCACCTCGACCCCATCGCCCTGGAGCACGAGATCGAGGTCGGGGAACGATTCGCCCCCGTGTGAGATCAGGTAGGCCGGGCCCTTGAGCACACCGGGCAGCACAGGGGTCGTCACCGTGACGCTTCCGACATTCGCCACCTTCGAGCAGCTGCCAGGAGGAAGAGCCGCTTCAAAGCTCGCAGCCACACACGCTTTCTGTAGCGTCGTCAGACGCGAGGGCAGCTGCTTTGGCAATTGCAGTTGCATCTCGCGGATGTTCGCCTGGCCGGCAGCTTGGGTGATCTTCACCACAAGACGCGCTCCGCCTGCTTTCGTCGGCCTGCCGCCTGTGCTGACGCTCACGCTGGGTTTGAACGGCAGCGCAGCACAGTTGCCCACCTGGAACGGACTGGAGAGACTCTGGCTCGCTCCAAGCGTTCCGTTGAAGATCGATTCCGTGGCTAGCGGCCCGCAGCTGGTCGGGTTGAACAGGAAGTTCTTGCGGTTCACAGCCACGCTCAGGCTCTTCAAACGCAGCGGCACCCCGCCGACGATCGTCGGCAGCGTGCTTGTCACCGTCACGCGGCCGCTGTAAAGACCGACGCTGATGCCAGCACGCGTGACCACTTCGCCGAGGTTGTATGGCCCGGCGACCGCAGGCACCACGATCGACAGCCCATATGGTGCCGTCCCGTACGGTCCGGTGAGATAGGCGCGGCCCGCGAATGAAAACGGTTCGCTGCCGGCCCCCGCGGTGACCATCACGGTGCCGATCTGGCTCGCGGCGGGGCAGGAACCAGCGCTGGCAGCCGGTTCGCCGCATAGCGGCACCGACGGGATCGCCCCCAGCAGCCCAGCCGGCAGCG
>Ga0209624_10001495_pt1 | contig 18258 bp, 19 predicted proteins | sample JacPinW_OM2H0_O1_FD_188565 | JGI IMG/M metagenome (GOLD analysis project Ga0209624, IMG submission 188565) | Forest soil microbial communities from Algoma, Ontario, Canada - Jack Pine, Ontario site 1_JW_OM2H0_O1 (SPAdes) (version 2) | ecosystem: Environmental > Terrestrial > Soil > Boreal...
GGAACCGCTCGCCACTGGCAGCCCGTGCTCAGAATATACATCAAGCCGTTGACCACTTCGCGTTCGTCGACATGGCGACGGTTGCCGCCGCGTCTGGCCGGCGGGATCACCGGCGCAACATGAGCCTATTCGGCATCTGTCAGGTCGCTTGGATACCGCAATTTGCTCCGGTCATAGCGCACACGATTTTCGCTCGTCCACACTGACCACCTCCATAGAATCAGGAAGCGCCCAGTGAATCACAAACGATTCATATCAATCAAATTACCCCCGGACAGACACTTAGGCGTCTCTAGAGCGGGATGACTTTGGGCTGAATCGGTTGGGATTCCCGAATCGGGCGTATTCTGATTCACCGTGCTGACTGGGCAGGAGGCCAGCATGGATGGGTAAGCCTTATTCGATGGATCTTCGTGAGCGCGCGGTGGCGGCAGTTTTGCGAGACGGGCTGTCGCGGCATGAGTCGGCGGCGCGATTTGGGGTTGCGCCGAGCACGGTGATCAATTGGGTCCGACGCGTTCAGGAAACGGGGAGCGTCGCGCCTGGCCAGATGGGCGGGCAAAAGCCCAAGGCGATTGCTGGCGAGCACGCTACGTTTCTGTCGCGGCGCGTCCAGGAAGGCGCCTTCACTTTGCGCGGACTGGTCGCGGAGCTCGCTGCTCGGGGCCTTAGGGCGGACTATCGATCGGTGTGGAATTTCGTTCACGCCGAGAAGCTCAGCTTCAAAAAAAACCGTCGTCGCCAGCGAGCGCGATCGACCTGATATCGCCCGGCGGCGGCTGCAATGGAGGAAGCGCCAGAGCCGGATCGATCCCAAGCGCTTGGTCTTCATTGATGAGACCTGGACGAAGACCAACATGGAGCCGCTGCGCGGCTGGGCGCCGAGGGGCGAAAGACTGGTGGCGAAAGTCCCCCATGGCCATTGGAAAACCATGACCTTTGTCGCGTCTCTTCGTCACGATCGCATCGAGGCGCCGTGGCTCATCGACGGTCCGATCAATGGCGAAGGCTTTCGAACCTATGTCGAGAAAGCGCTGGTTCCCACGCTTAAGCCAGGCGATCTGGTGATCATGGACAACCTCGGCAGCCACAAAGGCAAGGCGGTTCGCCGAGCCATCCGCTCAGCCGGGGCAAAGCTGTTCTTTCTGCCTAAATACTCACCCGATCTGAACCCGATCGAACAGGTCTTCGCCAAGCTCAAGCATCTCTTGCGCAAAGCGGCGGCGCGAACCCTCAACACCGTCGTCGCCGCAATCGGCGAGCTGCTCGACGCCTACACCGCCCCCGAGTGCGCCAACTACTTCGCCAATGCAGGATATGCGCAAGCCTGAAAACATCACACTCTAGGGCGTTGTCACACCGCGTTGGGCTTGCGGTCCGGCCCGTGGCCTAATAACCGAGCAGATGAAGAAAATCAGCTACGCCGGATACCGGTTCCCGCCCGAGATCATTCACCAGGCGATCTGGCTCTATCTCCGGTTCACGCTCAGTTTTCGCGACGTCGAGGATTTGCTGGCCGAGCGCGGATTAGGGGTGTCCTACGAGACGGTTCGGCGTTGGGTGAACCATTTTGGACCCATGATCGCGGCCGACTTGCGAAAGCGTCGCCAGAAGCCTCACACGACGTGGCATCTCGACGAAGTCTATCTGAAAATCGACGGCCGAATGGTCTACCTGTGGCGGGCCGTCGACGCTGAGGGCGAGGTTCTCGATGTGCTGGTCCAGTCCAAGCGAAACAAGCAGGCCGCGCTGAAACTGATGCGCAAGCTCCTCAAGAAGTATGCTTTTGTTCCTGAGCGATTGATCACGGACGACTTGCGATCATACAGCGCGGCGGCCCATGTTCTTGGGATCGAGCACTGCCACCAGCGCGGCCAATGGAGGAACAATCGGGCCGAGAATTCGCATCAGCCGACACGACGGCGGGAGCGCAAGATGCAGCGGTTCAAGAGTCCGGGTTCAGCGCAGAAATTTCTCTCCACGCACGCCGCTGTCTACAACACCTTTAACGTCCAACGCCATCTCACGTCGGCCTAAACGCACCGCACGCTTCGCGCCGCGGCGATAGACACGTGGCGCACCGCGGTCGCAGCGGCCTGACAATTCCTGAGGCACCGACACTTCGCGCTTGCTGCACGGCAACGTGACAACTCCGTTGCGGCTGTTGCGCTTCCCCGCCGCCGCCTCGCCGTCCAGATGGTCGATCTCCGCGTTCAAAACGCGCTCCGCCAAAGCTTTCTTTAGCTCGTCGAATAGCCCGTCCTTGGCGAAAACAGCCTGCGGATCATGCCCCGCCAGCAAACCGTCCAAGGTGTCTCTCTTGATTGCCATATGCGCTCTCCATCGGCGTCACTATGGCCCCGCACACAAGATTCCTGACAGTCCCCCGCGGCGGGCCCTTAGGTCGGAGCGTTCAGGCAGTTCCTGAGATCTTCAAGCCGCGCCCGATAGCGCTTTTCCGTTTGCTGGGCGAGCTCGGACAGCGTCATGCCATCCGGTTCGCCAGTCAGCTCCCAGGTCAGGCTCGAGGCGTTCTCACCCTCCGGCTTGACGATAATCGCAACCCGCGCGTCGCGGACCTTGATTGGGCTGCCACTGACGATCTCGTAGACAAGACACATCGACGCATCATCACGCGCCACAAGGCGTTCTGTCACCGTCGCCGCCGGCGTTGTGAAAATGCGCAGCATTCCAATGCCGTGCCCTTCGGTCGCGCACGACGCGACAGCCGGGTTCCAGCGACCGAGGCCGCCGAAATCGGACACGATCGACCAGACACGTTGAGCGGGGGCTTCAAAGCGCCCGACGACTTCCATGATTTTCATATGTTCGATATCCTCAATTCCTGGCGAGAGGGCGTTCCATCAGCGCCATGCTTTCCAACGCAAGCCCGTAGCCGAGAAGGTCCTGCATCTGCTTGCGCATGTGCTCGGTAAACAGCAGCCTGGTGTAGCGAAGCAGCAATCTCGGCTTGCCGACCATGCTGGCGGCCAGCGCGCGGGCGCGCGCGAACACCGCGTCGGGTGGCAGCACCTCGGCGACGAGGCCGAGCTCCAGCGCCTTCGCGGCGCCGATGATCTGACCGGTCAGAAGAAAATACCGGGCGCGATTCCAGCCGAGCAGCAGCGGATAGAGCACATGTACGCCGTCGCCCGGCACAAGTTCGAACATGAAGTGAGCCGAGTCTTGAAAAGCCGCGGTTTCCGACGCCAGGACGATGTCGCTGAGCAGTGGATTTCGTGCAGGCCCGTTGACGGCGCAGATAATAGGAATCTCGATGTCGAGCAGATTGGTTAGAAGGCGGCGCCCTTCCCAATGAATGCGGTCCATCAGTTCGATCGGCGGCCGATTCTCGAAAAGCGTCGTACCCGGGGTTGCCGCCGGACCCGAGAATTCATCGCCGATGCCAGTCAGGATCATGATCCTGTTTTCCCGATCGCCGCCGATGTCGTGAAAGGCTTCGGGCAGTTCCGCATGGGCGGTCAGGCTCCAGCGAAGAGATCCTCCGTTGGTGTGCAGCAAAACGGTGATGATTCCGTCCTGCCGCTCCATTTTGACGGAGCTGTACTTTTCTGAATATTCAGAGGATTCAGACATGTCTCCTCGAGTGCATTGAAACACCATCCGTAGGCACCCGACCATGACACCTCAGCCCGGTTGAGCTTAGCTCCAAGGGACCGCAGCAGATCAATTTTTCGATATTCGGATATTGGCTCGGTGCTGATCCTCCTCAGTCAAGCTTCAGCTCTCGGTCGATCAGCACAGCTAGGATCAGTGCGGGTCCGTTATGAGCCTGCCATGCGTGGTTGGTGCCGCGCAAGATCGCGACTTGTCCGGGTTTTAATCTCGTTTCACCTTCTTCCAGGATAAGAGACAAGTCGCCCTGCAGTAGGCAGACGATGTCGACCGTATTGGTCTCATGCATGCTCGGGTGACGAGATTGGTCGATGACGTAATGTCCGCCCTCGAGGCTCTCAAACCGTTTGCGCGCCGCTTCGTCGAGTTCAGCCTTCGGTTTGCCCTCCGGCGTCTGTCCGATCACGGACCAGCGCACCCGCACGTGGCCCCTTCGGGGGCCTAGCACAGGCCGCTTTGGCCCAAGATCATCATGCGAGCGAGGATCAAGCGATCCAGTGGCTGCGTCCTCCCAGATCTCAAACAGCCCGGCAAGGTCTGAATTTCCGACCTCGCATGAGGGGCCGCCATCGATAATGACTGCGGATTTGCCTTGCTCGTTGTCACCGGTGACGACACGACGCATCACGTCTCGAAAGGAAGACATGTCTCTCTCCCATCAATGATTTCAAACTTTCGGGTGTGTCGGAGAGCGTTCCCCATGCACGTGGCAATGCGCGTGGGGTGCGTCGACGGCGGGATCGTCCGGTCGCTCCGCGCCGCCTAGAGCCATGAGAAGCGCGTCCTGACCTGCGCGAGCAGGCTCTCCCACCTGCCTTTAGCCAAAGACTCTGCCGCCACAAACATTGATCGACTGGCCGTTGACGCCGGAGGCGGCGTCGCTGGCAAGATAGACCGCAAGCGAAGCCACCTCGTCGGGCTCCAGGCGACGCCCGAGCGGAGTTGAGCCCTGTTTCAGCGCTTCGACCGTCGTATTCAATCGCTTCGAGTCGAACTCGAGCCTGCGATCATTCAGCTTGGTGCCGGTCACACCCGGGCAGATCGCGTTCGAGGTGATGCCGTATTCTGCATATTCGATCGCCGCTACCTTCATCAGGCCGGCGACACCATGTTTGCTCGCGGTGTAGGCGGAGCCGAAAAGGCCAGGAATCGTCGCATTCACCGATGAAATGTAGATGAGTCGTCCCGCCCGCCGTTTTACCATTTCAGGCAGCGCGAGCTTCGTGAGGACGTAGGGGGCGGTGAGATTGACCTTCATCGTGAGATCCCAAAATGAATCGTCGAAATCGGCGATGGCGCGCGGCTTCGGAGGGTTCGAATCGGTGACCTCGCCGCTGCTTCCGATGCCTGCATTGTTGACCAGGATCTCCGGCGGCCCGAATTCCCTGCTAACTGCCTCCATGATCTTTGCAGGAGCGGCCGAGTCTGTGAGATCGGCGACAATCGGGAACATCGTCCCGCCTTTAGCCTTCCCAGCAGCTGCGACCCGATCCAGTTCCGCTTGCGAACGCGCCGTAATGGCGACGCGCGCACCAAGCGTGGCGAACTGCAAGGCAATCGCCTCGCCAATCCCTCGGCCGGCGCCCGTCACGAGCGCCACACGGTTCTTCATAAGAATTCCTTTCCCTCATTGCTGGTTGAATTTAATCGCGTAGGTGGCGCCGCCGTGTCTCTCTTTTCCTCGATCTCTGGTCCGCGCCCTCCGCCCAACTAGGCTCTGAACCAATTGTCGATGATGATCGCGGCAACGATGATGATTCCCTTCGCAATGGACGTGTAGGCCGGACCGACGCCCATGACGCTCAATCCGTTGTCGATGATCCCGATGATCAAGATGCCGAGGAGCACGCCAAGGATCGTTCCCTTGCCGCCGGAAAGACTCACGCCGCCGATCGCCACAGCTGCAATCGTCGCGAGCTCTAGCCCACTTGCCTGCGTCATGGTCGACGTCATGTAGCGCGACATGGCCAGCACGGCAGCGACGCCGTACAAGAGGCCCGCGAGGCCGAAGACAGCCACTTTGATGTTCGGCACCTTCACGCCGGCGATATACGCGCAACGTGCATTGCCGCCGACCGCCATGATCTCCGCGCCCAATCGTGAATGATGCAGGATGAAATACGTCGCTGTGACGACGATGAAGAAGATGATCACAGGGTTCGGTAGGTATGGCAGGCCTTGACCGATGATCGCGACGCTCTCTGGAATTTGATCGACGTAGCCGCTGCCGGTCATCTGGTAGGCGAGGCCAAGGCCGATCTGCCATGAGCCGAGTGTTACGATGAGCGCAGGCAATCGCAGGCGAGAGACAATGAGGCCGTTGATCAGTCCGAACGCCGTACTGATGAGCAGCATGATTGGAATTGCGACCCACGGCGAAAGGGCGAAGCCGAGAAGGCTGTAGCGGGGGTTTCCCGTGATGAGGCTTCCGCCGGCCATCATGGCCAGGGCGACGACGCCACTCACAGAGAGATCGAGTTCCGCGGTCATCACCACGAGAGCCTGACCACAGGCCGCAACGCCGCGAATAGCGGACTGGACCAGAATATTAGGGATGTTCGCGCTATTGACCGTCAATCCGCCGGTCGCAAGGGCAAAGCCGATTACGAGCGCAATGACGACGAGAATGCGCACGCCGTTCTCCCGGTCGTGCAGAAGACCGATGGGGAACAATGTGGCGTTCAGCCGCGCCGGCTGGATCTGTCTTTCCACCGCGCCCTATCCCCGCGTGAAGGCCGGGGTAAGCCGTCGGCGGCCCAAGCGCGACTCGCGGAGAAAATCACCGCCACACGCGAGGATGATGACTGCGCCCTTGACTGTGTAGAGAACCTCGGTTCCTGCCCCGAGCGCTCCGAGCCCGTTGTCAAGAACCGCGATGATTAGGGTGCCGAGAAGGACGCCGAGGATGGATCCTCGTCCGCCGTAGACGCTAACCCCGCCGACAGCCGCTGCGGCTATGCTGTCGAGTTGGATCCCCGACAACGTGCGCAGCGACGCAGCCATCATGCGCGATTCGATGGAGACGGCGGCCACGCCGACCATGAAACCCGAGATAACGAAGACGAGGAACTCCACGCGCCGAACCGCAATGCCGGAGAGGTGCGCGCTGGCGGCGTTGCCGCCGACGGCATAGACCGATCGGCCGAATGTAGTGAAATGCAGGACGTAATAGGCGACGCCGAACGCGACCAGCATGGCGATGACCGGAAACGGCACGCCTACGAATGTCCCCTGGCCGATACGGCTCAATCCCGGCACGAGGTTCGCGGTGGTGTAGCCGCCGCCCACGAGTTGCGCCAAGCCTACGCTGACCTGCCACGTGCCGAGCGTCGCAATAAGCGCCGGCACACGGAGCCGTGAGACCAGATACCCATTCACAGCCCCGCAGGCTAAGCCGACCGCCACCATGAGTGTCACGCCAACCATGGCAGACACCGGTTCGCCGCCGACGATGTTGAGATCCAGTCTGCTCGTCATCGTGGCCGCGCCGAGCACGCTTGCGAGGACACCAACGCCGTAGAGCGACACGTCGATCGCTCCCGTCAGCATGACGAAAGCCTGTCCGACCGCGGCAAGGCCCGTTGTCGAGCTCTGCAGAAACACATTGAGGAGGCCCCTTGCGCTGCAAGTCGCGCCGCCGGTCAGGATGCCAAAGAGTGCTATGAGTCCCAGGAGAATGATCGCTCGCGAAAGGTTGTCGTTGCGCAGCCAAGTCATGACATGGAGACTCCTGCGGATGCCGGCACACGAAAGCTCGTGCGGTCGGCGCCCGCCAGGACCATGTCGAGGAGCTCATGCTCGTTCGTCGCTTCCGGCCAAACCTTACCGGTGATGCGGCCCTTGCACATGACGAGGATCTGATCGGAAGCGGCGAGGATCTCACGCAAGTCCGACGAAAGGAGGAGGACACCAAGCCCTTGCTGGCGCGCTTGGTTGCGGATGAGATTGTAGATGTCTTCGCGGGCGCTTACGTCGATGCCGCGCGTCGGCTCGTCGAGGATCAAAAGCTTCGATTGGGCAGCAAGCCATTTGCCGATGACAACCTTCTGCTGATTGCCGCCGCTGAGGAAAGCAACGATCTTATTGGGATCGCGCGGTCGGAGCAAGATCTCGTCCATCACGGCGCGCACCAGCGCGCGGCATTTCCGGCGCATGATGGTAAAGGCGGTCGTCGCTCTCCCGAGCGCTGGCAGCATCACATTGAACAGCACCGATTGACCAGCCACGATCCCCTCGGCTTGCCGATCTTCGCTGACGAAGCCGATGCCGAGCCGGCGTGCAATGTCGGGTGACATCTTCGAGACATTGACCGATTCGCCGCCGATCCGGATGCTGCCCACAACCGGGGTCCCCGGCCGAAGCGCGCCTACGACGGCGCGCGCAAGCTCGCTTTTTCCCGCGCCGATGACGCCGGCGACGCCGACGATCGTTCCCCGACCAACGGTAAAGCTAACATTCTCGACCATTCCAGCGACGCTGACTCCGTCGACCTCCAAGATGTTGTCCTGAGTGGATCTCGCCCCTGGCGCGCCCGCCGGATCGCTGCGAAGCCGCTTTCCGGTCATCTTCTCGATGATGGCGGACGCCGTCAGCTCTGCGATTCCGTAAGTGCCCACGACCGCGCCGTCGCGGATTATCGTGACCCGATCGGCGAGCGCGAACACTTCCTCGAGTTTATGAGAAATGTAGATGATCGAGACGCCGCGCGTGCGCAGACCTTTGATGAGCGTGCAGAGCCTGTCGATTTCGACCTGCGAAAGACTCGACGAGGGCTCGTCCATGACGAACACCAGCGGATCGTAAGAAAGCGCGCGTGCAATTTCCACCTCTTGTTGGTCGGCGACCTTGAGATGGCCCACCATGGAATCGGGCGAAATGCTGCTCCCGAGACGGTCCAGGATGTCGATGGCCCGCTGACGCGCCGCTTGCCATTGGATGGCGCCCCATCGCGTTGGCAGGCGATCCATGAAGATGTTCTCTGTCACACTCATGCCCTGCACGAGCCCGAACTCCTGGTAGACCATCGAGACGCGATTCCGCTGCGCTTGAGCGGGGTTCGCAAAACGCACAGGCTTGCCGTCGACGACGTAGTCGCCCCCATCGGGTTGGTGAACCCCCATGAGGATTTTCATGAGCACACTCTTGCCGGCGCCGTTCTCACCCAGCACAGCATGGACTTCGCCTCGGCCCACCTCGAAGCTCACGTCATTAAGCACTGCGACCCCGCCAAAAGACTTCGAAATGTTCGTCATCCGCAGGGCGACATCGCGTATCATTTCGGGTCCGAGTTGATATATGCGGCGGAGGATTCAAGGCCAAGAGGTCTAAAGAAGCGCAACCCCTTGCGCCCCGAGGAGTGGCGTGAGCCATGAGGAACCGCCGCCTCTTCGATACGGTTCGCCTGGGGCGGCGGACTTGGCCCATGCCCCCTTGGCGATGCTTGGATCGTCGACCGACCCATATTGTTGTGCTCAGTAGCCGACGAGACGCTTGCGATCGGCGAGGGTCGGAACCGGCAGCCCGATCGATGTCGTGTCCAACGTAGGCCAGTACGTCCACTTGCCAAGCGGCATGTCGGTGAACGCGATGGTCGCTCCCCACAGCTGACCGGCCTTGGTGTCGATCGTCTTATCGGTGAGGAACGGCTCGGGCACCAAGACTTTGCGAGGCAGATCGACTTTGCCGGCAAGAGGATCGCCATCCTGGAGGGGCTGCTTGAGGACGGTGTGCCACAGGAACTGCTTGATGACGACATCCGCCTGTTGCCATGGCCCGTTCGACACTGTGCCATCGAACGTGCCGTCCCTCACGGGCGGCAGCATCGCTTTGTCGACGTCCTGCAGGATCACCGCGACATGTTTTGGATCGCCTATTGGCGCCAAGCGCCCAACGGAACGTAGTCCTTCGATCGTGGCGTTGGCGTCGCCAAATTGCGGATAGATGCCGCTGATGTTGGAATACTTGGCGAAAGCGTCCTGGATGGCTTTAAGCTGAGCTTCCGGCTGGCCGCCAGTATCCACGGATTCGACGACCTTCACGATTCCGCTGTCGCCAAGGCCCATCTTTACGCCGTTGTAGCGCTCGACGCAGATCGGGAGGGCTCGAGAGCCCCATATTTCGAGCACAATGAAAGGCTTGTCCGGCGTGGCGCCGGCCTTCTGGGCTAGATCGAGGAAGTATTTGCCGATTTGCCCGTTGGCGTCCATCTCGTCGGACTTGTACCCGGCGAATGCCGTCAGCTTCGGCGTTTGGACGGGGGTGATCCAGCCATAGACGTCGATCCCTGCCGCGATCGCCTTTTCGACAGGCGCGGCCATCGCAACCCGGTCGACGGGATGAAGAATGATCGCGTCATAGGATTTGGTCGCGATCGCGTCCTCAAGCATGCGCGCCTGAGCCGGGGCGTCGAACTCGGCCGAAAGCATTGTATATTTCACGCCGGCTGCTTCGAGCTGCGTCTTGAGCAGGCCGTAACCGACCACCTGAAAATCGTCGCCCATCCATGTTCTCAGATCGAGAATCCGATAGGGACCGCCGTCCTTTCTCACAGCCAAACCTCTGTAAGGGTTCCACTGGACACGTTCAGGATCGATGTGCGGCTTGATTTGCGTCCAGTCGGCCTCGGAGATGAAGGATGGCCGACCGCCATCAGTCTGTTGCGCGAGCGGCGCAGCAGACAAGGCCAAGAGAACGGCCAGCGCCAAAAGGTTTCGGAACACGGTTCCCTCCCACGATATCATAGAACCCAGAGGCCAACCGCGAGTCGCAGCGGGTTGGTTCGAAGTGTTCGTTATTGTCAAGACCGAGCATAGGCTTGACGTGAGGCTAGCCAAGTCGTCGTTTGGAATGAACCCATCGTAGCTGGCGATGGGCGCGCGTTCCGCGGCTGGCGTAGCATCGTTGGTCCGCGTCAACGCATCGTCGAGTACGACGATCCCATTCCAAGCGACGATTTGAGCGGGAGAGATGGCGCACCTAAAACTCTTGCCATCTGAAGACCTGGATTTCGCCGAGATCAGCGGCGAGGGAGACTCCGATGTCGCCTTTCCCCGAGAGCATGACTACGATCGTGACGGTCCCGCCTGTCAACACGACAGACCGCGGCCCGCAGATCCTGTCGCCGGAGACAAGACCCGTTCCCGATCCCGACGATCATGAAATTCTCGTCAAGGTTGCGGCGGCCGGCGTCAATCGCGTCGACGTCATGCAACGCCAGGGACTGTACGCGCCTCCGCCGGGCGCGTCGGAGATTCTCGGGGTTGAGGTCGCGGGAGAGGTCGTCGCGCTGGGGCCACTCACTTCGCGGTTCAAGGTCGGCGACGACGTCTGCTGTCTCATGACCGGCGGCGGCTACGCCGAATATGCGGTCGCGCATGAGAGTAGCGCCTTGCCGGTGCCAGAAGGGCTGACCCTTGTCGAGGCGGGCGCAACGCCGCAAACCTTCTTTACGGCGTGGCTCAATGTGTTCGAGCTCGGCGCTCTCAAGGCGGGCGAGACTGTGTTGATTCATGGCGGAACGTCCGGCGTCGGCACGACGGCGATTATGCTGGCGAAGGCTTTTGGCGCCCGCGTCATCGCCACTGCCGGCTCCGACGTTAAGGTTGCCGCCTGCCGATCAATCGGGGCCGACGTGGCGCTAAATTACCACACCCAGGAATTCGTGGCCGAAACATTGAAGGCAACCGAGGGACGTGGGCCTGAACTCATCGTTGACATGGTGGCTGGCGACTATCTCGAGCGCAATTGCGAGGCCGCCGCGTGGGGAGGGCGCATCGTCCAGATCGCCGTCATCGAAGCGCCGATAGCGCCGATCGACCTGCGGGTTGTGATGCGCAAGCAGCTGACCTTGACCGGATCCATGCTTCGGCCGCGTTCGATCGCGCAGAAGGCAGCGATCGCGGAGGCGCTTAAAACAAAGGTTTGGCCGCTTCTCGCCCAGGGCCGCTGTAAGCCTGTGATTGATTCGACGTTCCCGTTACTCGAAGCGGCTCGCGCGCACGTGAGAATGGAGACGGGCGCTCACGTCGGCAAGATCGTGCTGACTACGTGAACTGGATTCTGTGTCTCGGCCAAAACGAAGCGCTAGGCCTGCCCCATCCGCTAGACGGGAGAGCGGCGAATCATTGGCGAGACAGTCTCGCCGCGTGAGTCACACCATGACTTTCCAAACGTCGGGAATAAAGCTGTACGCGTGGCCGGCGCGGACGATATGACCGAAGGCAGGGAAATCCATATGAATGCCAGCCACTCTTAGCTTGTCGGTGGCGGCCATATCGAGCGCCCGCCGACGCATGGCGATCGCCTGTTCGGGGTGGATATCGATAACGGTGCCGGCCTCCGGCGCGGCAAACTGCAATGCCGGCATGTGGACGATATCTCCCCAGATCAGAACGGTATCTCCCGCAGATTCCACTAGCCACGCCGTGTGGCCGGGAGTGTGGCCTGGAAATGTAATAGCCGTCACACCGGGCAGCGACGATCCGTCCTTCACAGTGCGGATGCGCTCCCGATACGGCGCGGTTGCGGCGCGGGCCTCGGCAAAGAAGCCCTTCGCGTCTGGCGGCGCTCGGTCGATCGCGGTCTCATCGTCGAAGAACTGCAACTCGGCCGCGTTGAGAACGAGTTCGGCTCGAGGGAAGACAGCTTTGCCCTGACCGTCGATCAGCCCGTTCATATGATCGGGGTGCAAGTGGGTCATGAGCAGCGTATCGATATCGCTCGGCTTGATTCCCATTGCAGCTAGATTGTTCACAACTTGACCGAGCGTCGGCCCCATGCTGACGCCACATCCCGCATCGATGAGCGCGATGTGACCGTCGCGCTGTAGAAGGAACGTATTCATCGTCATTCGTGGCGGAACGACCCGGAAAGCGGCTAGTTCGAGTCGCTCACATTCTTGTTGATCGACGCCCGTGATAAAATCGAAGGAGGCCTGGTACGTACCATCATTGACGGCGGTGACGATGAAATCGCCCAGCGCCAAGTGATAGAGGCCGGGCGGCTGAAGGGTAGGCTTTCGGAACACGATGACCTCTCTTATCGTCTGGAAGCGACTAGCTGTTCCGAGCCGCTTTGATAGCCTGCCGGACGCTATAGGTAACTGGGGGCATGTCCAGGCAGCGGGTGCCAACACTGGCCAAGCCATTCATAACCGCATTCATCAGCGACGTCAGGGCACCGGCGGAATCCCGCTTCACCGCAACCCGCAACGTCGAATGCACTGCCGGATAGGGCAGGCCTGCCTTTGACGTCGAAGCCTCGACGAGGTTGGTAACATTAACATCTGACGGAAATTGGCACGCTGCGTTAGCTCCTTGCGCAAGCGGAGCGGGCTCGCGCCAGCTCCCTCGAGCAGAGCGCGCTTTTCGTCGTCGAGCGCGGCAAGCAGCCGACCAGAATTGCATCGGCCCTCGTCCCCGCGAGATTGAGCGCGGTCGGTACACGCCGTCGCCCGATACGCTCAACCCTCCCGGCCGCTGGCGCGCCTCTTGCAACTTGCACCGGACAGTGTTGCCGAGAACTGGGTGGAGCGCTTAACTTGCTTCCGGGTCCCACCCCTCGGGGCGCCGCGATCTTCATGACAGTCCCCTTGTTCGTCGCTGCGGGCCACGCACGTCCAGAGTCGGCAACGAGTTCGCAATAGGGCGCGCGAGCCGGATACCACGGATCCCGGCAAAACCATTTTCATAGGAAATGAACGATCGGGATCGAAGTCGTCGTTGGGAACGCAGCCATCGTCGCCTGCGATGAACAGCACTCGCGATATGCATCCGAAATATCGTAATGCGGTCTGAGTCGCGGCGCTCTGCTGGCTCCAACCCTCCGGAACACAGCAGGAACGGAGAGGACCAGCAAGCGATCGGGGAACGTCCCGACGCGACAAGCGTCGATTGGAGTTCGGGAGCCGCCCATATCGACGGCGCGATCATGCCGCTGCGCGAAGCCAAAATCCCTGTCACAGATTGGGGTTATCGCCGCTCGGACGTCACCTATGACGTCGTCGGCGTCTATTTCGGCGCCTTCTTCCGGCTCGAAGACCATTTGCATCGTTTTCGCGCCTCGATGGACAAGCTGCGCCTCAAGCCGCCCGAAAGCGACCGTGAGATTGCTGGGATTCTCGCCGATCTTGTCCGCCGCGCCGGACTCGCGAGGCCTATGTCGCAATGGACTGCCTGCGCGGACGTCCGCCTGCCGGTGCCCCGTACCATCCGGCTTACAGCCGCAACTATCTGGTTTGCTTCGCCCTGCCGTGGGTCTGGGTGTTCACGCTCGAGCAGCAGGAGCGCGGGGTGCACGCGATCATCGCAGAGACGCGGCGAACTCCGCCCGAATCGGTCGATCCCACGGCGAAGAATTTTCATTGGGGCGATCTGACGCGCGCAAATTTCGAAGCGCACGATCAAGGAGCGGAAACCGCGATCCTGCTCGACCTTGCCGGATTCGTCACGGAAGGGCCAGGCTTCAACGTCTTTACGGTGATCGACGGAGTCGTCGCCAGTCCGGCTCGCGGCGCGCTGGAAGGGATCACGCGTCTGTCGGTTTTCGAGCTTTGTGAGGCTCTCGGCATCCCCACGCAGACACGGCTGATCTCACGAGCAGAGATAGAGGCGGCAGACGAGATTTTTTTCTCAACGACGGCTGGCGGAATCATGCCGGTTAGTCGATTGGGTTCGCGCATTCTGGGCAATGATCGCCCCGGACCGATTTCGTCCGGGCTGCGCAAGGCCTATTGGGACAGGCGCCGTGAAGGTTGGCACGCGACGCCAATCGATTACGATTGAGAAGCGAACCAGCGCGCGACGCAGGCGCGCGTCTTCGAACTGTCTCAGCGTCAACGGCTTCGACCCCGTTTCGACCGGCGATCGAAGAATCAGAGCGCCGGGTTGTCGATCGGCAGACCGATCACGACGCGACCATGCGCGGCCGCGTTGATGTCCCAGTTCTGCGTGAGATGGCGGGCAGCCGTGTTGGCATCACGGAAGAATTGCGAGGGGGGTCCGGTCGTAGATCACAGCGCCCCGCCAGCGTCCCAGACGATGTTCACCGGACGTCCGTTCGTGGCGCAACCATGCTTTCAGCCGAAGTCCGCTTTCTCTCGCTTTCCGCCCGTTTAGAAGACCAACCTTGAAAGGCAGCTCAGGGTCGACTTGGTACGTTCGCCAAGCGGTCGCGAATGGCCGGTGTTTGCGCAATCCGGCCAAAGACCGGAGACCGTCGCCGGCGGTAGTCCCATTGCGCGCGTGGACCGACAGATCGAGTGAACGCTCGGTCGACCTTGGCGCCCGGCGACCCTGATTTCGACGATGGGCCCACCCGCTTCAACTTGAGACGCTTTCTCCGCAGAAGCGACTGGCTTTTCATTCGAAAGGAAGCATTGGTGTCGCTGGCAAACGGCGCGCTGAGCGCGCGTGACCCAACCGCCCCTTCGGCCTTGACCGATCCGGGGCTCGTCCTGGTGAGGGGCCGGATTATCCGGATCTTTATACGAGAGGAAGGGTTGGATCATGACTGTCAAACTTACCGACGCACAACTTGTGATGATGAGCGCTGCGGGACAACGCAAGGATCGTTGCTTGTCGGCGCCGGCGACGATCAAGGGCGCGGCTCTCACCAAGGTCGGCGTCAAACTGGCGAAGCTTGGTCTGGCCCGTGAGATCGAGGCGAAACCTGGAGCGCCGATCTGGCGCCGCGATGACGCTGGGCAGGGATACGCGCTCAAATTGACAGCGGCCGGTTTGAAAGCAATCGCCGTCGACGAGGAATCGCGAGGCGCGAGTGAGCCCAGCGAGGCGCCTCTGCCGCAGGCGAAGAATGTCGGCAATCCCGACGAAGGTGGTCACCCAGCCGGGGTGGCCGTCCCGCGAGACGGCAGCAAGCTGGCGCTGGTGATCGAACATCTGCAGCGCGCCCATGGCGCGACCATCATCGATTTGACTCAGGCAACGGGATGGCTGCCGCACACGACGCGGGCGGCGCTCACCGGGCTGCGCAAACGAGGGTATGCCGTGATCCGGGAACGGATCGGTGCCGGAGATTCCGTCTACCGGATCTCGGACGCCCCTGCTTACCTGGGAGATCGTACCGTACTGCAGCACGCCGCGGTCGACGGCCGCGGGCTCGAGCAGAAGGCGACGCAAGCGGCGTAGCCGCGTGACCCGCACGCGAGCCAACTCAGGCCAGGCGGCGAAGCGCCCGGTGGCGGCAACGCCGGGCGCTTCGCTGCCGCTCGATGCCTCGGTTCTGTCGATTGTTGCCAATCTTGAGGGCCTTGATCTCAATGGGTTGCGCCGTCAATGGCGCGCCCACTTGGGCGGCGAAGCGCCTGTCCATCTGCCGCGCTGGCTGCTAATTAGGGTGCTGGCCTACCGGCTCCAGTCCGACGCCTTCGGCGATCTCGACAAATCGATCCAAAGGATCCTTCGCTCTGGGAAAGAGGATGGCGTCGGCGCTCCTTTCGACCGCCGCGCGCCTCAAACGCGCGACGGCGTCGACCTGAAGGTCGGCGCGCTGCTCGTGCGTGAATGGAACGGCAGGCTCGAGCGGGTCATGATCCTGGAAGAGGGCTTCGCTTGGAACGGTCAGACCTTCGGCAGCTTGTCCCAGATCGTTAAGGCGATGACCGGGACCACCTGGAACGGCCATCGCTTCTTCGGCCTTCGTCAGGGAAAGACTTCCGCAGCAGGCGCGGGCGCGGATCGCCGAAGGAGCAGGAATAGGACCGCCGTCTGTAGAGCGAATGGCGCGCCAGCCGGAGACGCGTCGCCATGAAGGATCAGGCGATCAGACGCAGCTTGCGTGGCGCCATCTATACGCGCGTCTCGACCGAGCAGGGTCTTGAGCAGGACTTCAACTCCCTCGACGCCCAACGGGAGGCGTGCGAGGCCTACATCAAGAGCCAAGCGCATGAGGGCTGGCGACTGGTTCGGGATCGTTACGACGACGGCGGCCTCTCTGGCGGGTCGATGGAAAGGCCAGCGCTCCAGAAGCTGCTCATTGACGTGCAGGCGAGACGGATCGACGTGATCGTCGTCTATAAGGTCGACCGGCTGACCCGCTCGCTCGCCGACTTCGCCAAGTTGGTCGAGACATTCGATGCCCACGGCGTCTCCTTCGTCTCGGTGACCCAATCCTTCAACACCACAACCAGCATGGGACGTCTGACCCTCAATGTGCTGCTATCCTTCGCCCAGTTCGAGCGGGAGGTTACAGGGGAGCGGATCCGGGACAAGATCGCTGCTTCGAAGAAGAAGGGAATGTGGATGGGCGGCGTGGTTCCGCTGGGCTACCGGGTCGAGGATCGCGCCCTGCACATCGTCGAGGATCATGCGGCAATCGTGCGGTCGTTGTTTGACCGCTATCTCGAAGCGGGAAGCGTGGTGCGCCTCAAACAGCAACTCGACGCTGAGGGCGTTCGGCTTCCGGTCCGCATCGATGGCGGTGGCCGCTCGACCGGCGGCGGACTGTTCAGTCGGGGGCACATCTACAAGATCCTGTCGAACCCGATCTATGTCGGCCGCATCGCTCATAAGGGCCAGGTGCACGAAGGCCAACACCCGCCGATCCTGATCCAAGACCTATGGGATCGGGTCCAACAGAACCTGTGCGACCATCTTGGCGCTGCGAGGACTAAGAGAACGCGCCAATCGTCAGAAGCCCTGCTCGGGGGGAAGCTCTTCGACGATCGCGGCAATCGAATGAGCCCGTCCTGGGCGAGGAAGGGGTCCAAGCGCTGGCGCTATTATGTATCTCAGGCGGCTCTGCAAGGCGACAAGAGCAAAACGGCGTCGATCCAGCGCGTTCCAGCCGCTAATGTCGAAGAGCTCGTCGCTAAGGCTGTGGGTAAACTATCCTCCTCCGACGCCTCGTTGGCCGACATTCGCAACCTGATTGATCGTGTCGTGATCAGCCACGCAACAATCCGAATCCACCTGTCAGGGGTTGCGGATGGGGGCGACGGCGCCAGGATCCTGACGCTTCCCTGGATGCGGCCGTCACCGTATCGCAAGCGCGAGATTATCCAGGGAGCAGATGATGCCAAGACCTATGCCCGCCCGATGCCCGCCAACGCGCGCGCGATCCTGATTGAAGCAATCCGCGACGCGCATCGCTGGCTCGGCGAACTTCTCTTCGATCCCCGTCTGACTTTAGAGTCAATCGCTTCGCGAGAGGACAAGAGCGAGCGTTCGATCAGGATGACCTTGTCGCTCGCTTTTCTCGCGCCGGAGATCGTCAAAGCGGCAGTCGAGGGACGCCTGCCGCGCGGCTTTGGTCTCAAGCGCCTCGTCGACTTGCCAATGGTCTGGCCGGATCAGTGGTGCGCGCTCGGGCTCCAGGCGCCAGCACGAGCGTAAGAACGACCTCCATTCGCGGGGCGGTCTTGCCGAGAGCGCTTGACCAACGTTCGCATTCGATCCTCGCCCCCGTGCACTCACCCGTATACCCGGTCCCAAACAGCAACCTTGGAAACGGAAATTTGCGGCCAGAGACTTTTGACCACATGCGCGCGAATGAGGCGCGGAGATGGTCGAAAAGTCTCAGCAGACCGACTGCCGCCCGCCGTAAGCCGCGGGAATGTCGTGCTATTCTGCAAACCCAGGAAATCATGCCGATTTGCGCGGACTT
>Ga0209624_10001496_pt1 | contig 18246 bp, 15 predicted proteins | sample JacPinW_OM2H0_O1_FD_188565 | JGI IMG/M metagenome (GOLD analysis project Ga0209624, IMG submission 188565) | Forest soil microbial communities from Algoma, Ontario, Canada - Jack Pine, Ontario site 1_JW_OM2H0_O1 (SPAdes) (version 2) | ecosystem: Environmental > Terrestrial > Soil > Boreal...
CTTCACCTGATTCTCCGGTAACCTTCGCCGACGTTGCCGTCTGTTCAATCGTGAGCTGCGAAAGGTTGTTCGCCTGGTTGCCGGAGCCGTTCTGTCCGCGCCTGCCGCCTCCGCCGGTGCCTCCCATGCCACCGCGTTGTCCTCCCCAACCGCCACCGCCGCCCACGCCTCCGCCCATACCGCCACGGCCCCCGTTGCTGTTGGCGTTGGAATTCCCAGCCTGTTGCATGGCGGCGCGAGGGTCGTCGCTTTCATCCTTGTTCAAAGTCCAAGTGCCGGAGAGGTTGGGCTTGCCACCGATCAGCGCGCTGGCGGCAGATCGGGACGAAGCCGGAGGTTGATCAGAAGGCGTAGCCGCCGGCAAAGGACCCGCGCCTGCGGTCTGCGCGCCGGCACGCGTCGCAGGAAGCAACAGCGCAGCCGCGGCGAAAGCGGCGAGAATGAACCACCACAAAAATAACTCGGAGAGGCTCTGGTTTTTCCTGTCGTCGAGCGCTGTTGTCGTCATCGTTTACCTCCTGCGCAGCGAGCCTGCCAGATTCGGTGCGGGGGTGTCTCACGCACGGACTCATGGACATCGCCGCACACTGATGATTCCTTTCAGGGCACGCGATAGTTCCAAAAGCTAAGGGAAGGCTTTTGAGTCCGTCGCGTCCTCTTGTATGATGCCATTCAGCATGCTTCTTTTCACACGACGACCGTGCGACACACGTCCGCGTCACCCGCGGGGCTAACCCCGACGCGCCCCCGCGTGCGGGAACGCGAATAACAGCGCACTGGAATCCGGAAATCTTCCCAACGAAGCAGCCCGAATCAACGCAGGAAAGGCGAGGGGGTTAAATGGCACACACTGGGAACCGAATGCGATTGGCTGTGCTGGGTGCAGGAAAAATGGGTGGCATTCTGATCGAGGCGTTTGTGAAGCAGGGTCTGGTTTCACCCGAGAATATCTTCGCGACCGTGCAGCACCCCGCGGCCGAGAGCAAAAGCGGAGCAAAACTGCCCGTTTCGGTAAGCAACAACAACCGCGCCGCCGTGAAACGGGCGGACGTCGTTTTTCTATGTGTGAAGCCGCAGACCGTGGGCCAGGTCGTGGACGAAATACGGGGTGAGTTGAACGACAAGAAGTTGCTGATTTCGATTGCGGCTTCGGTGTCGGCCGAATACATCGAGCGCCGGCTGCGGGGGAAAGTTCCCGTGATTCGAGCAATGCCCAACACTCCGTCAGTGGTTGGGGCCGGCATTACTGCAATTGCAGCCGGGAAATTCGCCGGACCAAAAGATGTGGAGACGGCGCGGAGACTTTTTGATGCCGTGGGCAAGACCGTAGCCGTCGACGAAAAGCACATGGATGCGGTTACGGGGCTGTCCGCAAGCGGGCCGGCATTTATTTACATCATTCTGGAATCCCTGGCCGAAGGAGGCGTAAAGGTGGGGCTTTCGCGGGAACTCGCGACCCTTCTCGCGGCGCAGATGACCTTGGGAGCGGCGAAAATGGTGATCGAGACCGGGCATCATCCCGCGCTGCTGAAAGACACGGTGACGACCCCGGCGGGCTGCACGATTGACGGTATCCTCGAACTTGAGGAGGGCGGTCTGCGCGTCACCCTGATTAAGGCCGTCGTCAAGGCGGCCGAGCGCGCCAAGGAATTGCTGGTCACCGACGAAAGCAGGTAGCGGCCAGGGACGCGCTACTTCATCAAGAGTACGTTCACCGCTTTGACGACCACTTCGACTTTGTCGCCCTTCTTGACGCGAAGTTCCTTCAGCGATTCCAGCGTCATCACCGAGGCCATGCGCGCGGATGCGGGAATAACGACCTTCACCAGACACATCACGCCGCCCTTCTTGATCTCCGTCACTTTGCCAACGATTCGATTGCGTGCTCCTACTTTCATGTTTTGCTCCCTGGACAACCGATCCTGCCTTTTCCAGTATCTGCGCGGTCTCGACAGATTGCTATCACCGAGTGGCTTTCATCCTCCGCTGCGATCAAAAGACGGGGCTTCCCGGGCTCAAGCCAGTTAGCGACACCTCGAAACGCTCGCGTTCGCTTTGCGTCCGCATGGCCCACCGCGTTTCTCCGCACAGGGCGAAAACGGTTGCTTTGCGCCCAGCGGTCGATGCGGCTAGGATAGAGAGATGGAGATTGATCGCAAGGATTTTCTGGACAGCTTGGGAGGCGCCGAGGGCGTCAAGCGAATGGACTCTGAAGCGCGCGCCGACGCGCTCGAGCACCGGATGATGGCTGAACTGAACGACGCCCTGAATGGGAAGAAATACCCGACCGCGGCGGAAGTCGAGGCGCAGATCGAGACGCGCCCGTACCGTGCAGGAGCCGGTTTCTTGATCGTTCCGCGTTCCGGCGGCAACGTAAAAAGGCTTCCGCCAATGCCCGCCAATCCCTCCCTGCAGGACTACTTCCGGCTGCGTTTTGCTGACACCGCCAATCATGTTTTGCAGAGCGCCAACCTGGCGATGAAGAACGGCATGTCGGAAGAGATCATCCTTGCGTGCCTGCTCCACGATGTAGTGCAGGAAATCATGCGGACCGACCATGGGTGGTGGGGAGCGCAACTGTTCGAGCCCTACGTCTCAGAGAAGGTGGCCTTTGCGATTCGTTATCACCAGGCATTGCGATACTATGCGGATCCTTCCGTAGGTTACGAATACCCTGATCTTTATCGCGAGTTATTCGGTTCCGATTATGTGCCGCCGCCCTATATCGAAGCGACCTACCAGATGGTTCGCAAGCACCGGTGGTACATGGAGCCGCGCATGGTCGCCGTGAACGATTTGTACGCGTTCGATCCAAAAGTGGTCGTGACCATCGAGCCGTTCCTGGACATTCTCGGGCGCCATTTCAAACAGCCCAAGGAAGGTCTGGGAAACGATGGTAGTCCCGTCGCTCACATGTGGCGCACCATCGCCAGACCAGACCAGCCGCTATAGCTGAGTCCTCGAAGGATTTTGGCTCAGGAACGATTCCTCGAGGATTTACCGGAGCCGCAAAAGGTACATCCCGCCTGTGTGACGTACCACCGGAGCTCGCCTGCGTCCTCGGCCTGCTACAAGCAGGCCTGATGAGACAGATACTGTCGGAACACCCCTGTTCTTGAAAGGTTTTTCAAGCCGTTCCCTGGTTCGGCATTCGCTTTTTCCCTCGCGCCTCATGCAAAACAAAACGATGAAAATCGGATTGAAACAAACTGAATGGGGTCGATAGATTTAATGAATTTGACGATACCATCCGGGCCCTGTACTTTGAGCGCAGTTCGAACCAACACTGTTGTTTTCTGTTTTACGAGACTAGGGCCGGGCAATTGAATAATCCCAAATCACAGGACCGCCAAAAACCATGACAAAATACAAACTGGAATACATCTGGCTCGACGGCAAAACGCCGGTTCCTGAACTGCGCGGCAAAACTCAAATAAAGACTTTCGACCAGCCGCCTGCCCTTGCCGATCTGCCCCTGTGGGGGTTTGACGGCAGCTCCACCATGCAGGCCGAAGGTAAAAGCTCTGACTGCGTGCTGAAGCCGGTGGCTCTATATCCGGATGCAAGCCGCAAGGATGCCTACATCGTTCTGAGCGAGGTCTTGCACGCCGATGGCACTCCGCACCCAAGCAATGCACGCGCTACGATCGAGAACGACCCGGACTTGTGGGTTGGTTTCGAGCAGGAATACTTCCTGTACAAAGACGGGCGCTCTTTGGGCTTCCCGAAAGAAGGTCATCCCAGTACTCCGCAGGGCCCCTATTACTGCGGTGTTGGCTACAAGTATATGGGCAATGTGGCCCGGCAGATCGTCGAAGAACACCTGGAACTCTGCCTCGCCGCCGGGATCAATCATGAAGGCATCAACGCGGAAGTCGCCAAGGGTCAGTGGGAATTCCAGATCTTCGCCAAGGGCTCTGCCAAAGCGGCAGATGACATGTGGACGGCTCGCTATTTGATGATGCGTCTGTGCGAAAAATACGAAGTGGACGTCGTGTTGTACTGCAAACCCATCAAGGGTGACTGGAACGGATCTGGCATGCACACCAACTTCTCGACCAAGTATCTGCGCGATGTGGGTGGTAAGGAATACTTCGAAGAACTCATGAAGGCGTTCCAGGACAACGTCGCCGCGCACATCGCGGTGTATGGCCCGGACAACCACCTGCGTTTGACAGGCCTGCACGAAACGCAAGCCATCGACAAATTCAGCTATGGTCTGTCTGATCGTGGTGCTTCGATTCGCCTGCCTATTAACTTCATCAAGAACGGTTACAGAGGCTATCTGGAGGACCGCCGCCCGAACTCCGAAGGTGATCCCTACCAGATCGTCTCCCGTATTCTGAAGACGATTAATAGCGTCCCGAAACCTGAGGTGTCCAAGTCGGCTGTCGCCTAGCCGAGTGATGAGAGCGGCGGCCTGGTTTTCTGTGCCAGGCGCCGCATCTTCTCCGCGATCTGTGCCGCTGTCTCCACGCAACATATTCTCCCGGTTCGACCCTTGGTCGCGCATCTTCAGGCTGAGACTCTCGTTGTAACGGTTTATCCAACCCGCGCCCGATTCAAGCCCAGATGTTCCAGCCCGGCCATTCCAGCTGAATGCGGAAACCCGGAGACGGTTTTGCGTTCCGCGACGCCAAAAGGAGCTCGCGAACTCTCACAATTTTTTATGGCACTGGCACGCCACTGTGCTACATCTCCGGAAGGACCCGAATTGACAGCGCACTGATAACAGGTGATTTGAGTCAGCACTCGACCGATCCCGTTCGCGGTAATCGTCCAAATGGGTCCAGTTCTAAGGGTATAATCCTGCCGCAAATGACACTGACCTCTGGCAATCGACTGGGGCCTTACGAAATCCTGGGTCCGCTCGGTGTGGGCGGGATGGGTGAGGTGTACCGGGCAAGAGATGCAAAGCTCGGACGCAATGTCGCACTGAAGGTCCTGCCGGCGGCGTTCGCGCGTGATGGCGAGCGCATGGCGCGATTCGAGCGCGAGGCGAAAGTACTGGCGTCGCTGAATCATCCCAACATCGCTTCCATTTATGGCCTTGAGGATTCCGGCGCAACACACGCGTTGGTCATGGAGCTGGTCGAAGGCTTGACGCTTGCCGACCGCCTCAGGTCAGGCCCGATCCCAATCGACGACGCGTTGCTCATCGCCAGGCAGATTTGCGAAGCGCTGGAGTACGCACACGAGCGGGGGATCGTGCATCGGGACCTAAAGCCCGCCAATGTGAAGTTGACCAAAGACGACGCGGTAAAGGTTCTCGACTTTGGTCTGGCAAAGGCAGCCGAGGGGGATGCCGCCTCCGTCGACATCGCTACCTCACCGACCGTCGGCCAAATGGCCACGCAGGCAGGTGTCTTGCTGGGAACGCCGGCTTATATGGCCCCGGAACAGGCCCGGGGCAAGGTGGTGGACCGTCGGGCGGACATCTGGGCGTTCGGATGTTTCCTATACGAAATGATCACGGGAAAGATGGCGTTTCGAGGCGAAACCGTGACCGACACGCTGGCAGCAGTAATTCGCTCCGAACCCGACTGGTCGGTGCTGCCGTCGACGACACCAATCCGGATTCGCGTTCTCCTGCAACGCTGCTTACTCAAGGACCCCAAGCGGCGGTTGCGCGACATCGGCGAAGCACGTATTGCGATCGACGAAGTTCTTGACGGCGCGCCGGATTCATCGTCTCTAGTGGGCGAAAACCCGTCTTCTTCGGCGGAGCTGCTGCGCTCCAAAATCTCCCCGCCGCACGCGCCGGATCGCAAGCGAAAAAACAACGCTGCAATATGGGTTGGCGTCGCTGTAGCGGGTCTGTTGTCGCTGGGAGGCGGATATTGGGCTCATACCGTCAGCGAACGCAATGACGCGGAGCGCACTTCTGCGATCCCCGCCCCGGTATTGCCGACGCCGGAGCCCGAAAAACCAAGCGTTGAAAAGTCCGGCGCTCAGCCGCCCGCAAAGACACCGCACCAGATTCGTCCAGCCGTGGAGCCCGGGGTCGTGAAAGCCGCGACGCCCCGCCCGGCCGCCCGGGTCGGGCCTGCACCGTCGGCTGCTAAAATTGCTGCGCTTCCATCTCCTGCCCCGCCGCCAGCTGCTGTCAGCGCGGGCTCGTACGATGGGACATACTCCGGGCCGGTTTGTTATGGCAAAACCCCGAACGAACCGGAGCGATGCTACAGCGCCGAGGGCACGATTCGTGGCGACAAAATCACCGGCCAGTGGGCGATCGCCGGCGACAAAGGTATCACCATGTTTATGACCGGTGACATTGCAGCGTCGGGGGACGTCCAAATCGAGATGCACAGCCAGAAGGCCGACGGCGCCCCGGTGAGTTCGATCGATCTCACAGGCACGGTTCACGACGGGCAGATCGACGCAAGCGGCCGCTTCAAGCGGGGACGCAAAGCAACGCTAAACTGGCATAAGAATTCCCGAGCCTCCGATTGAAAGCGAGTTGCCCCAATCATTTTCACTGCCAGGAAATCCTCGGACTTGCATTTTTGAGGAAATGACCGCGCATTCTCACGCCGCCTGAACCCCGCGTCATGCACAAGGAAGTGATTCTGCGAATGCGGGGCTAGGTGACGCTTAGGAAAGCACCGGCCGGACGAGGGGGCATCATGCCCACAGGACGCGCCAGCCGAGGTTCAAAATCGCAGAGGCCCCGAGCGCGTCCGGTGTGGAACCACCGGTGTGGGCGGAGATCATTTTTGCAAACAGACCTGGCCGGGCAGCAAACAGCCGCAGCACCTTGCGCCGCAGCGCGGCGTTGGAGTTCATCCATAGCAGAAGCTGCGTCATTCGCACAGCGGCGCGTGAAATAGAGCGATGGCCGGATTCGTACCGGGCGAGGTCGCCTCGGGCGAGCGACTCGGCGAGGCAGATGGCCTGCTGAAAAGCGAGACTCAGCCCCTGCCCGGAGACAGCATCTACCGTACCGCTTGAATCTCCCACCAGCGCCACGGTTCGGCGGACGACCGCGCGCGCCCTGCTGAAAGACGTCACCGCTCCGGCTTCCGATGAAAGCGGCTGAGTGCCCGAAAGACGCGCGGCAACGGCTGGAAAGTGATCAAAGACCCGATCCATTCGAAGCTGCGGATCGTCCACGAAGAGCGAAACACAGATTTCCCCCGAGCCCGTCGGCGTGACGATCATTTGCGACCTCTGGCCCCAATGAACCTCGACGAAACTGGTCCAGGGTGCGATCGCATAGTGCCGGCGGAAACCGAGGCGAGTTCGAACCGGGAGGCTCGGGCCCAGGCTTGCGAACTCGCGGACACTGGAATGCTGGCCATCGGCACCGATGAGCCATTTACAGGGAATAAAAACGCCGTCTACGCAGGCTCCTTGAAAATCTAGCGCCGAGACCCGCGCGCCCCACAGCAGGGAGACTCCGACCTGTGTTGCCCGATCGATCAGGAGCTGGTGCAGCGTGGTACGGCGCAGGCCCATGCCCCGTCCCTCGGGAATTTCAGCGCTCACTGTAGAAGCTTCGTCTGAGAACCGAAAGCCATCGAAGGGGAAACCCAGGCTGGAATCGATGGCAACGCCGAGACGGCCGAGCGCCGAGACCGCCTCGGGAAGCAAACCCTCGCCGCAAGGTTTGTTGATCGGGGGCCGTCTGGTATCAACGACTGTGACGCGAAGATTTTTCAGGCTTGCTGCAATCGCCGCAGCCAGTCCTGCCGGGCCTCCGCCGACAACCAGGACATCAGGCTGCAAAATGAGCTCCTACGAAGGCGCCTACCAGCGCAACAGCAGAAGCTCCGAGCAAAATCCGGGTCCCATCGCAGCCATGATGCTGAGCGCCCCAGGTTCCGGACGGCGATGGCGATACACATCCTCGAGAACGAGCAGGACCGAGGTGGAGGAGATATTGCCGACTTTGCGCAGGCATTTCCACGACGCTTCCAGATCCTTTTCCGTGAGGTCCAGCGCCGTAGCAGTGGCCTCAAGCACCTTCGGGCCCCCCGTGTGCATGACCCAGCTGTGGACATCGCTCCGGCGGTAACCCTGCTCCGCCAGAAACTCGTCGACGTCCTTACCCAGATGTTTCACCACCGTATCGGGGACTTCCGGTGACAGTACGATGTGAAAACCCTTTTCAGAGATGTCCCATCCCATCACGCGTTCGGTATTGGGGTAGAAGACCGACTTGGTCGCCAAAATCTCCGGTCCGTCCGACTCCACCTCGTCTCCCACCACGACGGCCGCCGCAGCGCCGTCCCCGAACAGCATCGCCGAGATCAAATGCGCCATTGAAATGTCGTCACGCTGCAGCGTCAAGGAACACAGCTCAATGGACAACAGCGCGGCCGCTTGGTCGGGATAAGCGCGAACATAGTCCGCGGCCCGGGAAACCCCGGCCGCGCCGGCGACGCAGCCAAGCCCAAAGATCGGGATGCGTTTGATATTCGAGGAAAGACCCATGCGATTGATGAGGCGCGCATCAAGCGAAGGCGCGGCAATGCCGGTGACCGAGGTAACGAATATGGCCCCCAGATCCCGCGGCTCAATTCCGGCCGCCACAAGCGCATGGCACAATGCCTTTTCGCCGAGCTCGAGGCCGACTTCAATCCAGACATTGTTCGCCTCTCCCCAGGTCTGCATGCTGTTGTGGTAAAAATCCAATGGCCGCACCGTGAATCGGCCATCCACCTTCATGCTTTCATCCAGGCGGTCGAGAATGCCGGGCTGCACCAACCGGTCTTTCCAATAGCTCTTGAGCGCACCTACGAGAACTTCCTGCTTGTGGTAGTACTTGGGAAACGCGCTTGCGACTCCGGCAATCCTCATAAATGCTGCTCCTCGGGCATCCGCCCGTGCGGAGGGCATCAAACTCAACAACGCAAACCGGGACCATTTTCATCCCGATCGATTGAATTTGGCCCCGTATTTAAATCTGACGAACCCTCGCAACCCTGGAACACCCTGTTCAAGCCAGCCGGCAACAAAAGCACCGTTCACCCCAGCTCAACAGTCTGCTACATCCACAACCATCTCCATCGGCCGAGCGATGCCGCCGAACAGAGCTCACGTCTAATCCCGATGTCAGACACCGGGTCGTGAATCCACTTCTTGCGGGATGCGGGAGAGGCCACGGTAAAGGAATAGCGCGCAACCCAGGGAACTGACAAGAAGAAGAACTCCAAATCCCCCGGAAAGCAAGCAAATCTTTCCTACCCCGAACACGGCGCAATATACCATGGCACAGCCCACAATCCAGTCGAGTAAATTGCGACCTAGGTCACGAATCGGCACTACGGTCGGGGCAAGCTTGGCTATGGGTCCCCAGCCCAAGGCGTCTGGCCGAACCCGCCGGTAGAATTGCAGGAGCGTGTCGATTGGCTCGGCTGGAGTCATGAGGGTCACGGCAATCCATGCCACGGTCGTGAGCAGCGTGGTGACAAGGGTCTGCTTTGCAAATACGGCTGCCTCGGACCCATGAAACGGCGCGGACCAGCGGATTGCGACCGATACCACCAGTGCCGTGGCCATTGCAGCAATCTCACTCCACGCATTAACCCGCCACCAGTACCAGCGCAGCAAATAGACGCTGCCGGTTCCGGCACCCACTTCGAGCAGCACTTCCCAGCCTGAACGAATCGTCGAGAGCTCCCAGGAAACGCAGGCAGCCAGTATCACGAGAAGGACTGTCACCCAGCGAGACACGGCGACGTAATGCTTCTCAGGCGCCGCACTCCAAACGAATCGCCGATAGAAATCGGAAACCAGATAGGAGCTCCCCCAATTTAGATGGGTCGCAATCGTGGACATGAATGCCGCGAGAAATCCTGCGACCAGTAGCCCGCGCGCGGCGCGCGGAAGATGATCCACCGCAAGAAGGACGTAGCCCGCTTCCGGTTGCGCAAGATGAGGATAGAGCACCACAACCGCCAGTGCCGCCAGGATCCAGGGCCAGGACCGCAGCGCGTAGTGCGCGAAATTGAACCACAGAACCGCGAGTAAGCCGTCGCGCTCGCTGCGGGCGCTCAAAATCCGCTGCGCGACGTATCCGCCTCCTCCCGGCTCCGACCCCGGATACCAGAACGCCCACCACTGCACGCCGAGGTAAACGCAGAAGGTGATAACGGGAATCGTCCAGAGCGATTCGCTCGCAAAGCCTCGAGAGAAGTCCGGTAAAAACGCAGCAATGTTCGATGAGCCGGGTCCGGCTGCGGCGTGAAGCGCACCCAATTTCGCCACCAGCGCGTGCAGTCCCCCGGCAGCGCCTACGCCGTAGTATGCCACCGCGATGACGACGCCCATTTTAAGCACGAACTGGAACAGGTCGGTCCACAGAACGCCCCAGAGACCACCGAGCGCAACATAGACTCCCGTGAACGGAATCAAGAAAAAGATGCAAACCGCGAGTGCCGCGCGGTCGCTAATGCCGAGAACGACAGAGGCAATTGTGGTCATTGCCTTGGTGACCCAACCGAGGATCACACAGTTCACCAGGAGGCCGAGATAGATCGCACGAAACCCGCGGAGAAACGCGCCGGCCTTTCCGGCGTAGCGCATCTCGGCGAATTCCACGTCCGTCAGCGGGCCGGCGCGAACCCACAACCGCGCGAACAGGAAGACGGTCATCATGCCCGCAGGCAGCATGCTCCACCAGATCCAGTTGCCGGCAATCCCGTTACGATAGACCAGGCCGGTGACCACCAGCGGCGTGTCCGCGGCGAAGGTGGTTGCAACCATGGACGTACCGATCAGCCACCAGGCGGCGCGCCGGCCGGACAGGAAGTAATCGGTGGTGCTGCCACTCGATCGGCGACGGAAATATAGACCCTGGATCAGAGTGAACAGCAGGTAGGAAGCGATCACCACCCAATCGGTGAAGTTGAGTTTCATATCCGCGCAGGCTGCGGCATATTCTGGTCGAGGATGCCTGGTGAGTCAAAGAGAATGGTGAGAGCAAGGCCCCCGATTCCGAAAAAGAAAAACCCCGGATCTGAGGGGGATCAGACCCGGGGGTCGGGGGCACTGAGGGGAACAGCTGGGCCGACAAACTTGTCTCGGGCGGGCACTGCCCGAGCCGGGCTAGTAGTTCAGATGCCTGAGGAACATTGTGGTCCGAAACACGATCTGCATGGCGAGCACGATCAGCGTGTCACGAACCGCGGCAACTCTGTGCCGCATCGATATTCGCTTGAACCCCGCGGCGCGGGTCATTGCGGCGGCTGTGCCGCCACGGTCCATATTCCAATCGTTGCCGGTCGTGTAGCTCACTGGGTTCCTCTAGTTGAGAACGTAAACCGGGTTGTCATGCTCAACGCCAACTACCATGGTCTTGAAAATGTCCACATCCCAGCTATCCGCAATGCGCAAACGAACGACTTGGGAGGTCTCAGACAGCAACCGCCCACGGAGCGGTACACGCAAGTTCCCTGCTACAACCCGAAGAATCACCGGCTGCCCCATCCAGACTTCGTAGCCACCTTCCATTTTTGTCCCCCTCCTCAGATTCACTTCCGCGAACAACTCCATTTTCGAGCGATGGAACACCCTGACCAATGGTACAGGGGTCTAAGTTTGGTAGGATTGAAGTACTATGACCTTGCGGCCTTCCGGGCCCGGAGGCAAAACTGCTCATTTGGGTCTGTAAATACTGGACTTAGCGTTTGGTGCCAGAAGGAACTCTAGGCGGATGATCGAACTTTTCAGACATGTTCTTGCGCAGATCTACGATGTGCGCGGGCTCATCGAATGGGGCGGGACGCTGTTGGTGTGCGTGGTCGTGTTTGTCGAGACCGGAATGTTTGTGGGGTTTTTCCTGCCTGGCGATTCCCTGCTGGTAACGGCGGGGGTGTTTGCTGGCGCCGGGCACATGAAACTGGCGTCCCTGCTCTCGCTGGTAACCCTGTGCTCGATCGCCGGTGACCAGCTGGGCTACTTGATCGGCTGGAAAGCGGGTGAAAACCTCTATCGGCGCGAAGACTCCCGATTCTTCAAGAAGCGGCACCTGGAAGCTGCTCACGAGTTCTATGAGAAGTTCGGAGGAAAGACGATCATCATTGCCAGGTTCGTTCCGATCATCCGGACCTTCTGCCCTCCGGTCGCCGGAGCGGCGAAAATGAGATATTCACGGTATCTGGCCTACGATATCGTCGGTGGCTTCCTGTGGGTATGGAGCATGGTCCTGGTGGGATACACCCTGGGACGAACAGTGCCAAACGTTGACAGGCGAATTCACTTCATCATTGCCGGCGTAATCATCGTGTCCCTGATCCCGGCGGGGTATCACGCCTGGAAGGCGCGAGCCACCGGCAGGACACCTGCCATCGTGCCAACCTCCGCCGAAAAAAATCCCGAAGAACTGTGACGGAAAATCCAGGGCTGCTCGCAACGAGCGAACCGCAACGCTGCTGATTCTGCTGGGAGAATACGCTGCAGGTCGAGCGCAAGAATTCAATGCGGCGAACCCAGCAGCCACAACTCGGCTCGCCTGTTGCTACACGCAAGGTTTCCGTGAGTTTCGAGGCCTGCTCCGACAAGCAGCGGATTGTCGCGATTCTGTAAATGCAAGACGGGGGAGCCTGGCAGCTCCCCCCGTCCTGTTTACCCGCTAGCCGCCGCGACGCTGAAAGCACCGCCGGCGGTTCGCGCTGCAGGACCGCTGTGAAGAACCCTTGTCGACAACCACTGCGCTGTCCAGCCGTGACCGCGCCCGAAACTGGTCCCCGCTACGGCACTCATACGCCGGGGATGGGCCGCTTGCAAGCGGAAAATCCTGCGGGGGCGATCCCGCGCAAGGGCAACGGATTCCGGTCAGCAATCCGAATCAATCGAAAAGATCGGTCGGCTTCAGAATTGTCGAGCGATGACGGCGGTGGCGATGGGAGTTGTGTCCTGATCGAGCAGCAGCGCGGTGTTGTCGTCGATGAGATAGTAAATGAGATTGAACGTGGCGGCGGGACTCGTGGTTACCACGACAGCCGTGCCGCGCCCGTTTGCGGCCGCCGTACCGAACGAATTACCCGTCGCGGAAATCGGATCCGTCTGTGAGACCGAATTGAAGGTATTGATGTCGAGATTCCCGGCCGTGATCGCCGTGCCGCTAAAGGTGATCTGGCCGGAAAAATCGGGTTGGGCAGACCCTGCGACGTCATGGAAAACGCCTTGGCCGGTCAATCCGGTTGCGAAACTCCCCGCCCCCAGCGCGACCGAGGAAGAACACGCCGCTGCCGCAGGCACGCACTGCTGGTAGGCAGTGCCCGTCGACAGGGCATTGGCATCGATCTCCAGCATCAACGCGGTTCCTTGCGCCGTCTGATAGACCGCAAATTCGTTGGTGCTGGAATTTGCTCCGGTCGGGCAGGCACCGGTACCTGAGAACAGCTTCAGGTCTATCCGACCGGTATTCGCATCAGTGGCGTAGGAGGAACACGAGTTGATCGTCGGTCCCATATTGTAGGTGCCACCGTCGTTTGCGTCGAAGATGCCGCCCGAAATGCCGGAGGTGCCGTTGGATGTGAAAACCCCGCCGGTCGCAAACGCCGCGAGCACTGCCGAACCCGTCATCGAATCTCCGCCGCCGGTAAAAACGTAATTCCCGGCTGTCAGGGGTGTAGATCCTGCCGGGGCGCTGAAACTATCTCCGGCGACAAAAGCCGCGCGATCAATTTCAATGAGATGCAAATGTGTCACGGAAGTTGACGGCCCTTCGACTGCGTAGAAGGCGTACTCCCGTGTGCCGGTCGGTCCGCTGGTGAGCGTGATCGTCCCGCGGCCCGTGCCGGGAAACAGAGGATCAAACTCATAAGAACCGGCAAGGGATGTATTGCCGGTGGTAACTGTGCCGCCGGCGATGCCATTATCGTTCACATCCAAAATCGTGTGTGGCTCTGCGGGGTCCGGGATGTGCCCGGCACCGTCTGCCGAGAATTTGCCGGCCAATCCCAAGGGGTTGAACCCGCTGTCAGCGCCCAGCGCGCTGAAGACGTAGGAGCCCGTGATCACCGAAGCCGAGCTCGAAAGGGCGTTCACGCTCTGCTGGTCAATCGTCCCGCCGCCGGTAGCATTGGCGTCGAAAAGGATCATCTGGGCGTGCGCGTTCGTCGTAAGCGCGAAGCGCCATACATGCGCGCCCTGACTGCTGCTGATGTTGGCCGTGCCGCGCCCGTCCGGACCCACCGAGTAAAAACCGCTGATGGGTACTTCTGTGGCGACTCCGGTGAGAAAGCTCGCCACGTCCTCGACGCCACTCAGAATCGTACCTTTTCCGTTCGTCGCGAAGCTACCCGCCGCCGCAAGATATCCCGATTGATCGTTGCCGGCGTAGGAGAAGGCGTACTGACCGGTGAGCGAGGCGTCGGAATAGACGATTGTGACTGTCGCCGATGCCGGCGCCGAAGCAGCCGGGTCGGTCGCCGTGATCGTAACGGTGGCGCCCGGCGGCGGACTCAGCGGAGCGGTATAGTTTCCCCTTGAATCAATCGATCCGTATACGCCGGGGTTCCCTGCGGGAGTCACTGTCCAAGTCGCATCGAGATCCGTCAGGCCATTCAGCAACGCTGTAAATGGTTGAACTTGATTGGCGGCAACGGTCGGAGACGTAGGCGACACCGTGAGGCCCGTGCCTGCTCCCACTGTAACGACCGCGACATTGGATGTCACTGTCGGGGGTGCAGTGCCGTTGGAGCTCGCCGCGGGCTGCGAAGCGACTGCAGTAATACTGACCTGACCAACCTGCGTAACTCCCGTGGTCGCCGTGGTAGGCACCTGACCCGGAGCCGTGTACACCCCGACGAGCTGGTTGTCTGCAGACGGTACGATACTGCCCACCGTTGCGAGCTCGCCGCCCGAGATACCGTTCACCTCCCAGGTGATCGTAGTCGTCGTTGAAACAGTCGAGTTGGCCAAATTGACGACCGCCGTAAACTCCGTTGTGGTGTTGAGCGGAACGGTAATCGTAGTGGGAGTAATCGCTACGGAAGTCACGGTCGACGAAGAGCCGCCACCGCAGCCCTGCAAGCTCCAAACTCCGGCGACCAGCAGGGCAACCATCGCGACCAGCCGAGTCAACCGCGACCGCTCGCGATTCTCGATGCGCACTCCAGCGGCCGCGCTTTGCCCGACCTTGCATTTCTCCACCGCGTTCACCAACTCCAACGGCTTCGGCCTGTTCATCGAGACGTTATCTCCGGGGATTTCCAAGGGTGCAGGGAGGTTCCATTCTAACTGGAAAAAGTTCCATTTTCTCCACGAACGGCTGGCAGAGGCAAACCGGGCCCAGGCGTCGCAACGTACCCGCAAACCCACCGCTTGAGACCCCAAACACCCGGATAGGCAGATGTAGGCGGCCGAGTTTTGGTTGTCATGCGAAGGGATTCGCGTCTGAGGATAGCATCGCGGGAAATGGCTATTTGAGGAAAAGGCCTTCGCGGACCTGGTCGCGGCCGACGAAAGTCTTCGAAGACCGGAATTCGCCGAACAAGCCGAGGATTTCGCGATTCTGAAAAACGTGGGAATGAACCGCAATAGTGGAAGCGGCAAGCAACTCCACCGTCTGGCTGTCCACGACGCGATAGCGATGAAACCGCTCTGCGGGGCGACTGTGAAACATCGCCAGCATGGCGCCACCGGGATGAAGCACGTGTGAGAGTCGTGCCATCAGGCGAGGCGCGACCTCCGGATCGAAATAGTCCAGCAGGTCCCAAGCCAGCACTCCGTGAAAGCTGCGTTCCGGATATTGCAGTGCGTTTTCTAGAAATTTGTCGGCGAGCACGGAAGGGGAAATTCGCAGCGCATCGGCGCCGACGGGCGCCGAGCGAAAGCCCTCTTCTTCGGCGGCCAGGAAATCCTTCCAGGTCCTCAGCAGGTCTTCGGTCGAAACCCGATAGCCCTTGTCCACAAAGAAGCTGACGGTGGATTGCCAGACGGGGCCCAGATCGAGCACGCGCCCATGGGGAACATCGCTAATCAGCCAAAGAAATTCCTTCAGGCCGTTTGAGATGCGCAGATTACCTGATGGGACAGCGGACGGAGTCGGACCGGGCCTCACAGCCGCTGCACCGGTGGCCGGACGCGTGGCTTCCGGGCGGTGTTTTGCCGACCAGTTCATGGTTTGCCTTATTCGCCTTCTGCTGCACTGGCAGGTACAGGTTGGAGGTCGGCAGACTCCCGTCCTTTAGCAGTCGCCGAAGACCCACGCGCCGTCGCCTTGGGTGTCGTTTCCACCTTGCCCCGCAATCTCGCGCCGTCGTCGATGCCTATGCGGGGCGTTAGGACACTGCCCGACACACGGCTGGACGCACCGAAATGCGCACTCTCGCTGGCCTTCAGGTTCCCCTCGACGTTGCCGTCGATCATGATCTCCCGGGCCTCAATGTCCGCCTGAACTCGGCCGTTGGGTCCCACCGTCACCCGCGTATTCCCCAGGCGGATCTTGCCGTGCACTTCGCCATCGATGTAAAGGTCGGAATCGCCCGACAACTCGCCGTTGATTTTCAAGCCCGAACTAATCTTGGAGGTAGCGCGAGCGACCGGCGCAGCTGCAGTCACTGCCGCAGGCGCGGACGGAGCCGCTTGAACCTGCGAAGGCACGCGAGAAGCCGGTATCGGATCGATCGGCTGTGATGCAATCGGAGCGGATACGGGCAGATTGTCGGGCTCTGAAGACGGCTTGCCCTCCGACGGTTTTCGCCACATAAAAACCTCCCTCAAAGAATGGGGACGCTGCGGCGGGTGGCAGCAACCCTTTGCGGTGGTCAAACTATAGTACAGGCGCAACTAGCTGTAAACAATCTGTGTACTGGAAACGTCCAGATCGGCAACTACCCTCGGGCCCGGCCCCAGCCTGGCGTTGTCGGATGCGTCGGCGCTATTGTGGCGCATCTCCCAGATAGCGACAACCATTCCGACCAACTCATGGGCAAAGATCTTGATTCCCGTCCTGGAAGTCCACCAGTCGTCGGGATCGAAGTCATGGTCGCGTGCGGCCACCACACGCAGAACGGTGCCGGGCGCAAGCGATCTCTCGTAAATATATCGGGCCCGCCGCGTATGAAAGTTCGACGTCACCAGAATGATTCGCTTCCATCCATGGGAAGAAACGAGCTGGCTAATCGCAGCGGCCTCCTCCCGGGTGTCTTCGGCACGGTGCGCAAAACGAACAACGGCGGAAATGGGGACTCCCCGGTCCGTCAGATCGTGCTCCTCCAGCTCGGCAATGCTCGCGTAGGACCGGAGCCCCCGGCCACTGGCAACAATGCGGGGTGCCCAACCGGCCTTGAGAAGTTCGGCGGCCCGGGTGGCCCGGTCGCCATCATAGTTGTCATCACCCAGAACCACGATGGCATCACAGGCCACCGGAGCTTCATCCACGATCCAGAAGCTGCCGGCCATTCGCAGCAACGGATGGCGCGCGAGATATAGAAGAAAAACAACGCCCAGGAAGAACATCAGGAACAGTAACCGAAAAAAAATTCCGCCGCGCTGCGAGACGCCGGGACGGACCGGTGGATGGTTAGCCATTACTTCCCGGGATCGAACTGGCGGAGTCGTTCGGCGGCCTGTTCGGGCAGAGTGCCATTGAAGTAGACCTCCTTGATGCTGTACGACTTGCTGCGAGTCTCCAGGATCGGCAGGATTTCGATGTGCCAGTGGTAGTCGCCGCCTATGGTCGCCCAGTAATCGCTTAACTCACCTTTTGTCTGGAGGGTATTTGGAGCGGTGTGCAGAACCATGTGGTAGCTGCCACTGATCTGCAGCAGGCGGCGCAGCGTGCGACCGAGCAGAGTGGCCAGGTTGCGGCGCTTTTCCTCAGGTGAAGGAGATTCAAACTGGTGGGAATGAGTCTTCGGAATCAGCCAAGTCTCATAGGGCACGCGGGAAGCATACGGACAAAACGCGTAATAGTCGCCGACATTGTCCACGATTCGCTTGGTCTGGCGAATTTCCTGGCGCAGGATGTCGCAGAAAACGCAACGGTCCCGCTCACGGTACCATTCCCGGGCGGAACGTAGTTCGTACAGAATGCGACGCGGCACAAATGTCGTGGCGGAAAGCTGGGAGTGCGAGTGGGGCCATTCCTCGCCGGCCGCCGGCCCCTGGTTCTTGAACACGGCCACATACTTGAACCGCGCGTCGCGCTTCAAGTCCTCGATTCGCAGCGCGTAGGCTTGCAGTACCCGTTCGATTTCCTCGTCCGACAGCTGCGTCAGGGTTCGCGAGTGTGTGGGTGTCTCGACAATGATTTCATGAGCTCCGATCGCCGCCATGCGATCAAAG
>Ga0209624_10001499_pt1 | contig 18223 bp, 15 predicted proteins | sample JacPinW_OM2H0_O1_FD_188565 | JGI IMG/M metagenome (GOLD analysis project Ga0209624, IMG submission 188565) | Forest soil microbial communities from Algoma, Ontario, Canada - Jack Pine, Ontario site 1_JW_OM2H0_O1 (SPAdes) (version 2) | ecosystem: Environmental > Terrestrial > Soil > Boreal...
CGACTTCGAGAGCTTCAAAAAGCTCTTCAATGAGACCACCGCCAAGCAGTTCGGCTCCGGTTGGGGCTGGCTCATCTTCGAGGGTGGCAAGCTGAAGATCGTCACCACCGCGAACCAGGACAACCCCCTCTCTCAGGGCAAATACCCCATCCTCGGCAACGACGTCTGGGAGCACGCCTACTACCTCAAGTACCAGAACAGGCGCCCCGACTACCTCGCCGCCTGGTGGAACACCGTCAACTGGGACGAGATCAACAAGCGCTTCGCCACCGCCAAGTCCGCCAAGTAACCCTCCACTTCGACTTGCAAAAAGGGGCTGCCAACCAGGGCAGCCCTCTTTGTTCCGCTTCGTAACATCCCTTTCATCTTCTGACCACCAGCTCGGAAGCTTTAGCGCGGTTGAGACCACCCCAGCCCTGGGGGCGTCCATTGAGCCTCGAAACCGGCCACAGTTGCCGAAGACACTGCATTTCGCGGCCATTCGATTCGAAGGCGCAACATTGTTTCCGTGTTGGCAACTACTCGGGAGGAGTAGGCGGGACAAGAACGCTGGAAGATCCTCTCAGTGCCCATAGGTATCGGCGTGCTGCGCGACTTTGCCCCGGAACAGCCAATAGACAGTGGAGAAATAGAGGACTGCGAGCATCATGCCGAAGATCCACCAGGCCAGGCCGACGCGGAGGCTGTGAGGACCGGCGATCGCGCTGGCTATCGTGATGCTCTCGCCGCTCGAATTTGTAGAGGGCAGCAGGACGGGAAAGAGACCTGCGGCGGCTCCACAGAGCATTGCTGAAAGATAGGCACACGAAGCAAGGAAGGCTCCAACCTCGGATCGTCTGCGGAGCGCTATAGGGATCGCGACGAGACTAATGACCACCGCGATAGGCGAGAGAAAAGCAGCGGGGTAGATACGGTAATTGCCCAGTGAGTCTGGTCGAGCAAGAACAGTTGCGGGGATTGCGAGGACGGTAGCGAGGCAGACGAAGGGCCATAGGCGTCTTACCAAGGCTCGGGCGCGGTCTGCGAGCTGGCCTTCGGTTTTGAGCGATAAGTAGAGAGCTCCATGCAGGGAGAGCGCCAGCACCGCCATAAGGCCGCCGATTACGGTGTACCAGTCGAGAATGCCGGGGTTGGCGCCGGTACGCCAGTCGGTCCAGAGCGGCAGAAAGAAGTAGTTGTCCGGACCGATCGGAACGCCGCGAATCACATTCGCAAGCGCCGATCCAAAGAAGACAGCGAGCAAAGAACTGGAGAAGAAGAAGAGTCCATCAAAGAAGCTGCGCCAGAGGGCTTCATTCACATGCATGCGGAGCTCTACACTGAGACCCCTCAGAATCAGCAGCCACAGCACAATCATGAGCGGCATGTAAAAGCCGCTGAAGGCTGAGGCGTAGAGAAGAGGAAAGGCGAAGAAGAGGGTTCCACCGGCGGCCACCAGCCAGACCTCATTGCCGTCCCATACGGGGCCGATGGCCCGCAGAGCGTGTTGGCGCTCCTCTTCGGTACGCGCAACGAAGGGAGAAATGATGCCGACGCCAAGATCGAAACCGTCGAGCACGACGTAAGCGCTGAGCATAACGGCCACCAGCCAGAACCAGAGTGCGCCCATGTGCCTTCCTCCTATGCCGTCGCAGGTGAGTGGCTCGAACTCGCTTCAACTACCGGGCTCGGACCCTTCTGAATCGTGGTGTAGACGATCACGATCCAGAGAATAGAGAGCACGGAATACATACCAAGGAAACCAAGCAGCGTGAACAGGCTCGTGGCGACGTCGATGTGTTTCGAGTAGCCCTCCGACGTGCGCAGCAGACCGTAGACGAGCCACGGCTGGCGACCGATCTCGGCAGTCATCCAGCCGGCAGTATTCGCAATATACGGGAGCGGAAAGCTCAGAAGAATAGGCCAAAGCACCCACCGCGCCGTGTAGAGTTTGCCCCGCCAGAGCAGGAATGCCGCAACGGCCATCAGTGCGGCGAAGTAAGTTCCGAGGCCCGCCATAATGTGGTAGGCGTAAAACAGCAGAGGCAGCGTGGTGGGCCATTGGTCGCGGGGAAATTGATCGAGGCCACTTACTTCAGCAGCAGTGGTGCCGTAGATAAGAAAGCTCAGGACTTTATTGACGGCGATCGGATTATCAATTTTCTGCGTCGCAAAATTTGGCTGGCCCATGACAACCATGGGAGCTCCCTTCTCGGAATGAAAGAGACCCTCCATAGCGGCGATTGAGACAGGTTGATGTCTCGCCAGGTACTTTCCATGGAGATCGCCCGTAGGAAAGATCTGCGCAATGCAGGAGATGAGACCGGCCTGCACGCCGAGCTTGAGGAAGATCCGGCCGTAGTCGCCTTCACGGTTCTGCAGCACATAGAGCGCGCCGACTGCCGCCATGACGAAAGATCCCGTGATGACGGCGCCCGACATATTGTGCGCGTACTGCAGCCATGCCCAGGGATTCATCATCAGGCCCCAGAAGCTGGAGACTTCGAAGGTGCCGTTAGGCAGAAGTCGATACGCCACCGGATGCTGCATCCATGCATTGGTAATGATGATGAAGAACCCGGAGATCCAGGAACCGAGAAATACCAGAAAGGCTGCTCCCCAGTGAGCGAACTTCGAGAGACGCTTTTCACCGAACAGGAAGAGGCCAAGAAACGCAGATTCCAGAAAGAAGGAAAAGACGCCTTCCATCGCAAGCGGCTGCCCAATCACGCCACCGGCACGTCGGGAAAACTCTGACCAGTTCGTGCCGAACTGAAACTCCATCGGGATGCCGGTGACGACGCCGATCAGGAAATTGACGGAAAAAATGCGCGCCCAGAATCGGGCTGCAACGTTGTAACGCTCGTCGTTCGTGCGAAGAGCCATCGTTTTGAGGACCACGATCAGCAACGCAAGGCCCATAGTGAGCTGCGGGAAGAGATAGTGGTAGGTGATGGTAAAGGCGAAGTGAATCCGGTGCAGTGTAAGTGCGTCCATCTGCCCTGGCCCTCCTTATTGACTTACGCCGGCAAACCGCTCCCGAGTTATTGCCGCCAATCAAAATGCGATTAGATCACCGAGCGGTAGTTATCTCTGCCAGGCGACCGTGCGCCTGCGGGATTCTTGTCGCGAAATCCGCATATCACCACTGACGCCCTTCGAATGAATGGACCCGTTCGAAACAGATTCGATGCGCCAGCAAGAGTTCATGACTCGAAAAATAAAGTTCAAGAACCTGTCCTATTTTTCAAGCCCCGAAAAGTGACTGTCTCTCGGCCACATTTGCCACGCAATCCACCACAACTTCACCACAATTTACCACCACGCTGCACCACAAAATCCACAAAAACCCCTGTAAAACAGCCACTCCACCACAGCAGAATTAATTCTTCTCAAAACAAGCAAAAAGCCTCTCAATCCAAAATTTTGGTCGGCCGTCCCTCGCAAAAAAAACGGCCAGACCATCCGTGGAATGGTCCAGCCGTTCAGTTGAAAATCAGCTCCTGCTCGTCAGCTATTCGCTGGAGCCCTTGCGGGGGCGGCGGTTGGCCTGCAGCACCTTCTTACGCATCCTGAGCGACTTCGGGGTCACCTCGACCAGCTCGTCGTCTGCAATAAACTCGATGCACTGCTCCAGCGTAAGTGCTTTGAATGGAACAAGACGGACAGCATCGTCCGAACCCGAGGCGCGCATGTTCGAGAGCTTCTTCTCGCGAACCGCGTTGACGTCAAGGTCGTTGTCACGGCTGTGTTCGCCAACGATCATGCCCTCGTAAAGTTCCACGCCATCGCCAACAAAGAGGATGCCGCGATCCTGCAGGCCCTCAAGGGCATACGCAGTCGTAGTTCCCTGGCGGTCCGAGATGAGAGCACCAGTGACGCGCTGCGGAATCTCGCCCTGATAGGCAATATAACCGTCCAGAATCGAGTTCATGATGATCGTTCCACGCGTCTCGGTGAGCATCTCGGAGCGAAGGCCAATAAGGCCGCGCGAGGGGATGCGGAACTCCATTCGCACGCGTCCAGAGCCGTGATTGATCATCTTCGTCATCTCGCCTTTTCTAGGCCCGAGGCGCTCGATGACGGTGCCAACGAAGTTTTCCGGAACGTCAATCGAGAGGTGTTCGACTGGTTCCATCACCTGGTCGTCGATCTTCTTGGTGACGATCTCAGGACGGCTGACCATCATCTCAAACCCCTCGCGCCGCATCATTTCGATGAGGATGCCTAGCTGGAGTTCGCCGCGGCCCAGAACCTTGAAGGAGTCCGGCGAGCCCGTCTCCTGCATCTTGAGCGAGACATTGGTAAGCAGTTCTTTATCAAGACGATCCCGCAGGTTGCGCGAGGTAACGAACTTGCCTTCGCGGCCCGCAAAAGGCGAGTTGTTGACGTTGAACTGGATAGCGATGGTCGGGTCGTCGATGACGATCTGCGGGAGAGGCTGGGGATTTTCGACATCGCAGAAGCTCTCCCCGATGGTGATGCCCGGGATGCCGGCGATGGCCACAATATCGCCAACCTGGGTCTCCTCGATGTCAGTGCGCTTGAGGCCGGAGAAGCTGAAGAGCTTTGTAATCTTGTGTTTGGTGAACGTACCGTCGAGTTTGGCGACGCTATACTCCTGGCCGGTGCGCATGGTGCCGCTGAAGACGCGGCCGACGGCGAGACGACCGAGATAATCGGAGTAATCGAGATTGGTGACAAGGATCTGAACCGCCCCTTCAGGATCGCCCTTGGCTACCGGGATAGTCTGGATGATCTGCTCGAAGAGAGGCTGGAGGTCTGTGCCAGCGATGGTCGGATCGGTGGTCGCGGTGCCGATCTTGCCGTTGGTGTACATGACGGGGAAATCAAGTACGGACTCGTCTGCGTCCAGGTCGATGAAGAGGTCGTAGATCTCGTTAAGGACCTCTTGCGGACGGGCGTCGGGGCGGTCGATCTTGTTGATAACGACCATAGGGGTGAGGCCGGCTTCGAGGGCTTTCGAGAGCACATAGCGGGTCTGCGGCAGGGGGCCTTCGGAGGCGTCGACCAGCAGGACAACGCCATCGACCATTTTGAGGGCGCGCTCTACCTCTCCGCCGAAGTCGGCGTGTCCCGGGGTGTCGACGATGTTGATCTTATTGTCGTGATAATAGAGGGCGGTGTTCTTCGCGAGAATCGTGATCCCGCGCTCGCGCTCAAGATCGTTGGAGTCCATGACGCGGTCGGTCAGGGCCTCGTTGGAGCGGAAGGTGCCGCTCTGGCGCAGCATGGCGTCGACGAGAGTGGTCTTGCCATGATCGACGTGGGCGATGATGGCGATGTTGAAGATGGGTTTTACGGCTACTGCGGCTGAGTTGCTCACTGCGATGTACTTCCTGTCTGTGCGCCTGAGAGTGGGTTTTCGGGGAAAGTGCGCGTCCTTCCTAGTTTAGCCTAGTTCCGCGCTTCTTGGCTCCTGAAATATGCGGAACCGCAACAAGATCACGTGAACGCAGCCGGTTTGCAGCTGACCGGTGAATATTGCGATGATGTCTTGTGAAATCAACGCGCGTAAGACTCTGCGAAGATTTCCGACCCCTTCCGCCGGTTTAGCCATCAATTAGACGGCCATCGAAATAACGTGGTAAAGGAGATTCTTAGTCATGAGCAAGCTCACAGGAAAAGTAGCCGTCGTTACCGGCGCCTCGAAGGGCATCGGAGCCTCTATCGCAGAGCATCTCGGCGCGGCGGGCGCGGCGGTTGTGGTGAATTACAGCAGCAGCAAGGCCGGGGCGGATGCCGTCGTCGCAAAGATTACCGCCAAGGGCGGCAAAGCCATCGCCGTCCAGGGCAACGTATCGAAACAGGAAGATATTACGCGGCTGTTTAAAGAGACCGTGGCTGCGTACGGGAAGGTCGATATTCTGGTGAATAATGCCGGAATCTACGACTTCAGGCCGCTGGAAGGGATTACGCCCGAGCACTTCCACTCACAGTTCGATTTGAACGTGCTGGGACTGTTGCTCACGACCCAGGAGGCGGTAAAGCATATCGGGCCGGCCGGCGGGTCGATCATCAACGTCGGCTCGATTGTGGGGCAAATGCCTGTGGCTTCAGCGGCGGTATACAGCTCGACCAAAGCCGCGGTGGACGCAATTACGATCTCGCTTTCGCAAGAGCTTGGACCGAAGAAGATCCGGGTGAACTCGCTGAATCCAGGGATGGTTGAGACCGAGGGGCTGCATGCAGTGGGATTTGTCGAGAGCGACTTCCGCAAGCATGTGGAATCGATCACACCGCTTGGGCGGATTGGGCAGCCGCAGGACATTGCGACAGCGGCTGTGTTCTTCGCCTCGGATGATTCGGGTTGGATGTCGGGCCAGCTGGTGACATTTGCGGGCGGCCAGCGGCAGTAAGAACTGGACTTCGTGCTGAAGGGGGTTGCCATCCGTGGCAGCCCTCTTCTTGCTTTTTGGACGCCATTTGGGGAATCTAGAAAAGGATTGCGTTAGGCGGGTTCGAAATGTGCCGCTATACTCAGACCACCCAATGCACACAGCCCATTCGAGACAGTTCGAGAACGCTGTACTGAAAAATTATCTGCTGGACCATGCCTATGACGAGATGTTCTCTGGACCAGGAGAGTTACACCCGCACTGTGAGCCGCTGCTCGAACACTTCTCTTCCCTGCCTCCGGATGAGCTTCAGCGCAGAAAACACTCGGCCGATCTCAGCTTTCTAAATCAGGGCATTACATTCACGGTGTATGGGCGCGACGAGGGTACCGAAAACATCTTTCCATATGACCTGATCCCGCGCATTATTACGGCGGCGGAGTGGGAGAAGGTGGAGCGCGGGCTGACGCAGCGCATTACGGCGCTGAACCTTTTTCTGAAAGACATCTATAACGAGGGGCGGATTCTGGATGATGGAATCGTTCCGCGGGAGGTCGTCTACAGCTGCAAACACTATCGGCGGCAGATGGCTGGGTTGCAGGTGCCGCGCAACGTGTACATCGCGATCTGCGGAACGGACCTGATCCGGTTGGAAAACGGCGAATTCGTGGTGCTGGAGGACAACCTGCGCGTACCCAGCGGCGTGAGTTACATGCTGACCAATCGCCGCGTGATGAAGCGAATCTTTCCGCAACTGTTTCGTAGCTACAACGTGCGGCCGATCGAGCAATACACGCAACTGCTGCTGGGCACGCTACGGTCGCTCGCGCCGGAGGGACGCCCGGAATCAAACATCGTTCTACTTTCGCCGGGGGTGTTCAACTCGGCTTACTTCGAACATGCTTACCTCGCGCGCCAGATGGGGATCGAACTGGTCGAGGGGCGCGACCTGGTGACGCACGACAACGTCGTCTACATGCGGACGACCAATGGGCTGCGGCGAGTGGATGTGATCTACCGGCGCGTGGACGACGACTTCATCGATCCTATGGCGTTTCGCGGAGATTCGATCCTCGGAGTGGCTGGTTTGTTCAACGCGTATCGCGCGGGAAATGTGACGTTGGCGAATGCGTTTGGCACAGGCGTCGCCGATGACAAGGCTCTCTATGCGTATGTTCCCGAGATCATCAAGTACTACCTGAGCGAGGAGCCGGTGTTGCAGAATGTCGAGACGTTCTTGCTGACTCGGCCGAAGGAGCGGCAGTATGTGCTCGCGAATCTCGACAAGCTGGTGGTGAAGGCAGTGGGCGAGAGCGGCGGTTACGGAATGTTGATCGGGCCGCAGTCGACCAAGGCCGAACAGGAGGAGTTTGCGCTGAAGATCGAGGCCGATCCGCGGAACTATATCGCGCAGCCGACGATCTCGTTTTCGCGCGCGCCGTGCCTGATTGGAGATGAGTTGGAACCGCGACATGTCGATCTGAGACCCTATGTGCTGTATGGCGACAAGGTGACGATTGTGCCAGGCGGTTTGACGCGGGTGGCGCTGAAGCGAGGATCGCTCGTGGTGAATTCATCACAGGGCGGCGGCAGCAAAGATACCTGGGTGCTGAGCCAGTGAGGGGAGATGCCGATGCTGAGCCGGGTTGCGGATAGTTTGTACTGGATGAGCCGGTATCTTGAACGTGCGGAGCATACGTCGCGGTTGCTGGACGTGAACCTGAATCTGATGCTGGATGAGGGACCGATCAGCGCGGAGCGGCGGTGGCTGCGCGTGCTGCAGGCTCTTGGCAAGCCGAAGGATATTGGGTGGGCGGGCGATCCCTATGCGTTGACGCGGACGTTGACCTTCGAGACAGAACACAAGGCTTCGATCGTGTCGTGCATTATCTCGGCGCGCGAGAACTCGCGGCACGTGCGGGAGCAGATTTCGACGGAACAGTGGCACCGGCTGAACAGCCTGTACCTGCAAGTGACGCGGCCTGAGATGCAGAGTGACCGGCAGGCGCAGGCGCTTCTGGCAGGGACGACGCAGCCGAGCGAGTTCCTGCAGTCGGTGATGGAGGCGGTGCACCAGTTTCAGGGGGTCACCGACTCAACCATGAACCACGGCGAAGGCTGGCAGTTCATTCAGGTAGGCCGATACATCGAACGCGCCTACGCGACGACGCTGCTGTTGGAGGCATACCACGAAGATCTGTGGGCGCATCCGGAGCAGATTGTCGAGGGCAATGAGTATCTGGAATGGATGGGACTGTTGCGTTCGGCGACCGCGTTTGAAGCGTATTGCAAGGTCTACACCGCGGACCTGACGCCAGACAGGATCTTTGAGTTTCTTTTGCTCAATGAGGCGTTTCCCCACTCGGTGCGATTCTCGATCGACAGCCTGCAGTGTGCGCTCGAGAAGATACAGGGAGATGGCGGAAGAAGCCGGGCCGAGACTTTGCGGCGACTTGGCGGCCGGCTGCAGGCATCGCTCGGCTACAGTAGCGTCGATGAGATCCTGAATCAGGATGCGGTAGCGTACCTGAAGAATATCCAGGCGCAATGCCAGGAGATCCATGAGGTGATCTATGCGCTCTATGTCGACTATGCGATCCAGACGGCGTTGGCAGGGTGAATGACTACACAGACACAAAGACCGGACACGCTGGAGCCGATTACAAGCGGGACTCGTTCGAACATCGTCGATATTGTGAAAGGGATCGCGATCATTCTGGTCGCGTATGGCCATACCGCTCAAGGCATGATTCATCGCGGATGGTGGGCCACTCCGGGAGCCTTCTTCTCCGACACTTTTATCTACAGCTTCCATATGCCGGTGTTCTTTTTTATTGCCGGACTATTTGTCGTGGGGAGCATTGCGAAACGAGGCAGCAGGCGTTTCACGCTCGATAAGCTGAAGACGATTCTGTATCCGTACGTTCTGATTGTCGTTCTCAACGCTGCGCTCAATCCGTTGGTGGGACGTTTTAAATCGGGCCACGAACCGTTTCAGTGGAAGGTCTTTCTTCTGAACCTGGCGGATGGAGACGCGAGCTGGTTTCTGTTTGTTTTGTTCGTCTGTCTAATGGTGGCGCTGCTGACCGTACGGGTTCCGCATTGGCTGCGTTTCGTCGTCGCGGCTTTGGTGGGAATGACCCCCGCATTTGGGCCGCCGCTGACCAACCAGGTGCTGCGCGAGTTTTGTTTTCTGGCTGCGGGAATGTGGGTGGGTACACGCATCTATCGCCTGGAAAGGATGCAAGCTAGCGCGGCTGCTTTGGGGTTCGTCGCTTTGGCGGTGTTACAGGTGGCGATGATCTACCTGTTTGGAGCGCCGACACGATGGACCTACATCGAGCTTGGCATGACCGGCACGGCAGGACTCTTCCTACTGGCCAAGGTGCTGGATAAGCATTCCGTGGGCACTGGCCTGGCGTGGGTGGGACGCGCATCGCTGGCGATCTTCCTGTTGAGTTCGTTCGCGCAGGGAGCGACGCGCGAGATTCTGTTCAGGGTCTTTCATACGAATGAGCTTTGGCTGCAACTGCTGTTGCCCACACTATTCGCAACTCTTCTGCCGGCCGTCGTCTGGTACCAACAGGACCGATGGCGTGTTGGCTGGCTCTTTCAATGGCCGTTCTAACAGCGACATCTTGATGAAGCTCGAAGGGACTTGGAATGTACTATTCGATTCGCCATCTGACGAAGTTTCTCTACAGTACCGCGGTGAGCGAGAGCATGATGGAGACGCGAATGCACCCGCGGAGCGACCAGAACCAGCGCTGCCTTACGTTTCATCTGTCCGTGAGCCCGCGTTGCCGGGTGTTCAGCTATCGCGACCACCTCGCGAACCAGGTACACCACTTCGATATCCCCGGGATGCATGGGCAACTCGTGATTGTGGCCGAATCGCTGGTGGAGGTGCAGCCAGCGCCACAGGTCCCCGCCTTTCTGGCGCCGGGTGCGTGGGCCGACCTCGACGCGATGGTGGAGCGGGGCGACTACTGGGAGATGTTGCTGCCGAGCGAGTTCGCGGCACCCACCCAGGCGCTGGACGATCTCGCCACAGAGCTTGATGTGCGCCGCAGAGACGATCCGTTGATGGTGCTGCACCGGCTGAACCAGCAGATGTACGAGCACTTCGACTACAAGCCGAACTCGACCAGGGTGAATTCGCCGATCGATCTGGCACTGAGCACCAAAGCTGGTGTATGTCAGGACTTCGCGCACATCATGATCACGCTGGTAAGGTCGAAGCTGCGCATTCCCTGCCGATATGTGAGCGGATACCTGTTCCACGGAGAGAGCGATATGGACCGGTCGGTAAGTACGGCGACCCATGCGTGGATCGAGGCGCTGGTTCCCCACCTGGGCTGGGTCGGCTTTGATCCAACCAACTGGCTGGTTGCAGGCGACAGGCACATCCGTACCGCGATCGGGCGCGATTATGCCGATGTTCCGCCGACGCATGGAATCTTTCGCGGACGAGCAGAAAGCGAACTGACGGTAGCAGTGCGGGTAACGCCAAGCCTGGGAACGCCGCTGCTGGACCAGGAGCTGCCGGTGCCCGAGGACTGGTCGATTCTCGTAGAGAAGGCGACGCAGCTTCCAGACCAGGCGCCACCACTAACCCGACAGCAACAGATGGCGCAACAGCAGCAGACCACCTGCGATAGCGAGACGCCACTTGATCCGCCTGTCACCAACTTATTTGTTCTCGGGCTGAACCGCTAGGTCGCAGCGCCAGAGATGTATGCTTCGAGATGACGAATTGTCTTCTCCTGCTCGGTGATGACCCAGTTGACGAGATCGCCGATCGAGATCACGCCAACGACTTTGCCGTTTTCTACAACGGGAAGATGTCGAATGCGGTTATCTGTGATGATGTGCATGCAATCGCCCACCGAATGTTGCGGCGACACGAAGATCACGGGGCTGCTCATGATCTCGGCAACCGGCGTGTCCTTGGACGACTTGCCCTGCAGGATCACCTTGCGGGCATAATCGCGCTCCGACAGGACGCCGAGCAAGCGGCCCTGCTCCATGACGAGCAGCGCGCCGACCTGCTTCTCTGCCATGAGCTCGATCGACTCGTAGACGGAGGCGTCTGGCGCCGTGGACCACACCTGACGGTCTTTCTTCTTCAACACCGCATCGATTTTCGTTGCCAGTTCGCTCATCAGGAACCTCGGGAATCGAATAGTACCGCCACCGTTCAACATGGTCAAATGAGTAGAAACCAGGTGGCCGATCGGCGGGGGTATCATCATTACCATGCAGACCTTCGACGCCCTCCTCCACGAAGCCGAAGTCGCTCACGGCCATCTTTGCGCCGGTCAGATTCTCGGTGTCCGCATGGCGATGCTTGGGTGCGAGCGTCTCAAAGTTGGCGATCCTAAAGGCGTTGACCGCAAGCGCCTTGTCACCTTCATTGAGATCGACCGTTGCGCCACCGACGCCATCGCCGTCGTCACCGGCTGCCGGCTGGGGAAGCGCGCAATCAAGTTCCGCGACTGGGGCAAGATGGCCGCCACCTTCGTCGACCTCAGCTCGCCACTCGCCTCCCTCGACGAAACTCCGGTCTACAAGGGTATCCGCATAGCAGCCCTTGAGTCGTCCAAGCAGCGCGCCCGCGAGCTCTATCCCCATATCGAGCAGAAGAATCAGCAACAGATGCTCGCCTACCGCGAAATGCCGGACGCAGATCTCTTCAGCGAACAGTGGGTCAGCGTTCCGATCAACCCGCGCGAGATGCCCGGCTACAAGTCTGCCCGCATCACCTGCGAGGCGTGTGGCGAAGGTGTCAACTACGACCGCGAGGTTCGTCAGATACAGGACGAAGTGGTGCGAACACTGTGCCAGGGCTGTGCTGCGCCTGAGATCCGGTATTACCGTGAGCTCACCCAACAGGAGCTCGATTCCGCGACAAACAGCAAAGCCGGCGCGGAGAAGACTCCGCAACCGGCCTGCGAACATCGTTAGGAGTTACGCTCGCACCGTAACGTCATTATTTGGCAGCGGCTAACTACTAGCGGCCGCGGTAGCCGTAGTGGTAGCGCCCGAACTCATGCGCGCGCACCCACTCCTCGTGCCGCCGCTGCTGCTCGAAGCGCAGCCGAGCATGGTAGTCGGGGCCATAGTAATGCGGATAACCAACCTGGACGCCCACGGCAAACTGCTGTGCGTCCGCCTTTGCCGGTGCGGCCAACACAAACGCACCCGCCAGTAAGCCAACCGTTACGCCCTTTGCAACCATCGCCTTTACGTTTGTGATTTTCATAACTGCCTCCTACGTACACCAGATAGAACCCCCCTTCCACACCCCGGTTGCGCGCAACTTTTCGGCGCAGCTGTGTTGCCCGCGAGACGTCCGGCTTGCCTGGAGAAATCCACAGGAATGTTTCTCAGTCTGAGGTTTTGTGCCCACACCTTCTAGCCCGATCCAAACAAACCTACGTCCTTAGCCGCGTCACCGGCTTTTCGTCGTCTCAACATCACTATCGTTTCGCTTACCGTAGGAGAGTCCGAGCAGGCCGGCACCTATAATGAGAAGACCGCTTGGCAACCCATCCACCCACGCAACGTTCCAAGATCTGGATTAGGACAGGCTTGGCAGGAACAGGAGATGTAAGACGAAGATGAACGTGTCCTATCGCTACGGCCTGGACGGCAAGTTCCCGGGAACATCCGAACCCGATTTTTTTGAATCTCTGCTCTCACAACACGCCTGCCGGCGCATCCTCGAAATCGGATCGGGAGCGAATCCCACGCTTCCCGCAAGTTACGTGGAAGCGAATGGCCTCTCCTACGTAACCAGCGATGTAAGCCCGCAAGAACTGGAGAAGGCCGACAGTGTCTTCGAACGGTTGGTACTCGATCCCTCGGTTGATGCAATCGATCCCGCACTCGTTGGGACCTTCGATTGCGTCCTCTCACGCATGGTCTCCGAACATATTCGCGACGGTCGCCGATACCACGGCAATCTATACAAACTGCTCCGCCCAGGTGGCATCTCCATCCACTGTTTCTCCACCCTCTGGAGCGTTCCCTTCCTCGTCAATCGTCTACTTCCTGAAACATTGACCAGTCGACTGCTGAATATCTTCCATCCCCGTGACCGACATCGACACGAGAAGTTCAAGGCCTATTACAGTTGGAGCCGTGGCCCCACTCGTGCCATGATAAGGCGCTTCGAAGGACTTGGATTCGAAGTGCTTCAATACACTGGCTATTTCGGTCACCCCTACTATGCCGACGAAATGCCCTGGCTACATCGTCTTGAAGTGCAGAAGAGCATGTTCCTGGTGAAACACCCCCTTCCAGCACTCTGTGCGTACGCAACGATCGTTCTCCGCAAACCGAAGGGTGTCCCGGCGGCTATCAGTCATAAGACGACAAACTGAGCGGGCTCCCCATTCCCAGCACTCTGGCCGCCTGTTCCACACCTTAGCCTTGGCCCAAGGCACGTCCGGAGTTCTCGCGAATGCCTTCCTCAGTTACGGGCGAACATAAATATGCATCTCTAATAGAGATAGGTGTCTTATGCCGCAACCCGTCCTCACGTTTCTCCGATACTCTCTCCTGTTGAAGGCCAAAATGGCCGAATGTCTGGACGATCCAAAGCCCAAAGCTGTCCATCAACTTCGTTCCAACACCCGCCGCATCGAAGCCACCCTCGAGTTCCTTGTCGCCACCGCCGATCTACCCTCCGTGCCGAAGAAGTCCAAGGAATTGAGGCGGTCTCTCCGCAAGATTCGGCGGGCAGCCGGCAAGGTTCGCGATATCGACGTTCACCGCAACCTGCTGGTGGCTTACAAAACAATCGCCGATGCGGCTCACATGGACAAATTCCTCAACACCGCAAGGAAGACGAAGGTACGAAAGCTCCAACGACACATCCTTGAAGACCGTGAAGACATCCTGCGCGCGCTCGACCAGCTGGAAACCGCAATTGCGTCTGTCGCTGACGTCAATCAAAGCGGCGGAAACCTGATACAGGCAGCGCAAAGCTGGCTTGCCACTGCTGTGCGCGGGCTTAATCTTGAACACGACGACGATCTCCACTCCATCCGCAAAGCCTGCAAAACGGCGCGTTACATCGCTGAAATAGGCGGCCAGACCTCCAAAGCTGCGGCAAAGCTTGCCGCGCGTCTCAACGACGTTCAGCAAACCACCGGCGCGTGGCACGACTATCTCCTCTTGCTTGATAAGGCGAATGCCGTCCTGCAGAACGATAGTCCGCTTATCGAAAAAATACAGACGGAGGCCGGACGGCTGCGGCTCCAGGCGGAGTCCAAGGCCAAACGGTTCCTAGGAACCTGACTGGCCAGTTCCCCTTTGCGCACGCAATCCTGGTGTACACTGATGCCTACATGACGGTCTCCCGCCAATCCGCGAACCTGCACCTCATGTCTTCCCGCTGTTGTTGTAGGTAGTTCCCTCCCGCGCCCTATCCTCTTTTTCTTTAAGAAATCCAAGCAACCGCAGCTCTCACGTTTTCGTGGGTGCTTCGCTCTTTTCAGGAGCAGCCTTTATGTCGATCCCTCGCCCCCGCCTTTCTACCGACACCTGGGCCATCGCCCTTTCGCTTGCCCTCGCGCTGATCGTCCGCATCGGCCTGCTAAAAAGTGTCGCCTGGTAGTCCGAGAGGCCGCCTGCCCAATCTCAACAAGGAGAGACCAATGCCTACCGCAGCCTCACTGCCCGACCTTCGCACGGAGTACCCGCCGCACGCCCCCGGCGCCGATCCCCACGAACCTTCGACTCTGCTCGGCTTGCTCCCCGGTATTGGGCTGTTAACCGTTGTCGGCTATGCGGGCAAGTTCGTCGAGCACTTTATCAACACCTACGGCAAGGCCCACCACCTCGTCCTGCCCAACATCGAATACGTCCTCTGGGCCATCCTCTTCGGAATTCTGATTGCCAACACCATCGGTCTGCCGCGCGTCTTCCGCGCCGGCGTCGCCACCTACGAGTTCTGGCTCAAGGCGGGCATCATCCTGCTTGGCGCGCGCTTCATCCTGGGAGACATCCTCAAGCTCGGTGGCATTTCGCTCATCCTCGTCTTCATCGCGTTCGCGTTCTCGCTGACGTTCATGACATGGCTGGGCCGCACCTTCAACCTCGGTCCACAGCTCACCACGCTGCTGGCCGTCGGCTCAAGCGTTTGCGGAGTCTCGGCCATCATCGCCACACAGGGCGCGATCGACGCAGACGAGGAGGACTCCTCCACGGCGATTGCAGCCATCCTTGCGCTGGGAGCAATCTCGCTCTTCACCTTCCCGCTGATCGGCCACTTGCTGCACATGAGCGACCATGCCTACGGACTTTGGGCTGGGCTCGCCGTCGACAACACCGCAGAGGCCACCGCAGCTGGGGCGCTCTACTCCGACGCGGCGGGCAAGTTCGCCGTGCTCGCCAAGACCTGCCGCAACGCCCTCATCGGCTTCGTGGTGCTGGGCTATGCGATCCAGTGGGCGCGAAAGGGACTTGCCAGCCGCGCTGCTACATCGCAACTCGACAACAAGGCTGCGTTCCTGTGGAAGAAGTTTCCTAAGTTCGTTCTGGGCTTCCTCTTCATCTCGTTACTCGCGACGCTTGGGTCCTCTCCCAATCCGACGATTGCCGCATTAGGCTTCAACAAAGCACAACTACTGACGTTGGGAAACCTCAGCCGCTGGGCATTTCTGCTGACCTTCGCCGGCGTGGGCCTGCGCACCAACCTGAAAGATCTCTTCAAGCAAGGTGCGCGACCCTTCCTCGTTGGCGCCGTCGGCGAAGTTGCCATCGCCGCTGTTACTCTGCTGTTGGTCCTCGGAGCGGACCACTTTTATCATTTGTGAACTTCGCGAAGCAGCAAAAGCTCACGCTCATCTTGGTCGACGAAGCGAACTTCAGGACGTATGGAGGTGCCAGGCCCAGCTCTGTTTCGCTCATGGAGGGGCCCAGGTATGGTAGCCTCCTGCAAGGGATTGCATTCTGCCAGCAGTGACCTCCCTAACTTTTGCCGATGCCTTTGACCCACCCAAAACTCAGCACCTGCCTCTGCCTCACAGCATCCCTTCTGCTCTCGATCGGCCGCTTTTGCCTCGCGCAAGATGCGTCTTTACAGCCGGCCGCTGCGGCAAATGTCTCAACGAATCTTTCCAGCTCGTTACCCGATGCGCCTGAGCCACAGAACAGTGCCCAGACGCCCCCGCCAACGCCATCAAAGGTGGCAGGACCGGAAGAGATTACTCTCGCCGGCACACCTCGGCGATTCCTGCTCGACCAAAAGGCGATCTGGACCAGCCCGCTGCGCCTGAAGCCGAGCGATGCCATATGGCTCCTTCCGCTGGCAGCGACTACAGGCGTCCTCATCGGCAGCGACCAGCACACCATGACGTCGCTGATTCATATCAACGCCAACGATCAGAGCCACTTCAACACTATCTCCAACGCTGGCGTTGCCGCGCTGGGTGCGATTCCAACAAGCATGTACCTGTGGAGTCTGGGTCACGACGCACCGCAAGCCCATGAGACCGGTCTGCTCACCGGCGAGGCGCTGGCCGACAGTCTGGCCGTAAACGGCGTTATCCGCCTGATCTCCCTCCGCGACCGGCCAGCCGTGGATAATGCTCAGGGACACTTCTTCAGCTCTAGCCCCACCGAATCGTCCTTCCCGTCAAACCACGCGGCCGCCGCCTGGGCCATGGCCTCGGTGATCGGCGATGAGTATCCCGGATGGGTCACCCGGACGGCAGTCTACGGGCTGGCCGCCGGCGTCAGCGTCAGCCGCGTTCTCGCCGAACAGCACTTTCCTTCGGATGTTTTGGTCGGCAGCGCAGCGGGCTGGTTGATTGGCCACTACGTCTACCGCGCCCACCACAACTTCAGGCTGAACCCTTTCGACCCAACACCGATGCCGGGCGAGCAAGGCGCACCCCGTCAGCAAAAATCACAGCAAGGCGCACCCCTTCAGCAAAAATCACAGCAAGCCGGGCTGAGCGTTCCTCCCACTCCAGTTGCCCACAATCCCCCGCGGCTCTTCGACATAGATGCCGACCCGGACACCATCGGTTCCACCTACGTTCCCATGGACACCTGGGTTTACCCGGCATTGGAGAGGTTGGCAGCAATGGGTTTCATCCCCGGCCAGAGCGCCTCCATCCGTCCCTGGACCCGCCAGGAGTGTCTGCGGCAACTGAAGTTAGCAGAAGATCTGGTCGAGATGCAAAACACGTTCAGTCCAAGTCAGTTAGCGCAGGCTCGGCTCTTAATAGCTGATCTCCATCAGGAGTTCGAAACCGAACCGAATTACTACGAGTCTCTCACCCTGGACGCGGTTTACGCGCGATACGGAACCATCGTCGGTCCCGCGCTGGCAGACAGCTTTCACTTTGGCCAGACCTGGTGGAATGACTTTGGCCGTCCGCTTGGGCGTGGCAGCAGTGCAATTGCCGGGTTTTCCTTTCGGGCCCACTCCGGGCGACTCTTCTTCTATTACAGGCAGGAACTGCAGCATGGCCCCGGCAATCCAGCCGAGTCGCCCGCCATCAACCAACTCATCAACACGCTGGATCGATTTCCTCCCAATGGCGATGGCGACCCTATGATCCAGCCCATTGCCGCCAGTGCGGCCTACGACCGCCAGCGCCCCATCGAGCTATACGGCGGCGTTGCGTTTGCAGGAAATGCACTTTCGCTCGGAAAACAAGCGCTCTACTGGGGACCTACAACGATGGGTCCGTTGGCTTTCTCCAGCAATGCAGAACCCACCTATAACCTGCGTTTTGACTCCACCCGCCCGCACCCGTTTCCATTTCTACCGTCGCTCGGAACCTACCGCTTTGACTTCGTGCTGGGAAAACTTTCCGGCCATTCTTATCCAGAGCGCCCCTGGTTCAATGGCCAGAAGGTCG
>Ga0209624_10001500_pt1 | contig 18216 bp, 19 predicted proteins | sample JacPinW_OM2H0_O1_FD_188565 | JGI IMG/M metagenome (GOLD analysis project Ga0209624, IMG submission 188565) | Forest soil microbial communities from Algoma, Ontario, Canada - Jack Pine, Ontario site 1_JW_OM2H0_O1 (SPAdes) (version 2) | ecosystem: Environmental > Terrestrial > Soil > Boreal...
CATCGGCCGGTAGCATGTCATAAAGCTTAGCCACTTTGAGTTCCGGGTCCCCGATCATCGGATATTTCACCTTGTGGCCTTGCGTTTCTTCAATGTCCGCGGCCCACTTGCTGTGACTGCTCACCGGGTCCACGCTCAAGCCGATAATCTTGCAATTGCGCTTGTCGAATTCGGGCTGCAGCCCGGCCATATAACCGAGTTCCGTCGTGCACACCGGCGTAAAGTCTTTGGGATGGGAGAACAGTACGGCCCAGCCGTTGCCGATCCACTCGTGGAAATTGACCGTGCCTTGCGAAGTTTCTGCGCTGAAATTCGGAGCTTCGTCGTTTATGCGTAACACAATTTCCTCCTGAGAATGAGTTTAAGACTCTGCTCACACAGTCCTAATTTTACTCGGGCGGTCCCGCCCTCGGCGACCGCTTCGAGCCTCGCATTATAGATGAAAATCCGCAATTCTCGATTCAGACGCCCCTCGGATCTGCGGTTGCTCCGGTGCGCCAACAAGCATCAACGTTGCCATCCCCACCAAAGTGAGATATCTGCGTTGGCATCTCGATGGTAGCCCCCGCATTCATGCGGTGGAGGAGCTCTTCAGCGCTCCGAAAAAATCCGCGATCAAATTTCTCCGGCGTCAGCCGCGGCCGCGCGCCCCGATTTCCCGGAGGAGTAACGGAATCTTCGACCCATCGGTTCATCGATTGAGCGCGTCTGCTGTTGATCGCATTGCCGGACGCAGCCACTCGTGGCGCGGATTGCATGAAACGCATATCGTCGGAAGGTCATCTCTAGCTATATCACTCAGATAAGCTCGAAGGAGATCTCAATGCACCAAGGAAACAGTTTGCGCGATAAGCGCGTAGTTTTGCTGGGCGGCTCATCCGGGATTGGCTTGGCTGTAGCCCAACAATCGGCCTCGCAAGGAGCCAAGGTTGTTATCGTCTCCAGCAATGCGGAACGCATTCAGAAGGCGGTTGTGTCTATCGGTCGAGAAGCACAGGGGCACGCGCTAGACGTCTCAAACGAGCAAGCGGTCGCAGCGTTGTTTGCCAGCCTTGGCCCTTTCGATCACTTGGTATTCACCGCCGGCGATAGCCTGCATTTGCATGACCTGGCATCTACGGATCTCGAACAGGCTCGAGGCGCCTTTGAGTTGCGCTACTGGGCCGCACTCGCCGCGGTCAAGTACGGAAGCCCCTATATCCGCAAGGAGGGCTCGATCGTGCTCACAACCGGAATCGCCGGCCAGCGCCCGCGCAAAGGATGGGTAATCGCGGCAAGTGTCTGCGGAACCATCGAAGCCCTAACACGCGCCCTGGCAGTCGAATTGGCGCCAATACGGGTTAACGCAGTCTCGCCGGGAGTCGTGCGAACGAACCTCTGGCAGAACATGAGCGCCGAAGAACGGGAAGGCCTGTTCGAAAGCGTAGGCAAGAGTCTCCCTGTTGGCCGTGTAGGCGAAGCTTCCGATATCGCCCAGGCCTATCTATTCCTGATGCAGGAAGGATACGGTACCGGTCAGACTGTCGTAGTCGATGGCGGTGCCGTCCTGGTATGAGTTGCCGCCCGCATCGGCATGTGAATGCCGCCGAGTTTAAGAGGTAAATGCTTTCGCCTATGTGCATACTTGTTCCACCGCCGCAAATCGTCTCTTTGCTAATCCCCTGAAAATACAGTACTTCTAGTTTTCTGGCGGCTTCCCCATTTGGCACCGTACCTGCACTATCCAATACAGGTGTTCGTCCCAGTTTCGAAATTCATGGAGGAAATTACATAATGAAGGAACTAATGCTTCGGCTTTATCGCGAGGATGCTGGCCAGGACCTCACGGAATATGCACTGTTGTTGGTTCTCGTTGCGTTGGTTGCGATCACCACGATGAAGACTCTCGGCAACACCATCAGCTCGGTCTTCGCGAACGCAGCCTCAAACCTCACGTCTGCTAGCTAACACTAACCGGCTGAGTCCTCGCAACTGCGAGAGGTTCGCGTCGTTGCGAGCGATGGTTATAACACTGGCGAATGAACGGCCCCCGCCCAGGCTGTGAGCTTCGGCTCACGGGGGTCGTTAGCGCCTTTCTTTCAAGAACTCGATTCTGCCGCCTATTCTTTTGTGAAAATCGTCCACATCATCCGTTCCGACAAGTGTCCCATCTGTGGCAGTAGCAATATTTACCGCTCGAAACGCAAGGGTATCGCAGAGCAGATCGCTTGTTGGATTACTTCAGTTCGTCCTTTTCGCTGTAACGGCTGCTACAAGCGTATTTACGCATACCGCGCTAAAGATAAAATATCCGCCTGAAACTGCCTTCGATAATTTCCAGCCGGAAATTTGCGTTCTGTAGGGCAGATCATCAATCTGAGCGCACTTCGCGACTGGCGCCAAAACTCCATTTCAAGAAGCGGTGGTCGCAGCTCTCACATCGATAAGGTAGAAATCCAAGGACTGACGAAACGTGGTCAAAAAGACCGCGCCTTTTAGATCGGCGCGTCTCCAAACTTCCGCAGTTGGGGCACAATACCGTTTCTTGATCTTTTGACGCCACGAGGCCTAATCTCCAGCCATGCCGTTCCAGTCATTCCCAGCATCCCGGCACAGATCATGGCTTCAAAATCCCTGGAATTATGAATGTCAAGCTTCCCAACTGGAATCCAGTACCCGCGGTATAACGCTGCCGTGAAGTGACGCGGAATGGAACAGGCTGTTAACGATGGCTCCCCCCGGGCGCGGCCTGAGCGGCACCGATGCTCTTCCGATTACCGGATGCATCTTCATGCGACTCGGGGGACAAACCAGGCCAAGCAGAAATGGGTAAATTATTGTTTACACTATGTCAGTTTTACTTGACATATTGTTAAGTATTAGATACACTACGCCCACCTTGACTGAGGAGGCTGAAATGTCGTACCGAGAGAAACTCGCTTGGCTATCGTTGCTTGCCATGGCTCTCGCCTATGGCCCGTACTTTGTGCTTATTACGAGGGGTCCTCTCGATTGGGAGCCATTCCCTCACCTACACCCGCTTGGCTTGTTTGCGCTGGCATCGATTGTGCGTACGGTCATTTTGGGCGCCGGCTATCTGTATCTCCGTCTGGGCGCCCCTCGAGGGGAGCTGTCGCCACTCGACGAACGGGATCGCGCCATCGAGCACCGCTCGCTCAGTGCCGCTTACTACGTGCTTATGGCCGGCATGATTCTGGTTGGCTGCCTCATGCCCTTCAACTCCACCGGATGGACTATCGTCAACGCTGCGATTCTCTCGATCGTTGCCGCGGAAGTCGTTCACTACACCTTAGTCGTGGCGAGCTATCGCCTACAGGCATCATCATGAGGCAAGGATCGATTTCTAATCGAATTCGCACCCTGCGTTTCATGAATGGCGAAATGTCGCAGGCCGAGCTTGGTCAACGCATCGGCCTCACCCGGCAGACGATTGCCGCCATCGAGGCGGGAAAATACTCGCCATCACTAGAAGCTGCGTTCCGGATTGCCCAGGTCTTCAACGTCCCACTAGGAGAGGTATTCCAGTGGGACGTGAAGGCCGACCCATCGAAAGCGTCGTAGTCGTCAATCGCCGTGACACCGCGTTCGCGCCGGGTGGCAACCTGTTTTTCTAACATGACCTAAACACCGCGCGTCACGTTCGTCATCCCCAATAAGCCCGCAATCAAGACTGGCAGGCTATTGATGGACGGGCGCGGAGGTGGCAGCCTCTTCGATTAGCTTGGCTGTTTCCTGGGGATGAGAGATGTAGGCCGCGTGGCTGGAATTGACTTCGACGGTCTTCGCATTGGCGCGCTTGGCCATCATGCGCTCCTGTTCCGGATTGATTGAATGATCTGCGGTTGACGTCATGTACCAAGTGGGTTTCGTCTTCCAGGCCGGAATCTTAACAGGCGTCGTGAACGAGTCGAGCGAGAACAAAACCTGCGACACCGCCATGAATGCCGTCTTCGACTCCGGAACGTCCGCTGCGAAATCGGAATGGAAGGATGCCGGGTCAATGTAGAGGTAGCCATCGGCGGTAGGTTTGATGCCCTGTCCGGCAGGGGGCACGGCTTTCTCGATGGTGGCGCAGCTTTCTCCGGCGTCCAGCGCGAAGGCGTTGATATAGACAAGGGCGGCGACTTTTGGATCGTTGCCGGCTTCGGTGATAACGGCTCCGCCGTAGCTGTGGCCGACGAGAACCACGGGCCCCGGCTGCCGGTCGATCATCGCCGTTGCGAACTTGACGTCTTCGGCGAACGAGGTTTCCGGCTGCTGCACTACGGCGACCGAGTACCCGTCGTGCGTGAGGATGTTGAAGACGGCTTCCCAGCCAGAGCCATCGGCGAATGCGCCGTGAACCAGAACCACATTCTTGATGCCGCTTGGCGCCGCAGCAGCAACTCTACCAGTCCTCTCCAGCAGCAGAGTCGTCGCCAGCAGCACCGCGGCGAGCGTTACAACCGCATAAATCTTCTTCATGATTATTCTCCTGTCCCCTCTCCAATTTGAGCTTCGATGAATCATTCAAGCCCCAGGGTTTGCGGTTGCCGGTATAACATAAAGTCGGTTAAAGTTGCTCCCTCTGCGCTCTCAAACGTTTGAAAAAACCCTATCAATTTTGTCTCGATTAGTACTGGGTCGTGATGATTGTTTTCTTTGAGTTACGGCGATTTCTAATCGTTTGGGTGCAGTAAGGGTGGCGGGTGGCGCAGCCTATCTGTCTTTTGACATAACCTGAATAGATGCGTGACACCACTCCGGCATTTCATCAAATAGTGATTTCAATGGTTTGGTGTAGCCGAAGAGGCTGCCGACACTCTTTGTTTTGGAAGGGCGCGGTTCTTCGGTGCGCGAGATATCCGCGGATTGAATCAGTTATTTCTCTTCACAGCTTCAAGAATTGTTCGATCATGGTTGGAGCATGACGGCCTAACGATTATTCGCGAAGACGAACTAGCTTGCACTCGCGATTATTCCAACATCCGGTCTTTCGTTTTGTCTCTGCTGAGGGAGCTTCACTTTTGTCAGCCAAAAAAGAGCAACAGTTTCCACGAGGTTCGCGAACGCACTCCATTCCTTGGGCTTGTTGACGTAGCAATTCACTTGAAGCTGATAGCTTTTCGCAATATCCGATTCCAAGTCTGAAGTCGTCAACATAATGGTAGGAATTGCTTTCAGTTCATCATTTGTCTTGATGTAAGCCAGAACTTCGCGACCGTCCATTCTGGGCAGGTTCAGATCGAGCAAAATAAGTTCTGGGCGAGGAGCTTCGCGATAAACGCCCTCTCGCTTTAGGAATGCCACGGCTTCCACACCATCCATAGCCACGTGTAAGCGGACAGACACATCAGCAGCGCGTAAGGCTTCCTGTGTTAGCCGCACGTCGCCAAGATTGTCTTCAACCAAGAGAACATCTATTGGCATGTCGACTCCTGAAATCAGCTTCAAGTGTGAGCGATTGACTGAAGAGGACAGTCCACTGCCGGATGAAGAAATTTGAAAGGGATCTTTATTGTGACGCGTCGTTGAGAAAAGTCAATGCTCGCAGCAAATCCGAGAACGGCATGGTTAACCTTCGCGTTGGAGTTTTCGTGCTAACAAAATCACCGCATCGCGGTCTACTGCGTAGAAAAAACTTCCTTAGAGATTTCAACCATGTGCCGATTCGACTTTCTTACGCAGCCCCTCGATTGCTTGCGAGTGCTTATCCGCACGTTCCCGATAAACGGCCCCCATAAGTTGTTCCGTCTCCTTCTCCCCCGATGGAAGATGAACGGCTCTCGCTTCGCATGTGGCTGCTGCTTGTTCCCACCATTTCTTATTTTGTTCGAGAAGTTCGAGAATAACATCTTCGATTGACTGTTCCATGGGTGTCCCATCACCAAGGAATTTGTTGCGGCGAGCCGAACCCATCTCGGCTGCGTGTACGCTACCGCACAATTCTCATGAATTCAAGGGTACACTGGGCTTCCCAGACTGCTTACAATGAACACCCTATCGCCAACGTTTAACGTTTGTGTTAGAAAATGGGTTGGCTAACAGGTCGGTTCGCTCTATAACCAAAGCAGAGGGCGAAATGCGCAGGTCGATTCTGGTCGCAGACGACAATTTTGCGATTCGCAAAACACTCTGTCGAGTTTTCGAGATCGAAAAAGACTACGAAGTCTGTGCGGAAGCCGCCAATGGCGTAGAAGCAATTGAGATGGCTCTCAAGCACCGTCCCGACCTCATCATTCTCGACTTGTCCATGCCCGTCATGAACGGGCTTGAAGCGGCGAGAGAATTGAAAAGATTAATGCCCGCAATACCGATCATCCTTTTTACTCAGCACGCGAGCTTTACCGATAAGTGGCTGAACGCAGAACTGCTGGTTGACCGGATTGTATCGAAGTCCAATCCGATTGACCTTATAGGACACGTCAGATCGCTTCTCCCACCTTCCGGAGCCGTATCGGGCGCCACAATCTCGTAATTTTAGAAGCCGATGAATTTTCCGAACGGAAAGAAAAGAGGGAAGCGACGGTTTCTCTTTGGCGTCGCCGCTTCCCTGTTCTACTGTGGGTACTTGGACGTTAGATAGCAGCAGCTGAAAAAAGTTTCAGTCGTGTCCCCACGAAAGAGGATTCATTGATTCGGCGCAGAAGCTACTTGGCTATCGCCAGTGTTTATCGCTTGTGTTAAGCTCTTTTTTCGCATCCCCGTATCCCCGTAAAAGAGCCGATATGGCCGGAAATAGAACTGTCCTAATCGCCGATAGCAATCCTTTAATTCGTAAAATGCTGTGTCGGATGTTTGAAACCGAAAAAGGTTATGACCTCTGCGCGGAAGCAACAAATGGTGTAGAAGCGATCGCTCTCGCGTTGCAGCATCGCCCCGAGCTCATCATTCTCGATTTGGCCATGCCCGATTTGAACGGCCTGGATGCGGCCAAAGAATTGAAGAGATTATTGCCCTCCGTATCGATCATCGTGTTTACTCAGTACGTGGAACTCGCCAATTCAATATCACTTCGCGATCCGTTTGCTGACCGGATAGTTTCAAAGTTCAAGGGCACAGAACTCATGGGACACGTGAAGTCGGTTCTCCCGCCAGCGGGACTCCTAGACAGCGGCTCAGCTTAGCAAAAGGTCTCGCGCGTCACATGCGCGATAATCCTGCGAATTTTTCAATCCAAAAGCCTCTGTATTGCGTACTGCGAGTGAAGGACCAGTCTAAGGCATCTCAATCATTCTGGCGCACTCTACCGCCGGGGTAGGCTATTCCTCTATGTAAGCCTTGGGTCAATCTTAGAAGGACAAAAGGGGACAAATTATGGATAAAGAAAACGATAACAAGCCAGTTTCACGCATGGACAGGCCTTTCAGCCGCCGAAACTTTGCCAAAAGTGTAGGGATGGCGAGCCTGAGCGCCGCAGGGGCACTAATGATCGGAAGCAAGATGGGCATTTTGGACAAGTTGCCGGGAGCAGCGCGTCTGGGGCTCACTTCTTCCCCGGTTCACGCTCAAGCAGCCATCACCGATGCCGACATCTTGAATTTCGCCTTAAATCTGGAATATCTCGAAGCTGAATTCTATACCGTAGCCGCCACCGGAAAGACGATTGAAGAAAGCGGCATCGCAGTTACCGGTACCGGAACTCCCGGCCCGACCACCGGCGGCAATAAAGTAAATTTCCGCGAAGGATTCTTTCCCTTCGGCGATCTGGGCGGGGTAGTCGCATTCGACATCGCTGAACAACTCGCCTATGACGAGCAGCAGCACGTTCTTCTCCTGCGTGGTGCACTCGGCTCGGCGGCAGTGGCCAAGCCGGCCATCAATCTCGAAGCGCTGGGAATTGGCTTTGCAAACCTCCGGCAATTTCTGCAGTTGGCGCGGGCCTTCGAGGATGTCGGCGTTTCAGCCTACGCCGGCGCGGCTCCGCTAATTACCAGCAAGGAATACTTGCAGGTTGCGGCCCAGATTCTGGCGGTCGAGGCCCTGCACTCCGGCAATATTCGCAAACAAGTCCAGGAGCATCTGGTCCCAACGACGCCGGTGGATAGTCTCGACGTGCTGCCGCCGCCATCAGGCAAGAATTTCTTCACAGTCAATTCGCAAGCCTTGGCCATCATCCGTACCACTAGCCAGGTGCTCTCGATCGTCTACGGCGGAGGCACCACCAGCGGCGGCTTCTTCCCCGACGGCATGAATGGCGTAATCACCACCGCATAGCGCTCGAGAGCGGCAGCCTAAGCAAAATTGAAACCGCTGCACACAATCAAGGCGGCGTTCGAGAGCAGTCCCCACCTCGAACGCCGTTCGCTCTTATAATTAAGGGGCGCAGCCTATTTTTTCCACCTGCCCGCTGGGAGGCGGCGCCCACACGAGTTCCAAAATGGAACGCCTGACACGCGTAGCCCTCTGCGGCAAGAAAACTCATCGCCGGTACCGAATCTAGTTTAAGGGAAACAAAAAAGCACGATCTTCGTAAGTCTGTAAGGCCCGAATACCACTGATTCCCCACCACTTCCACCAACTCTTACACGCCGTGCATTTGCATGCTCCCCACGCCCATGATATAATTAGGCGATTTAATTACCCTAACAGTATGATTAATATAGAGTTATCAGGGAGAGGACCACTCGTGCACCATAACAACGCCAAGGGGGCTGCGTTGACTCAGGAAGAGACCATCCTCACGCAGGAAGGGTCTGACGAAGGAAGGAACGCCCAAGAAGCCGAAGCAAACCCTTTTTCACCATTCCCTATTCGCTTTTCTTTCATTTCTAATCGAGACACCCAAACGATTAGAAATCGCCGTAACTCAAAGAAAACAATCATCACCGCCCAGTTCTAATCGAGACAATTTTGCAGGGGGGAAGGAGACACGATCAGCGTCTAACCTACTGAATCTGGCGGACGGAGGCTGGCTGAGAATCGGAGCAGCGCATCAACTCGTCGCGGCCGTTGGTGAGCAACGAACAGTCAATGTCGTGCGCGCTATGAATGGCTTCCTCGGGATTCGACCCCGAAGCGGTAGCGCAGTGCGATGCGCCGTTGAATGTCGTGCAAACTTCGTACTTCACCTGCGTTTGCCGAAACGACGACCAAATCAAAATGCCGACGAACAACACGCCGCCGCTGATCGTAATCCATCGAACCTGTTTGGATTTGTTCGCCATTCGATTCCTAGTGGAGCTCAGCGGTGAGGGATCTTCCCTCTGCTGCTCGTGCGCCGCGCCACTTCCCGCTGGATGTACACTTTGATATTCGGCGGAATGCCCGGAAGCGTCGAGATATCTTTCAAATCCTGCGCGGTTAGGTTAGGCAGGAACGCCATGATGGCGCGGAGCGGCGTATGCCGGTTGCGCACCAGCGCGAGCCGGACATTATAGTGGCACGACCATTTCGGGTGCTCGGCAATCGCGGTCACGACGCGCGCCGGCGTTCCGCTCATCGCCAAAACTTTTAGAATCTGGCTCTCGGCGAGGAATGGATTACCGAGCGCCGCCGTCGTGGCTTCGACGTGGCCTTCCTGAATGATCGCGCCGGCAACGCGAGAAGGCCCGCGGCGCGCGAGCGTCAGCTTCTGGCCGATGGGGATTTGCGGAATTTTGCCGATGAGCATTTCTTCCGCGATGCGGCGTGTTTCGGGCTGCGCCGACGGAGCCAGGCTCACGTGAACGAGATCGAATACAAAAAGCTGGCGCACTATGGGATTCGCGACGCGCGGCGGCGTATGCGGGTGGACGGCAAGGGCGAGGCGCAATGATTCGTTCTTGAGCCATTTCGTCTGTTGCGCGACTGCAGCCACCACTGTCGCGCTTATGTCGAGACGCTGAATCAAAATGTGGACATGCGATTCGTCGAGCGCGGGATTTTCAAGAAGCGCGACGAGCACGACTTCGTTCTTGTCGTGAACGAGCGCGGGGATTTCTTCGGCGGGCGCCTGGCGCGCCCTTGCCGCATCGGCAACGGAATCAGTGGACATCGGCAGCGCGGCGAGCGGCTGTACGAGCAAGCTGCGCAGCGGCTTCGGCCGGAGAAGTATGCAGCGGGCCGATTTTTGCGCGCGATGCAATCTCGGCCAGCCGCGCATCAACAAGCGAATCGAGAAATGCGCAATGGCTGAAAACGCCGCCGGAACGAATCAGCGGAAACGCTTCGCCTGTGAGGCCGAGCTTCACGATCACGTGCTCGGCCAATTCGACGAGCGCCGCCGCTGCGCCGGTGAGAATTGAGCGCGAGACTTCGTCGCCTTCCTGCGCCGCGCGCGCGACGAGCGGATAAACGCGCGGGAAGACTTCGTCCGGATCTTTGGCAATGTGCTCTATGACGCCGCTCCACTCGCGATAGTCGAGCGCCTTGAGCACGCGCGCGGAAAGAATTGTCGCGGGGCCGAGTCCATCATCGTAGCGACGCACAGCGGTGAGCGCGCGACGACCGATGTCGAACGCGCTGCCTTCATCGCCGAGCCAGGGGCCCCAACCGCCCGCGCGAACGGTTTTGCCTTCGGCGTTGCGGCCGTAGGCGACCGAGCCCGTTCCGGCCATCAGCACAACGGCCGGACCGGTGGGCGCCGCCGCGGCCAGCGCGATTTCGATGTCGGTGGTAACTTTTACTTCGGCTTTCGGAAAGGAGCGTTCGAGAAACGTGCTCATGCGCCGTGCGACAGAAGGACGTCCGGCACCGCCAAATCCGGCGCAGACGCCATTGATATCCATCGCGCGAATGGATTGGCGCGCGAGCACTGCATCGGCCGCGCCGCTTACTGCAAACCAAGCCTTCGGATAGCCTGAACGCAGCGGATTCGAAGGGCCGCCTTGCGCTTTGCGCAGCACGTGGCCATCGGCGTCGAGAAGAACACAATCCGTTTTTGTGCCGCCGCCATCGAATCCGAGAAAATAACTCATTGCCGGCTGCTCCTTGGTATTCGCAGTTCGTGAAGGGGTCTGCGCATTTCGTGACGAACGCGTTGTGCGTTTGCTTGACACTATCGAGAGCGCGAAGTTAGCATCGCGCCTCTCACCTTAAACGGATGCGGATCAGCCAAATCGACCTCGGCATTGTGCTGCTTTATCTCGCCGGCGTCGCGCTGCTCGGGGTTTGGTTCCGTCGCGGCCAGAAAGATGTGCGCGACTATTTTCTTGGTGGCCGATCAGCGCCAGCGTGGGCGCTCGCGTGTTCGATCGTCGCCACCGAAACTTCCACACTCACAATCATCGGCACACCGGGAATTGCCTTTGGCGGCAATCTTGGATTCCTCCAACTTGTGCTGGGCTATTTGGTGGCTCGGATAATTCTGTGCGTCGTGCTGATACCCCGGTATTTCCAGGGCCAATTCTATACTGCATACCAGCTATTGGAGAAGAGGTTTGGGCCGCGGGTCAAGTCGGCGGCAGCGGTGGTGTTTCTGGTGACGCGCGCGCTGGCCGAGGGCGTGCGGATAGCGGCCGTGGGCAAGGTGGTGAGCGTCGCGTTTGGGACGGGCGACCGCGTGGCCATCGCGATCGTCACCGTTCTCACGCTTTTCTATACTTTTGAGGGCGGCCTGAAAGCCGTAATCTGGACGGACGTGCTGCAGCTTCTTATTTACATCACGGGTTCGGTCGCGGCGTTCTTTTTGTTGCTGCATCGGATTCCGGATGGATGGATCGGCCTAACGCAAGCCGCGGCAGCGGCTGGGGGAAAGTTGCGAATCTTTGATTTCACGTTGAGCCTGACGCGAAGCTATACATTTTGGTCGGGTCTTATCGGCGGAACATTTCTCACGATGGCGAGTCACGGGACGGATCAGACAATGGTGCAGCGATTGCTGGCTGCGCGATCGGAGCGTGATGCGAAAACTGCGCTGCTGGGCAGCGGCGTCATCGTATTTTTTCAGTTTGCGCTGTTTTTAGTGATTGGCGTGATGCTTTTCGTTTTTTATCAGCATGCTGCGCCGGGGATGGTTGCGGCGGATCCTGATCGGATTTTTCCGGAGTTTATTGTGACTCAGATGCCCATTGGACTTGCGGGATTGGTGCTTGCGGCGATTCTTGCTGTTGCGATGTCGAACGCGAGCGGCTCGCTGAATTCGCTCGCGTCATCCACGATGATGGACTTCGGCAAGAATAAGATTTTGGGCGACGCGGCCTCGCAATCGGCGCTGCTGAGGAAATCGCGGCGCATGACGCTGGTGTGGGGCGTTGTACTCGGCGCGCTGGGCCTTGTGCATTGGGGGCCTGTGCTCGTCGCCGGATTGACGATCGCTTCGCTGACTTATGGGGCGACGCTTGGATTATTTTTACTTGGCATTTGGAATTGGCGCGCGAATGCGACGGGCGCGCTCTTTGGAATGTTTGTCGGGCTCGCTGCAATGCTTGCCGTGAAACTTTTCACGCCCTTGGCTTGGACTTGGTACGTCGTCGCTGGCACTCTGATTACGTTTGTTGCAGGAACTATTGCTAGCGCCATCGCGGGAGCGGGTGGCGCGACCGCGTCCGAGAGATTCAGCGAATGACAGAGAAAAAGCGGCCGCAAGCAAAACAGCTTGGCCTCGTGCGGGGGCTCGGGTCATGGGCTGCTGTCGCAATCGTCGTCGGAACGATGATTGGCACGGGAATTTTCTTGAAGCCGGGCGAAATGGCGTCTGTCGGCCGCTCGGTGAGTGTCGTTTATGCTGCATGGATTGTGGGCGGGTTGCTCTCGCTCTTTGGCGCGCTCTCGTTTGCGGAACTGGGCGCGGCAATTCCAGAAGCGGGCGGACAGTATGCATATCTCAGCAAAGGTCTGAGCCCGGTTTGGGGATTTCTGTTTGGCTGGATGCATTCGACGGTCGGTGAAACTTCCTCATCATCGTCAATTGCCGCGGGGTTGGCGCGATTTCTCAGCTTCCTGATTCCTGCCATCGCCGCGCCGATTTTTATCTGGCATGTAACGCTTCCCTTCAGTGGCAAACCGTACGATTTTGTTTTCACCTGGGCGCAACCAACGGCCGTCGCCGCGATCGTGCTTTTTACGTTCATCAATTACCTTGGCGTGCGGCTCGGCGGCGAGGTGCAGGTGACTCTGACTGTTCTAAAAGTTGCAGCGGTTGTTGCCATTGTGGGGGCAGGATTTCTATTTGCGCACGGAAGCAGCGCGCACTTTCATCCGTTTTGGCCCGCGAGCGAATCTGCGAGCACGCTGGGAGCGTTTCTTGCCGCGCTCGCCGCTGCTCTGTGGGCGTATGACGGCTGGGAAAATCTGAATCGCGTGGGTTCGGAAATTCAGAATCCGCAACGCAATTTTCCGCTGGCGCTTGCAGGCGGAACGATTCTTGTGACCGTGATTTATCTTCTGTTCAGTGCGGTGTGCTTCTACGCGCTGCCGTTTCCTGCAGTGGCGGCGTCGCAGCATGTTGCTTCGGATGTGGTCGTGAGTATTGCGGGGCACAGCGCAGCATTCTGGGTGACTCTGGCGATGATCGTCTCGGCGCTGGGGACCCTAAATTCTTCGATTTTGAGCGGTGCGCGAGTGCCTTACGCGATGGGGCGAGACGGATTGTTCTTCCGGATGACTGCGAGCGTGCATCCGAAATTCCGGACTCCAGGGGGCGCGCTGATTTTTCAGGGAACTTTGGCAAGTTTGATGGCGCTCACGGGAACTTTCGAAGAATTAACGTCGCTTTTCGTTTTTGCAGCGTGGATTTTCTACGCGCTTTCGGTGGTGGCGATGTTTCGGTTGCGGCGAATTGCGCCGCACATGCCGCGGCCTTATCGAACATGGGGTTATCCGGTCGTGCCCGGACTATTTTTGGTGGGAGCGGCTGCGCTTACCTTAAATATTTGGATTGACCGGCCGTTACGTTCCTCGATTGGACTTGCGATTATGCTCTCTGGACTTCTTTTCTACCGGCACTGGAAAGCCGCGAAACAATAGCCGCGGACCTCGCTAGGCCGCAGTGGTGATGTGCTCGCATGCGATCGCCGGCGCTTCGGAATTTATCAAATCGGAATGGAATATTTTGGCGAGGATGGCGACCCCCTGAGCGAGGCGCGGACCCGAGCGGGAAAAATAGCTGTTTGCGTCCACAGCGAATACGGAATCATTTCGAACTGCCGGGAGATCACGCCAAGTTTGCGGGAATGCGGTCGAGCGAAATTCGTTTGCGGCGCGTGAGGCGTCATAACCGCAAGGCATGACGACTATGACGTCCGGTTGGGCGGCGATAACGTCTTCGCTCGTGATCCGCACGGAGGGTTTGCCGGCTTTCGCGAGGACATCAATTCCACCTGCGCACTCGACCATTTCCGGAACCCAATGCCCGGCGTTGAATAGAGGATCGAGCCACTCGATGCAAGCCACTCGCGGCCGCGCGCGCGAGGAATTCGTTGCGGCGCGAATCGCTTCGACTTCGGTACGTAACTTTTGCGCGAGAGAATCCGCAGCATTTTCAGTACCAGTGACAGAGCCTACGCGGCGAATGTCATCCCAGACATCGGCGAGCTTGTGCGGCGCGAGCATCAAGATGCGCGGCTGCTTTTTCAATTTCGAGAGCGCCGTTGCCAAATCATCCGGCGACGCGGCGCAGACATGGCAAAGATCCTGGGTGATGATGAGATCGGGCTCGATCTCGCGCAGCAAATCGTCGCGGACGGCGTAAATGCTTTCGCCGCGCTGGATCATTTCGCTGACGCGCTGATTGATGACGGCCGCAGGCGCCGTAGGGTCGAGACGCGGCTGTATGAGCGCAGGCTTTTTTGACGCGGCGGGCGGAAAATCGCATTCGTGCGTCACGCCCATGACCGAATCTTCGAGGCCGAGTGAGAAGAGAATCTCGGTGGCCGAAGGAAGCAAAGAGCAGATGCGCATCGAGTTGAGTTTAACCGGTGAGACGCAGCAGCCGCAATCAGCCGCGTGACCCGTCAGCTTCACACGGAAGCACATCGGCGAAAACGAAGCCGTCGCGCTCGACGATTTGCCCCGGCTCGATGCAAATTGTCCGCTCGAACATCGGGCCTGCGAAGGCGAATGTGTGGAACTCGCCGTTTTCGCCGCAGGGATCCACGGTGGACGGAAGCTCGCGCACGAAAGCTTCATTCCAAATCTTGCCTGCAAATTCCCGGCTTAAGCGCGATGGGTCAACACAAGTGACGATCGCGCGAAGGCCGGCAGCGAGCATTTCTTCTGCGAGCGCGCGGGTGTCGCTCCGCCAGATTGGGAAAAGCGGGGTCATTCCGCAGGCGGCCAGTTTTTCTTCGCGATAGCGGCGGATGTCTTCGAGAAAGAGATCTCCGAAGGCAACGTGCGTGACTCCGTCGTCGCGAGCGCGTTTCATCGCGACGGCCATTGCGCTCTCGTAGATTTCATTTGAGCACGGCGATGGGATCGGCACGGTGATCAGCGGCAGGCCGGCGGCGTCTGCTTGAATTTCGAGCAGGGATTCTCGCACGGCGTGCATGGCCACGCGGGAGTGCGTTTGGTTCACGGTGGTGAGCAAAGCTACCACGTCGAACTCGCGGCGCTGGCGGAGAGTGTGAAGCGCCCAGGCGCTATCCTTTCCTGTGCTCCATGCGAGCCATGCTTTTGGACGGGGCGCCATGACGACTAATTTGAGGGATACAAGAGATAGTTGTTACGCATTTTTCGAAACGCGGCGAGGTCATCGGCCCAGCCTGCGACTATGTCGGCGGGCGCATCGCCTTTCTGAAGACGCGCGAGCGTTGAAGCGGAGCCGAGAAGCTGGATGATTTTTTCGACATGAAATTCTTGCGGATACACTTTCGTGAGCGTCGAGGCGATTTCGAGACCCATCGTCATTGAGCGGAGCTTTTCGGGATCGGTGATTTCAATTGAAATGCCGCCGCAGGACTGACCTTCATAGATTCCCGACGTTGGAGTGAAGTGAGCGGGCGCGAAGCGAACGCCCGCGATATTACGGCGATTTAGATCGGCGGTAAGCTTTTCAGCGTCAATCTTTTCAGCATCAATCCTTCCAGTATCAATCCACGGTGCGCCGAATAGCTCGAACGGAGCCGGAGTGCCGCGGCCAACCGAAATGCCGCCGGCTTGAAGAATTTCGAGCCCCGGATACAGCAGCGTGGCATTGAGCGTGCGCAGGTTCGGCGAGGGAGGAATCCACGTGAGACCGGTGGCTTGGAATAACTTGGAACGGCGCCAGCCTTTCATTGCGATCACGTGCAAGTCCGCGCCGATTTTATTTTCGGCGTTGAACATCTGCGCTAGTTCGCCGATGGTCATAGCGTAACGGATCGGCATCGGGAAATAACCGACGAATGACAGTCGGTCGCGATCGAGCATTGGACCTTCGATCGTTTCGCCGTTGAGCGGATCCGGGCGATCGAGCACGTAGAACGCGATGTGTTGCTTGGCCGCCGCTTCCATTGCGTAGGCCATTGTGGTGATGAAGGTGTAGAAGCGCACGCCGGCGTCTTGGATGTCGAAGACGAGCGCGTCAATTCCTTTCAGCATTTCGGGAGTCGGCCTCCGCGTTTCACCGTAGAGGCTGAAAACTGGCAGGGCTGTAGCGGAATCCGTTGTTGAAGCGACGCGATTATCTTCGCGGCCAGCGAGGCCATGCTCGGGACTGAATATGGCGACGAGTTGCACGCCGCGTGCGTGTGCGAGGATATCGATCGTGCGGCGGCCTGCGCCGTCCACGCCGGTTTGATTTGTAATCACGCCAATGTGCTTGCCACGTAGCGGCGCGAACTTTTCATTTTCCAGAACGTCGATGCCAGTTTTTACGCGTGGGCTGGCGTTTTTGCCACTGGGTGCTGATGGCTTCATCGAGTGTGCAGACGGAATCGCGGCGATAGAGAGAGTCGCTACGATAAAAATTGAGAGAAATGAAATAGATGAGCGCAAGGCGGTTCGGTTGTCTCGAATAAACCCGTGTGCTATATACAGCGAGGATATGGCCGCGTCAATCGAAGAGGCGTTAGTCGGGGAATCTTCATTTCAGCAATCAATTCAGAGAGCAATTCAGAGAGCAATTCCGCGGTCAATTCAGGAAATCGGGCGCGAGTGAATGCGTAGACGCTGCTTTTTCCTGCTATGCTTTGTTCTTGCGATGACACCTGCAAGCCGCTCCGCGAAATCCGCACGCGCGAAATCTAAACGCGCACCCGCCGACTCTGCCTGGATTGAAAAAACGCTGAAGAAAATGTCGCTCGAGGAGAAGCTCGGGCAGATGCTTGTGGTGTATTACTTCGGCGAATTTACATCAACGGAGAGCAGCGATTATCAGGATCTCGTTGACGAAGTGGAGAAGAAGCACGTTGGCGGATTCATTCTTGGGACGCGACGGCAGCCGCTGGGGATCGAGCGCGGTGGCGTTTACGCGGCGGCTGTGCTGGGAAATCAAATGCAGAAGCGCGCGAAGATTCCGCTGATTATTTCTGCGGATTTCGAGCGCGGCACGGCGATGCGAATTGATGAAGGCACCGGCTTTCCTCTCGCGATGGCTATCGGCGCAACGGGCGATCCAAAAGATGCTTATACCGTGGGCAAAGTGACGGCGCTCGAAGCGCGTGCCGCCGGAATTCGCTGGATTTTCGCGCCCGACGCCGACGTCAACGACAATCCAGACAATCCGATCATTAACACTCGATCGTTTGGCGAGGATCCGAAACGCGTCGGGGAGTTTGTTTCGGAATTTATTCGCGGCGTGCAGGAGAATGGCGGGCTGGCGACAGCGAAACATTTTCCGGGGCATGGCGACGTCAGTGTCGATTCGCATCTTTCGCTCGCGACGGTGCCGGGAGATCGCGCGCGGCTGGAGAGCGTTGAGCTGGTTCCATTTCGTGCGGCGATTGCGGCGGGCGTTGGCAGCATTATGACGGGACATCTTGCCGTGCCAGCATTCGAGCCGGATGCGAACTTGCCAGCGACGATGTCACCGCACATTTTGACGGATTTGCTGCGAAAAGAGCTTGGATTTGATGGATTGATTGTGACTGACGCGCTCGATATGGGCGGCGTGACGTCGCTTTATCCCCCAGGCGAAGTTGCGGCACGCGCGGTTGCGGCGGGCGCTGATGTGCTGCTGCTTTCGCCGAATGACGATGCGGCGTTGCAGGGGCTCGAAGACGCAGTGAAGTCCGGGCGGATTCCGATGGCGCGAGTGGATGACGCGGTGCGGCGGATTTTGCGCGCGAAGGCGCGGCTCGGACTTGATAAGGATCGGTTCGTGGATGTTGATGCGATTAACGCGGAATTTGGGAAGCCGGAATTTATTGCCGCGGCCCAGGATATCGCCGATCGCGG
>Ga0209624_10001501_pt1 | contig 18199 bp, 16 predicted proteins | sample JacPinW_OM2H0_O1_FD_188565 | JGI IMG/M metagenome (GOLD analysis project Ga0209624, IMG submission 188565) | Forest soil microbial communities from Algoma, Ontario, Canada - Jack Pine, Ontario site 1_JW_OM2H0_O1 (SPAdes) (version 2) | ecosystem: Environmental > Terrestrial > Soil > Boreal...
GTAGCTGTTCCCTACGTAAATATTGCGGTTGTATATAACGGTGTGGCTATGCCAGTTCGTTCCCCAGTAGCTCCAGCCCCACAGGCAGCAGCCGCCGTAAACCGTCCTTCCCACCACGATTCCGCCGCCAAAAGAAATAACGGTCACCGTGGACACCCCACGATAGTAGTAACCAGGAACTACGATCGGCGCGCCATAAATCACAGTTGGGTTGTACACGGGAACGTAAACGATCTGTGGGTTCGCCGGCTGTATCACGATCGTCTGCGGCGCTTCCTGGACTACTTTTATTTCCGGACCGGTTTTCAGGTTCCCCGCTGCGAGCGCTTTTGCCCGCATTCTTTGCACCGCAGCCATCACGTCCTGCTGTTGGGTGGCGGAAGCTTCTCCCAGCGCCGAGGTCCAGGCGAGGTTTTTCGCAAGATTATCGAGCACTGATGGGAACTGAGTGAGTGCTTTCACCGCCGGATCCCAGGATTGCGCGTCGACCGCCTTCGCCAGAGCCTCTCCGGTCAAGTTGGAATTGTCTTTCAGCCACAGAGTTGCGGTCACGATTTCGTAGGGAAAAGTGGATGCACCTAGAACCTGCGCGACGAGAGCATCGGGATATAGCGCAATGGGAGCGACAAGCCCATCCAGTTCATCCGCAGTGAGAGCGGCATACTCTTCTCGCGGTCCGGCCGGAGGCGTCTGCTCACTCGCCTGTGTTCCCGAGGCAGACCCGGCTTGCGCACGCGCGGGCAAGTTAGGCTGGACGATAAAACACATCAACAAAGTGGTGGCTGCTTTATATAAAAAAGTCATTCTGTCTGGTTCCTTGCGATCCCGCAGTGCGAACCAGGGCCGCATTGAAGTGATTTCGAAAATCGCCATTTAAACTTTACAGGCTGTACAAGTTATAGGCATCGCGCGGCACGCGGCTATTGTTAGAAATAACAGTCGGACTTTGAAGTCGTTTGAACCTGGCGAATTCGCACCCCGAGTGACGTTATGTGAGGAAGGAATCTACATGCCTGATCAATGCGGCTAGCTTAAGGGTCGTCGCAACAACAGAGGATTTCGAACATCTGTCAAATCTGACAATAGTCGCTACCTGAGGCTTCGATGTACGGTTCTTCAGAGAATGAAAGGATGCACATGCAAAAAATTATGAAAATCAGCCTTATTTTCACAGTTGCGACAATAATCTGCCTTGTGACGCTGGTGGGTTCCCGCGGTGCAGCTCAGGAAGACAAGCCCATACGCGAGGTGTATCAAGCAGAGGCGATGGGGCAAAGCACGCAACTCGGAAAGAACTTCAATGTCACGATCAATATCGAGCGGTATTCGACGCCGGAAGAACGGCAGATACTAATTGATGCATTCGAAAAAGCCGGTTCGAAAGGCCTTTTCAATGCGCTTGAGAAAATGCGATCCAAGGGAAGAATCGCGATTACCGGCACGCTGGGCTACGACATTAGCTTCGTTCGAAAGATTCAGACCGATGCGGGATTCAAGATCCGCATATTAACCAATCGCCCGATCCGATTCGGTGAAGCCTGGATAAATGGACGTTCCATGGATTACAACCTCTCGGCCCTCGAGCTCGACATCAACGACCACATAAATAAGAGCACAGGTATTTTGCTTCCGGCGTGTCAATTTAAGATCGATAAGAAGACCAACGAGATCGTGGCAGAAAATTATCAGAACCCCTGGAAGCTTCAAAACATTTTGGACAGGAGCAAGGACTAGCGCTTCGCATCGGCGGAGTAGCTCTTGGTTAGCCAACTACGGGGGGAATTCCCTTCCAATTAATCTGAAGCTCCGTTTTGCGCTTTAACCGGGCGTTGACTTCGGCCCGAATCCCACGCTTCGATGGTGGGTTTCGAGACTGTTACTTTTGCCAGTACCTCACTTTTCGCTCAAAGGGTACGATTTCGCGAGTCGTGCGCAGCGTAAGCGCCTTTTCTTGAGCACCGCGATCGAAAGTCTAATCTAAGACATTTACTCAGGCTCATCGATGATGGCCTTTTTGAAGAATTTAGGGCTCCGAAGAAAGCTACTGATCGGAATGGTACCTCTAGTTGTAATGGTGATTGTCGCTGGGGTGTATTCGTCGATCGAAAGCAAGATGATCGACGCCCGAGAATGATGTTTTTGCGCAACCCCATCGTTTCGCGTAAGGGAACCGCCCGATTGGTCTTGGAGAATATCACAGTCAATTTAGGCCGTTTGCGGAACCGGAATGGAGACAGAGCAAATGGCTCTGGTGAATTCCTGCCAATTGGGCCGCAAAATAATGGTTTCTGTCAAACTGAAAGGAATAGAGAGAAATCTCACGACTGGCTGGCGGAGGGGGTGGGATTCGAACCCACGAGACCCTTTCGGGCCTAACGGTTTTCAAGACCGCCGGAGTCAACCGCTTTCCTACCCCTCCGTATCACTTTGAGTTTAACTGGCAAGGCCGCGTGTGCCAACTAGTGGAATCCAAAATAAACGAAATACCGATAATTCGATGCGATACTACGCAGGAAATCAATGCCTGCTGGAACTACTTTCACATCCCCGGATGCTAACGCGGCCACTGGTGCGAGCTACAACCCTCTAGAAATCTTCCGTCATTTGTCTTACTGGCATCTTCTCGCTGCTTTGTCACTGGGTCTCGCTTTGCGGCTCTTTTTCATTATTCATTTTCCATTTTATGCCGGCGACACGAAATTTTACGACGAACTCGCGCGGAATTTGCTGGATCACCGAGTCTACGGACTTTTTGTTCACGGGCAACTTACGCCGGTTGACATGCGCATGCCCGGATATCCGGTGTTTCTTGCCGGACTATATGCAACATTCGGGCGGTCGATTAGAGGGGTGATGATTGTTCAGGCCTGCATCGATCTGATCACATGCGTTTTGACCGCCCTGATAGCAGGCATGATCGCGCCGATTAACAGTAAGACTCGCGTGGCCACTATCGCGTTGTGGATGGCCGCGCTTTGCCCGTTCACAGCGAACTACACTGCTGCAGTTCTTACCGAGGTCGTGGCGACTTTCCTCACTACCTTAGCCGTATTGGCTTTCGTGATTGCCTTCGGACGCGCATCCACGAATTCTGCAAACGAGTCAGTTGCTCATCGGCTCTTATATGCGGAAGCAGCGTGGTGGTTCCTAACAGGATTAATTGTCGGACTAGGAACCCTGGTGCGGCCTGAAACTCCTCTTTTGCTTTTCGCCGCCGGTCTAGTTCTCGCGGTCTGCTGGCGGCATCGTGTTGACTGGTCGAAATTATTCTTAGCAGTCTCCTGGATATCTCTGGGTCTGATCCTGACTTTAACCCCTTGGGCGGCGAGGAACGCAAAAACATTGGGGCGCATTGAGTTTCTCGCTCCGCGCTACGCGCAGACTTACGGTGACTTCATCCCGCGCGGTTTCTACGACTGGACCGGAACTTGGATGATTCGGTTTAAAGACGCCTACCTTGCAACCTGGAAATTGGGCAAAGGGCCGATTCGGATTGAAGATTTGCCTGCGTCGGCTTTCGATTCGAGTGCCGAACGCGCGCGTGTTGCGGCACTGATTGACCGCTACAACGATGACTTGCAGATGTCTCCCATTCTCGATCGCGAATTCGCAACGCTCGCGCGCGAGCGGAAGTCAAGCTGGCCGATCAGGTCCTACATAGAGATCCCTTTAGCTCGTATGGCGACGATATGGTTTTCCCCGCGCATCGCTCTACTTCCATACTCGGGAGAGTTATGGCCACCCGCTGAAAACTGGCGGAACAATCGAATAGACTTCGGGGTCACAGCTGCGTTTGGCGTCTTGAATTTTATATACATTGGTATGGCACTTGTCGGGGCAGTGCGTTTCCGGAAGCAACCAACGATCGCGTTCCTGATTCTCATGGTTGCGATCCGCACGGTCTTTTTGACACAGCTACAGACTGTTGAGCCCCGCTACGTGATCGTCTGTTACCCGGTAATTCTGGCCCTGGGTGCGCTTGCATGGTCGGGACGTCCCGCAGGAAGTGAATTAGCCGCCGATTCGGCATAGGACGAACCGTAAGCGTTCCGACAACTGGCGATCAGTGCGAGTCTCATGTGGTAGGATTTATAACTAGCGTTGGTGCTTAAGTCTTTGTCGAGGCGGGACCATGCGAAAGTCAATCTCTGCAGCGGTAATATTTTTGATCGTAATCACAGGCTTCGGTTTTGGTTTGGCATATGCGCAGAACGCGTCTCAGGCAGACGGAACGTCGGCTGCTCAGACCAAGACTCCAGCGACCAGGACCCCAGCGACGGATATCCCCGCTTATCACGCGAGCGCTTCAAAGGATCCTTTGCCCGAGACGCTTGATCCGTCGCAATTTTCCGACCTGCAGACTCAGAATGTTTACGCGTTGGCTGCGAAAGTGAAAGGCGTGCTTTATCAGCAGCCCTGCTACTGCCGCTGTGACAAAGAACACGGCCACACGAGCTTGCTGAGTTGCTACACCGATCGCCATGCGTCTGTCTGCGCGCTATGCCAGAAGGAAGCGGTTTTTAGCTACTCCCAATCTAAGAAAGGCAAGACCGCGGCGGAGATTCGAAAAGAAATCATCGAAGGGAAATGGAAAGACGTAGATTTGTCGGTGTACGAGAAACCTGTAACCGGGAACTAAGAGCGAGTGGTACCGCCTTTGGCGGCTAGCTGCAAATCAACGCTCAACTTAAATCCGACAACCGCAAAATCTAATGCACGGGATGAGATGACGGTCCAGCTGGCCAGTCTTGCGGAGTGAAATCGACTCCCCAGAAATGCGGACTTGGTGAAAGAAATTCGACGCCTACCCGTGTGCCTTTTTCAGATGTATCGCCGAGATAAACCACTCGACATTCTTGCTCTTCCTCGGTTACGGGATTGATCAGCACTAAATCTGCGCCCATGGCCAGCTCTTCCTGCAGATAGAGCAATCCTCCGTGAGCATTGATCACGATGGTTTGGCTGTTTTCACGAAACTTGCGGCCTTGAATGCTCTTTCCCGACGCGCGCACGGGAATGCGAGTAAAAACGCGCGAACTCCGGCGTTGACGGCTGCCCTGATCGTTAACCTGAGTTTCGTTCATGTCTATTTGATATCGTGCATGGCGAACGACCGGGAGTCAACAACACTCGCTTCACGGAGTGCTCAAAAACGCAGTCAGGCTAAAAAGCTTGCTGAAATATAGGAAGGTTCGTAGAATTACGAGTCCATACGCTAGAATCCAGCCGATTGCAGCGAAAGTGTTGTCACGGCGTCAGGGAGCAGGCATGAAATTGATTGAGTACATTGACTCGCGGCGTGACGAGAATTTAAGCGAGCTCAAAGAATTTCTTCGCATCCCCAGTGTCAGTACAAAAAGCGAACACAAGCCCGACATCGAGCGAGCGGCCGGTTGGGTAGCTGAAAAATTGCGCACTGCGGGCTTGGAAAATATTGAGATCGCCCAGACAAAGATGCATCCGCTCGTATACGGAGAGTCGCTGCATGCGCCCGGGAAGCCTACCGTGCTCTTTTACGGACATTATGATGTGCAGCCGGCAGAGCCTTTGGATTTGTGGACTACTCCTGCATTCGAACCAGCCGTGCGAGATGGGAAACTCTTCGGGCGCGGAACAGCCGATGATAAGGGTCAGGTTCATATCCATTTGAAGGCGCTGGAAGCGCTGAAAAATACAACCGGAAAACTTCCTCTCAACTTTAAGGTGATGATCGAAGGAGAAGAAGAAGTTGGAAGCGTGAGTTTGTGGGATTTTGTACAGAAAAATCGCGAACGGTTGAAAGCCGATGCCTTAGTGGTGTCGGATACTTCGATGCTGGCAAAAGGGGTGCCATCGATTACCTACGGGCTGCGAGGACTGAACTACTACCAAATAGAACTCACGGGGCCCGCCCAAGATTTGCACTCGGGAGTATTTGGCGGCGCGGTGCCAAATCCGATCACAATCCTTGCAGAACTGATTGCAAAGCTTCACGACAAGAATTTTCGAGTGACTGTACCAGGCTTCTATGACGACGTCGCAACGGTATCGCGCCGCGAGCGAGCAGCGCTGAATTCCCTGCCCTGGAAAGAGAAAGATTTTCGCAAAACGGTTGGCGCTCCGGGATTATTTGGTGAAAAGGGATTTTCCATCATCGAACGGCTGTGGATCAGGCCGACGCTCGAATTAAATGGAATATGGGGCGGTTATATGGGCGAAGGCGCCAAAACCGTGATTCCTTCGAAAGTGTGGGCAAAGCTTTCTACACGACTGGTGCCCAATCAAGATCCCGCCAAAATCGCGAAGCTAGTCGAAAGACATATTCGAAAGCTCTTGCCGAAAGAAGTTACCTGCAATTTTGAAGTCCTCAGCATGGGAAAACCCTGGGTCGCGCCTTATTCGCACCCGATTTTCCAGAAGGCGATTCGTGCGTTGGAAAACGGCTTTGGGAAAAAAGCTGTGTTTATTCGCGAAGGCGGTTCGATTCCATTTGTGACTCAGATGCACGATACGTTCAAGGTTCCCTGCGTCCTGCTGGGTTTTGGTTTGCCGGACGAGAACGCCCACGCGCCGGACGAACACATCGAGCTGGAGAATTATTTCGGCGGAATTAAATCTGTCGCGCTATTTTATAACGAACTCGCGTCGTAATCATTCCTGCACCTGAATCACCAGCCGAAGAAAAGGCCATTTTTCGGGCTTTTTTAAAGGATTTCCTTGCGTTCCTTGGATAGTGCGGCTATAGTCCGCAAGGCATCCGGAACCGCCGGGCCCAAAAAGAAATTACAACGAGGAGGAAAAAGTAACTCGATGGCAAATCCGCTGAGCAAGTCTAAGATCATTGCGCACATGGCAGAAAAGGTCAGCACGCCTGAAAAGCCTGTGTCCAAAAAACAGGTCGCGTCTTTCTTTGACGAATTTTTCAAACTGGCAGTGAAAGAAACAAAGGGAGCGGGCAAATTCGTAATTCCGGGTCTCGGCCGCTCGGTGAAGGCGCATCGCAAGGCGCGCATGGGCCGCAATCCGGCAACTGGTGAAGCTATCAAGATCAAGGCCAAGACTGTCGTGCGTTTGCGCGCTGCAAAAGCGTTTAAAGACGCCGTACTGAAGTAGTCAGACTCGGCGCAGAGATTCGCGGCAAAACCCTCAGACATCCCGTCTTCAAAACACGGCGGAGTTTGGGGGTTTTGTCTTTTCATCCGACGTCAAAACCCGAAGCGCCTGGCGCGGTCTGCGCCATGGCCGATAATCCTCCGAAGCTAAAGCGGATAATGAAATATGGTTGAACATTCAGGCCTGTTAACCGATCTTTATGAATTGACGATGGCGGCGGGATATTTGCAAACCCGTTTTGACGCCACCGCAACCTTTGAGCTGTTTGTCCGCCATCTCCCGCCCAAGAGAAATTTTCTGGTTGCCGCCGGACTCGAACAGGCCTTGGACTTTTTGGAACATGTTCATTTTACGGCGGACGAGATTTCCTATCTTCGCAACCACCCAGTCTTTTGCAACATCCGCGACGAATTCTTCGACTATCTGAAGACATTTCGTTTCAGCGGCGATGTCTGGGCCATGCCGGAAGGAAGCCTGGTATTTCCAGGTGAACCGCTCCTGCGAGTCGTGGCGCCGATTATCGAAGGCCAAATAATGGAAACTTATTTACTCGCGACGCTGAGCTATCAGACGATGATCGCGAGTAAGGCGGCTCGGGTTGTCACCGCAGCGCAGGGCCGCCAAATCGTTGAATTTGGCGCAAGACGCGCTCATGGCAGCCAAGCCAGCCTGCTCGCCGCTCGTGCAGCAGCAATCGGCGGGTGTGAAGGAACGTCAAACGTTCTCGCCGGGCAGCAATTCGGCATGAGCACTTATGGAACCCAAGCGCATTCCTGGGTTATGGCGCATGAAAATGAAAAAGAAGCGTTCAGCCATTTTCTGGATGCTTTCCCAGCTCACTCGGTCCTCCTGCTTGACACATACGATGTACGCGCTGCGCTGAAGACGATCATTGGTATGGGACGCAAGCCGGCCGGTGTTCGATTGGATAGCGGTGACTTGGCTAAAGATAGCCGCTGGGTTAGGCGAGAGCTGGATCGTGCGGGATGGAAGGACGTCAAGATTTTTGCCTCCGGGGACCTCGACGAATACAGAATCAAAAAACTGCTATCGAAAGGCGCGGCCATCGATGCCTTTGGCGTCGGCACATCGTTAGCCACACCGGGCGACGCTCCCCACTTGAATTTGGTTTATAAACTCGTTGAAGTGGAGCGCGCGGGGACGGTCCTGGAAGCGGCAAAGTTGAGCGCGGCAAAAGTTACTTATCCAGGCCGCAAACAAGTTCTACGGCATTCAAATAGCAAAGAGCAATACACCGGCGACAAAATCGCCCTGGAAGGCGAATCGGCTAACGGCGGCGAATCGATGCTAATCGCGGTGATGCGTGGCGGCCGGCGCGTGGCACCTGCAGAATCGATTAGCGTTTTGCGCGGGCGGTGTATTAGCGGTCTGGCTCGACTTCCTCAAAAGTTTCTGCAAATCAATCGGGCTGAAGTTTATCCCGTCCGCTATAGCCGGCAATTGAAAAAAATGCTGGAACAAGTGCGACGACGAATTCGCGGCTCTGCGCTAAAATAGCTTCTACCGTTGGGAATACATCCCATGCAAAAAGGGCGAATCGTCTTCTGGGAAGTGGATACTCAGCAGGATTTTATGCTGCCGGGTGGCAAGCTCTATGTTCCCGGCGCGGAAAAAATCATCCCAAACATTGCGCGACTAGTGAAGGTGGCACGCGAAGGACGTGTGCTGCTCGTATCCAGCGCCTGCCGTCATCTGGCCGATGATCCGGAATTCAAAACCTTTCCGCCACACTGCGTTCGCGGAACGTCAGGAGAGCGCATCATTCCACAAGCGCTGGCGGAGAGAGTCCATTCCGTTCCGAACGACGGAACTGCCAGGCTGCCGGACTCTATTTTCGATAATCAGCAGCTCGTTATCGAAAAGCAAACGCTGGATGTGTTCGGCAATCCCCATACAGAAACAATTGTTAATCGACTTGGCAAAGACACTGAATACCTGGTCTTTGGCGTGGTTGTCGAACACTGCGTTTACTTAGCCGCGAAAGGCTTGCTGGATCGCGGCCACAAAGTATCCATTGTTCAAGACGCCGTCGAAACCTTAAAAGGCGCCGATGGGCGCCGTTCGCTCGACGAACTTAAATCGCTGGGCACACAATTCGTTTCCACCGATCAGGCAATCGCGGCTATCGCCGAGAAGTCGGTGCGCTGAATTTGCGTCCACCACCATAAAAATGTCACGCGACCTATTGCAACAAGCCTGGGAGCTTCTCCAAGAGGCTTATCGAGCGCAGATGCAGGGCGACTACGATCAGGCGATCGAACTCTACACAGAATCTCTTCAGACTTTTCCGACGGCGGAAGCGCATACATTCCTTGGGTGGACTTATCATTTTCAGGGAAAAGTGGATGAAGCCATTGCAGAGTGCAAACGCGCTATCGAAGTGGACCCAGAATTCGGCAATCCTTACAACGACATCGGCTCGTACCTGATCGAGCAAGGACGTTTCGATGAGGCCGTCCCGTGGTTGGAACGTGCAATTGCGGCGCCGCGTTACGACCCACGTCACTATCCGTACTTCAATCTCGGGCGCGTTTACTATGCAAAAGGCATGATCACAAAAGCCCGCGAGTTTTTTCAGGAAGCGCTGCGCATCGAACCGCAGTACGCCCTCGCCCGACAAGCCATTGAAAATCTTCGCCGAATGGTCAACTAAATTGGTTGGGCCGGAACTTCACTCGGTTTCAGAATTTTGTCGTACAGCCAGGTTAGACTCGCTGTTACAACTCCGATCGCGGATATGATCCACCACATTTGCTGCGGCCTGTGAACCACCTCGCCGTAATAATGCACCAAGTATCCACCTAACGGCCCAGCGATAAAATATCCAATGGCAATGGGAAGGAATGCGTAGCCCATATAGAGTCCTTGTTGCCCGGGCGGCGCAAGACGCGAAACGTATTCATAATATCGAGACGCTTGCGTGATCTCTCCGATGGCTACGCCTACTAGCGTCGCGACTAACATGGGAACCGTCGGATGAATCGCCAGCAACATCCATGAGAGCCCTGTAATCAGGAAGCCAAGCGCCATGGCCCTAACTGCCGGCATTTTCCGCGTGAGGTATGCCGTCAAAATCTGGAAGCAGATTACGATTATGGGATCCACCGACAGAATTAAATCGAAATTTGCGTTCGGATCCACATAATGGCGAATGAAGAGCGGAACAGAAATATATTGCTGCCAGAATACGATGTAAAATCCGGAGGAGATCAGAAGAAAAAGCACAAACCGCAGATTGCCGAGCACAACGAACATATTCGTCAATGCGGTAAAAACGCTGGCAACTTTCGCTTCACCGGAACGCCCGGGTTCCCGATAAAAAAACAGCGTAGTCCAAAACATCAGAAAAACGCTCAGCGCGGCCACGCGAAACACACTTTCGATTCCCCATCCCAGCTGTTTTCGCACAAGCCATGCGACGATAGGCCCCAACGCGCCGCCGATATTCACCAGTGTGTAATAAATCGAATACCCTAACGAGCGAACATTCTCGCTTGACGCTCGAGCAGTTGTCCCGGCCACACACGGCTTCACTACGCCGGGACCCAAGGCTGGGATCATCAGTATCGCGAGCACCAACCACTTATCCCCCATGGCATGGCGCAGAGACTCCATCCATGGCGCTGAGAGTGAGCCAAGGAGAAAATATCCAACGGTCATCACGAGGTAGGCAAACATCAATGCCCGCCGAAAGCCGAAGCGGTCTGCCAGTGTTCCACCAAGAATCGGCAGAAACCATACGACCAGTCCAAATGTGCCGACGAGCCAGCCAGTCAATTCGCTTGAGAAGTGCAGTTGTTCGCTCAAGTAGATGGCAAGGACGGCTGTCGTCGCGTAATACGCGACGCGTTCGAAAATCTCCGTGAGATTCGCAATCCAGAAGGCGGGTTCAAAACCAGAGCGAATTTCGCGCAGGCGCTGTGTGAAGCTCAACTGTCCTCCGAAGCCGTGCAGGCGGAGCGCGGCGCGTCAAACTTGAAGCTGGACCGGCCGCGATTGTAACGGAACGGCCGCCCGTCCGCTCTCGATTTTTGCGCCACAGGATATGTTAAGATTATTCGTTTGGTCTGGAGCATAGTTTTCAAGCAACGATGCCTATTGCAACGATGAAAGCTTTGCGTAAGATGCGCCCCGAGCGGGGTGCCCAACTCGAATCAGTCCCCATTCCCACCCCTGGCCCGACCGAAGTGCTTGTCCACGTCGATGCCGCCTCGATTTGCGGGACCGACCTGCACATATATGGCTGGGACCGCTGGTCCGCTTCGCGCATTCACCCCCCCATGACTTTCGGGCATGAGTTCTGCGGCACGGTTGAAAAAGTGGGATCGGAAGTGACTTCCGTCCGCCCGGGTGATTTTGTCAGCGCGGAGATGCACATAAATTGTGGACATTGCCGCCCGTGCAGAATGGGCCAGCCGCACGTTTGCCAGAATGTGAAGATCATCGGCATCGATGCCGACGGCTGCTTCGCCGAATTCGTACGCATCCCCGTGCGCAATATTTGGAAAGTTGATCCGGCGATTCCGAAGCATTACGCCGCGATACTTGATCCGCTGGGGAACGCGGTCCACACTGTGCTCGCGGGGGAAATCGCAGCTCGGAACGTGCTGGTAACCGGCGCCGGGCCGATTGGACTAATGGCAATAGCCGTGGCCCGCGCTTGCGGCAGCGCAATGATTTTTGCCACGGAGGTGAACGCCCACCGCCGCGAACTCGCCAAGAAAATGGGCGCGGACGAAGCTCTGGATCCGAACCAAGGCGACGTCGTCGCGCGTGTGCTCGAGGCGACCGATGGCGCGGGCGTTGACGTTTTGTTGGAAATGAGCGGACATCCGACCGCGATTCATCAAGGCTTTCAAATGCTGCGGCCCGGCGGGCGCGCTTCGCTTTTGGGCATTCCGAAAGATCCAGTCACCTTCGACCTGGTAAACGATGTGATCTTTAAAGGCGCAACCGTGCAGGGAATTTACGGGCGCAAGATGTTCGAAACTTGGGTGCAAATGACCGAGCTCTTGAAGCATGGAAGGCTAAATCTTGAGCCTTTGTTCAACGAGCGATTGCCCCTTGAAAAATTTACTGACGCATTCGCGCTGCTGGAATCAGGCCAGGCCGGCAAAATCCTGTTCTACCCCAACGGATCGCCGAGATAGTTTCGCTTGCGGCTGTCACGGCTCTGACGCTTCTTTCGGCCAAGCCAACTCGTAAATTTGCGCTTACAATAAGGCCTCATCATCGTTAGGATTGACTAAATTTATCGGAGAAATCATGAGTACTACAGCCACGCGTCCCCAACTTAAGTATTTGCATGAAGCTCTCGAAGATCTAAAGGCTCGGCATCTCTATTTTCGCCTGAAGATACTGGAAGGAGAGCAAAAACCCGTCGCAAATTTCGACGGTAAGGAAGTAATCAATCTTAGCTCGAATAATTACCTGGGATTGACCACGCATCCGAAGCTTCGCCGAGCAGCCGTCGAGGCCATCCGGAAATTCGGAGTAGGCTCAGGAGCGGTTCGCACCATCGCTGGAACGATGGAAATGCACATGCGTTTGGAAGAACAAATAGCGCGATTTAAACAAGTGGAAGCTTGCGTGGTGTTCCAATCCGGATTTGCCGCAAATGCCGGAACTGTTTCAGCCATCCTGGGCAAAGAAGACCTGATCATTTCCGACGAACTGAACCACGCTTCGATCATTGATGGCGCGCGCCTGTCGAAAGCAACTATTAAAGTCTTCAAACACAAAGACACCGCCGATTGCGAGCGCATTTTAAAAGAAACGGAAAACTGGAATGGCAAGAAGCTCTTGATCACGGACGGGGTTTTTTCCATGGACGGCGATATTGCCAACTTGCCGGCGCTTTGCGATCTGGCCGAAAAATACAACTGCATCATGATGGTGGACGACGCGCACTCCTCTGGCGTGCTGGGAAGCCGCGGGCGCGGAACGATCGATCATCTGGGATGCCACGGCCGCGTTGATATTCAGGTCGGCACGTTAAGCAAAGCTATCGGCTCCATCGGAGGATACGTGTGCGGTTCTCGCGACCTGATCGATTTCCTATATCAGCGCGCGAGGCCATTTCTGTTTTCCACTTCGCATCCGCCATCAGTTACTGCTACATGCCAGGCCGCATTCACCCTCTTGGATTCCGAGGCCGGCGAGCGGCTGATAAAGAAGCTTTGGTCCAATACGAAATTCTTTAAACGCGGACTTAAAAAGCTCGGTTTTAACACAGGCAAGAGCGAGACCCCCATTACACCCATTATGGTGGGCGACGCCGAAAAGGCATTTCAGTTTTCGCGGGAACTTTTCGCGGAGGGCGTCTTCTGCGTCGCTCTCGGGTTCCCCACGGTGCCAGAAGGCAAGGCACGGCTCCGCACAATCGTCACCGCAACCCACAAGCGAAGTGACCTGGAACGTGCGCTCGAAACCATCGCCCGGGTCGGTAAGACACTTCGAATCAGCGAGTAAAGACAGGCTCGATTCGCAGCTATTAATTGATAACAATTATTCGAGCACAACGTCCAAACATCCGACAGGGTGACCCTAGGCACGGTGGCAACCCTGGGCACAGGTGACAGGCTCACTGTCGCACGTAGCGAAATAGATGAGCTTTTCGATAATTCCACCAATGGTCAATTTTGTTAGAATTCTTCCCACCCCGCAGCGGTGAGGGTTTTTGGGTTTGCGAGGAGACACGAGGAGGACAGCAAATGAAGCGTTATGCCATCTTAGTTCCTGTACTTTTGGCGCTGGCGGTCTATAGCGGCAGCCAAACCGCGTATGCAGGTCAAACTAATGCACCGGCGCCATCGGAGCCGGCCAAAACCATCACAGTGCCCGGCGACACGTCAGTGCTTGGAAGATTGCTTACCAATCTGGACGCAGCACAGGCGAAAGTTGGCGATCCTGTAGAAGTTCAAATTTTAGAAGATATCAAGTCGGGTCACGAGGTTCCGGTGAAGAAGGGGTCTACTCTCAACGGTCACATCACTTCGATTCAGCTGTTTACGACGAAAGACTCGCAGTGCGTTATTGCAGTTCTTTTTGATCGCGTCACGCTTAAGAACAACGAGCAACTTGGTCTCAACCTAGCCATTCAAGCGCTTGCTCCTCCAATGGACGTAAAAATGGACACACTAATGGGCGGCCGAGGTTTTGCCCAGACGGGGAATGACGCTGCTGTCGCCGGCCGAACGGATGCGATGACAGGAAGCGTGGACGGCTTAAGTCACAAAAGCACCGGGGCCTACGCGCTCCCAGGCTTCTCGATTGCTACTCAGACAGAGAAGGGAAAACACATTTCTTTGGTGGTTTCCACATCGGGCAACATTCATCTGAAAAAGGGAACACAAATAGTCATGCAGTCCGTTAGCTGAGTCGCTTCGCAAGACTAGACGCTGCCGAATCAATAATAAATGAGACAGAAATAATTCCCGACATAACATGCATACCCGAGGAGTTCCGATGCCACGGAATACAACTCTGATTGTTATCTTTCTTCTATTCACGGCATCAGCACACGCTAATCCAAACACTGCCGAGCAATCCGCAAATTCAAGTTCGCAGCCGGTCGCCGCGGATACTTCCCTTCAGCCGTTTAGTTTTCCAAAAGACGTTTCAGTACTTGCCAAGCTGTTGACGGACGTCGATGCCTCAAGTGCAAAACCGGGCGACGCCGTTAGGGCGGAAGTGATCGAAGACTTGAAATCGGGACATCAGCTTTTGCTTCAGAAGGGGAGCCTTTTAAGTGGTCACGTTGTCGATGTTGAGCAATTCTCTTCCGAGAGCCCCAAATCCACTCTAGTTATCCTGTTCGATCAAGTTACCTTGAAAAATGGAGAACAACGCTCCAGCAATATCGGCATCCAGGCGATTGCCCCGGCAGAGGGCACAAGAACCGATGCCGAGGTAAATCCGTCGATTCATGTCCACGACATGAAAGGAACAGTGGGGCCTCTAGATCACAAGAGTGTAGGCGCGTACGGGATGCCGGGAGTTTCACTGGCGTACGTTGCTACGAAGAAAAAAGGGAACGCCTCGTTAATAACATTTGCGACCGGCAATGTCCGCTTGAAGAAAGGAATGCAGGTCGTCTTCAGCACAATGGGACAAACTGAACCGAGCTGAGGTTACTGGCTATAGCGACCGGGCGAAGCCGATTGCTAAACCAGTTTGGACATCTCAACAACCCGGAATCGGCAAATCTAACTTAACGTTCAGACCGCGGGTACCAGCTGAGGACGCATATATCGATACAGCGCCAGCACCATAGCGCCAATTCCCCAGGGGATCACGACGAAAAATATGATCAAGCCTCCGATATGCGGCAGCATATGAACAGCCCGCAGTATCAAAAGTCCTAGCGCAAGTCTTCCAAGCGCCGGACCTACTCCGATGCCTTCACCTAGTATCCTTTCTCCCAACCACGAACCCACGAAGACCTGCGCCGCATAAACGGCGATAATCCAAAGCAATAAAGTCGAGATTCCAACGCCCAGTCCTACGATCGTGATGCACACTATAATCGCGACGATCGGAGTGGCGAAGAAAAACAGTAAGCCCAACCCGATTGATTGTGCCGCCTTCTTGCAGGCCCGATCCGCATCGAAGAAAAATCCAGGCGCCAGCAAGAGCACTACAAGCCCGAACACGAAACTTGCACCCCACAGCAGCGTCTGGTGCCAGTAAAATCTGGCGGAAGTATAGTCCGTTTCATGGCTGCGTTTCTTCATCGTGAATTCCACGCGACTTCCCAATTTCGCGGAGGGCGAGACCTCTGCTTCGCGTGACCCTTCGAACTTCGTCTGGCCTTTGATTTCAGCGTTGGCTCCAATCGAAAGAGTATCGGCGTGAATCTTTGCGTCATGGCCCAGTACACCGTTGATATCAAAATTCCCGCCAAAGCCTAACAGGTCTCCCGCAACGTGGCCGCTTAACGCGGTATCGCCGGTGAAGAGAGTAATGGTGCCGCCCACATTGGCCGTGTCCCGGAGGTTCATTTCTCCTCCGAACACCATCACGTTTTTCCCGACATTGCTATTGATTATGACCGTCTGAGCAAACGCGCGCACGTTTCCATCAACAGGACCGTTTACAGTGAGTTCTGCTGCGAACGCGAGGATGTCGCCCGTTATATGGCCATTTACGGTAACGCTATGCGAGAAGACAATTAGATCGCCGTCAACGTCACCGTTAATCTGCGTGCGGTCGGCAGCAACGAAAAGATCAGTCTTTAATACCTCGCCGGCGCGCAGGGTGTAGTTGGGGTCGCCATGTTTCGTCTCTGCGGCGGACGCAGCCGGGGGAATGGCCAGCGAGCAAATCATGGCGCCTAAGACCACCGCAATTGTCGGGAAACTCCGCCAACGGCGGCGCAGCAGCCACATCACTAAAACCCCAAGAGTCGCCAGTGCCATAAACTCCATTAGGCTTCGCATCGCGTCCCATCCTTTCCAGAATGCACCGCTGAAAAAAAGCATGGTGAAGAGGTTTCCCTGCGTAAAGCCAGCCTGCGCAGCTTGCGCGCGCCACGGCTCAACAAGACCGCTCCACAAGGTGTAGGCCCCACCAGCGCTCAAGCCGAGCGCGGAAATCCATCCCCAAGGGGCCGCGTGGCGCTCTGGCGCCTCAATAAGCCTCGAAGGAACGGCTTCTTCATCCCCGGCAAGCGATTCGCGCAGCCAAACGCCTTCAGTCTCCAGAGCATGAAGCAATTCGCGGCATTCCGCGCATGTGGCAGCGTGTGTTGAAATGTCTCGCGCGTGGTCGGCGTCAAGCTGCGATTCCAGGTAGAGGAGGGCGGTCATTTCATCGAAGTGGCTCATCTCTTTGCTCCTCCGGTACCGAGGGCCAGGGCGGCGTCAGTACCTGCCAGCACATCGCGCAGTTGATGACGCGCGCGCAAAAGCAAAACTCCCACAAACGCGCGGCGCACACCCAGCGTGTCGGCAATCTCGTCATAACTCATTTCCGCGAAGTAGCGCAGAACCAGCGCCATCCGCGCTCGGTCCGGGAGCTTTTGCAGCCCATTGCGAACCTCTTTGCTGCCATGTTCTGCCTGCAAACGTTCTAGCTGGCTCGGATCCGGATGCTCGAGGGGTAATGTCTCCAAGTCTCCGGTCTCAAGGTCCTGGCGAATGCGGCGGCGGCGCAGCATATCCCAGCAATGATTGCTTGCGACCTTGTAAAGCCAAGCCGTGAAAGGCCGCGACGAATCATAGGTCCCGAGTTTCTGTCGTACCTTCATAAAGACTTCCGTCGTAGCATCCTCGGCATCTTCGCGTGTCGGAAGCGCCCGGCGACAAAAGCGAAAAATCGCAGGCCCATACATGCGATACAGCTCGCCCCAAGCGTCCGCATCGCCCGCCCGGACTTGGGTAAGCACTTCCGCGATTTCGGCGGCGCTCATCTCTCCGGTGGTCTTTCGTCGCTCCATATATGAATACGCAGGGTCCCTTGAGAATATTTCACTTAGGTTACAAACAGCCGGTCATCCATGGCGGCATTAATTCGATGAGCCTAGCAAATACCTGCTGAATTTCGGAGTTATTCCATAAAATAAAAGCGGCTCGGATCTCCGTTATGCCGGAAGTCCGAGCCGCCCAATTTCCGAGTCGATTTAAAGTCCTTAGAACATTAGCTTTACAGCAAACTGGATGCTTCGCGGGCCACCGCCTCCCAGAATCGGATTACCCAAGCCCACGTCCGACGTCTCCGTGAGTTGATAGAATCCCCGGCTGCGCCCGAGCGGAAGAACATCCGGGGTAAGACCGGTACTTATCCCGTTAGGAGCGGCGTCTGCGAAGAAGGCTGGCAACAGTGGGCTCGCGAAGTTGGGATGATTTGCGATGTTGTAAAAATCTGCGCGGAACTCAAGTTTGAAGCGTTCCCCAATGGGAGTCATTTTGCTAATGGCGAAGTCGAGGTTTCTGTAGTCTGGTCCAAGCAACGAGTTGCGCCCCTCATCACCGAAGTGACGAGTTCCGGGGACGCAATTCGTGTCCGCAGTACCTCCGGAAAGCGTGCACGGTACGGCGAACGACGATAAATCTAGAAAATTAGCAGGGTCGCCGTAGTTGTAGTG
>Ga0209624_10001502_pt1 | contig 18193 bp, 18 predicted proteins | sample JacPinW_OM2H0_O1_FD_188565 | JGI IMG/M metagenome (GOLD analysis project Ga0209624, IMG submission 188565) | Forest soil microbial communities from Algoma, Ontario, Canada - Jack Pine, Ontario site 1_JW_OM2H0_O1 (SPAdes) (version 2) | ecosystem: Environmental > Terrestrial > Soil > Boreal...
GCTCGTACATCCAAGCAAGGCAAACACAAGATAGAAACTCAGGGTGAGTACAGTCAGGCGCACGCGCATCGGAGCCTCCAAAACTGGAGATCATTCTCTGGAGATCATTCTATGGATGCAAGAGACTGCGGGCAACCCGAAGCTTCGATTGAGGACCTGTCAAGAGTGCACCCGACTTTTCCACGACTCCGAGGAACGCTCTACCGCCGAGGTGCAAGGCCCGGAAGAGTCGGGACTTGATCCGCCGCCGCGTCAGACGCCTCGTGGGAAGTGACATCATCGTCTCGGTCATCTCCTGCAGAGGCCTCGGGAGGCGAGGATTTCTTGGGAGCCAGAAATTTTTCGGTGTTCAATAGCGGCCGCCCCAGAGAAGCGTTGTAACTAGTCCAAGGGCTGTCCAGACTGGCCTCGCGCTCAAAGTGAGCCCGCATCGCTTCCATCTTGGAATCCAAGTCGTCGAGGTAATGGAGCATCAAGGCTTCCGGAAACATCGGCAATTTGGGTGAGCCAAATTCATACTGGCCGTGATGACTGATGATGAGGTGTTCGATCAGTGTCTTGAGCTCTTCTGGGAACCCCGGCAGAGATGCGAGCTTGGCCTGCAGCATCTCCAACTCGATGATCATGTGGCCGAGCAACTGGCCTTTTGTCGAATAAGTGAACGATCTGTTGTACGTCAACTCGTGGATCTTGCCGATGTCGTGCAGAAAGACGCCGGTTAGAAGAAGATCGCGGTTGATTTGAGGATAGTTTTGACAGATCAAGTCGCTGGAGCGAAAGAGAGAGACGACGTGATCCAGCAACCCACCGATGTATGCGTGATGGAGTGTCTTCGCCGCCGGTGCATTGCGGTATGCAGCCGCAATCTCGGGATCAGCCATAAAGGCTTGGATCAAAGCCTTGAGATATGGATTCTCAAAGCCTTCAACAGAGGTCGTCAATGTTCTCCAAAGCTCGTCAATGTCTTTTGTGGTTTTGGGTAGATAGTCCGCAAAATCGATCTCAGATTCGCCAAGCTTGCGGAGTTTGTGGACGGTAAGCTGGAACCGCTGCTTGTATTTATTGACGAGGCCCTTGACCTTGAGGAAATCGTCCTGCTCAAAAGCATCGAGCACTTCCTCGACGTTATCCCACATTTTCGCTTCGAGCTGGCCGCTGCGATCACCGAGTGTGAGCGCGAGGTAAGGCTCGCCGGTTTTCTTCGGTTTGATCTGCTTGGCTACCACGACGAACGAAGAGGTAACGATTTTATTTTCGTGGCGAACGCAATCGCAGATGTAGAAATCTTTCATGGGCTGTCCGAGTATAAAGCAATCGCCCGTCCGCCAAGATTAGAGGATGCCGAGCTTCTTATGTTTCTTCTTGCCTAGCTTCTTGGCGTCGGATTCTTTGGCTGCCGCGGTTTCGACGGGCTTCGTTTGGTTGGGGCTGGCTCCTGTATCGACATAGCCGGGCTTGTAGTCGATATAAGCATCCTCGCGCAGCTTAGTCAGGTAAGCGCGAAGAGCCGGTTGCAATCTTTGATAGTAGAGCGCGTCTTCGATCTTAGGGAGGACATCTTTCATGGGCGGAATGCCGGCCATCTGATGATCAACAACCTTCAAGATCACATAGCCCTGCTTGGTGCGGATGACGTCAGAGACTTCCCCGGTCTTCATTGAGAAAGTCTTATCTTCCAGTTCCTTTGCCAGCTGGCCGCGCTTGAAGATGCCCAGCGCTCCGCCATCGGCGGCCGAAGGGCCGTCGGAGTTCTTCTTGGCAACGTCGTCGAAATTAGCGCCGCCTCGAATTTGCTTCAAAAGATCGCTGGCCTTCGCCTCGGCAACACTCAGGGCCGCAGCGTCAGCAGCTTGCTTGGCAGCCTCATCCGAAGGAGGCGGAGTCGCGGCGGCCGCCCCAGGATCCGCTGAGGGGGCGGGTGCGGGAGCCGGCGACGTGGCCTTTGGGGCAACCAGAATTTCACTCAACCGGATAAACTCCGGCTGTTCCATTTCACTCTTGTGCTCGTCGTAGAACTTCTGCTCGTCTTCTTTGTTGATCGAGAGGTGGCCGCCAACTTCCTCGCCGATTACTTTCCTCGTGATGATCTGATTTCGCTGAGTCTGCTTAAAGTCTTCCCATGAGATTCCCTGTTTTTCAGCTTCTTTCTCCAGCGCTTCCATGGAGTCCAGCTTCATGTCCTTGCGCATCTGATCCAGCTGTTTGATCAGATCAGTATCGCCAGTGATACCGAGATCCTTGCCTTTTTCGAGCAATAACTGCTGATCGATCAGATCGCGGAGAACATCTTTTTCCTTGTCGGTGTAAACCACGTCCGCGTTATTCGGATTCTGCTGCTTAACTTCGTCTCTGAGCTGATCTTTGCTGCGCGCATATTCGGAACGGGTGATGATCTGGTTATTTACGCGCGCAATGATTTCTTCGACGACTTGGCCGTTCGCAAAGGCCGGCATGCACGCTAAAGCAATAACGATCAGGGAGAGTTTTTTCATAAAATTTGTTGGGCCGCCACGCTTCCGGGCTTGCGGGCAAACGGTGGGCCAGGGCCGACACTGCATTTTACTACTTCCGCAGCAGGGTTGGCCTGCACCTCTTACTTGGACGCACCAAACAGGTGGATGAGTTGGCTTCCCTACGAATCAGGCTGTCCGAATCAGGGCAAGCGCGGTCCGGTCGTCGCAGACGGGAGATCCCTCGCTGAAGTCGGCAACCCCTTTCAAAACAGCGTCGCATAGGGCCCGCGCCCCCATCGTTGGGGCATCCTGCAGAATGTTCTTGACCCGATCGAGACCGAATTCGTCGAGGGAACGGTTAGAACGTCCTTCGCATGCGACCACTCCCTTGGAGGCAAGTAGAAGCGAAGATCGCTGCTCCATGGCCACGATTCGAGCTTCCGCCGTAGCGTGCGAGAACAGACCTAGAGGAAGGCCTGTAGAAGCCAGTTCCGTGACTCCCCCGTCGTCTTTTAAAAGGGCAGGTGTGTGCCCCGCATTAGCGTAGCAGAGGGTGCCGAGTTTCTCGTGATAGCAAGCAATGAAGGCAGGACAGGACAAGACCCTATCAGCGCCTTCGATGATTCCCCGGTTGAGATGCAAGCTTAGCTCCGTCATGGCGTCGGCCTCGTTAATGTCTTGCCGGGAAAAGAGCTCGACTCCAACGCTGCGGAAAATGCTCTGGGCGTTCGTCAGCAGACCGCGATTATCTTCGCGACGTCCGGCAATATCGAGCAGTCCGATCAGCACACGTTCGGGGCTGGCGCGAATCGAGTCGTAGAAGTCACCGGCAATCCGTTTGCCGACGAACACAGCGGCAATATCGGCACCGCCGATTGTGGGAAAAATCGTTGGCACTGGCTCTGTCGGAGGTATAGCTGCATCGTCGCGGGAGCGAAATAGGGTCATGGAAAGTTGCGTGCAAGCCGAAAGCTAGCATAAGAGAGAAGGCTGGGCAATCCGGGCTAAACAATTTGGAATCGAACACCGGTGGATGGAAGATGACTTAATCGCCGTACTTGTCGGCGAGATATCGAGCGAGGTCAGACTCCAACTGTCCATAATCCGTGTGAATCGTAGCGCGCAAAGCAGCTTCCGTAGAGTTGCCCTCGCCCAGGCGTTGCAGGAGACGTTGCACATCGCTCATGCCGTAGGTGTCGTAGATATACGAGACCGCCGCCAGGGACTCAGCGTAGGCGACGTAAGACTGAGCGCCAGAAAAGTTCAGGAAGCTTCCTTCGAGAGCATTCAACGGGATATTGCGTTGCGACTTGAATAGCAGCGAGAGTTGCCGCCCTTCAGCACCCAGGTATTTCGGCTCCAGCAGCTGGGCAATACCTTCGTGCAGCCAGAGAGGGCACCGTCCACCTGAAAGCTGGGTAATGAAGGAGTGCGCGAGCTCGTGCTTGAGAACATGCGCCAGTTCAGGCGTCATGGAACTCAAACCGTTGACAGGAATACGCAGTTTGCCATCATTGATGGCTCCGGACCACGTCGGGGCATGAGTCACATCGAAAAAGGCTTGCTCGGTGTAAAGCGTTACGAGAATGTTGTCGCGAGGAGGGTTACCTAGATCTCGAACCAGGTCATCGTAGTCCGATTCGAGCGCCGCTAGAATCTGGCCCCGAAGCGCATCCGGAGTCTGCCTTCCTTCGTAGTGCAGGACGAAGTGGGAGCTTTCGCCTTGTGAGAAATCCGACTCCACGGTCTGTTCGCGTTGAGCTTTGGCCAATAACTGTTGCACTTTGGCGTCAGGACGCAGCTCAAGCGAATGCTTCCAAGAAATAACCGCATCTTTGGTGTGATCAGAAGCGAATTGCGCGTATCCGAGCATGGTGTAAGCGTCGGGGGAATTGGGAGCCGAATGCGCGGCGCGCTGGGCATAGGACAGCGCCTGGGTCGCATTTCCGGTGCGGACCAGCAGGGCGGTGTAATAAATAAGTATCGTGGAATTGTCCGGCTGAAACTGCAGGGCGCTCTCGAAGTATTGGCGGGATTGCGCAATGTTGCCATGTTCAAATTCGAACTTGCCCGCGATGAAATCGGCGGTCGCACTCAGCTCCGCATTGCCTTTCCTTTTCAAACCCGCAAGAACATCGTCGTCAACCTTATTTTCCTTGATAATCTTGCCGACCAGGTCGCCCTCATTCGCCAGGCTATCGGCAGGTGTAAACGTTGGCAGGTCGGGGATACTAACAGAACCGTTGGAGTGCACGGGAAGTCCGCCGGCATCTACGCGGTCCACAGCTGATTTGGGAATGGCGTACGAATCTTCACCGATCTCATATTCGTAGCGATTACCATTTTCGCGAACGTGATCAGCGAGAATCGTCCGGCCGTTTTTCAAATGAATGGTGTCGGCCCACGCGATGGTCGAAATCGGCGCGAGAGATAAAGCCAAGAAGATGACACGAAACCGCATTCAGGCGCATTCTAGCAACTGAGGACTTCCCTACCACGTGACGAAGGTACTAATTAAGAACCGAATTCACTGGATCACCGCGGTCTTTCTTGCTCTTTGGGTTGCTCCGCACGCGCACGGCATGGCAGAGACGCCGGCAAACAAGCCGGCGGAATCGCTGTATCTGCAGCTAGGCCAAGTGGGGCTGGATCCGTCTCGCGTGTATCAGGTAAGGGGAGCCGCACTGAACCGGGGCGCGATCCAGATCTCGCTGGACGACGGAATGATCGGCTTCACGCAAGACGTGATGGGGCGAATCACGGGAGCATTCTTTGAAGGAGACGGCGAGATCCTTCTAGTACCTCCGAATGCAGTGGAACGAAGTTCCATGAGCTTGTTTACGGGGATGGCGATTCTGGAGGAACGATTCGCCACCGCCTACTTTCGATTTAACGATGACGCAGCCACCGAATTGCAGCCCGATCTCAGAGCGACCAACGACAAACAGGAGTTCGTCGAACGATGGGGGACGCCGGCTCGAAATCTGGCGAGCGCGGATGCGATGAGGCTGTTGATGACTTTCAGCCGAATGCTTCCAGTAAATGGCGCGCCACCTTCGCTGCCGAGCTCAAACGCCTCGCAGGCGAACAATCTGCCCGACCGGTTTCTGCATGCTCGGCTGCAAGGAACAAAGCTTGGAGTGTTCGACGTTTATTTTGACTCCACGGCCGCAGAGCAGACCCAGGCAGGACAACCTAAGACGACGGATCAAGGCGACACCTACTACAACGTATGGACATCGTTTTCGTCCAATCCGGAAAGAACGCATGACGCAGCCCCCGGACATGCGTCTCTACCCGAGAGCGAGCAGACGAATGAGAGCACCATCGACATTCGTCGTTACAAGATTGCGGCGGAAGTATTACCTCCCAAGGAAATTCACGCACACGCATTAGTGGATTGTGAGGTACGCCGTAACGGCGCACGCGCATTGCTCTTTGAATTGTCCCGATTCCTCAAAATGGATGGCGTCAAACTGGATGGCGCCGCAGTGGAGTTCATCCATAATCCTGCCCTGGAAGGTACGCAGCTTTCGCGGCAGGGAAATGATCTGGTGGCTGTCATACTGCCCGAGCCTGCCTCTATAGGAAAAAGATTCGAGCTGGAATTCATCTACGGCGGCGAAGTACTGGCGGAGGCTGGCAGCGGACTCCTTTATGTGGGCGCGCGAGGCACGTGGTATCCGAATCATGGAATCGACATGGCAGATTTCGACTTGGAGTTTACGTATCCACAGGGTTGGACCCTCCTAGCAACGGGCAAGCCCACACCGATTTCGCCAGAACGTTCAACCCCACCGGGTGGACAGCAAGCCTCACGCTGGGTATCCGAGCGCGCCATCCCTTTGGCAGGATTCAACTTGGGAAAATATCGCGAAGCTACGACGAAAATAGGCGATGTCGTGGTCGGGACTTATGCGACCCAAGGCGTGGAGAAAGACTTTCCGAGCGGCCGCATTGAAGTGATCGAATCGGGTTCGTCCGATCCTTTAATCGCGCGACCACCGCGAGTGATCGTTCCTAGTCGTCCTTCGCCAGCCCAAAATGAAGTCCGGGTAGAAGAATCAGCCGCACAAGCCGTTCAGTTCTTTGCCGATCGCTTCGGTCCGTTCCCCTACAGCAAGCTCGCCCTGACACAGATGCCCGGTCTCGAAAGCCAAGGTTGGCCAGGCTTGGTATTTCTCTCCTCGTATGCGTTTCTGAATGACGAGGAGAGGCAACAATTGCATTTCGAACCATACCGAATTCTGATCCAGCATTTGATCCCAGCCCACGAAGTGGCGCATCAGTGGTGGGGGGACCTGATCACCTGGAACAGCTATCGAGACCAATGGTTTTCCGAAGGATTGGCGAACTACTGCGCTCTGATGATGCTGCAAGAGAAGAATCCAGTAGGTTTTCGGACATTGATGGAGCAATTTCGCAACGACTTGGCGGAGAAAAATAAGGACGGACTTGCTCCGAGGGACGCGGGCCCGGTGACTCTCGGCACTCGCCTGCTCTCGTCGCGCTTTCCCACAGGGTACGAGGCGATCAGTTATGGGCGGGGAACCTGGCTCTTCCATATGCTGCGAACGATGCTTCAGGATGCCGAGATGCAACGTGGAACATCGAAAGGGCAGGTTGGCCTCGATGAACCATTTGTGCGCGCGTTGAAAAAAGTGCGTCAGCGCTACGAGGGCAAGGCCATTAGTACGGAGGAACTCCTAAGCGTTTTTGCGGAAGAACTCCCGCCGTCGCTTCGGTACGAAGGGAAGAAATCGCTAAATTGGTTTCTCGACGGGTGGATCAATGGGACTGCGATGCCGCGTTTGGAATTGAAAGGCGTTAAGTTTACGCCCAAAGGAACAGGGATCACGGTGAACGGAACGATCCTACAAAAAGATGCGCCCCTGGAGCTTGTCACTTCCGTTCCGGTTTACGCAGTTATAACCGCAAAGCAATCAGTCCTGCTCGGACGAGTGTTTGCTGATGGCGAGGAATCCTCCTTCCATCTCGCTGCTCCCGCCGGAACTCACAAGATTGTTATCGATCCTTATGGCACGATCTTGACCGGTGCCAAATAGGCGCGGAGGCGCTGGTAAATCGGTACTCTCGTTCCCGAAACGAGGTTGGCCTCGTCAGGATCAATTGCGATATATGGCACGGACAAGGGCGTGGACTTCGTCCATATAGGAATCGAGTTCAAAGGTAAGACGAGCCCAGTCGAAATTTTCTAAATCTCTGCACTGTTGCGACAACACAGCGAAGCCGCCTTGTTCGAGAAGATTTACCTCGCGGTTTTCGGTATATCCGTAGTTCAGCCCGCTCATGCGGCAGAGCAGATCGCTAAGTTCCACCAAAGCCACGAGTCCGGCGTTTTCACGCGATTCCTGAGGAGAATGGTGGAGGGCCACAACTTCACGGAGATCGGCTGAGAGTTCCCAGCGATTGGCAAGCAACCGGCCGCTTTCGCAGTGAGTAAACCCTAGAACGGACTGTTCGGCCTCGTGGAGAGGAATTCCCTTCTCGCGGCCGAGTTCAAAGGCCGCGCGGAATTCTTTGGGCAACATCCAGAGATTTACGATGATGCCGAGATCGTGCAGCAAGCCGGCAAGATACGCTTTTCCAGGATCGGGGTATGAAATCTTACGGGCGAAATGCCGGCAGACCAGAGCGCACCCAAGAGAATGCTCCCAGAACACAACTGGGTCCAATCCAGAGCCGTCCTTGGGAGTCATGTTGAGCACGCCGCACGACATCGCAATATCGCTGACGCGCTGAAATCCGAGGCCGACTACGGCCCCTCGCAAGGTATCCACTTTCTGCCACCGACCAAACAAGGGACTATTTGCCATTTGCAGACATTGCGCAGCGAGAGACTTATCTTGCGCAATCATGTCTGTGACTTTCTGCACGTCGAGTTGTTCCATGGGCTGTTCGAGGTAACGCAAGCAGTGTGCCAGAACCGCTGGAATGGTGGGAATCTGGTTCAGTTCCTCGATTCGCGCGAGCAAGTTAACTTTCGTTGCATCCGAAGTCATACTCCCTGCTTTCCAACCTGCGAACGTTCACCCTTGAGGTACGCCGTCGCTCCCGGCAAGTGAACCAGGCGAAAGTCATCACAGACTCCATAGAGCGATTCGGAATGCCCAAGGAAGAGGTGCCCATGCGGAAGAAGATTGTTATAAAAATGCTGAATCACGCGCCGTTTCGAGGCAAGGTCGAAATAGATGAGTACATTGCAGCAGAAGATGACGTCCAGACTCTTCATGAAAATCATGCGGGAGTCATCGGAAAGGTTCAAGCGGCTAAAGGCTATGCTGTTGCGCACAAATTGCTGGACTTGCAACTGATCGGCCGCGGGCGCGAAATATTTCTGACGGTAATAGGCGGTCAGGTTCCGTGTGCTATAGCTGCCATAGACTGCGTTCTTTGCGTGGGCAAGAGAGCGCTCGTTGAGATCCGTGGCGAGGATTTCAATCGTCCAGTCCTTGAGTTTGCGCTGCGACTCTTCCAGCAACAGCATGCTAAGCGTGTAGGGCTCTTCGCCGGTTGAGCAGCCGGCACTCCAAATCCGCAGCCGACGCAGGGGAAGCTTGGCTTTTGCTTCAATGATCTTGGGGATCACAATTTGCCGCAGCGCGTCCAGTTGAGGTTGATTTCGAAAAAAGCAGGTTTCGCCAATTGTGATTTCGTTCAGCAGCGCAACCAGCTCCGTTTGCCGTGCCGGCCTGACAGTGAGGCACTCGAAATACTCGTGGAGGTTCTTAGACTTTAGCTCCTTCATGCGCCGGCCGCAGCGGTCATGCAGCAATCGCAACTTGGAATCCGGATGAAAGATACCAGCGACCTGATAGACGAGATCTCGAATACGCACGAGTTCGGGATCCGGCGGACCATCCAAAGCGATGACGGATTGCGTCGGTGCGGCGGTCATTCTCGCTCCCTGGACATCCATCGGCGATCGAAGTAGCGACTTTAGCGAGGTGGAGCGGCTGAATCACTGAACTGCAGGCGAAGATTTGGAGACTGACGAGATTGACGGACGTACGATGTGTTCCTTGAGGATGACGAGGTCGACTCTGCGGTTTTGGGCGCGCCCCTGCAAAGTGTCATTGCTCGCGATGGGGTGATACTGGGCATATCCCGCCGCAGACAACCGTTGCGGAGAAAAGCCGTAGTGCTGAATCAGAAGACGGACCATTTCCGTGGCGCGAGCTGTGGAGAGTTCCCAATTCGTGGCCATCTGTGAAGTATGAATAGGAACGTTATCGGTGTGGCCTTCGATGCGGAGCTTGCAGGTTCGAACGGCGAGGATCGAGGCGATCCGGTCGAGCGCTGGCACAGCCGAGGACCTCAACGAGGCAGATCCGCTATCGAAAAATCCGAACTCGCGCAAGCTGATGACGAGCCCTTCAGTCTCTCGATGCAGGGCGACCGTATGGGTTGCGATCTCGTGCTGCAGGGCTTGCTGCAGTTCTTCCTGCAAGACGGCAAGGTTGGTTTCGTCGTCTGACGTTGGATCGGGCGAGTCTGCCACTGGAGGTGAGGAAGGAGTTTGGGTACCGCGTTTTGCATTCGCAATGGACTGCAGGGTAGAGAGCGGAACCGGTTCGTCGACGATCAAAGGGTTCTCCGCACCCGATGCGGGGAACACGCCGAGTTCTTTGAATGCGACCTGGATCGCGATCGCAAGTCGGCCAACTTTGTGCCGGTCCACTTGTGCTGAGGCAAACAGCACGACGAAGAACGCGAACAATAAGGTGATGAAATCTGCGTAGGAGACTAGCCACCGGTCATGATTCACACGGGACCTCGGTCGTCTTCTACGGTTCATCAAGTGCGGCCCCCGGTGGGCTTCTTGCCAGATTCTGCATCTACGAGAAAACTCAAGAGTTTGGTTTCGAGCATATGAGGGTTGATGCCCTCTAAAATTGAGGCCACGCCTTCGAGTGTCATCTCGCGGGTGATCTGCTCCTCGCGGATGCGGAACTTCATCTTTCCGGAAATCGGCAGATATAAAAGGTTCGCGGAACCTACGCCGTAAATTGTGGCCACGAAAGCTACCGCGATGCCCCGCCCGACTTCGTCGATCTTGTCGAGATGTTGCATCACCTGAATCAGGCCGAGAACCGCGCCAATGATACCGATGGTTGGAGCAAAGCCTCCCGCCGACTCAAATACCTGAGGAGCCCTCTCCTCGTGCTCCGCTTGATTGTCGAGTTCCAGTTCCATGATCTTGCGGAGTTCGTCCGGTTCCGTGCCGTCAACGGCGAGCATGAGGGATTTCTTCAAGAAAGAGTCCTCTATTTCTGGAAGTTCAGCGTCGAGAGAGACGATCCCTTCGCGACGAGCCTTTTGGGCATAGTGAACCAGACGGCGGATCGTGGATTCCGGGTCGGATTTAGGGGCGACAAAGACTGATCCGAGTCGTCGAATCGCGAGCAGAACAGCCGAAAGTGGAAACTGCAGCATGACAGCGCCGAGCGTGCCACCAAAGACAATCATGGCCGCGGTCGGCTGCAAAATTTGGCGCAGATTGCCGCCTTCGAGCAGGAGTCCGGCAATAATCCCGCCCACCGCCAGAAGCACGCCGCCTAGGCTGGACTTGTCCACCTTCACCTCACGGTTTCATCGCTAGAAGGTGTGGAGGATCTCACAACGAGAGCACGATGCGAAGACCCATCCCAGCACTGACAAAGACCGGCGAGCACCGAACGCCGGAACTCAATGATGCGGGCAAGTACCTCGCTCGACTTTTCGAGGACGACGATCTTTTCTCCAGTGATCAAGGTCACAAATGTGTCCGGGGACTGTTCAACAAACTTGATCAAGTCGGAGTTCACCACGAGTGGCGTGTTGTTCAAACGCGTCAGCTGAATCATCCGTTCCTTCCTCTGAGAGGTATGGACGTAACCCCATGAAGAAGAGATCGGCGGAAACGGAAAGTGGCTTATCGGGAAACCGCTATAGCGCTGTTACCGGCGGATTACGACTGGCAGCTTGCAAAGTGGGTCTAAAGGCTAAAGCGGAACTGAGCGATGCCGATGAACAGGAAAGAAATTCGGGGTTCCGCGAGCGGCAAACAGCAACAGAGCTTCGCAGAACTTCCTGAGAGAAAACTCAGGACAACCGAACAAAACTTAAACGGAGAAGGAGCTTCCAAATGCCTATCGGAATCCTGAACAACATCGCATCTCTGGCAGCAGAAAATAATCTGTCGACAACGAACACCAACTTGCAAAGCGTATTGCTGCAGTTATCTTCTGGCCAGCGCATCAACAGCGGCGCCGACGACGCAGCCGGACTGGCGATCGCCAACGGATTGCAAGCCAATATCAGCGCCCTGACCCAGTCCGCCAGCAACGCCAACAATGGCGTAGGCGAGCTGCAGGTAGCCGACGGCGCGCTTTCCCAGGTCACCAGCTTACTGAATCGCGCGGTCACACTGGCTACGGAATCGTCGACGGGTACCGTGTCGGACTCGCAAAGGACCGCCATCCAGGCCGAGTTCGCACAGATCACGCAGGAAATCGACCAGATTGGCCAAAATACCACGTTCAACGGCGCTGTAGTGTTCGGCGGAGGCCAGCAAAATAACGATCAGCTGACCACGGCCGTAACCACAGCAGCCGGGACTGCCACCGCAATTTCCGGCAATCTCACCGTGAACTACTGGGACACCTCGTTAGCGACTCCGGCCTACACCACGGCGACGTATAGCGGCGACACCACCGTTGGCGAGCTGATCAACGACGTCAACACCTCAGGAAAAGGTCTCATTGCGACCCTCGATAACACCGGCAACCTGGTGATCACCGACACGCAGAGCCGAGGCAGCGAGACCAACCCCCTAACCGATGGCGGCGCCACCACCCTGAAGATCGGCACCGACGCAGCTGCTGAAACACTGACCAATACGACCACCAGCAGCAGCACCAACATCTATCTGAGCGACTCGACCAAGGCGGGCAGCGAGAGTATCTCGGTGAGCCTCGGCCAGTTCGACAGCTCTCACATGAACGGCATCAGCCTAGCCAATGACAATCTGAGCACGGCTGGCACGGCACAGCAGACCCTGACCGACCTCAACAATGCAATCGCCCAAGTAGCTGCTCTTCGCGGCAACCTCGGAGCCAGCGTCAACCGGCTGCAGAGCGCCAGTAACGTAGTCAGCAACCAGGTGCAGAACGTGACGTCGGCCGAGAACACGATCATGGCGGCCGACATTCCGACCACCGTGGCCAAAATGACCAGCGACTCCATCCTGGAACAGACCGGCATCTCCGCTCTGGCCCAGGCCAACCAGCAGCAGCAACTTGTTCTGAAACTGTTGCAATAGTTTGAGAAGCAGCAATGGAGGAGGCGTCGGACGCCTCCTCCGTACTTTTCCGGAGGATCTCGCCATGAGCATCAATCCGGTACCAGCAGTCGGCCCCATAAGCGAACCGCCGGCAGGCGAAGGTCAGCCGCGCGTTCACCAATCCCAGCATGATCCCGCAGTCGAAGCTGTTCGCGCGAAGAATCCGCCCGATGTGGGAACGCCACCAAAACAAGAAACGTCAGCCACAAATAAAACTCCGGTGGCGGCTGAATTCCCGGAAGATGAAGTCCAGTTGCAACAGGATTCGGAGATCAAAAGCCAAGTCATCGTCCGATACCTCGACAAGGCGAACGGGCAAGTCGTGCTGCAAGTGCCGAGCGACCAGGTATTGGCGGTAGACCGGGGAATCTACGACGAGTTCCGGAAACAGCCCGCGCCCGCAACCGAAGGGACGAAGCCGCGACCATAGTCGTCGAAGGAGAAAACCGTATGGGAGTGAGCCTGAATCCAGCCACCCTGCTGAGTGGACAGGGGATTGATGTTTCGAGTCTGGTGAATCAACTTCTTGCGAAAAATAGCGGTCAGCTGACCGAATGGCAGACGGAACAATACACGTTGCAATCGCAAGCCACTGCGCTAAACAGCATCAACAACGATCTCACCAGTCTCGCCACGGCGATGACCGCCCTCTCCGATCCCTTGGGAGCGATCACCGCCCAGGCGGCGACGTCCTCGAACAGCGGGGTTCTCACCGCGACCGCGCAGACCACAGCGCTGCCCGGGAACCATTCCATCGTCGTGACCAGTCTGGCGAGCGCCGGCACGGTGTACACCAACGAACTCGCAGGAGGGGCCAGCGCCTCGATCTTGCCCACTGGCGCTACCACCGGGGAAATCGACTTGCAGATCGGCGGCGCCACCGGGGCTACGCACGCCATCACCATCACGAAGGGCAGCAACGACACGCTCACCACGCTGGCGAAGTACATCAATGGCCAGAATCTGGGAGTCAACGCGAGTGTGGTCACCGACGCCAATGGATCCCGGCTCGCCCTCGTCAGCCAAAATACCGGTGAACCTGGGGCGCTCGCGATCACCAGCAACAACACCAGCCTGAGCTTTGCTGGCCCGACCGGAGGTGCGAGCGCAGTGCTCACGATCGACGGCATTCCCTACGAGAGCGCGACCAACACGATCACAGGAGCGATTCCGGGAGTAACCCTGAACCTGGCGGGATCCTCATCCGGCAATCCAGTGCAAGTTATGGTTGGTCCCGATGCCACGCAAGCCACCGGCGCCGTCAACAATTTTGTGGCGGCCTACAACCAGGTCATCAACGACATTAACCAGCAATTCACGGTGAATACGGCCACAAACTCCGAGGGCCCGCTCGGCTCCGACAGCTCGCTGCGGCAGTTGCAGGCCAGCCTGATGGCGGACGTGACTTACACAATTCCCGGCAACAGGAGCGGAAATGCGAACCTGTCGGCGCTCGGCATCAGCATGAATGATGACGGCACCCTGGCGGTGAACTCTACGCAGTTGAGCAGCGCGCTTTCAAGCAATCCCTCCGGGTTTGTGAGCTTCTTTCAGAATGCAACCCAGACGGGGTTTGCGGACACCTTTCACAAGGACTTGACGAACCTGACTAATCCCACGCAAGGCGTGTTGACCCTTGACTTGACGCAGAATCAGGCACAGCAGCAGAACCTCACCACCAGTATCAATAGCTTTGAGGCGCGGCTGACGGCCGAGCAGACGCAACTTACCACTGAATTCAACCAGGTCAACGCTTCCCTGCAGGCTTATCCACTGCTGTTGCAGGAAGTCACAGCAACGCTGGGAACGATGAGTTCGGGAGGCAGTAACAATACTAGTTCCTCCCCCATTCTTACTTCGGGGCTCTAGAACAATGGACGCACGACTTTCTTATCGCGAAGCGGCAGTACAGGGCTCCAGCCCCGTGCGGCTGGTGATTCAACTCTACGAGCAGGCCATTGAAGACCTGCGTCGCGCGCGGGCCGCCCTCGACAGCGCCGACATCGAAGCGCGCACTCGTCACCTCAATCACGCAATCCTGGTACTCGGACATCTGCAGTCCTCTCTCGATATGGAGCGAGGCGGAGCGGTCGCCGAGAATCTCGTCCGCTTCTACGATGTGGTGCGCGCCGCGCTGGTCGAGGCCCAAGTCCGGCAATCGGCGGCCGTTCTCGAGCGCCAGATTGCGCTCCTGATACAGGTGCATAGGGCATGGTCTGAGGTAGAGCGCTCAGGCCCCGTGTCAGCCCCTACAGTTTCGCCCGCGCATCCCGAGCCGGGGCGCGATTCTTCCCAGGATTGGAATGCCTGATGCCTCTCTCTCACACCCCGGATCTGGCTCAGGCGCTGCATGAAACCAATAGCCGGCTGCGCTCCTCGCTCGATCGCCTGCTGCCGGATTCCGCGTCACACGCGGCACTGCCGCGGCCAGCGACTCCGCAACAGATGGCGGAACTTCTGTCCGAATTGAGGATTGCCGGCCAGTGGCTGCGAACCGTGCCTGCGGAAAAGATTCCCGCACTCGAACAGGAGCTGAGCGAATACCGGAAGAATGTCGAACACTTGCGCGACCTCCTGCCCTCGATTCACCAGACCTTGCTGCGCGAGCGGGACCGCCTGGAGCAGGAGAGTGCTCGCGTGATATCCGCTCGGGAGTGGGTCGACCGTTCCCGGCAGACGCTCTGATCGATTCTGCGGCCAAACGCTGAGTCCCTTCGCAGCCCGTTCGCCGTCCGATCGGAGGGAGTTGAGCCGGAATTCGTATATCGACGCCCGTTTATATACGCCTAAGCCTCGGTTTTGTGCTGGCGGAGAGGGAGGATTCGAATCCGCCTCACAACGTCACCTAAAGGACTTAGGCGTGCATGGACAGCAATACTTGTACACAGAAGTCTCCGAAAAACCAAGGAAGTGATTTGCAACTGATTTGGCTCCAACTAATGTCTCATCGGAGGAGGTGTGCTGTTCTTAAAGACGCTCAGGTTCACTACCTCCAGCTACTTTTCCCAAATGCCGACCTCTACTGTGTTAAGGGTGCTAGTAACAGCTTTTTAAGGAACTTAGATGGTCGTCGGAGACTGCCAAGTACCCGCAAGGACGTGTATGGTCCTGGCTACACGATTGAGCGATTCGGTGATTTCGCCGGCGATGCTTGGTTTCCTAAACTGGTTCGACGCACGCAAATGTCTTTGCTGAGACGAAGCCGAATTTCGGGGCGTTTTCATTCGGGGAAGAGAATTTTCCAGGCAACCGCTGTTGCGGGGTTAAGAAAAGGATAGCTCTGATTCCAAGAGAGCTATCGGCTCACAACAACCTGCGCGAGGGTGACAAAAACGTTATTCCATGCTTACTTGGCAGGTCTGCCACTGTCGATGCACAGGGCGACCAGGTCGGACACATTCGCCTCGCCCACGCACATGACCGTGTCTGCGCCTCCCCAGTAGAGTTTTACTGTTCCATCAGGCTCGGGAACCGCACCGCAGATGAAGACTACGTTGTGCACATAGCCAGTGACCTCCCAAGGATCCTCCGGTTGTAGAATCCACGAGTCGCCCACGCCAATGATCTTTGCCGGATCTCTGAGGTCGTGAAGAGCAACCCCCAGACGATAAACAGATCCATCCATAGTTTCGAAAACTCCGTGATAAATGGAAAGCCATCCCTGGGGTGTTTTAATGGGCGGCGCGCCGGGACCGATCTTCATTTCATCCCAGTGATATTGCACAGGTCTCATGATGAGCTGTGATTGGCCCCAATAGCACATATCCGGAGAATAGGAAATCCAGATTGACCAGGGAGCAATTTCAGAATGAGGACGGTCAAGCCGGGCATAGAGCCCATCAAACTTCTCGGGAAAGATCACCACGTTTCGATAGTCCGCCTCGGTAATCAATGAAACTCTTTCCACTCGACTGAAGTCCTTCGTCTTTGCCAGGGCAATCCGCACACCATTTCGCGAGTATGCGCTGTAAGTGATGATGTACTCTCCGTCCACCAGGGTGACACGAGGGTCTTCCACGCCGAACTCTTCATAGGCGGCAAAAGGGCTATCTTGGGAAGGGGTCAAAAAGGGCTGTGGATCGGCTGTGAAACGGAATCCGTCGGGACTGCGGGCTAAACCAATGATGGACCGTCCGGTGCGAAGATGGGAGCGGAAAAGCATGATGTATTCGCTCCCTTGTTTCACGACCGCCGCGTTGTGAACAGTCTCCACGGGATAGGGGATCTGGGCCTTGGTGAGGATGGGGTTGTGGCTGTACCGCCTGACGATGTCCGGCTTCATGATCGTTTCTTCGCCTCCAGATCAAAAATCGTTGAGTAAACTCGCTCGTATCCCTCGACCATGGTTTCGATCGAAAAGTGTTGTCGGACTCGGCTTCGGCAAGCAGATCGGTCGATCTCTGAAATTCGTCCAAGGGCCTGAATTGCTTCAGTGACGTTATCAACCAGAAAGCCGGTCTTCCGGTCCTCGATCACCTCACGGCAAGAACCGAGGTTCATGGCGATGACAGGGACGCCGGCGGCGTTGGCTTCGACCAGGACAAGACCGAATCGTTCCGGGATGGTGTTCAGGTGCAATAGCGCTCGAGCTCGAGCAAAGAGGTCGTTCTTTCCCGTCACTCCCACCGGCCCTATATAAAGGATGTTCTGATTGTCGAGGTGGGGTTGGATCTGTTCGCGGAAATAGGTTTTGTCTTGAATAATGCCAGCGATGATCAAACGCATTCCGCTCAGACGAGCAACCTCGATCGCGAGATGAACACCTTTATCCGGATGGATGCGACCGAGGAAAATCAAGTCATCCCCACCGCATCCCTGAAGGGGATATAACGACAGATCAATGCCGTTGTAGACGGTCGCCAGATAATTAAGCCCTGGCGCTCGATCGGAATCGCTGACGGAAACGAAGTATCCATCACGATACTTCTGATAGATGGGCATGATTTTGGCTGATGAGAATCCGTGGATAGTGGTTAGGACCGGTGTCTTGATGAGCCGCGTGTAGCTCAAGGGCATGAAGTCGTAGTGGCTGTGGATGAGATCAAACTCAGCAACGTGCTCAAACACTTCTGAGATGTGAAGGTATTCGGCGACTTTCGAATCAATAGTGGAATCCTCTTCATACCCCTTAGCTAGCACAGCATGCAAGTGAGCGCGGGTAACAGAATCCCCGCTGGCGAACAGCGTCACATCCCAGCCACGGGCGATGAGCCCTTCGGTGACATTGCTGGCCACTGTTTCCCAAGCGCCATATTGTCGAGGAGGCGTTCGCCAGGCTATCGGCGACAGGATCGCCAATCTTTTGTTGGAATATTTCATGCTGTTTGGCGACACTTGCTAGTCCATCGCAGCGAGCACTTCATCGAGGGGAACGGTCGCGAAGCCGGTGGCGTGG
>Ga0209624_10001505_pt1 | contig 18174 bp, 37 predicted proteins | sample JacPinW_OM2H0_O1_FD_188565 | JGI IMG/M metagenome (GOLD analysis project Ga0209624, IMG submission 188565) | Forest soil microbial communities from Algoma, Ontario, Canada - Jack Pine, Ontario site 1_JW_OM2H0_O1 (SPAdes) (version 2) | ecosystem: Environmental > Terrestrial > Soil > Boreal...
CTTTTACGCCGCCAGACCCCAACACCGATGCTGAGGACACAGCACCAATGGCCGACCACACTGTATCGCGCCCATCAAAGGCGGAAAAGCCCTTTATCGGATCGCGCGAAGAAGCCCGCATTGCAGGCGCCGTTCGCTACATCGACGGCACCTCATGTCGGCGCAGTCACTCACCAACGATACGGCTGACATCCAACACACAATGCGTCGATTGCCGCGATCTGAAGCACGCCGAGATCAAGACCATCGATCCTAAATCTAAAAATGCTGGTTTCATTGATGGGTTGATCATAAGAGGATTGCCCGTGTTCAGCGGCACAGTCAGCAATGCAAGGAAGGTTGGTGCCACCTACTATGTGAATCCTCGACGCCCATGCCCAAAGGGATGCGACCCCTCAATCCGTTTGGTCTCCAACCAGAACTGCCTTCAGTGCAACTGGGATTGGTACGCCGAGAATGTCGAGCACGTCGCCGCCTATAAAAAGCAACGCTTGGCGGACGACCCTCTTATGTATAGTCGGCAGAATAAACGGAGATATGCGGCAAACCCCGACTATTTCAAGATGCGGGCGGTAGTATGGAACATCGAGAATCGAGAACATAAACGCGATACCGATCTCATTTGGAAAGAAGAGAACCGCGAGCATCTCGCCGCCTATTGGGCGTGGTGGGCAAGAACGCATCCAGAAAATATGGCGGCGAAACACCACAAGCGCCGCGCGCGCAAACTCGGTTCGACTGAGCATTTCACCGCGCAGGACGTGACCCGCATAACCGAGGCGCAGGGCCGCGCATGCGCGTATTGCTGGGCACCGATCGTGCCACGAACCCGAGCGATGGATCACTTCATTCCGCTCGCTCGCGATGGTTCGAATGGCCCTCACAATATTGTTGCGACATGCCGCCCCTGTAACTCACGAAAGTCATCCCGCCACCCCACCCAGTTCATCGGCGCGGAACGAAGCCTCTTGCTCAAAAGCCGCGAGAAGCATGGCTGTCCAGAGCGGACAACGCCGTTGTTGCCGCTGCTTGAATTGATCGACAATCTGTTGCTGAACACCGAATGGTCAAGGCCACTTCCGAATAATCCACACCCCGTCTCATCACCCCACCCGCCTAGCCAGATGATACGCCTCCGACAACTTTTCGACATGCCAACCATCCCCAAACAGCAATCGCAGGCTGTCATCCGAATGGATCGACACGTGGCCATTTCGCGGTGCGATGTACCAATGTGACGCATCGTGAAACGGCAGCGGTCCGAGGGTCAGCGTGGAGAACAGCACCACGCCGCCGGGCCTGAGAAAAGACAATAGGTCCGCCAGCGTTTCACGTGGCGTCGGCGTATGCTCGAAGACCTCGAAACACGAAATCAGATCGAAATCGCCATCGGGCCTAGCGGTGTCGTGGAGCATATCCCACGACCACGAATCAAAGCAGGCCTCGACAAGCAGCTGCGAAAGCAGACCAGCTCCACCACCGTAATCGAGCAGGCGCCGCGCGCCGACGCGATGCGCGACATCCGCGCCGAACTGGGCATTTCCTCTTGGCCGCGCATCGATTCCCTCAGGGTCCACCGATCCGTATTCGGCGTTGTAGATGCGCTCTTTCCATTGCCCTGGCGTCCAGTCATCGAATTGCGCGGTGAACAGGAAGCCGCAGTCCGGACAGCGGTAATACCAGACCGGGACGCCGGAAAGCGGGAGTGATGTGCCATTACGGACTTCGCACGTTTTGTTGAAGTCAACGACGCCGAACAAAGAGGAAGAAGCACCGCACACCTTGCAAGCGATCACTTCGCCGTCCAGTTCTTTCCATCAGGCCCGCAGTCCCCGGTCGCGCGGCGCTCCGCATAAGCATCGGCTCCCGTCTTGCCGCAGGTATAGTGAAACCGGGCTCTCGTGCGACGCTTTGTTTGAACCAGCGAACAGGTGACGCACGACCGTTCAACCGGCCTCGGCACAGGTTCCGGTTTCGGCGCGAAGAACGCGGGCACCTTCACTTCTTGCCTTTCCGCCGCAGTTTTGCCCGAGCTGCAGCGTCGGCTTTCTTGTCAGCGGCGGAGCGCTCCCACTGCGCCATGGTCATCCCGGCCCTCCGGGCGCCGCGACGATCAGCGCGCTTGTCGGCGGGAGAGCCTTCGTAGCGGACGGTTTTTTTCACGTCTCGCCCCGAGCCTCCCGCAACGCCGCCGCCCGCGCTCGCCCCGCCGCGACCTTCTCGCCCTGCGTCATCGGCCGCTCGCCTTCTGGCGCCGTAGCCCGATCCAGCATGGATTCGACCAGCTCCTTGAGATCAGCGACCTCGCCTTCCAGCCGCGCGATTCGCTGCTCAGGTGTCTCGGGCACATCCGCGTCATCCCACGCCGGTTCCGGTTTCGGCCGGCGCCGGAAATGCCACCGGCATTCAGCGGGCAACTTCCTGGCCTGTTCATCGGTCAGCGTCAGACTGAGCGGCCCAAGAATGGCGTTCAGAACCTGCATTGCCACCCAGCCGTCCATGTTTCGCTGCCATGTCGAGGCGTCACAGACCCAGACAAAATCAGGTGGCGCGATCGGAACAGTTGGCGGAACGGCGGCCGGAGGAACGATCTCACCGTCATCGACGTGAACAACGGTTGGTTGCCCATGCGGATACAACGTCGAGATGCCACGAACCGGTGATGTCGGGATCGGGACGCCGCCCTTGCCGAGAAGAACACCGTCGTCCTGGTGGAAGCGGGAAGTCGGTTGCGTGTTCGGGATCGCGGCGTGGGTGCGGGCCATCAGATAGTCTCCTCCTGTTGTCCAAACCCGCGTTTTTCTTTTATGCGCTGGAGAAATAAATCCAGATCAGGCCTGTTATCGTTCAGATCGTACCATCGGCAACGATCACGCGGGACGTCATTCCGCATGTCCTCAGGATGACGGCCAGTCAGCGTCCAAACGCTACCGGTTTTCCAACCATCAAGACTCACGGCAACACCCTGGTGCCGACCATAGTCCGTTGGCCATGACACTCGAACCTGATCAGGATAGAATTCTTTGAGAAGCCGATCAATCGCCCACCGGTGCGCATGCTCAAGCGGCACGCATGGTCCACGGAGGTAACCCCCTAAGGCACAAGAACACCGCGGATTGACCGTTGAGCCTTCTGGACAGTTGGATTCTTGCATAATCAACTCCCCATCAACTGTTTCAGCGCGTCGCCGCCCTGCGCCTTCAACCGTGTAGTCAGCGCCTCGAATTCCTTATCGGGCAGGGACAAAATCCGCTCGATCGACATTCTCGCCGCCGGGGCGGCGCCAATGGACCCGATGGTTATCGAGTTCTCCCGGCCTTCCTCAATCCGGGCAGCGCGGGCGTCCGGCAGGATCGGGGCGTCGAGAGGCGGCAACAGAGCGGCGGCAGCCGGGGCCGCGGCGACAGCAGGGGGTGCCGCAGGTGCCGCGAAGCCCCTGGCGAGGGCCGCCTTATACATCCGATCCGGGAAGTTCGCGCCGTCCTGCCGGGCCTTCGCGGCGATCCGAAAAACATCCTCGGCGATCATGCGTTCCCGAATCTGAGGGTCGTTGATGCCGATCGCCTCCATCTCCTGATGCCGCGTCTTGATGAGGTGATCCATCGCCGGGCGATATGCCGCCTGTTGGGCCTCGTATGCCTGTTCCTGCGCGATGCCCCAGTTTTGCAGATCGCGGACCTGGCGCTCGCGTTCGGTGCCTTCCTTGAGGCCGTTGACGATGGTTTCGAGGTCCGTGCGCTTCTGCGCTTCCACCGCCAGGTCCCGAACGCGGGCTTCCTCTGATCGCCGGAACCGCTCCTGAAAGTGGCCAATGGGATCAGTCGCGACATCCGGAAGCGGCACCTCCTCGATCACGGGCGCCGCGACAGGCGCCGGCTGCGTCGCCGGCTGCTGCGCCAACGCGGTCAGCAGGTTCAGCCGTTCATTGATCTTGGCCGTTTCGGTCGCGAGTTTGGTCTCGGCCGCGACCCGCGCCTTCTCCGCTTCATCGGCGCGCGCTTTCTCAGCTTTGGTCTGTTCCCGTGACTCGTGCAGCGCTTCGTGCGGCACCATCTTCGATCGCGTTTTCGGCGTGGGTGCGGCGGCCTCCGCGACCGGGACTTCGATCTCGATCTCGCCGGGATCGTCCGTCGTTTCCGCTACTGGTGCCGGTTCCGGCGCATCGTCCTGCTGCATTTCCCTGAGCAGGGCTTCATCCTCGGCGTTCAGCGCGTCGAGGCCGCGAGGGGTTTCGAGTGTCGCGCTCATGCGGCGTCTCCTTCAGCGATCGGGAAGAGGCCGGTCCGAACATAGGCTTCAAGACGAACGGCGGCGGCCTCTACATTAAATTCGGTGCCATTTCCGACAACTATGCGCGCCATCGATATCCCTTGCTCGACGCACCACCGGCGGCGTTCCTCATCGGAATACATCCTGGCCGCCACCGCCTGCTTTATTTGGTGATCAGCCACCACCTGCGCATTGCGGATGCTCAGTTCGTCCGCTCCATCGGTTATTTCGCTCATATGGCGTCTCCCTGATCGAATTCGCCAGTCTGGGCGAAGCGAACATAACGCGATGCCGTCTTTTCAACCTCGTGCGGGGAGGCTTGGCCATGCCGGAGCGTGATAAGCGCGAAGTCCAATGCCCACCGGCGCCGTTCCTCGTCGTAGAACGCTTGCGCACCCGCTTTCAACTCAAGATTTTCACGTTTCAGTTCGTTCATCGCGAAGTCCGCGATCTGAAAGTCAGAACGGGACGTATCCCCCGGAGTGTCCTTAAGAAATGCCACACTTCACCTCCGCCCGGATCGCCGGGCACGAAGACCGGAACCGCCGGCCGCGGAAGCCGCTTTACGGGGCGGCAACCCGATCACTCGTCTTCGGCGCTTTACCGTTCGGTCTGGATGTCTCGGCATCCATGCCTTCCTGTTTCGGCGTCAGCCGCTCGATCATCTCGTTAGCGGTAATCAACTGCGCCCGCAACGCGACTTCTCGTTGCATGCCCTCGAACACCATCTGACTGAGAGCCGCGACCTGGGGATTTTGTTTTTGTTCGTTCATATGTTCCTCACGATGATGCGATGGCGGACCATGTCCCACCACCTTCACTGACATAGAGACGCGTACTCGCGGCACCGTTCGTGCGTAGATAAAGTGAGCCGTTCGGTTGCGTCGATGATGGCGCCCCCGCGCCGGATGTTATGGTCGGACCACCGGATGCACCTATACCTGTCGTCCCCAGAATTTGCGTGATGATCCCCGTCGCGCCGAGCGTCAGCGAGGATGCGTTCGTACCAGCTATGGCGAGGGGATTTGAGCCGATCGCATCCAGATTGCCGGTGACGAAGCCGCCGGGAGCGCTGGCGATGACACCGCTCTTGCCAAGCGTGATCCCGGTGGCATTCGTGCCACCAAGCACCAACGCGCCGGCTGATAGCACATCGTAGGATGTGGCGACGACATTCCCGAGATGATCGATCTGCGCGAGAGCGCCAGCCTGAAAAGCGATGGCGCCCGTGCCGTTGGCGGCGATGAACAACTCTGTATTGGTGCCGCTGACATTGATCCCGACCGATCCCGCGCCGACGTTGAAACTGAACCCGGACGTTATGGCGGTTCCAGGAGTGCTGTTTTGCAACGCCAGCAACTGGCCATCGGTGCTGCTGAACACGTAACCGCCGTTACCTCGGCTGAAGAGGCTAAGTGCTCCATTGCCAGAACCGTAGGCGCCGATCGACCCGACCAACAACTTGCCGCTGCCGTCAGCCGTGAGTGATTGGTTCGGAAAGTTAAGGACATTCCCGGTCACGACGCCGAGCGCCGCCGCGTTAATGACATTCGCGACGGTCAGCGTGCCATCGGTGGCGCCCTTGGATATCTGGAGAATATCGCCGTCTACCGCGACCGGGAAATACAGATTGTTTTGCCCCTGCGGACCGAAGCTCAGCCCGACTTTCGTTCCGACGCCCGCGCCTTGCGCGTATTGGTTCTGCATCGCCAACATCGCATCGACGGTGCCTTGATGGGCGTCGTTGATGTACCGCATCAAATATTCGTTGAAATAAACCTGCGGAGCTGAGCCGAGAACGACGGTCGCCACCTCATGCCCAACAACGGAATACCAACCCGTTACGCCGGCGCTGACCTGTGCGACGGTTGTGCGGCCCAGCAAAGATTGATTGCTGTTCGGCGCGTTGAAGTTCGCGTAAGCAAATGCACGCTCACCGACAAACTCCACCTGCGCCGATCCGGTGTCGGAGTTTCCATTGATCGCGATATAGTGGTATCCGCCAGTGATCCCACCAACGGAGCCCACCTCAGCCACGAGCACGGAAGAAATGCCAAGGACGTTCCCGTTCGCGGAAACTGAACTGGTGCCGAAGAAATCGGCGAACAACCCAAGCGGTGTGGCGGTGGTCGTTCCGGTGTATACGGCACCAGGCCCGGTGTTGAGCGACGCCACCGGATGCGTGGAGCCGGAAAGCACGGCCCCGGGCAGCACGATCGGCCCCGTCATCATGCCGCCGGACAACGGCAAAAACCCCGCCAGAGACCCCGTATTGTATCCACCGGTCTCCCACCACGTCCGAGGGGGCGCCGACGCCGGCGGATCGAACGATGTCAATGTGACACTTCCGCCAACCGGAATCTCGATCGCGACGCCAACGCCGTTCGCCTCGATCTCATCCCGAGGCGCCGGATAGACCGCGAGTTGATTGGCGCCTCGATTGACCACCGTGATGGCTGATCCCGACGCGAAACTTGATGGCAGCGCGGCGCCGGTTCCGGCCGCGACGGTGGAGAACACCGTCACCTGTTGTGTCAACTGAAACGCGGTCGACTGGTTTGTCCCTGTCGCGACCTGACCGGCGGAGCCGGGGACGTTCGTTCCGAAATTCGCGGGAGTCCAGATCGCGCCCATTATTCGGTTCCCGCCGATTCTTGTTGTGTTTCTACGAGGTCTTTCGCGCGGTTGTGAACGCCTTGGACGTGATCGAGCGCGGCGCCGTGCGATCGAAGCAGTGCATCCACCGCCGCCATGACATGCTGAAACTTCTGATCCTGCTCAGCCAGCCCGGCTTTTTGCAAAGCAAGCGCCGCACTGGCTCGCATACTCTCGATCTTCGCTTCTTCCGATGTGACCTTCAGTCCGGCATTCTGAGGCAGCAATGATGCCTCAGTCAACAGATGCGCCGTTTTCGCGGTGACGTGCTGCGCCTCCGCCTGATGCACGCCGACCATAGCCTGCTCGGTCTGCGCCTTCGCCTGATCGATCGCGATCTTCGCCTGCTCGCCCGGATTGGGCGGCGGTTTCTGCTCCAACAGCTTTTGCGTCTCCGCCACGAATGAGGCCGGTGCCGGAGAATACTTCAGCGCGTTGATCCAGAACTGCGGCGGTATCCCCGGCACGTTGCGCAGCATCGGCATGAACTGCATCAGCGCGGCCCACACCTTGTCCTTCATGTTCGCCGAGGTCGGGCCGTCATCGACGATGACATCATACTCCGCCAGCCCAGGCTCATGGACGAGCGGCACATACATTTTCTGTTCCGGGCCGCCAACCCGGATCAGGCGCCCATCGGCGATGTATTCCTGAATCATCCAAAGCAGGAGCCGCCCTTGTTCCTTGTGGTAGCGACGCTTCGAGTTGAATATCCACGCCAGCACGTTCATGCCGGCCTGCCGCCTGCCGACCTCCAGGAGCGCGACCTGCGGCGCCTGCGACCCAGACTGCCCGAACATCTCCTGCGGGATGCCGGTGACCTGTGGGAACGCCCCGAGCGCCATCTCGGTCATCTGGTTGAGTTGCGGCGGAAACGTCGCCGGCTCCTTGTATTTGACCTTGCCCAGACCACCAGGGTTCAGCTCGATGATGGAATCCGCTTCGGCCCAGGAATCGCGGGTCTCGTCGATGTCCGCCACGGCATCAGTCTCGATGAGCAGGCCACCCTTGGCGTTCGTGTTGAAGATGTGCAATCCCTGACTGATCCACTTGTTCAGCCAGAACTGCGGATCGCGCATCGCGCGCACGATCCCGTACCACGTCCCTTTGTTGACATCGCGTTTGCCGGTGATGCACTTGTATTGAAAGCCGCCCTTCTTCGGGCCATGCATGATCTTCAATACTTCGGCGCCGACAATCGCCTTCCAGTATTTCTTTTGCCGATCTCGGATCATTGAAGGTTTCTGGCCGAGTTGCCGGGCCCGGAACGCGTAAATCTTAGCCTTTTCCTGGTCGAGACGCACATAGCGACCCGTCGCTGGATCGAGGACACGATACGCGGTCTCCCATTCCCACCACTCGACCTCGACGAGACGGATCAGTTGCTCGTTACGATCGACATCCGCCGACTGGTCGATCCGATAATATGGCGCCAGACGGGCGTTGTGCGGGCTGCGCGTCGCGTCGGGTTGATCCTCGGCCCATTGCGCGTGTAACATGACGGGATCGACATCCGGGAATAAATCCTCTGCCGCGCCGACCGGGACATCTTTGACGCGGAGATGATGCCTACGATCTTCGAGGTTTTGCTTACAGGCGTTGGCGTCGGGAAACATTTCAAGAGGGTCGATGCGTTCGATGACGATCATCCCGTCAGGGTCGTCATCATAGGAAACTCTGCTTTGCGACCATCCCCAGCCCGCCGTTGCCGCATCGAGGAACATCTCGCTTTCTTCGTCCTCGGCGTCGCATTCCTGGCGCACCCATTGCGCCGCCGATGTCAGAAGATCGTTAACTCCGGTTGCGCCGACCTGACGCGGGACATAGACGGTTTCCATCCGGTTGTTGATTTCGAGGCCGCCGACGCTCTCGACGAATTTATCCACCATGTTGAAGGTGATCGCGGGGCGCATCTGGTCTCGAAGAATCTCCGCATCTTCATCACTCCATTGATGGCCCGCCCGCAGGTCAAAGGCTTCCGCCATCTCCTGCCTTTGTTCCTGGTAATGATCGCGCGACGCGCGATACCATCCCACAATCAAAGGAAAGATCGTTTTAGGATCGGGCTTACGGTCCTCCGGGTTCGTCCGCGTGTTGCTGTCAGATACCGCCTGGATGCCCGCTTCCGGCGCGCCATCCACGGGGGCCGACTGCGGATTCGGGTTCCGTTGCGGGAAACGCGGACGATCACTCATACGCGCACCCCAGGCGGTTGCCATCCTTGCCCATTCCATTTTTGGAGGACAGGGATTGCGCGCCGACAGCGACTAAAGATCGGTCTGGTCCGCTGTCATTGCGAGGATGGCCATCGAAGCGACCCGCTCGCCGCTTTTGAGTGTCCTCCACCAGAAATTTGCCATGCTGTAACGAATGGTCATAGCGCGGCAGCGGCAAACGCAACCGCCTGCAAATCCGCGCCAAACCAGTCGCCGTATCCACCCGCTCACCTTTTTCCGCTTACGAAGTGACGCCGCCCTCCGGCCCGGAAACGAACGCCCCAGCCGCGAACGACGTAAAGAAGCAGCGATGCGCGTTCGTCAGCGTGACGCCTGTCGTCCCGGCGGTTCCGTCGATCGTGTCGCCACCGGCGCCATAAACATGAACCGCCGCCGTGCCGGCGTTGATCAGCAACAACGGGACGCCTTGCACATTCGCGGAGGCGGCCAGCGCGACGCCGGCGGTCGAGGGCGCCGTTCCGAGTTCTGTGTTCTGCGTCGTGATTGGGGTAGCGTTGGCCAGCGCGGTTCCGGCTGGCGTGATGCTGGCGCTGCTGAACAATACAAACCCGGCGCTGTTCTCGATCGTGCCCCCGTTGATGGTCTGGCCCACCGCGTTGACGGCGATCGTCGACCATACCCGAGGCGGCGCTACGGTCGGAGGCTCGGCGCAAATACCAACCCAGGAACCCCCATTCGGAGGCACTGAAATCGCGGCGTTTGTCGCGTTGTTGTCGATCTGATCACCGCTAGCGGGATACAGCGACAGCGCGTTGGCGCCATAGTTCACGACGCTGATCTGCGCGTTGGCCACCGGCAGTTGCGCGCCCGTTGACGCGGCCACCGTCGAGAACGTGTTGCACTGCGCCGAGAGTTGCAACGCCGTGGCCTGGTTTGACCCTGTGGCCGTCAGACTCGGTGTGCTGTAGATCGGTAGGCCATAGATCGCCGGAAGTGCTGCCGTCATTTGCTTGTTCCTTTTCTGCGCGCGCGTCGCTTGATCACACCGTTCGCGGTGCGTACCGCCCGCGCTTCGTCTCCTGTTTTCGCCAGCACGCTATCGGCGACGTGCGCCCATTGGCGTTTCGCGGATTTGCTTCGGGCTTTACGGGTTTTTGAGGGGGCGTCTTTGGCGGTCCAGGGCATCAGACAGTCTCGGCATCGGCTGGTACCGCCGCGCGCGATGTGTGGTGGTCGCAGCGAAAGCGCTCCGTCATTCCGAGCGATGTCAGAATTTGCTCAGCGGCGCCAGGATCACGGAGAAAGGCGCTCATCCCGTCAAACTCTGATCATCCACAAGCGCCGCACGAATATCGCTCCATCGCCCGGACAGCACTTTGCCGATACACCACGCTTGGTCCTTTGTCAGTGCGTCCAACGCCATTTCGAAATTGTTCGGACCGCGAACGCACCACCGACCAGGACCGGCGTCGTGATTGCGAGCGTAATGATACGGATCGAGGCCATCGACAGTATGGCCCATCGCGCGCAATTCTTCAGCCGTGCAACTGTCGGCGCCCATCAGGAAAATTCCCGATTGATTTCGAGCCAATCGACCGATTCGGCCTCCATCACCAGCCGCGGGACGCCCTGCGCGTCGTACGGATCGAAAGTCGGCGGCGGTTCTGAACCGGCCACCGTTCCGGCCGAAGGATAAGCCTTGGCGATCTGATCAAGCATCCGGAGTTGAGATTCGGAATATCCGACGGTGAGAGGGCCAAATCCCATTACCACGGCATCCCCTTCTTCTTCGCCGTTGCTCTCGGCTTCACCGGCGCCAAACCACCCGTCAGCGCCTTCGACAGCCCCTCGGCATGCGCCGCGATGGCCTTCCGCATCTGCGGATTGGCCAGGTGCTCGCGCGCCCGCGCGACGGTGTTCGCGGCGTCGTGGACCTGGAACGGATGAATGGCGAGAATGGCGACTTTCTTCGGGCGGCGAGCCACGAGTTATCTCCTTCGTCTCGGCAACGGCACCGACTTGTGCAGTACCGGAAAATCATCGGATGGCGCCTTGATGCCCTCGATCTCGGGCCGCAACGCGCCGATGCGACGCGCGATTTCCTCGGTTGCCTGAGTGATCGCCGCTGGCTGCCGCGTCGCTTCCTCTGGCCAATCCGGCGGATCGATGCCGCAGACCTTCATCCCGACCGCCCAGAATCGCCCGATCTCGTAGTTGCGCTGCCATGGGCCGGGCGCATCATCATAATGGCGCGAGAAGCCGCGATCGGAGAGCGCGTCGAGATAGCCTTCGCGTGCGGCGGATTCAATGTTGTGCGACGCCACATAAGACGAGCCGACAACATACTTGGCGTGGCCCCCTCCATGCGCGACCCACCGCCTCTCCTGATTAACGAGAACGGGACGCGGTTCAACCGCTGGCGGCACGTGGAGTTGCGCTCGGAGAGCGGCGAGACCTTTCATCGCCGTCCCCGCTTAATCGCGTTCGCCACCGAAGCGTCACGCTCAGCGACACGTTCACGCAGGGTGGCCAGTTCAGCCCGTAGCGCCACGCACTCGTCGCTGGCGCGCATCGCGCGGGCGATTTCCTCGTCGCGTTGGAAGATCGCGTCGGCGAGGGCTTTGCGGAGAAAGTCGAGTTGGGCTTCGAGGGGATCAGCGGTTTCACCATGAGGGAACATCGCGCCGGACTGCGCTGCGGCAGCATTCGGTGCCTGCCTGAGTTGTGCCCCTTCCCCTACCGGCGAAAGACCAAGCCCCCCTAGAGTAATTCCCAGACCACCAATGCCAAAGCGCCCGGCACCCCCGGTCATCGGCGGTAGCGTCTGCTGCGCGGCGTAATGTCCCGTTTGCGGCGGTAAAGAATTCGAACCGCACTTCTGAATCTGAGATGGCGCTCTCGCCGCTTTCATCGCCTCGACGATCTGATTACCGAGTTCGCTCACCCCACCACCATCCTTCGCTCGATCAGCCGCGCCACCGCCGTACCTGCCGCGATCCGCTCATCATCCCCAAGCGCGCCCTGTAGCGCCGCGACCACGATATCCTTCAGCGCGCGAAACAGCGCGCCGCTCGGAATATTCTCATCGACCATCACATCGTTGCACGCCTTGGCGATCTCGACGGTATTCGCGGTTTTCGACCATCCGGCGCCACGACCCACCGCATCGGTGCCGAGGTTCGATGCCTTGAAACCGCGCGCCATATCAGCAATGCGCGGGCGCAACCGCAGCAAGACCTCCGCGACAGCCGAGCGATCCCGACAGCGCCGCTCGATCGCTTCGGCCGTGGACGACCCGGCGGCACCCCATTCGATCGGTTCGACGCGCGCCTGAATCGCCGCGATCAGGTTCTCGATGATGGCGCCGAGACGCGCTGATTCGCCGCCCTGCATCCTACGGAGGCAAAGGCCATCCCAGACTGTCGCGGCGGCGGAGGCGCGCGCGGAGAGGGCGCTCACGGCAGCGTGTTGTTGGGAGGAGAGGGCGGGGGATTCGCTCACGGCGCGATCCGGTACCCAAAGTAACCAGCGACAAAAGAAGCCATCGCCAGTTGGTTACCCTTTTCCTCGCCTTCGATGAGTTGGATGATCTCGATCATACGTCCGGTCAGATCGGCGGCGCGCTGATGTACCGACTTCTGCGGCTCGCCAGTGAAATGGGAGGCCAGTTTGTCAGCCAAAAGCCGAGCGGACTTCGGGTTGAGCGTGCACGTCAGCCGCGTGTCGCCATCCGCCACCGTGAACCGAAACTGATTTTCATAATCGTGCAACGTCATGGTCAGTGTCCTGCCGGCCTTGAAGACATCGTCGGCCTGGAACTCGCCATTGTGCAATTCAAGCTCTTCGCTCACCTGTTCCTCCAATCAATCGCCTTCGTCAGACGCCCTTTATCCGTTACCTTGCCCGACCCGAATCCAGTGAGCGGGTATTCGGACCCAGACGGCGCCGCCCTGGTGTCGTTCACCGCCTTGCGCTGTTTCGTGATGTGGGGTTTCCGGCGGGAACCGAGGACGTTGGCCATGGCCATTATGCGTGCTCCGCTGGTGTCGGATAAATCGTCCCATCGTCGGCTAGAACCCCGTCATGCCAGTCATCATCGACAGGGTTGTCTGTCTTCGCGGGATCAAGAACAGGCGCGGCAACAGCCGCCGCCTCGTCCGGCACAATCTCAAGATCGACGAATCGCCACTCCGGCGGCGTCGGCATTGTCTGATCATCCCATTTAACGAGCGCGCCATTTCCTTCAGCCCTGATAAATGTCCCGCGCCGATCGGCCATATGCGGATACATCTTGATCGTCGCGGCGTTCAGTCTGATACGCGCGCCCTCTTCGATTTCGCATTTCGCCGACTCGACGAACCCCGAATCCCCAGACACGAACGCAACGCCGCTGCCTTCCTGAAACGCAAGCCGCGCATGCTGAAACCGCCACACGCTCCGATACAGCCAACCGCCCGGCACAGCCAGCCGTTCAGTGCCCGACGAGACCCCATTTCCTTCGATAAGTTCCCAGGCCATGCGACCCCCTATACGGGCACGGACCGTTTCCGCGCGATAACAGTCCCATTATCCGACTGTTTTCGCAAGAGTTCTCTGAGAGATCGAATTTCAGCCGCTTGGTCTTCGATGAAAGCTTCGAGGTCCGCGAGGCGCGATTCCAGGCCATCGACGCGGGATTGCGCCTGTCGTGCGGCAGCGTAAGCATCGTGGGCTTTTTGCGCCACAGCGGCGCGTTCCTCGTTGTCGGAGGTCCATCGGCGGGTCATGGCGTGGAGTCCTGACGAAGACGACGCACTTTGGATAATTCGCCTTTCTCGCGCGCCAACCGCCTAACAACCAGCAGAAGGTACCGCTTACGATTCCCGGTTTCTTTGTCCATTGCCTCCTGGACGTCGTGACAAAGTCGATTGCGAAGATGAATTTCGAAGCCGAGGCACGACAAATCGACCGTATGAGGATCAAAGTCATCTTGGCCGGAAATATACCACTCCTCACGCAAGGGTCGGTATAATTGGCTCATTGGTCTCGGGCCATTACGCCGCCATTGCGCGCCCGGACTGACGTGCTGGACAATGCACGACATCCTACGTACCAGGCCCAATAAAGGTCACCCGCCATCAATGAATGCTCGACAAAGTCGGTCTGACTCATTCCATGAAATTGCATGCGAACCAGCGTCGCTACTTCAGAGGGGCGGAGTTTCGTTTTATCAGCTACGAAGGCGGCAAACGCCCATTCATCGCGTCTGGACATCAATTTTCCTTCTCTAAGCCGCCATCGCGCTGCCACGCCGCTTCGCCCGACCCGGCGACCACCGCCGTGCGTAGCCGTCGCGTTCTCCGTCTTCGCTTACAGGGAGGGGTGCTACGTAGGGCCGGCTCATCGCCGCATAGCGCGCAGAATCAACCGCGTGATCCTCGCCATCAGTGTCAATATCCTCTGGGCGCCCATCATCATGCTGCATCGCGGGCAGCGTGCGGATAATGTCGCGACAGGTCGAGAAGAAATAAATCGCCGGCTCTTCGCCGTCACCCTTCAATCGCGCGCGAAGTTGATCCCAGCCGCCCAAGGCCCCAGATTGCCCCACTCGGGCATTGTCGCCGGCGCGAAAAAATACTTTCCGTGCGGCCATGCGATCACCGATCGATGGGCCACCGTCTTCCTTGAAGATTGACGGGTCAGCAACGCCGCCCATCGATCGGTTGCCGGTTACGTCGCCGCGTTCGCGTTCAATGATACCGTCCGCGACTTCCTCTGCCGTCATACGCAGTCCCGTGTTGGGAACCGTATTACCACTGGAATCGCGCTGCGCGCCGTACCATTCGCGATAGCAGATCAAAGCTCCACGCGGAAAGTCGGCCAACTCCCCGTCAGACACGGTCCACCAGTGCACCGCGAAGGGCCGGGCGGAACCCCAGTCAAACGATCGAAACTTTTGCCAGTACTGAGGAAGAGACCTGGGCGTGATGACATGCTTATCCATCGAGAATTCGGGGAAAAAAGCGCCAGCAACCACCGACCAGTCTCCTTCCAGCCACGCCCTTACCAATTCAGGGCTACCGACCAAATGAAGCCGATTAATGTAAGCGGGGTCCTTCTCCAAGAGGATACGATTGTCCTGCACCCGCGAGGGAATGTAGATATACCGATGTTCAGCGCCATTTGGGAGTTTGCGGATCAAAGGCACGCGCCCCTGCGGTGCCGGATCGATATAGCGATACTTGATCCATTGCTGGCCAACTCCTCCCGGATTCGCCGTCAGAATAAGTTGAACCGGAACCCCGGCTTTTGACCGCAGAGCACCAAACAACATATCAATAGGCTTCGGCTCAGGGTAATTTCCCGCCTCTTCCACCGCGGCATCGGTCAGATTCTGTCCCTGGTACTTTTCGGCATCGGTGACATTTTCCAACGGACGGAATCGAACGCGGCCACCACCTGGCATGCGAAACGATCTTGGTTGCTCTCGCCAGTCCGCGCCAAGAGGCAAATAAATTTCCTTGGCGCGCTCGATTAAATCATCCGACTGCGGCATTTCCTTACGAAAGAACACGCCATTAAAAGCCGACCCGTACCGCCAGGATTTAATCGCCCATTTTCCGAGGATGCCATCGGTTTTGCCACCACCACGTGACCCGCCAAAAAACGTCTCGACAAACGGACAGTCAACGAGCGCCTTTTGTGGACCAGCCTGAGGAGCCCAGACCAGGCGCGCGCCAACGTCATCCAGAGGCACTGCCTGACCCATCGCTGTCCGCTGGAGCAGTTATCGAATCGTTCGCCGGAACCCCGTGCGCGGCGGTCCATTCGTCTTCCGTCATCGGTTTATCGCTCACGATCCGATGGACATTTTCAGAATTGACAGTCGTATCCACGCTGGAAAGGCGGGCATGAAGATATGGAGCGGCTTTGTCCGCCGTGGAAATCGCGGAGCAGCGAAGCGCGTGGATTTGCGCGGTCCATGCCTCCGCCTCTTTCGCGTCCGCTGGTTTCGCGTCAGACAGCATCTTTTGAGATGCTTCCCAGTCCTGCCTCATGGCGGTTAGCATAATATCGAGAGGGGTAATGCCCTGCTGCGCGGCAACCGCGGCCACTTTCTTCGCGACTGTGTTGCGCGGCCTGGTCTCAATCACTCCGCGGGGTCGGGCCATCGCTCGATTCTAGTCTCATTGTATAAAACGGTCAACGCGCCTGCCGCTTCCGCTTCGTCTTACCCAACTCCCGATCCGCGCGCCGGTCAATCGAAAGTTCCGTCGCCTTCGAGATACGGCCACCTTTCAACGCCTGCGTCGCGCGGCCTTTGGCGGCAACCGCGCGACCGTGCGTGTCTGTCGGATACGCGCCTCGGCCCGCGCCACGCACGCTTTTCTTCTGCGCCTTACCTTCACTCGCCAACTTCTGGCGCTGTGCCTTACGCGGCGTCGGCATGTCGGGCCTCCGGACCCTTGAGGAGAAGCGGCGCCGGCGCCTGACGTTGCTCGGCCAGTTCTTCGAGCGCTTTCACGCGAGCCTCGAGCCGCGTGAGGCGAGCGGTGACGGACTGATCATCGGGCGCCGGCAGATCGCTCATCAGTCGCGTTTGCCTTCGCGCTTCCGCTTGGCGTCTTCCTTGCGGTCCTCGCGGCGCATCTCAGCCTTCGGCTCCGCTTTGCGTTTTGGCTTCGCGCCGCGCAGATGGCGTATCGCTTCTCCGAGATGGTGAAGCGCCCGCTTGTGTCCGTGCTCGACTGACATGGCCATGTGACTGTCTCTCCATGCGAGGCTCGGTGCCTGGAGATCAGGTCCGCCGCTCGCTAACCAAGAATGGAACGAAGAAAGTCCGCGTTGTCAAGGATTAACGTCATGCGCCATGACCGGGGCCATTACCGACGCGAAGGAAGCGGCCGGCGGCGTCGCGGGAAGCGGAGTCAGGGTTGGCCATGGCGGATGTGGGATTATCCCAGGTGGTGGGAGGGAGGCAAGTTTGGTGGTGCGGGCAGAGCAGCGGTCATTTCGGCGCGTCATACGCGTGGCACGCGCCGTCAGCGCGAGCATGGAACCACGTCCTGCCATCCATGGTGCAGGCGTGAGCCGCCAAATCCCCTGACACGATGCCATACGAGATGGCCGGCACCATCGGCATTCGACGCGGCGCATCAGGTGGCCTTCGCATCTCCACCAGCAACGCGGGAGACGCGCCGAGAAGACAGAGGGTGAATACGGTGAGAGCGACGCGGATGTTTTGAGTCATTTCCAGTGCTCCAGAACGAGATACACCAGCATACCAGCGGTGGCGCTCGCCTTCCCGAAACAAACCCAGGCAAGCGCTGGAATCGGTCCGCGGATGATCAACCTCACGAGCGGAAGCACGATCAACGGGGTGCAGATCGCGGCCAACGGGAACCCCAGATCGACGGTGACGGTCATTACTGAAAGCACTCCGCCGACGCGATGTCGGTTGGTTCCATTCGCCTGTTCCACGATCTTGACGAGGCCACGACTTCTTCCATAAATGAGGGTTTGCAGAGAATATCGTTCTTATCGGCGATGGCCTGACATTCCGGCCTCTCCAACGCCTTTTTTTCGAGAGCGGCGAATATTCGCTTCTGGTCTTCTTCCTCTTTCTGGCGTTGACGTTCGCGCTCCGCCGCTTCGTCCGGCGTCGCCGGCAGACCCAACGCGCGTGCTCTGGCGAATTCGCACTCGTGCTTCGTCAGGCCGTGCGTCACCGAGCGGATCAGGCCGTCGTATTGCTTCTGCAACAGGTGCCAGGAGCGGTCTTCGGTGGCCGGTATCGCGATGAGATCGGGCCGCGTCCAGCAACCGCTGCCGGCCGGCCCATAAACTATATTCTGGTCAGAACACGGGTCGTTGAGCGGGTCCGCCGGTGTCTGCGCCCGCGCCCCACCACACACCAGCCAGAGCACAACGACCAGGCCGACGAGCGACTTTCTGGTTGGGCGCGTCACGAATTTGCCAGAAACGTCAAACCTGGCGCCCGCATTACCATATCGCTCAGTTGCTCGAACTGCTGGTCGTTCTGCTCCATCAACGCCTTGATGATGGTCAGATGCAAGAGGTCATAATCCAGATC
>Ga0209624_10001507_pt1 | contig 18166 bp, 18 predicted proteins | sample JacPinW_OM2H0_O1_FD_188565 | JGI IMG/M metagenome (GOLD analysis project Ga0209624, IMG submission 188565) | Forest soil microbial communities from Algoma, Ontario, Canada - Jack Pine, Ontario site 1_JW_OM2H0_O1 (SPAdes) (version 2) | ecosystem: Environmental > Terrestrial > Soil > Boreal...
GAGAGCGTGATGATTCTCGGCGATGGCGATGCCGCGGCCCCGGCCGGCCGGCAGCGGCGAGCCCCAATTACTTTTCTTGGCGATCAGGTCAAGGACGTTGAGGAGATCTTTACGATCCGCCAGCATGGCGCGACGAAATTCGTAGGGATCCTGGCCGGCCGCGTGGGCGAGTTCGTCGATGAAACTTTCCATGAAGAAGACATTCTGCGAACCGCCGACCGAGCGCCAATACATGACCGGCACGTGAGTGTTCTTGAGCGCGAGACCGACCCGGAAATTCGGCACCCGGTAATAGATGTTAGAAACGCCGTCCACGGCCATTTCCTCGACCCCGCTCTCCACCTGGCTTTCACCGAGGGAGCGCAGGATCGAGCCGCAGGCGATGCGGGAATCGATCGCGACCGGCAGTCCGTCCGTGCCGAGAACTGCCTTGAATGAGGCCGCCGCCTGCGGACGATAACGGTCGTGCCGCATATCCTGTTCGCGGCTCCAAACGAGCTTCAATGGACGCTGCACGACTTTGGCGATGGCGATCGCATGGCGCATTTCATCGTGTTCCGTACGCCGGCCGAAACCGCCGCCCAAATAGCAGTTGTGGATGTGCACCTGTCGCGGATCTATACCGGAAGCTGCCGCCGCCTGTTTCAGGGCATCGGGCGGAGCCTGCGAGCCGAGCCAAACGTCGAGCTTGTCGGGTTGCAGATCGACCGTCGCATTGAGCGGCTCCATCTGAGCATGCGCGACATGCGGCGCCTCATAGAGCGCCTCGATCACCTTGCCGGTCTTGAGCGCGCCATCGACATCGCCGTCATTGCGCGCCGTCACCATCGGTCCATCCAGGGTATCCCGGTACAATTTCCGGAACTGCGCGCTGGTGGCGGCGGCATCGGGGCCCATGTCCCATTGAATACCAAGATCGGCCAGCGCCTGTTGGGCGCGCCAATAACGGTCGGCCACCACCGCCACCGCATCGTCAAGCTTCACCACCCGCAAGACGCCGCGACGGCCCTTGATCTTGGAATCGTCGACGCCCGCGAGCTTCCCGCCGAAGACCGGACACGAGGCCACGGCGGCATAGACCATGCCGGGAATCCGGATGTCGATGGCGTATTGTGCCGTGCCGTTGATCTTCAGCGGCGTGTCGAGACGTGGCATCGGCTTTCCGATCAGCCTGTATTGGTCGGATGTCTTGATCGCCGGCTCCTGAGCGAGCTGGATCTTGGCGGCGTCGGATGCCAGCGCGCCATAGCCTAGCGACCGGCCGGAGGTTTTATGGAAGACCTTTCCCTGGCTCGCGTCGCATTGTTCGGGTGCGACATTCCACCGTTTGGCGGCGGCGGCGACGAGCCGGGCGCGCGCGCTGGCGCCGGCTTGTTGCAGATATTGCCAGGTGGTCCGGACTCCGCGGCTGCCGATGGCCTCCATGTCGTGGTAGACCCCGTTTTCTTGCAGATTGCGGTTGGCCGAAGCATATTCGCCCTTAATGCGGCTCCAATCGCATTCGAGTTCCTCGGCGACCATCATGGCGGTCGCGGTGGCCGCTCCCTGCCCCATTTCGGCGATGGGCAGGCGTATCGTGACGGTGCCGTCGGGATCGATCACGATCCAGGCGCTAATTTCGTGGGGGCCGGGCGTGTCCGCGCCCCAAAGTTGCGGCGCAAGCGGCAACGCATGCGCCGTTCCGGGAATCGCGATGCCGACAGCAAATCCGCCCGCCGTCGTCACGGTGGTGACGATGAATTGGCGCCGCGTCAGGCCGTTTTTTAGCGATCCGTCCATGGCGCCCTCACTCAAGCTTTGATCAGCGTAGCGGCGTGATGGATGGCGCGCCGAATTCGCGGATAGGTACCGCAGCGGCAAATATTGGTCAGGTTGGAATCGATATCGGCGTCGGTCGGCTTTGGGAATTGCTTCAAGAACGCCACCGCCGCCATGATCTGGCCCGATTGGCAGTAGCCGCATTGCGGCACGTCCTCGGCCAGCCAGGCCTGTTGCACCGGGTGCTTGCTGCCCTTGGACAGGCCCTCGATGGTGAGGATCGCGGCGCCGTCGGCGGTGCCTGCCGGCACCGAGCATGAACGCATCGCCTCGCCGTTGATATGAATGGTGCAAGCACCACATTGCGCGATGCCGCAGCCGAATTTTGTGCCGGTCAGGCCCAACTCATCGCGAAGAACCCATAACAGCGGCGTTTCCGGCTCGATATCGAGTTTGTGCGTGGTCCCATTGACCTTGAGCGTGATCATTGAACCCTCCCTTTCGACGCCATCAGTGCCGGACCGGATCGCTCCCATCCCAACCCACGGAGGCGTGATACATCTCCGTGTACTTGGCCTCGAGAAAATCGGTCATCTCGATCAGTTCGACGAATCCGGGCAGATGCGCCGTCGTATCCACAAAGGCGAGGCGCACGCCGCGCGGCGAACGGTCGGTGAAAGCCACTTCATAGCCGAGGCCCTTGTACTTCTCGATGCCGGCCTCGAGGTTATGGACGGGCACCGCCCAATGGTGAAACCCGTAGCCGCGCTTGGCGATCAGCTCCTTGAATATCGACGGTACGTCGTTGTTCTGCTGAATCAGTTCAAATTGGACATGCCCGGCAAATCCAATTGCAATCGTCATGTTGAGATCGGACGGCTGACCGCGATAGCGGCCCTCGGGCGCCTTGAACGGCCCGATCTTGAACCAGGGACCGACACCAAGCCGCTCGGTATATTCGCGCATGCTTCGTTCGATGTCCTCGACCGTATAGGCGTATTGGATCACTTTGCCGTAGGGCTGCCCGAAATTCAAAACGGTCACGTCTGATTTCCTCCGCTGGATGGCCGCACCGCTTGCGATACCGGCTTGAAACCGCGCCTTTTACGGTGCGTTTTTGCGCGGCGGAAGTATCAGCCCGGTTTTTCGATAAAGCAAAGCCTAGTCGCCCGCCGGATTTATCTAAACCAAGCAGGTTCGGTTCCGGAGGCTCGGCAAGAAATCGCGGAAAAGGATTAAACTTCGGCCCATTCGCGCAAAAGATTGTGATAGATGCCGGTCAACCGCCGCACGGAATCCTGCTCCGGCAATGCATGGGCGAGCTTTTGTATGACCGCATCGAGATCGAACAGCAGCGTACGCTGACCTTCCTGCCGCACCATGCTTTGAACCCAGAAAAACGAGGCAACGCGCGCCCCACGCGTTACCGGCTCGACGCGATGAACGCTCGCACCGGAGTAAATCACCATGTCCCCGGCGGGAAGCTTGACGCGGTGAATGCCAGTGCCGTCTTCGATGACCAATTCGCCGCCATCGTAACTCTCTGGCATCGAAAGGAAAATCGTCACGGACAGATCGGTGCGCACCTGATGCGGCGTAGCCGGTATCGGGCGGATCGCGCCGTCAACGTGATTGCCGTATTTCTGACCGCCGGTATACCGGTTGAAGAGCGGCGGCACGACCTTGAGCGGCAACGCCGCCGCCATGAACAAGGGATTGAGCTCGATCGCGGCAAGAACCATGTCACCCAAGCGCCGTGTAACCGGATGATCTTCCGACGCTTGTTGATTGGTGCCCCCTTTGCCACCTTGGTGACCCGCCGTCACGCGATCATCGACCCATTCCACCTGGTCGAGCGCACGGCGGCACTCTGCCACCTGCTCCGAATTCAACAGTTTTGGAATCTGAATCAACATAGTCCGCATTCCTCCACGAATAAGTGTACCGGCTGCGATATGTGATGCCAATACACCTTGGCAGTGTAACAGCCCGGCGCGTTCTACCGCAGGAGCAAAACGACTAAAGACCCCGGACTTTCGACCCGCTCAGGCATCGAAACGGGGAAACAGTCGTGCCGCGTTGTCCCGCCGCAACGCGCGAATTGAATCGCCCGGCAGATCGAGTTTCTCCAGCAAGCTCGTCTGCGTGAGAGGCCCAAAAGGATAATCGGAGCCGAACATGAATTGGGAAACCGGCGCCATCTTCCAATCCGCCGCCAACGCCGCGGGATTGTTGATGACGCCGGCAATATCGAAATTGAGCTTCTGCAGTTCATGGGAAAGTCCGTTCGGCAGAATTTCGGCTCGCCGCTCGGCAGTAAACGCATGCGCCGCGTTGCCGGCAACGCGGTTGATCACCATCGGCAAGGTGCCGCCGCCATGCGCGAAGATGAATCGGATATCCGGGCAACGCGCCAGCGTGCCGCTGTAGATGAGGCTGGTAATCGCGATCGTCGTGTCGGTCGGCCCCGCCCATGGGCGGAGCTTCTCGATCGGTTGATTGGCGGGACGCGCGGAACTTGCGCGCGGAGGCGGTCGGCAGCAAGAAGTCAGTATCGGGTGGACAAAGACGACCGTTTTGCGGCGATTGAGTTCGTCGAATACCGGCGAAAAGGAGGCGTCGCCAAGATAGCGGCCGTTATAGTTCGTCAGGAGACCGATACCGTCGAGCCTGAGAACATCGAGCGCATAAGCGATCTCGCGCAGACATCCCGCAGTATCGGGCAGCGGAACGGCCGCTAACATGCCGAAGCGGCCGGCGTGATCGCCCGACAACCGCGCCCCGTATTCGTTGCATTCCCGGGCCCAGCGGCGGCCCTCGTCATTATGACCGAACCATATGCCCGGACTGGTTATCGACGTAACCGCGCCGGCCACGCCATTCTGATCCATTTGCTCGAGCGTGTGTTCCGGCGTCCAATCAAGATATGTCGATGCCGGATCGAGCGGGGCATCGGCCAACAACCGCGCCAGATTTGCACGCGTATAGCGCGGCGGATAAATGTGATGGTGGACGTCGATCACGCCGGGGCCGCTTGGCCGCGGCGTTTCCTGAGACAGGACATGCGCCGGCGCAATCGCCGTACCGGCGCATGATGCGGCAAGCAATGCCAGCACGCGGCGACGCGATAGACGGTCGAAGCGCGTGCTCATCGGTAACCTGCCTCCGCCCTAGGGACGCGCCCGCGGCATGCGCAACATGCTCCACGGACTCGCCGTATCGCCATGCGGGACATGGATCAAGGCCGGCGCATTCAGCGCAAGCGCCTCTTTGATCGATGTCTCAAGTTCGGCCGGCGTGCGGGCGCGGAAGGCCGCGATATTGAAGCTTTCCGCCAGCTTGACGAAGTCGGGATTGACGAGATCGGCGGCGATGATGCGGCCGCCAAACTGCTCCTGCTGCACCCGGCGCACGTTGTAATAGGCGTTGTTGTCGAACACGACGAGAATGACGGCGAGCTTGTGCTGCGCCGCTGTCGCCAGTTCGCCGACCTGGTAGAGAAAACCGCCGTCGCCGGCGATAGCGAGGACAGGAGTGTTGGGTTTCGCCGCCTTGGCGCCGAGCGCGGTGCCGTAACCCCAGCCGAGATTGTCCTGGTAGCCCGGAGACAGGAAGGTCCGCGGTTCGTATACCGGCAGTCCCAGCCTGGCAGCGAATCCCATCTGGGTTACCTCGTCGACGAAAATGCCGTCTTCGGGCAGAGCGCGGCGGATCGCTTCGACGAAGCCCATCTGCGGCTGCAGCTTGGCGAGCTTTTCCGCCAGCCAGGCGCGATGCCCAGCCAACTCGTCGGTACGCGGTGAACGCTTGGCGTTATGGGCCGGAACACGATCGAGCAGCGCCCCGACATAGGTTTTCGCATCGCCAACCAACGCCACGGCCGGGCGGTGGAACCGCGACGGCTCCTCGGGATCGATGTCGACGCGCACGATCTTCAATTCGGCGTCGACACCCCAATCGCTTTGCTGCATGTGGAGCCGCGTGCCGATCGCCAGCACCGCATCGGCATCCGCCCACAAACGGTGACCGATCGGAATCGTGACGGAGAGGCGATGCCTGTCGGAAACGACGCCGCGCCCGCGGCGATAGGCGATCACCGGCGCCTCAAGCATCTCGGCGATCGCCGTCACTTCGGCGCTTGCGTCCTGCGCGCCGCCGCCGACGACGATAAGCGGCTTCTTTGCCGCGCCCAATATCTTCGCCGCATTCTCCACGGCGTCAGGATCGACCGGCGGCTCGTCGCGCTCCGTCGAAATTACGGGGAATGAAACCTCGCCCTTGCGCGGCCATACGTCGAACGGACATTCGAGAAAGACCGGTCGCCGGCGGCCGGAACAGGCGCTGCGCAACGCGTCGCGCACCAGCCACGGCGCCTCGTGCGGCGCGCCAATGCGCGCGGCGAATTTGGTGAAGTGACGCGCGATGCCGATCTGGTCGTGGATCTCGTGCAGATGACCGTGCGCGCGATCGATGTCGTTGAGCGGGATCTGTCCGATGAGCGCGAGCACCGGCGTGTTCATGCCGTAGGCGGTGAGCAGCGCCGCGCCCGAACTCAGGAATCCGGGGCCGGGAACGACCGCATAGGCCTGCGGCAAGCCGGTCACGAGCGACGCACCCAGCGCCATATAGGCCGCGCTCTGCTCGTGGCGGGTGTGGATCACCCGTAGACGATTGCGCGCGTGATAAAAGGCATCGAACAGCGGATCGTGATGCATTCCGGGCAGGCCGTAGACGGTATCCAGCCCGTGCTGGATCAAGGATTCCACCAGCGCTTCCGCTGTCGTCATTCTTGGCATTAATTCAATTCCTCATGCAATAAACCGGCGCGAACGCGGCAAACAGATTCTTTCGGATCACTTACCGTCGGGTCGCTGGAATAAACGCTTGGTTTCGCGCTTGGCGATGCGCCAGCCCTGCGGGGTGTGCACGAACTTGTCGTGCCATTCGCCCAGGCTGAACGGCAGCCCGAGCGGAGCCGGCAGCTTCGGCGGATTGGCGCCCGTGTCGTGGTTATAGGCGGTGTAGCAGGTGACACCCTCCGCCGCATTGCCGTCCTTCACGTCAATCTTGATGTTGGCAATCAAATGCCGGACGACAATCGTCGGTGAACGCTCGTTCATGGAATCGAGCAGTTCGCGATGACCGGTCAGCGGCTTGCCGGCCCGGATCCATTGGCCATCCGGCGAGAATAGAACGACCGCTTTTTCGTTTTCGCCGCGATCCGTGTAGAAGCCGAGCCCGATCACCAGATCCCGGCAATCCTGTTCGATCAATCGTTTCTCGTTGGCATCCATGGAACCCCCCTTATTTTCTAGTTACCGGGTCGGCGGTTACGCGCCGTAATAAGCGAAGACGGCACAAGAGACGAAAGCATAGGTTTCGACGAAATCGCTCCGATCCGGCTTGCGCCCTAGCTCTTCCATCGCGCCGAGCAGGCAATACCAGTTGAGCAGCTCGTGCTGGCCGCTATCCTCGATTTCGTCGCTAGTGCGCCGACGCCAGGTGTCGTAATCGCCCTCCTGTAAGGCCGTGTAGAGACGCTTGTCGGCGTCAACGTCAGGCCAAAGCTGGTAGTTCTTGTCGGTCAGGAACGAGTGCGACCAACTCGAGGAAGCCATCAGAACCGTGCGCCACGGGCTCTCCGCCATGATCCGCGCCGTGGCGGCGCCCAGTTCCATGCAGCGCGCCGGATTGGGCCCAGGCGGATCAAGCTCACGCAGCTTGTCGCGCATCGCCAGCGGCAGGCGCAGGCCATGGGCCGCGATTACGCGCCGACCATAGCAATTCACCGAAACCGGCACGACCGGATATTGGAAACCGCGGCGCTCGTCGTCGAGCAACAGGACCGTGTTGAGGAAAGCGTGGCCGAGTTCATGGTGCAGCGGCTGGTACGCATAGGGCATGTCGAAGCCGCTCTGAATCAACTTCGTGACGAGATATTTGCCGATATCGCGGTTGCCACGAATGCGATAAGCCAGGTCGACCGGCTCACCCCAGGGATTATCGACGTTATTGTGTTCTTTCCAGGGTTGAACGACCTGGTCTTCGTATGCGAGCACGGCGAAGGGCGGAATCAGGCCTTCCCGAAAGTTTTCGTACTGATCATCGCCCCACATGATGATCACATCGGGCTTGAATTCGTCGATTGCGCGCCGCGCTTCGAGGAATTTCTGCTTGAATACCTTGCGGGCGCGCCCGGCGGCGGCGACGCCGAAATCGTTCGCCAGCTCCTCGCGCATCTTCGCGGGCCAGCGGGCCTGATCCTTCCACGCGGCCGGCATATCGGGGTCGTCGAGCGCGATCTTGATGAATCTCGTCCAGTTTTCGTCGCCGCGCATCATCACCGGGCGGTGCGTGCATCCGATCCCCAGTATCTCGCCCATCCACACGACCCCATGACCTCAGACATGTGCGCAATGATTTCGTAAGGGGTCCGCAGCGCTGTGCCGCGAACCAAATCATTGTCGCCGCTCCGTTGAGGCAAAAACTCTAGTCGAGCGAAAGTACTCGGACAACACGGGAAAGCTTTTCTTTTGGGTACTCTTTATCCTATTAATGCAGGTCAACGGGTTATGCTTGCGTTATCGATACAAACGAGACTTTTATGTTGAGAACGACCATGGCCCGGTGCAAAAGGGACGCGCCGCCGGGGCAAGAGGAAATCCCATGACCGAGAAGAAGACGCCGCTGAACCATCCCAAAATTTTCTCCCATGGCACGCTTGAATGCCGCAGCCTCGATAAGTCGCGGCCGTTCTACGAGGAGTTTCTCGGCCTCGAATGCGTCCGGCACCAGCGTATCGCGATGCTGTTGCGCAAGGGCGAATATTGGAGCCTGGTTTGCCTCGAAGTCGGCGATAAGGTTCGTCAACTCGGCATACGCAATCATTGGGGCCTCGATCTCGCGACGCGCGAGGAAGTGGAACGCGCCCATGCGCTGGCCCACGAACACCAAGAAAAATACGGGATTCAGAAAATCCAGAAACTGACCGACGCGCATGGTACCTATGGGTTCTATTTTCAGGATCTCGACGGCAATTGGTGGGAGTTCCAGTACGCCGGTGACGGACAGGAAAAGGGTGAAGGGCGCTACGACAAAACCTTCGAAAAGGGCGACATCGCGCCGAATGTGCGTCCGCAACACTGAGCATCATTCCCGATGAAACTGGTCACGATCGATAGTTTCCCCGCCACCTGCACGGGCGCGCTGATCGACGACAGCGTCCTGAATTTCGCGCGCGCATCCACCATCATTCCGATCGCTCACTGGATACCGACATCGATGCCTGCGCTGCTTGCCGGAGGTCAGGATGGGCTCGACATCGTGCGCCGCGTGCTGGATCGCATCCAGGAAAACCATGCCGACGAACTTCAACGGCTTGTCCGTTGCGGTGCGCTGACGTCGCGCGCGAAAACCCGGCTCGACGCGCCGGTCCGCCCGGGCCTCGTGCTCTCGCATGGCCGCGCCTATTTCAGCCATCTGAAGGAAATGCAGAAATCCGACAAACCCAAGGTCGAGGGCGAGCCGCACGCCTTCATGAAAACCGTCAACGCTATCGTCGGCCCGGACGATCCTATTGTTTTACCAATACAATTTCCGGATATGGTCGACTTCGAGGGTGAATTCTCGCTGGTGTTCGGCGCCGATTGCCACAATGTCGACGAGGCCGAGGCGATGAAATATGTCGCCGGCTATACCATCATCAACGACGTCTCGGCGCGGAATTGGGTCGAGAATTTCAATACCACCGGAGATCCCGATCTCAACCGGATGGGCAAACAGCTGCGATCCTTCTGTCCGATCGGGCCGGTGATCGTGACGCGCGACGAAATCCGCGATCCGCACGACCTGACTCTCACCACCACCCTCAACGACAAGGTGATGCAAAAGGCGCATACCTCGGACTTGATCTACAAGATTCCGTATCTGATCGCGTATTTCGCCCGTTGGTATCCGTTCCGGCCGGGCGATATCCTCACCACTGGTTCGCCCGCCGGTGTCGGTTATGGTCACAATCCCAAGGTGTTCATGAAGGCCGGCGATACCGTGGCGATCAACGTCACCGGCGTCGGCACCCTGGCCAATCGCATCGTCAACGAAGACGCCTGAGTGAGACCGCGCCTATGACGCGACGGCCAAGGCCTCGAGCTGGATAAGTCCGACGCCGATCGGCTGCAAAAGAGTATGACGCGCCGGCCGCCGTTGCGGGTCGGGATAGGTCTCGTTCCAGTATTTGTAGACCAGGTCGCGGTATTTGTTGTCGAACACGAAGATCGTGAGCTTGATGACGTCGTCGAGGCTCATTCCGGCGGCCTCGAGCACCCGCCGCAGATTGACGAAGGCATTGCGCGCCTGGTCCTCGGCGTCGGCGGGCAGTTCGCCGGTGGCCGGATCCTTGCCGATAACGGCGGATGTCGCGAGAAACGGACCGATCCGGCGCGCCACGGGGACGTTTGCCGGATGCTCAAGGCCCTTCACGTGAATCGATTTCTTTGTCATGCCAACTCTCCCATGTGTTTCGATCCGGCCGATACGAATAGTGATGTGCGATTTGCGTTCCGGGTTTATATCATCGGCAATCGCATGCGGCGGATTTTTTGTTCCTTCCGAATGAATTTGAGTTCGAATACGACGCGGCGAAGCTCCACGGATCGGCCGACCGGCCAACCTGCAATAACCTATTCACGGTGCAACATGACAACGCTACGTTCCGAAGCCCGGCTGAAAACCGAATTTGCCGCTCGCTACATGACCCAGCTTTGCAAGCACTTCGAGCATCGCCAGAAAGTGGCCTATACCGCCGACCACGGGCGGATAGAGATGCGTTCCGGCCTGTGCACGCTTACCGCGGAGCCCGGGGTTCTGATCCTCAATGCCGAGGCCGCCGACGCGGAATTGCTCGCGCGACTGCAGGGCGCCATCATCAGCCATCTCGAGCGCTTTGCGTTTCGAGAAAAACTCGAGGTGAAGTGGGAAGCAAAAGCGGGCTGACTGCGCCTCGGCGCCATGCAGGTGGCGCCGGCGGGAAACCTGCACTATTAGGATAAATAATCCCCGCACGTCGGCCGGCCGAGAAAAAAACTATCTTCGCCCGGCGGAATCGCTTTCAACCATAAAATTCCTGTCTATAGTCCCGCTCCTCTTGCATCGAGTGCGCATGCGCGTCCGCACTTGAATACCGGAGTATCGTCGATGACTTATTACAATCGTATTTATATCGGCGGCCGCTGGCGCGATGCGGCGGATGGCAAGACCTTTGCGGTCAGCTCTCCGATCGACGAAAAGCTCCTGACTGACGTTTCCGCCGCGTCGCAAGACGACGTGAACCAGGCGGTTTTATCCGCGCACGCCGCCTTGAACGGTTCCTGGAAAAAGATATCCGGGGCGGAGCGCGGGCGTCTTATCAACAAATTGGCGGATCTCGTCGAGCGCGACACCGAAATCATTGCCCGGCTGGAGGCCTTGGATATCGGCAAGCCCATGCATGACATGCGCCACATGGAGCTGCCGACGGCGCTGGCGACGTTGCGCACATTCGCTGGCTGGGCCGACAAAATCGACGGCCGCGTGATACCGGGCCCGGATCATCTTGGCCGCCCCGCGCATACCTATACGATCCGCGAACCCGTAGGTGTCGTCGCCGCGATTCTGCCGTGGAATTCGCCGATCATGATCGCGATTTGGAAGCTGGCCCCGGCCTTGGCTACGGGCTGCACCATCATTTTGAAACCGGCGGAGGAAGCGCCGCTCTCCGTGCTTTATCTGGCCGCCTTGGTCGAGGAAGCGGGTTTTCCGCCCGGCGTCGTCAATGTCGTGCCCGGGCTGGGGCCGGTGGCCGGCGCCGGGCTGGTCAATCATCCGCTGGTCGACAAGATATCCTTCACCGGCAGCCCCGAAGTGGGACGGATTATCGCGGCATCCGCATCGCCCCAGTTCAAACGTCTGACGCTCGAGCTCGGCGGCAAGGCGCCCGCCATAATCTTCGCAGATGCCGATGTGAATATTGCAATCAAGGCCTCAGCCGGTGGCGCCTTTGCAAATTCAGGCCAAATCTGCGCCGCCGGATCGCGTGTTCTGGTCGAGCGTTCGTTGTGCCAGCGCGTTCTCGAAGGCCTCGTTGAAGAAGCCAAGGTCAAGGCGCAGGGCCAAGGCGATCCGCTCGACGATCGCACCACGATGGGCTCGCTCATCAATGAATCGCAGATGAACCGCGTCCTGTCCTATATCGACACGGGCAAGAAGCAGGGCGGCAAGCTGGCGATCGGCGGCAACCGGCTGCCCCGCGCGGGCTATTTCGTGCAGCCGACCGTGTTCGACCAGATCACCAACGACATGGTCATCGCGCGCGAGGAAATCTTCGGTCCTGTCGCATCGGTTATTCCGTTCGACAGCGAAGACGAAGCGTTGAAAATCGCCAACGATACCGATTACGGGCTATCCGCGCATATCTGGACGCGCGATCTCGCCCGGGCGCATAGCCTCGCGGCGAATTTACGGGTCGGATCGGTTTGGGTGAACGGCGGCGGAACGCCGGATCCGCGCACGGCATGGGGCGGCCGCGGCCTGAGCGGCATCGGGCGCGAGCTTGGCCAGGCGGGCATCGAGGCTTACACGGAAGAGAAGATTGTTAACGTCATTCTCTGAACGGGCCCTTCGGGCCCCGTCTTTGTTCAGACGAGAAGATTGATGAACTGGACCGAGCGTCGTCAGAAGTTTCGTAATATCCTTTCGGGATCTCGTTGCATTCATCCCGGTTCCGTCTTCGATCCGATGTCCGCCCGGATCGCCGAGGAAATCGGATTCGAAGCCGCTACCTTCGCGGGATCGGTTGCATCGCTGACGGTGCTGGGCGCGCCGGATCTCGTCGTCCTGACACTGACGGAATTCGCCGAACAGATTTATCGCATCAGCCGTGCCTCGAAGCTGCCGCTCATCGTGGATGCGGATCACGGCTACGGCAACGCGCTCAACGTCATGCGCACGGTCGAGGAACTCGAGACCGTGGGGGTGGCGGCGCTTTCAATCGAGGATACGTTGCTGCCGGCCTATTACGGCGGACCGGATCTCGTCGAACTGGTCCCGATCGACGAAGGCGTCGGCAAGATGCGGGCGGCGTTGGCGGCTCGCCAGGATCCCGCTCTCGCCATCGTCGCGCGCACCAGCGCGATGTCGTCAACCAGTACAGCCGACGCAATCGAACGGATTAAGGCCTACGCCACGACCGGAGTCGACGCCGTCTTCCTGGTTGGAGTTCAGTCGCGCGATCAGATCGAGGCGGCGGCAGGCGCGACGACGTTGCCGCTTATCCTCGGGAACATAGCGCGTGATTTGCTCGATCCCGGTTATCTCGCTGGCAAGAATGTCCGCATTCTTTTGCAGGGTCATGCGCCATTTATGGCCGCGGTTCAGGCGATATACGACACGATGTCGGCGTTGCGCAACGGCGCGTCGCCGAAGGAACTCAAAGGCTTGGCGACACCCGACCTTATCAACCGGCTCACGCGTTACGCGGATTATCACCGCTGGGTTCAGGATTTCTTGGGCGGAAGCCTGGGCCCGCGCGAGTAATGACAGCGTTTTACGAGGGGGCCGCGACGCGGTGGGCGGTGTTGCTTGCGCTTTCCTTCATCCTTGCCGCAGGCCTGGCGTGGATTTCCCTGCCTGCTCCCTACTTGCTTGGCCCGATTGTCGTGGCGGTCGCCTTCAGCGCCGCGCGCATCCGGTTGCGGGTCGCACCCTGGCTGTTGACGGGCGCGCAAGCCGTCATCGGATGCGCCGTTGCGCGCGCGATCGACCCCCCGGCGCTTTTGCCGATCGCGCAGGATTGGGCCGGGCTGCTCATGGTGGTTACCGTCACCATTCTGGCAAGCACGGCCGTCGGATTCTTCCTGGTCCGCCAGGGCGTGTTGCCGGGCACCACGGCGGCGTGGGGGTCTGCTCCCGGCGCCGCTTCGCTGATGATCATGATGTCTCGGGAGTTCGGCGCTGATATACGCATCGTGGCGATGATGCAGTATCTGCGCATGGTCATCGTCGTATTCACGACCTCCGCCATGGCGCGGTTCTTCTTCGGCCACGGCCAATTCGCGGCGACGAATGCCCTGATCGGCGACGGGCTATTCGCGGTTCCGCTCGTGCCTTTCGGAGAAACGGTTCTGGTCGGCGCGGCCGGGATCGGGATCGCACGCATGTTTGCCATCCCGGCCGGGAACATGCTCATACCCATGGCCATCGGCATCGCCCTGCAAACCGGCGGCATCGTCCAGATCGCCTTGCCGCAAGGCCTGCTCGATCTGACCTATGCCGTCATCGGTTGTTACGTCGGGCTCAGTTTCGATCGCGACGTCTTCGCCTATGCGCTGAGCGTTTTGCCGCAGATCCTGCTCGGCATCCTCCTGCTGATCGGGTTATGTGCGTTGTCCGCCGTAGCGCTGGCGTGGATCACGCACAATGACCTGCTGACGGCTTACTTGGCGACGACGCCCGGTGGCTTGGATTCGGTCGTCATCATCGCGATGAATACTCATGCGGATATCCCTTTCGTCATGGCGGCGCAAACGCTGCGTTTGATCGTCGTCATTCTTGCTGGACCGCAGATCGCGAAACTGATCTGCCGTTATGCCATGGTGCCGGAGTGATTTATAAATGTATTCTAAAAGCGACGGAGGAGCGAATGCCTTCAATCATTCCCCGGCGGCGCAGTCTTAGGCAGTTCGTAGCCGCACTGGTCCTGTCCTTTGCCTTGCTTTGGACCGGTTGCGCCGCCGCCGATCCGGTCCGCATCGGCTTCGCCCTGGGGCTCACCGGGGGCAGCGCGGCCAACGCCAAGCAACTGATCGAGGCGTTGGAGCTTTGGCGTTCCGACGTCAATGCCAGGGGCGGCTTGCTCGGCCGCCCGGTTGCGTTTGTCTATTACGACGACCAAAACTTACCGGCGAACGATCCCGGTATCTACACCAAGCTGATCGAGGTCGATAAGGTCGATCTGCTCTTGGGCCCCTACGGCACCAACCAGATCGCCGCCGCATTGCCGGTGATCATGGATCACAAGATGACCACGGTAGGTATCCTCGGTACCGGCGCCAACCGAAACACCCATTACGCCAATTACTTCTCCATGGTGCCGCTGGGCGAGGATCCGCTCCACGCTTTCTCCTCGGGCTTCTTCGAGATCGCCAAGGCGCAGATCCCGAAGCCCAAGACCATCGCCATAATCGGTATCGACGCCGAGTTCGGCAAGAATTCGACTGACGGCGCGCGCGACAACGCCAAGGCGGCGGGATTGACCATCGTCTACGACCAGCTCTATCCGCCGCCGACCACCGATTTCACGCCCATCCTACGGGCGGTGCAGGCGACCAATCCAGATATCGTGTTCGTGGCGTCATATCCGCCCGACACCGTCGGCATCGTCCACGCCGCGCATGAGATCGGGCTCAAGACCAAGATCTTCGGCGGCACCATGATCGGCCTGTTGGCCACGCCCTTGAAGATGCAGCTCGGGCCGCTGATGAACGGCATCGTCAATCACGAGGACTTCGTGCCGGCGTTCAATTTCCCGGGCGCGCGCGACCTGTTGAAGCGATACCAGGCTATCGCGGCACAGAAGGGTGGCATCGACCCGCTGGGATACGGTTTCGTGCCTTTCGGCTACGCCGCGGCTCAGGTGTTGGGCCAAGCGGTCGAAGGCACAAAGAGCTTCGACCAGCAGGCGATCGCCGATTACATGCGGAGCCACATATTCTCGACCGTGGTGGGCGAGATCGAATACGGCAAGGACGGCGAATGGAAGACGCCGCGCTTCGTCTTCACCCAGTGGCAGCACCTGACCGGCAACGACCCGGCCCAGCTCACCGACCCGAACCATAACGTCGTGCTGTGGCCGGACCGCTACAAGACCGGAACCATCATCTATCCATACACGGCCGCCAAGAATTAGGCCAAGCGTGGCCGAGCTGGTTTAATAATAGAACGTCGGATAATCAGCCTGACTAGCGCGGTCACGGGGTTTTGCCACCCGTGTTCGATCCGGGCGAGGAAGGACCCGCACGCGGCGACGTCAGGATCAGCCAGTTGGTATGATTCGTGATGGCCGGTTGGCGGAAAAGCCAGATGCCAATTTGTACCCCCGTCGTGCGGTAGTGGTGGACGCGCCCCCATTGTTACTCCGACCTGGTTTTCTTCTTTTTCTGATGCGTAAAGAGGTGCGTGCTCTACCGCTCTACGACACCGGAAGATCGTTTGCGGTACGGTCTCAGACTCGGTAGTGGAGCGATGTCTACCGATCTCTTGGGAATTGGCGGAGAGGGTGGGATTCGAACCCACGGTACCCAGTAAAGGGCACAACGGTTTTCGAGACCGCCCCGATCGACCGCTCTGGCACCTCTCCGTCCCGCCAACCGAGCGAGGGCGCGGAGCCTAGCGCAGCCCCCACCCTCCCGCAACCCACCTAACCCCCGGCAATACCTGGATAAACCGTCCGGCACGCAGCGCAAAACCGTTGACAGGCCGCGCTTTGCGGCTATAGTCGCGCGCACGGACGGCAATGGCCGTCCGTTCGATTTTCCAGAGCGCATACCATGTACGCTGTCATCCGCACCGGCGGTAAACAATATCGAGTCGCCAAGGACGACGTGATCTTCGTCGAGAAGCTCGCGGCCGAGCCGGGCGCGTCGGTGACGCTCGACGAGGTGCTGATGGTGGGCGACGAGGGATCCGCCGCCAAGGCGGGCGCGCCGCTGATCTCGGGCGCCTCGGTCACCGCCCAAGTACTGGAACAGAAGCTCGACGACAAGGTGCTCATCTTCAAGAAGAAGCGCCGCCACAATTACCGCCGCAAGCGCGGTCATCGCCAGGCGTTGACCGTGCTGCGCATCACCGGCATCCGCGCCGGTTGAGCCAGGGGGACCAGCGATGGCGCACAAGAAAGCAGGCGGCTCCTCGCGCAACGGGCGCGATTCCCAGGGCCGCCGTCTCGGCCTCAAATGCACCGGCGGCGAGATCGTGGTTTCCGGCAACATCCTGGTGCGCCAGCGCGGCACCAAATTCCATCCCGGCCGCAATGTCGGCCTCGGGCGCGACCACACGCTTTTCGCCCTTACCGACGGCGCGGTGCAGTTCCACACCACCAGCGGCGGCCGCACCTATGTCTCCGTCACGCCCGGCCCGTCGGAGGCCGCGGACTAACCCCCGAGCGCGCGAGACCAAGGCGTGACACGCGTAGGGGGAATGACCGCATTCCCCCTTTTTCGTGTCTCCGGTCTCGGCCAAGGCATCCGGCGATGAAATTCCTCGATCAAGCCAAGATCTTCCTCAAGAGCGGCGACGGCGGCCCCGGCGCGGCGAGCTTCCGGCGCGAGAAATTCATCGAATACGGCGGCCCGGACGGCGGCAATGGCGGACGCGGCGGCGACGTGGTGATCGAAAGCGTCGCCAATCTCAACACGCTAATCGATTACCGCTACCAGCAGCATTTCAAAGCGCAAAGCGGGCGGCATGGCGCGGGCGCCAACCGCTCCGGCGCCGACGGCGAAAGCATCGTGCTGCGCGTGCCGGCGGGCACCGAAATCCTCGACGAGGACAACGAGACCGTGCTGCTGGATTTGCGCAAACCCGGCGAGCGCCACGTGCTCTTGAAGGGCGGCGACGGCGGCTTCGGCAACACCCATTACAAGAGCGCCACCAACCGCGCGCCGCGCCGCGCCGGCAAGGGCTGGCCCGGCGCCGAGCGCTGGGTGTGGCTGCGCCTCAAGCTGATCGCCGATGCCGGGCTGGTGGGCCTGCCCAATGCCGGGAAGTCGACGCTGCTGGCCGCGGTCTCGAAAGCCAAGCCGAAGATCGCCGATTATCCCTTTACGACATTGAAGCCGCAGCTGGGGGTGGTGCGGGTGCATGACGAGGAATTCGTGCTCGCCGACCTGCCCGGATTGATCGAGGGCGCGAGCGAGGGCGTGGGGCTGGGCCACCGCTTCCTCGGCCATGTCGAACGTTGCGCCGTGATCCTGCATCTGGTCGATGCGACCTTGGACGACGTGACCGGCGCGTGGCGGACCATCCGCGGCGAGCTCGAAGCCTATGGCGCCAATCTCACGGATAAGCCCGAGATCGTCGCGCTCAACAAATCCGACGCGGTCGATGCCAAGGACATGGCGAAGAAGCGCAAGGCGCTGAAACGCGCCAGCGGCCGCGAGCCGCTGGTGATGTCGGGCGTTTCGGGCGACGGCGTGCCCGAAGCGATGGCGGCGTTGCTGAAAATCATCCGCAAGGCGCGCAAGGCGGAGGCCCGCGCCTTGAAACATGCCGAGACCGGGGCGGAAGCGACATGAGCGAGACCGTCGCGTCAGCCCGCCGCCTGATCGTCAAGATCGGTTCGGCGCTGCTGGTCGAGGAAGCCACCGGTGAAATCCGG
>Ga0209624_10001508_pt1 | contig 18149 bp, 15 predicted proteins | sample JacPinW_OM2H0_O1_FD_188565 | JGI IMG/M metagenome (GOLD analysis project Ga0209624, IMG submission 188565) | Forest soil microbial communities from Algoma, Ontario, Canada - Jack Pine, Ontario site 1_JW_OM2H0_O1 (SPAdes) (version 2) | ecosystem: Environmental > Terrestrial > Soil > Boreal...
TCGATCTTGGTGCGCTCTGCCGAAGCCCGTCGCGCGAGTTCGTCGACTTCGCGCTGGCGAGCCGCCAGTCGTTGCGCGTCGTTTGCCAGCCGCCGCGAGTTCGTGGCCTGCTCGGTCTCTTCTTTCTTGAGGGCGGCTCGATCCGAGTTCAACGTCGCCCGATCGCGATCGAGTGCTTCGCTGAGTCGCGAGAGGGCGCTCTGCACGTCGGCGAGTCGTGTCTGCTCGGCCGCGCTCTCGCGGCGCATGGTTTCGACGGCCGCCTGTTGGGCCTCCAGGTCGGCCCGCAACGTGAGCAGCGTTCGTTGCTTCGCCTCATGCTGATCGCCCAGGAGCGTGAGCCGAGATTCGGCCACCTGCAGCGTCTCGTGACGTTGATCGTGATCTTGCCGCTCGGCACGCAAGGCGTCGCTCTGCCGCGCCAGCTCCGTTCGTTCTCGCTCCAGTTGAGTCCGGGCCGACTCGATTTGTGCCTGAGCAGCTTGCAAGTCCGTTCGTTGCGATTCGAGCTGAGTGGAATCCGCCGCGAACTGGCGGCGTGATTGTTCGAGCGCGTCGCGCTCCTTCCCAAGTCGTTGCCGTTCCTGCTCAGCATCCTGCCGAACTTGCTCAAGCTCCGCCTGGGCCAAGGCGAGCTGCTGTTCTGCTTGAGCGACGTCGTCGAGTCGTTTCTGGGCGGCAGCCAGGCTTTGCTGCTCTTCGTCGAGAGCCGCTCGTTTCGCCTCGAGGGCCGAGCGATCCGCCTCGAGTTCCGAGCGTTGGGCTGCGACTTCCCTGCGGTTCTCTTCGAGTTCCTCATTGAGTTTGACGCGAGATTCCTCTTCCCGCCGTAACTCCTCTCGCAGCTTGTCGATTTCGCTCTGCCGCTCTTGCTCGGCTTGCCGTCGCGAATCCTCGAGTTCCCGGCGCGCCGTCTCGACGTCCCGCTGCTCCTCGGCGATTTGGTCGGCTTGGGCTGCCAGCTGCGTCCGCTGGGCCTCGAGCTCATCGCGCTGGACCGCGAGCTCCCTTCGTTGGCCCTCGAGTTGCGTTCGTTCGGTGTCGAGTTCGTGCAGCCGCTGGTCGATCAGGGAGCGTTCTTCGCTGAGGAAGGTCTCGACCGGCAAGTGGGGCGCCGGCGGAGCCGGAATGCTCGGCGGCCGCTCGCTCTCCGGTATGTCGATGACCGACGCTGAACCGCCCAGGTTCTCGCCCGTGTACCGCGCGCGGAGCCGGAAGGTGCCGACCTGAAGTTCGTCGCCGTCGCCGATCCGGGCGAAGTGGGCCGTCCGATTGTTGACGAAGGCACCCGTCTTGCCCGCGAGATCGGCCACCCACAAGCCGTCGTGCATCAGCACCAAGGCGAAGTGAATTGCGGAGATGCTTTTGTTCTGAAGTGTTAACTTGCAGCGATCGGACGTTCCCCCCAGAACGATGAGCCGCGTGATTGTCGAGTTGGCTTGGTAGGCGACGCTGGTGAAGAATTCGATCTCGACCTTCGGCACCGCCCCGAGCTGCCCCGCGTATCGCTCGAGCGGACTGAAGCCGGCCGGCAGTGGTTCGCTGGGGGCGGCCGTCTCGGCGACGTCGACGAGTCGCACCTGGTAGGGACCAACGGAGATGACTTCGTCCGGCTCCAGCCAACGCCCGGACATTGGCGTATCCGCGGTTGGCGATTCCCCGTCGCTCAGATCGAGGCAGTAAACCCGCCCGAAGAGCACTTGCAGATAAAGATGACGACGACTGACCTCGGGATGATCGAGACGCAGACCGGCGGCCCGTGCCCGGCCGATCAGCACGAACGGCAGGTTGACGACGTGGATGGTGGGATTGCGATGCGCAGGCCCGGTCACGGCCAGTCGAAAACCGCCCGGCAGCGCAGCGCTCTTTTCATTTTCTAGGGCGGCGATTCGCGACACGGGAGGCTTCCGCGTTTCCTCAGTGGACTGGTCGCTGCGCGCACCGATCCGGCGTCGTGCCGACGGATCACGCTTGCCGAGTCTTTGGAAAAACCGTCTCGGAATCCCGGAAGCCCAACCGGGAGGGAATCAATCCCGACACAGTATCGCCACACGTCTGGCGGGGCTCAAGGAAAGCGGGGCTCACGGAAAAGGGACGACCGCGCCGCAGCCCCGTGCTCAGGTCGGTGAATTGAGTATTAATCCGGCGGCTTTCAGCCCTGCTGCAGCGACCGCCAGGGCTCGCGATATTCGTAATCGAGCAGCTCGTTGGCGGCCGGGTGATTGGTGACGCGCTCGGTCTTCGCATCCCAATCGAGGCGGGCGCGGGTGGCCAGTGCGAGATTGGCCAGGTGGGCGAACGTCGTTGAGCGATGGCCGGTCTCCACGTCCGCATTCGGCCGGTTTCGCGAGACGATGCAGTCGAGGAAGTTCCGTGCGTGTTCCCACGTGAGATCGCCGTCTTGACTGTTCACGCGGACCGGCGTCGTGCGGGGTATCTCCTTTTGAAACTGTCCGGACCGCTCGGCGATGAACTCGAAGCTGCGTTCCGCGCTGTAGGCCGTGCCGAGCGTACCGCGAAATTCTATTTCGCCACTGCGAATCGCGGGATTGCTGCTGGCCTCGTATTGTCCGAAGACGGCGAGCCGGCCGGACGCGAACTCGAAGACGGCCTCGAGCGTGTCGGGGATGGTGCGGTCATCGTCGATGGCAAAGCGGCCCCCGTGCGCCGAGATGCTGGCCGGGGCCTCTTCTCCCAGTACCCAGCGGATGGCGTCGAGGTAGTGCACGCCCCAGTTGGCGATCTGCGAGGAGTACGCGTCCCACCAGCGAAACTTGTACGGGGCGATCGTGACTTGAAACGGTCGGGCGGCGCGGGGGCCGAGCCACATGTCCCAATTGAGGCCAGCCGGCGGATCACTGGGCGGAGCTTTGCCGATGCCCTTGGGAAACATGTTGCTGAGCCGATAGGTCCGAGCGACCGTCACTTTGCCGAGGGCGCCGCCGGTGACGCGACTCACCAGGTCGGCGTACAAGCGAGACGAACGTCGATGCGTGCCGACCTGCACCACGCGATTGTGCTTGCGGGCCGCGTCGACCATCCGCCGCCCTTCGCGGATCGTGACCGAGAGTGGCTTTTCAACGTAGACATCTTTCCCTGCCTGGCAGGCGAGGATCATTTGGACGGCGTGCCAATGATCGGGTGTGGCGATCACGACGGCGTCGATGTCTTTGCGGTCGAGCACGCGGCGAAAGTCGTCATAGGTTTCCACCTTGCCGCCGACTTGCTTCTGCGCGCGTTGCAAATAGGGCTCGTAGATGTCGCAGAGCGCGACAACCTTGGCATCGGGATGGTCGAGGAAAGCGCTGAGCAGCTGCTTGCCCCGATTGCCGACGCCGATGAACCCAAGCCGTTTTTGATTTGAGGGAGCTGCCGCCCGGAGGGACGCACCAGAAGCGGCAACGCTCACCGCGCCGGTCAAAGAAGCGGCACCCGCTTTGTGAAAATCCCGCCGGCTGAGAGTCTCATCCACCATTGCTAATCTCCCTGACGCGCCGAGCCACTTATACCCGGCCGGCGGAGCGGTCGCACGTCCCGGCTGATCGAGTCGAAGCCGCGTAGCGTAGGGTGACGGGGCGATGCGGAGCGCCCGAGCGTTTGGCAGGCTGGGGACTCAGTCTGGAGACGATGGGCGAGGCTCCTCCGGCGGCATCGCAGCTTGCGCCTCGTTACGCTCGAGGCGGAGTTTATCGACGAGTCTTTGTTGCTCGTGCAACTCTTTCGTGAGCGGAAGTGCGTCGATCTCCGCGGCGACCTTCTTCGCCGTAGGCGAATCGGGTTGCCGGCATTCCGCCGCGAACTTGTTGGCGAAGTCACGCACTTTTTGCAGATTGTCCTGTTCGGCGTCTGTGCGGTCGTCGGGTTCCTCGAAGTTGATGCTGTCGCCGCCCTTGCGAGGGTCGAGATAAACTGTGCGCAGCCCTTTGATTGTCAGCCCCGGCGGCAGCGTCGTGGAAAAGACGTGATAGGCAGCAGCCTGTTCCTGCGGCTCCAGGTCTCGCTTGAGCAAGTAAAGCTTTCTCTCTTCTTTTTTGACGGCCGTTGACGCCGCGTTCAACCGTGCGGCGGCTTCTTGAGCGTGCGTATCCGGAGGAGGAGCAGGCGGCGGATCGTCGGCGCATGAGATCGACGTGACGCACAGAATAAGAGGGAGCATGCGCGTCAGCATGGTCCGACCTCTCGCCGTGGCAGCCTGGGCCAGCCAAACGCCATCTCGCGGAATGGGTCCGCGGCCCGAAAGTCGCGCCACGGGTACCGCAACCGATTTACAGCGAAGTGGATCCCGACCATGAGGGCATTGGGGCTGGCGATTTCCAGTTCGGCAAACAGGCTGCGGTAACTCGACCAGTTGCGGCGGCTCTATCGCGTGCGGCATCGTGCTCCCCTCCGTGAGACTTCGGACCTGCCAGCCATTCTAGCGGTATCGATGCGAGTGGGCGCGGGCGAGGTGAGATTGCGGCTACTTCATCCCCGCCATCGCAAAGTAGACGGCATCGATCCAGGACAGGGATTCCGGCAAGAATCGCCACAACATCGAGCGATTGCCGGCCCGGCGCCCCTTGTGGATGCGGTCTACGGGCGCGATGATGCAAGCAGCGTGATACGAGTCATCAACTGCACGCTCTATCGAAACCTCTCGCCACGCCTGAAGGCGACAATGCTTTCGGTCTGCGCGGCTGGGTTTACGCTCGCGACGATGTTTGGACTGGGATTCGCCGCCGGCGTGGGCGTGGATCCCGAGCTGCGGTATCTCTCGCCAGGCCGCCAGCCCACTTCCGGCATCGGCGCCCAGGTCAACCGCGAATTGCGGTTCTTTCAAACGGGGGAACGGGGACGATAAGTGGATGAGGGCCAAATTATGCCGCTATGCTTTCGCAATTCTCGGGTCAGCTCCGGGTGCATAGCAGTAGCATCCCTCGGCGCCACGCTTGCGATTCTCGCTAGCGCGTGCTACGCCATCGGCCGCCGCATCCCACCTGATCTCCGCTTGCTCGATCCGAGACGCCGGCCCACGATCGATGAAGCTTTCGCTGCTTACCCGATCGCTTACGCGCTGAATTCCGACGAACGCAACGATGTGGTGTTTTTCGGCGACAGCACCTGCAGAGTTGGCATTGATCCGCTTGAATTCCAGCGAATCACTGGGCTGAAGGCGTTCAACTTGGGGAGCAGCGGCAAGCTGGGTGGAAACGGAATGGCAGTCACTGTGATGGCATACCTGACTCTGCATCCCAAGCCACGCGCACTCGTGATGTGCGTGTCTCCGTTTTGCTTTGAGAGGGATGCTGGAACGATCGGCGGCGCCTTTCCCGCACGGTTCGCCGCCAATTACGGCCCGGAAGTTTCTGGTGTCGTCTCCGAACTCGACGGCATTTCCTACTTTGCTCGTCGTGGCGCGGTCAGTATTTGTGAAGAGGGTCAGAACGTCCTCGATGTACCATTGGATGGATACGAGCGAGACACGTTCCATTCGCTTCAGGCGAAAATGCTCGCCTCGCGAGGGTACATGGAGCTCCCGGGTGCCCGCCGACCGAGGCCTAGCACCGAGCGCCCTGGACCGGAAACCATTGTCAAACCGGACTGGGATGGTTGGGTTCAATTCCTTGCCGAATCGTGTGCCCCAACTCGCCTGCTGATTCAGTTCACCCCAATCTCTCGCGAGGATGCTGACGCCCGCGATTGGACCCAACTCGAAACCTGGGCGCGAGAGATCAGCAGCAGGCACGCGAACGTGAGCGTTTATCGTCCGATCATCACGCTCTACGACTTGGACGCCATGTGGGACAACATGCACATGAACCGCAAAGGCACTGAGGCCTTCATGCCCATCGTCGCCAAAGACGTCCAAGAAGCCCTGCGCAAGGAACCGCGAGGCCGTTAGTGATTCGGAAGCGCTCCCCAGCCAGCTAGGTATCTGCGTCGTTAAGAAACAGACGCATGCGTCCCACACCACGATTAAGAACGTGATACGCCATTCCTCCGGGAGCGACTGTGGCAGTTCGGGGCATGGGAAGGCGGTAACGCTACGGCTAGCGCTCGTCATATGCGCCTGTCCCCCTTTTCCGGCTTTCGGGACCCGAAACCCAACCAACCGAGCAATTCGCCGGCGCCAGGCAATCCGACCAGGAAAATCTTCAGCTCGGCGAGTTTCAGGCGAAAGCGCGTTGATCGCTTGCTCGTGGTCAAAGGGCCGTTCATGCTGGCGCTTTACAAAACACCGCCCGCATCTTCGGCGACGCGCCCGTGCAATTTGATTCGTTCCATTTCCTGATTTTTTTCTCGGTCGTCGCGGCGGTCTTTTGGAGCATCCCCGATCGAGTCCGCTGGGTCCTCTTGCTTGCCGCCAGCTACTACTTTTACATGTGCTGGAAGGCGCCGTATGCGCTGCTCCTCTTGGCGTCGACCGTCATTGACTTTTCAGTCGGGTTGCTGTTGGGTCGCGTTTCTGATCCTAGGATTCGCAGGCGTCTTATTGTCCCGAGCCTGGCCGCGAACCTCGGGTTCCTCTTTTACTTCAAATACTACGACTTCACAGTCCGCACCGTGAATCAGATCGCGGACAGTGCGATCTTGGCCCCAATGCCTTTTTTGCTGCCGGCGGGCATCTCGTTTTACACTTTCCAGACCTTGAGTTACACGCTGGATGTGTACTGGAAGGAGCAAGAGCCCGAACGTCATTTTGGCCGTTTCGCGACGTTCGTTGCGTTCTTCCCACACTTGGTCGCTGGGCCGATCATGCGGGCCGGGACCCTGATTCCGCAGCTTCGCACTTTCCCTCCGTTCGAATACGGTCGCGTCACGGACGGTCTCAAACTCGCCGGATGGGGTTTGTTCAAGAAAGTCGTGATTGCCGATCGCTTGGCACGGCTAGTCGACCCTGTCTTTGCCTATCCCGCCGGCCACTCGGGATGCGTGCTCGCTCTGGCGACGGTTGCATTTGGCTACCAGATTTACTGCGACTTCTCAGGTTATTCGGACATCGCAATCGGGATCAGCCAGGTCCTCGGCGTGAATTTGGTGCAGAACTTTCGTGCCCCGTATCATTCGCGGAGCTTGCGCGAGTTCTGGACCCGCTGGCATATCTCGCTTTCGACTTGGTTTCGTGATTACGTCTACATCCCGCTCGGAGGGAATCGCGTTTCGGCCTTCCGCTGGTGCGTCAACATTCTGATCGTGTTTGGGCTGAGCGGACTGTGGCACGGGGCAAACTGGACATTCGCGATTTGGGGACTCTACCACGGCGTCCTGCTGATCCTGGGCCGGTTTTCAACGCGCTTTTTCGACGCTCTGTATCGGGGCGTCGGGTTAGCGCGATCGAGGGTGGCGTCAATGATCGACGTAGCCTCAACCTTCGTAATCGTTTCGGTTGGTTGGGTCTTCTTTCGCTCGGGCAATCTGACCGAGAGCGTGGCGGTTCTCCGCACGATCGCGACCGACTTGCATTCGTACTCGATCATCGATTCTGAGATTTCGCGGTTATTGAGGACTTATTGGTCGCCGGCCGATGGAGCGATCATCCTTGTCGCGCTGGCGATCCTTGAAATCGGCGATTCGCTCCAGGAGCGCCTCCGGGTTCGCTCCTGGCTGTCCGAGCGCCCGGCCGTTCTGCGGTGGGCTGCTTATTACGCCCTTGCGTGCATGCTGCTTTTTTGGGGGCAATTCAACGGCACGCCCTTCATCTATTTCCAATTCTGACAACCGATGCGAAGACTACTGTTCAAACTGAGTCTCTTTTGCCCGCTCGTAGTGGCGATGGTTTGGGTCAATTGGACAGTCGACCCTGCGCGATTATTCGTGCCGCGCACGTCGGTGTTGTCGGCAGGATACGAGGGAGCGATTGTCGAGGACTTGTTCGCGGGCCGGCCTCACGAAGTTTCGGGGGAATACGACCAACGCGTCGTTTTTGAAGAGGTTCTCCGCAATCAACAACGTCTCGATGTCTTGCTCTTGGGTTCAAGCGTTGCCAAGCCATTCCACTCGGGGCTATTTCCGGACGGTTCGTTTCTTAATGGAGCCAACCACGGCGGCGAACTTGAGGAGGCGGTCTGTGCTTACGAGCTGGCATGGGAACGCGGATTTCGTCCCAAACGCGTTGTCATCCAGTTCCAAGGATGGGGGCGGATGCTCGGTGTGCGGACCAACGCGGTCGATCCCAATAGTGAAGCAGTCCTGGGTCGCGCCCTCAGACGATTGGGCATCCCGTTGCAGAGCGACCCCGACGACCCGCTCGGGAATCACTTTTGGCCGATCGAACAAGCTGCGGAGTTTAAGCTTGAGCAAGATTGGCGTTGGCTCCATCCATACGACAAGTTGATCTCCCCTCGGTATTTCCAGATGTCGATTGGCGTGCTCATGCGGACCGAGTGGCCAGCGATTCAAAGTGGCGCGAGAATTGTTCCTGAGACGGTGCCCGAAAACCAACGGAATGTCCTTTATCCCGACTGCTCAGTTCAGTGGTCTCAATACATGCGAAGTGCCACGCCGGACAGCATCCGGCATTTCCATGCAGCGATATTTCCGGGGGTCGCCAAACTCGAACAGACTCGTCCGGCCGAATCGCGCTGCCGCCTGTTTGAGACATTCGTTCTCGAAATGTTGAACTCGGGCACGCAGGTCGACTTGGTGCTCAGTCCCCCGATCTCGTGGCTTGCCCAGCAAGTCGATTCGCAATACGCGGGGACGTCAAAACTGTCACCAGCGGCGGAGACGGAGCGATACCTACGCACTTTTACGAAGAGCCATCAGCTCAAGGTCTTCGGTTCGTTCGAGCCCGGCAACACCGATTTGACCGACTCGGATTTCGTCGACATTCTCCACATTCGTCGAGAGTCTATCGGACGTCTCCTTCAACCATCGAGAGAGCGCGTTGCCAGGTGAATTTGCCGCGGGCCGGCCTCCTGTGCGCCTCAGAATGCGCGCTGCGGAATTCGCCTCCAGTCGTCAAAATCATAAGCATGCACACTGCGCTTGATTCGCCCGTCGGCACATCGGCGGCGGGGGCCAAATCGAAGTGGTCCGGCATCCGTTGGGCGCGAATCGCACCCACGCTCGTGTTGTTGTTCGTGGTCTCGGCGACGCTCGGCGCGCTGTTCGTCGTGGGATACCGGGCCGGAAGAGAGATCGATTCGGATCTGCGATTCTTGGAGCCTCGGCGCCCGCCGACAAACGATGAAGCCATCGTCGCCTACCCCGTGGAGTATGCGCTGCGGTCGACCGAGAAGAACGACGTCATTTTTGTGGGGGACAGTACCTGCCGCTGCGATGTCGATCCGATCCAGTTCGGCCACGTCTCGGGCCTGCGCGCGTACAACCTGGGAAGCTTGGGGAGCGTCGGGCCCAGCGGGCTGCTCATTACGGCCGAGGCGTATCTCTTGCGGCATCCGCGGCCACAAGTCGTGGTGCTCTGTGTGACGCCGGTGGCATTCGAATACGACGGAGTCGAGCTCGCGGAGAGGATTCGCTCGGACTTGCCGTTGCGACTCGAGGCCAACTATGGACCCGAGGTGCCGGATCTGATGCCGCTTCAAGAGAGTTTGCGGTATTTCATCAAGCGTGGCTCACTGAGTCTCTGGAGCGACGTTTGGGCGTTAGATGCGCAGGCGCGGGTGGACGTGCGCGACCTCCCCATGGTTGGCCGCGGTGGCGACTCGTTTCGCACAGCCCAACGTAAACTGCAAGATTCCCGTGGCTTTGATCCACTGCTGGGACTGCACGGCAAGCGGATCCAACTCGATACGCCGGGTCGGCCGGTTCGGATCGATGCGACCTGGGATCGCAGCGTGCGCCTGCTGGAAGAAAGGTGCGAAAGTCTCGGCATCCCGCTCTTGATTCGTTTTTCGCCGATGCCGCGAGATTTATCGCAGGAGAAAGACTTCACTCCGGTCGAGGAATGGGCGCACGACCTGCAGGATGCCTACCCTCGTCTGCATTTCGGGTTGCCGATTCTCCTTTGGTACGACTGGGAGCTTTGCTACGACAACCTCCACCTCAACGCCCCAGGGATTGAGGTCTACATGAAACTCCTCGCCAAGGACGTTCGGCCCCTGATTTCGACGACCGCTCAGAGCGGTAAGTGACGCCCAGTCATCCAGCAAAGCAATAAGACTGGCGTCAAATCCCGAATTCCAAGAAAACTGATCTTGGATGAATCAGGATTTTGTGGCTGAATGGAAGAAGCGGATTCGGGCGCGAGCGGTTGCGTGCGCGCTGATAACGGCAAGCATGCGCGAGGCACCGAGAGCTTAGCGAGATGGCATAAGAGGCTGGCAAGCGGGAGGGCGAGCGAACCTCGTCGGCGAGTGGGACTGGGACGGGACACGTTGTTTCATCGAGCGTTTCCCGGAGAATTGGCCCTCATCGGACTCGCCGTGCGAATGGCCGCGCGGTGGGGATAAAGATCCCCCCCGGTGACGAAAGAGAGATCCCTGCTGGTGGTGGGGATCCCTTTTCACTAAGGGGGAAGCGGATCCCCAGCAGCCGCGGCGAGCCGACTGAGGACTGTCGAGCCCGGTCCGGACATGTTTCGCCAGGCCGGGTCCAAGGTCCGAAATCCAAAGGTCCCACGGGACGGGACACATTGTTTCACCCAGAAAACCCGGGAAATTGACTCCCCGCCGATTCAATTGCCGAAGTACCGGGTGAGGCTGGCGTGGGACCAGGAAGAGGCGGAAAGAGATTGGCCGGTGGGTCGGGACACTTTGTTTCACTAGGTTGTTGACCCACCAACGTAGTTAACCCACCCCTCCCGCCGGCCCCCCGGAGGACGGGACACGACTCCAACGGGCGGGACGCGACACTTTGCAGATCGGGGGAACCGGATCGCGTTTTTTCGAGAGCGAGTTGAGCCGCACGACGCGAGGCCGGTCGGTACGTCAGCATTCGGCCTTGATGGTTAGGCCCGCTGTGGCGTTGAACGCACCAGAGCGGGCCGATTTTGTTCTAGCGCTCGCAACTTCCGACAGCACTCACCCGCTCGAGTTCGCCAAGTCTCGTTATGGGGAGCGGGGGTCAAGAAGAGATCCAGCGCTTCGCCGTTCAATTCAGGGTTGTCGGTCGGACGAAAGAAAGCTTCGCTCAATTCCAGTGCGAGTTCCGCATCCACAAGCGGGATCTGCAGCACGTCTGAGAGTCGCTTCGCTTGCGATTCTGGATCGGATTTCAGAGGCCTTGTGAACTTCTCCCGGAACCAACGATAAGGACCCTCGCAAAGAACGAACTGCCAAACACCCAGACACTGAGCCAAATCCCATTGGCAAACCATGAGCGAGACCGCAGCGATCATTCCAAACCAGAATGCCGCCAACGCCGCAACCGACCAAAGCCAACTGAGTTCAACAACGTGCATTCCTATCAGGATAAGGAACGAGGCGACCAAAAGGTTGAAGGCATCCTTTTCCGTGAAGTTCGTGTCTTGTTCATTGACTGCCCTTCGCTAAGGGGCAGCGCAACAAAAAACCTCATCATCACTGACGAGGTGTGTTATCCCAGCGGGTAGAGCGACCTATCGATTTTCCCGGTGTTTTGGGTTTACTCGACCGTTTTGAGCCTGTTACGCGATCGTCGATGTTGTCGCAAGTTCTGGTGAGACGATGATTTACAAATACGAGCACCAGCGTGCTTTTTTTCAAAGCTCATTCCTTTTCCTTTCCAATCCGGAAGGCGACCCAATTGCGGGAATGGCGTATCACCCGTTGCACCCTGTCCGGCTTCGGACAGCCATTATGTCGGCGGCACGTGAGTCTCAGAAACTCGTGGAATCCGGGACGCTCCGTTTGAGGAACGATAAGCGCCGCCGTGAAGGCAAATCTCACGAAGTTGCCGTTGATTGACCCTGAGAATAAAAGAGCCTGTTGGATTCGCTCGTCTTCCGCCGCTTCGCCGGAAGCAGTCAGCGCCGAGTGGGATCATAGAAATATCAACCCAGTCCTCTAGGAGAATCCACCGATGGCCAAATCGCCGGAAGCAATGAAAGCAGCCATGATTGCGGGAATGGCCGAGAAAACAGGGAAATCACTCGAAGAATGGCTCGCGATCGTCCGCGGCAGCAAGCTATCCAAACACAAGGAATTCATGAAGCTGCTCAAGGAAGAACACGGCCTGACACACGGCTTTGCGAACATGATTGCCTTGCAAGCCTTGCAGTCGGACAGCCACACAGCCAGCGACACCGGCGCTCTTGTGGACGCTCAGTATGCCGGGGCCAAGGCGGGGCTGCGTCCGCTTTACGACCAGTTGCTGACCAAGATTCAGGGTTTCGGGAACGACATCGAGGTTTCTCCCAAGAAGGCGTATGTCAGCCTGCGCCGAAACAAGCAGTTTGCCATACTCCAGCCTTCCACGGCGATCCGCCTGGATGTAGGCATCAATCTGAAGGGCACAGATCCGATGGGGCGGCTTGAGGCGTCTGGCAGTTTCAATGCCATGGTCAGCCACCGCGTGCGCCTCTCCAAGACTGCGGAAATAAATAAGGAACTTCTGGGATGGCTGAAGAAGGCCTATGAGGCGTCCTAGGCCCGGTTGCTCGGGAGCGACACCGGACAACGACGTATGATGATCTGAAGATCGCATGGTGGGAGGAAAACGCCGTTAGATCCGACGTCTGCTGGCCGTTCAGTCGCGCAGTCGTTAGAGACGTATCGGGGCGGTCGGGCCCTTGAGGCGGCACTCTGCCCATTGCCGAGAGCACGCGCCGAAGTGTCGAGGAATGGACCATTGAGTTCGCAAATGTGAGAGAGGGCATACGGACCTGCGACATGCAGATTTGGGTCGACGCTGACGGGTGTCCCGGCGAAATCAAGGAGTTGCTGTATCGCGCCGCAAAGAGGCGCAAGATCAAGGTGACGCTTGTCGCCAATCGACCCCTGCGTACTCCAGCGTCGCCGTTCATCAGCAGCGTTTGCGTCCGCGAGGGCGTCAACGTCGCGGACCAATACATTGTCGGCTTGGTCGCACCCGGAGATCTGGTGGTCACGGCTGACATTCCGCTCGCTGCGCAAGTGGTGTCGAAAGGGGGCCAAGCCCTCGATCCCCGCGGCGAACTGTACACCGATGCGAATGTTGGCGAGCGACTTGCCGCCCGAAATTTGTTAGATGGACTGCGCGGCGAAGGCCTGATCACTGGGGGACCAGCGAATTTCAGCGCACGACACAGGCAAGCATTCGCCGACCAATTCGATCGCTGGCTGACCAAGGCGAAGTGAACAGTCCGACCTCATTGGGCTATTCAAATCGGACAAGGTCGGCTGTCGATTCGGCGCGCGAAAGACTTCCAACAATAGGACAACGATCTGTCGCGACGAGTCTCCGGCAGGCGGGACACGGCTCACGAACCGAATGTCCGCCAGTGCCCGCCCGCGACCGGGTGTCGTTGACATTTGTGATCCACGAGCGCAGACTGCCAGGCGCTCGTTGACGAGAACGAGAATTCTTGGCAGTGAATGCCTTTCATCGCTCCAGTTCACGGAGCTGAGGTTTTCAATTCCTGCGAAGAGAAACCCCGACACAAGCTTCGGGATTCCTTCGCTCACTGAGTCGCCACGAGCTGCGTCTCGAAGCAGTGGCGTAGCGCGATCGGGTTGCGGCGACGACTGCTGCGATCGTCACAGTGAGCTTACCGACGTCGGAGCGCGTCCCGAGTTCACGCTATTCGAAAGCCAGGTCAGCACGCCCCGTTATAAACCAAACGGGGCACGCCGAGGCTTTTTCTTCGCCGAGTCGGCCAGCCTCGGCATAGTGGGCGTCAGGCCATCGGCCGCGCGCCCGCAGCGCCTGTGGTCAAGGCGTTCCCGCGGCGTACCGTCAAATGCGTTTGCCGCATCACGATTGCTGAGAACGGTCGTCGCCCAGTTCGATTCGGTTTGGAAATCCACCAAGCGAAGCTGAGCTTCAGGAGGTGCCCGTCCGGTCCGGCAGGACGCGAAGCGGTTCGTTCAACACGGGAATAACCTGCGCGCCGAGCGAGCGCCCAATCGACCAGCAAATCGTGTCGATCGGAAAACGTCAGACAGAAAGGAGGTCGGGGCCATCGAGAAAAAAGCGGAATGTGAAGGGGCGTGCGTCATGGGAATGGGTCCCAGGCAACAACGGACAGCTCCGACGGTTTCTGCCTTTTTGTCCTGGCAGGACGGGCAGGCTCGTCTGCTGTTCGTTCCACCTAAGAAGGAGACTGACGATGAGGAACCTGTGCGTTTTGGTCAGTCTGATGGCAGCGATCTTGGTTTGCCAGAAGGTCGCTCGGGCGCAGGAGTCAAAGGGGGAGGACCGCGAAGGAGTGCGCGAACGCCTAGCCGCCAGGATGGCGGACCTCCATCTGACCGATGAGCAGGACACGAAGATTGCAGACATTAGAAAGGAATGTCGCCCCAAGGTGAAAGCGGCCGCTGAAGAATTGGCCGCGGTCGTCAAGGAAGAGGTGGAAAAGGTTCGAGCGCTTCTCACGTCGGACCAAAAGGAGAAGCTCGAAACGCTCAAGGAAGAGCGGAAGGAGCATCGGTTTGAAGGTGTGGCCGAGAGGATCGCCCACCTGCGCGATCTGGATTTGACCGACGCTGAGACCGGGCAGATCGCCGAAATTCGGGAAGAGTACCGCCCGAAGATCGAGAAGGTCATGAAGGAATTGACCGGTCTCCTGACCGACGAACAGAAGAAGGCCCGAGAGGACGGCCTGAAAGCGGGGAAGAGCCGCGGAGAAATCCGGGAATCCCTCAATCTCAACGACGAACAAAAGACCAAAGTCGAAGCCATCGGCAAAGAGCTGGTGACGGTCGTGAGGGATGAATTGGAGAAGATCAAATCCGTCCTCACCGCGGAGCAACAGGAAAAACTCCCGGAGTTGAAGGAAGAGCGCAAAGAGCGCGTCCGTGACCGCTGGGCTCACCGGATCGCGAACCTCGCCGACCTGAACCTGACGGACGAGCAAAAGACGAAGATCGCCGAAATCAGACAGGAATACCGGCCCAAGGTTCACGAGGCCGGCAACAAGTTGCGTGCTGCCGCCAGGGAGGAGGTCGCCCAGATCTTGGACGTCGTCAGGGGATGACGAAGACGACTGAGCCTGTGAACGTGATTTTCACCACAGCATCATGACCAGAAAGAATGGCCCTCCGGCGCCGTAATATCCTGCGGCGCCGGAAGGTCGCGTCATCGAGCAACTGAGACGGGTATCGAACAAGCATCGTTTCGGTGGGGCCGCAGACCAAAGCGTCGCCGGCTGCATCTTTCAGTACCGAGAAAAATCCATCACTCTGCAATTGCTACAGCATGCGTTCGGCAAGCTTTGGCGGCTCATCCGAAGGTAAACCATGCGTGCATCGATTCGAAACGGAATCCTGGTGATTCTAGTTGCGTTGTCGTCAACGCTCGTCGGCCAAGATCAAGAAAAGTCCGCCCACAAGCCGCGTTCGAGCAACTCCAAGGACGAGTCAACGATCCGCGGCAACGTAGAGGCATTCGTTAAAGCGTACAACGCCCACGACGCCAAGGCGGCCGCAGGGCTGTTCTCAACTGAGGCTCACGTGATCGACGAGGACGGAGAGACGACGCAGGGGCGCGACGCGATCGAAAAGCGGGTCGCGGGGACCTTTGCCGAGTCGCCGCACGGGCGCATTAAGCTCGACGTCGAATCGATTCGTTTCGTCGGATCGGCCCTGGCCATCGAGATCGGCAAGTCCACGGTCACGCCAAGCGCGGCAGGCACTCCCGATATATCCACTTACACCGCCGTGCATCTCAAATCCTCAGACGGAAGGTGGCTGATCGGATTCGTGCGCGAAACCGAAGACTCCGAGCTCACCAACCACGAACGGCTCATGCCCCTGGAATGGCTCGTCGGCGACTGGATTGATGAAAGCCCCGATCCGGTTGTGATCACCTCCTGCAAGTGGAGCGACAACAAGAATTTTCTGCTGTCAGACATCAACATTCGCGTGCAGGGCAGCAATGCGATGCACCTGACCCAGAGAATCGGCTGGGACCCGCTCACCGTGCCGATCGGATCAATAATCGACACGACGATTGGCAGAACGTGCATAACGACTGGTACCACGGCTACTGGAGCGGACATTGGGGATATGGAGCTGTCTATCAGCACCCTTTGGGCCGCGTGGGGCGTCACTTCCGCGGCAATTGGTCTCACCTCGTGGGCGGCCGGATCCCTTTTTTACGACACCGGCTATGATGAGTACGCGAATCCTTACTGGGACCGCAACTCGGTGCCCGCGCCGCGTATTTCAAGCAGGCGATCCATGAGAAGCTGATCGAGCACAAGCAGTACATCGACAAGCACGGCGACGACATGCCCGAGATCCGCAATTGGACGTGGATGCAAACAAGTTCGGCCGAGGGCGCGCGCACTTCGACCGAAGGCGATAACGTCTAGAACACCAGAGCGACCCGGCGATTGACGTTGTCCTTTCCCCTTTTCGCGTGTCGCCGAGAGAAACCCCACGCTCATGACGATCACGTTCGACTGCGAGCATGTCACTCGGAGTTCACCGCAGACTCTTCGCTGGCGACGGGAGAACGCTCTCGGACTGAAGTCCGAGAGATGCGGGCTCAAGGGGCGCAATCGGGGCAACGCGAACGCGGCGCGGACTCAAGTCGCGGACACATCTCGGGACCATCCGGCGAGAAAGGGTAGAGCCTTATGTTCATCGATCGGCTAATTCCTGCGCTGCTTATGATCGGCGTCCTTGAAATGATCGGGTCCGCGGGAGTGGCGGCCGGGAACGATCCGTTCAGCGCGGTCCCCGGCTCGTGTAATGCGATCGCAGTCGTGCACATGCGGAGTCTCGTCAATAGCCCATTAGGTAAGCGCGGCAAATGGTTCGACAAAGCGCGTACCGCCTATGCCGAAGGGCTCCTTTCCGGCCCGCCGTGGGTGAAAGAAATCATTCAGGCGACGACAGTCGGTTCGTCGAACCGCGGCGAGCCGGTGACGTACTCGATTTATGTGATGGACCGCTCCTCGATCATCACAGACATCGCCAAGCACGAGATGGCGTCGATGGAAAAGTTGGCCGGACATGCCGCGGTCATGTCTCCGCGCAACGTGTGCTTCATCCAGCTTGCCAACGGATTGACCGGCGCAATACAGCCGGCAAATCGCCAGGCCGCATCGGCGTGGGTTACCGCATTCGATGAAAAGCAATTGACGCCGATCGCGCCGGCGATTGTCGACGCGCTCAAGGCCGAGTCGAGCGATCAAGTCGCGATCGTCGTCGATCTCAAAGGCAGGCTCAATCCGCGCTCCGTGCTGAATTGGATTGTGGGGACGCCGAAGCTGCGCGCGACCGACGACATCGAAGGACTGGCAAAGGTTCTGTCGTCGCTCAAAATGGCGCGGATATCGGTGCGAGTCTCGCAGGCAATTGTCGCGGAGCTGCGACTCGACTTCGACCTGCCGATCGGGAAGTACGAGAAAGGGCTGGAAAAGGCCGTCGCTCAGTGGCTCGACGACGCCGGCGCTCGCCCTCACGCGCTGGCCGCCGCCAAAACCACGGTCTCCGAGAAATCACTGACCTTCGAGGCGCCTCTCGATGAGGTGGGCCTGCGGCGCTTGCTCAGCCTGATCCAGTCGCCGCACATTTCGGCCGAAGAAGCCGGCGGCAAAGAAGACCGAACGCCGAATGCCCTGGCGTCCGCAGCCTACTACGACAAAGTTTGCGACCTGTTGAACTCGCTACTCTACAAGAATCGCGACGCGACCGAATACCAGAAGACCGCGCTGTGGCACGAGCAATTCGCCCGCCGGATTGCGGCCCTTGCGACGACGGCCGTCGACCCGGCCCTGGTCCACTGGGCTCGAGACGTGAGCAAGGAATTGCTGGCACTGGCCGCTTCTTTGCGCGGAGAGGTCGTGCAGCTCGAAGAGCTGGAACGTTCGATTCGCACCGATGAAACCGTCGATTATCGCCTTTACGGCTACTCTTCGCTCTCCGGGCCGCTTTACGTGCCCTTGTGGGTGAGCAGCGTCGACAACCTCGACCAGGTCCGTGGTCAGCAAGAGTCCCAAGTCGAAAAGTCAGCCGGCCAGCGCGACGAAATTTGGAAGATGCTGTACCAGGGCACGGCCGACGTCGCTCGACAGATGGAAAGCAAGTACCGCATCAAGCTAAAACTCCCGAATTAGCACAGGCCGTTTGCGACCTCAC